>JABAOE010000357.1_pt9 | contig 13078 bp, 10 predicted proteins | sample 7062141 | NCBI WGS metagenome assembly JABAOE01 (sample SAMN14538627, study PRJNA623070) | marine sediment metagenome | biome: marine biome [ENVO:00000428]; feature: marine pelagic biome [ENVO:01000023]; material: deep marine sediment [ENVO:00002113] | place: India: Gulf of Khambhat ... | reverse complement strand
CGCGACGTCGTCGCCGGGAAAGTCCCGCGCGATGGCGTCGGTCGGACTCGAGAGCAAAGCGCGCGCGGTGCGCTCGTTGACGGCCTGCGTGCGCTCCACGCCGGACTGGTAGACCGCGCTCACCTCGCTCGTTAGCGCATGCAGGCGTTTGCGGAACTGCGGGTAGTCCCGCTTCACCTGCCGGAGCCGTGACGCCGGGACCTCGCCCTTGGCCGCGAGCTGCTCGAACTGTTCCAGCGCAACCGGCTTGCCCTCCACGAGCGGAAAGATGGCCGTCTGCGCGACGGGCCCCGCGGGGACGCTCACCAGCGCCAGACCGGCACGCTTGAGGTCCTCCTCGAGCGGGGCCGTGATCTCGCGCACGCGCTCGGCGAGCGCGTCCTGGATGGCGTCGCGCTCGGCCTTGACCGACTCCGAGGCGAGCGCCTTCGGCAGGTCCTCGGCGATGCAGCGCGCGACGGTGCGCATGCGCCGGCAGAATGGGCGCGCCTGCCCGGCCGGCAACGAGATCAGCCGCGGGCGGTCCGGATGCGAGAAGTTGTGCACGTAGCAGCGGTCTTGGCGCACCGGCGCCTGCGGCCGCAGCTCCTCCAGCACGCGCCGCACCATGGTCATGCGGCCGGTGCCGGAGAGCCCGCGGATATAGACGTTCTGCCCGCGCGCCCGGCACTCGATGCCGAAGCGCAGGGCGTCGACGGCGGTGGGCTGACCGACGATGCCGACGTCGGTGTCCACCTCGGCCGTGGTGTCGAACTTCAGCAGCCCGGGATCGCAGCGCCAGCGCAGCGTCTCGGGATCCAGTTTCTTCGCTTCAGGGGTATCCGTCACGGGCGTGCTCCTCGCAGGGGCGCTCGGCCGTTCTCGTGCCTCACGGCGCGGCGCCGCGCGGCTCGTGCGGCAGCCGGAACGGGCGGTGCGACTCGAAGGCGCGCGCCGCGCGCAGCACCAGGGCGTCGTCGTGCATGGGGCCGACGATCTGCAGGCCCACGGGCAGGCCGGCGCTGGTGAAGCCGCAGGGCACGGTGCAGGCCGGCTGCTGCGTGAGGTTGAAGGGATAGCTGAACGGGGTCCAGTCGGGCCAGCGTCCCTGCCCCTCGTCGGCGGGGGTCTCGCAGCCGGCGGCGAACGCCGGCAGCGGCAGGGTCGGTGTCAGCAGCAGGTCGTGGCCGCGATGAAATGCGCGCATGGCCTCGCCGAGGGAGGCCCGGCGCGCGACCGCGTCGAGGTACTGCGGCAGGGTGTACGCCCCGCCCGCGGCCGCCACCGCGACCAGGCCCGGATCCATGCGCTCGCGCCGCGCGGCGTCGAAGGCCGACAGCAGCCGCGCGGCGCCGGTGTACCAGTGCACACGGAAGATCTCGGCGACGTCGTGCAGCGGCGGATCGATCTCCTCGACGTGCGCACCCAGCTCCTCGAACAGGCTTACGCTCATGCGCACGGCGGCGGCCACCTCCACGTCGACGTCGACGCCGCCGAGAGCGGGGCTGAAGGCGAGGCGCAGGCCGGCGACGCCGGCCTCCAGGCCGATGCGGTAATCGCGGCCGTCGTAGGGCAGCGCGAACCAGTCGCGGTCATCGGGCTGCGAGAGCACGCTCAGCATGAGCGCGGCATCGCCGACGGTGCGCGTGATCGGCCCGACGTGGGCGACGGTGCCGAAGGGGCTCGCCGGCCATGCCGGCACGCGGCCGAAGCTCGGCTTATGGCCGAAGACGCCGGTGAAGCCGGCGGGAATGCGGATCGAGCCGCCGCCGTCGGTGCCGACGTGCAGGGCTCCCATGCCGAGCGCACAGGCGGCCGCCGCGCCGCCGCTGCTGCCGCCGGGCGTGCGCGCGGTGTCCCAGGGGTTGCGTGTCACGCCGGTCAGGGCGCTGTCGGTGACCCCCTTCCAGCCGAACTCCGGCGTCGTGGTCTTGCCGAGCAGCACGGCGCCGTGCTCGCGCAACCGCGCGGTCGCCGGCGCGTCGTCGCTCCAGTCCTGCTCGCGCTCGACGGCGAAGCTGCCGCGCAGAGTCGGCCAGCCGCGCGTCAGCACCAGGTCCTTGATCGTCGTCGGCACGCCGTCGAGCAGGCCGCGGGGCTCGCCCCGCCGCCAGCGCGCCTCGGCGTCGGCGGCGCTTGCCAGCGCCTGCTCGGCGTCCAGAAGGCAGAAGGCATTGACCGCATCGCCGTGCCGCTCGATGCGCTCGAGCGTGGCCCGCGTGGCCTCGACGGGGGACAGCTGCCCGGCACGGTAGAGCCGCAGCAGCTCGCTCGCCGAGAGAAAGGCAACGTCTTCGGTCATGGCTCGGCTCCTGTCTTCGTGTGCCCGGCCTCGCGCCGCGCGCCGCCGCGCCGTGTCGACACGGTGTCGCCGGCGCAGCTATTGTATAGTCATCCCGCGTGCATTGACCGCCCGCCCAGGTAACCGACCGAAGATGATCCAGCGCTCGTTCCTGTTCGTACCGGGCGACAGGCCCGACCGGTTCCACAAAGCGATCGATACCGGCGCCCACGGCGTCATCGTCGACCTCGACGACGCCGTCGCCCCGGAGCACAAGCCGCGTGCCCGCGAAACGGTGGTCGCCTGGCTCGATGCGGCGCACCCGGTCTACGTGCGCATCAATCGCACCACCTCGCCCTGGTATCTCGACGACGTCGACGCGCTGGGGCGGTGCACGGGCATCACCGGCGTCATGGTGCCCGAGGCGGAGACCCCCGAGCAGCTCGGCGACGTCGCCGCACGGCTGCCCGAGAGCGTGGGGCTCGTGGCCCTCGTTGAGAGCGCCGTCGGGATCTGGAATGCGCTCGACATCGCCCGCCATCCGCGCGTCACCCGGCTCGCCTTCGGCTCGCTCGACTTCAAGCGCGACACGGGCATCGAGGACGACGCCGCCGGGCTGCTCTACGCGCGCTCGCGGGTGGTGCTGGCGTCACGCTGCGCCGGCATCGAGGCACCCATCGAGGGCGTCACGACGGCCCTGGACGACCCCGCGCGCCTGCAGGCGGACGTCCTCGAGGCGCGGCGCCTGGGCTTCGGCGGCAAGCAGTGCATCCACCCCAGCCAGGTCGCCGCGGTCAACGCCGCGTTCCGGCCCTCGGCGCAGGAGGTGAGCTGGGCCCGCGGCGTGCTCGAGGCCGCGGAGCAGGCCGCGCACGGCGCCATCCGCTATCAGGGTGAGATGGTGGACCGGCCCGTCATCGAGCGCGCCCGCCTCATTCTCGAAGCGGCCGGCGACACGGCCTCCTGAACGGGGGCGTGCCTCAGCGCAGCAGGCCGTAGAGGCCGGCGCCGAGGAGCAGGCCGAAGGCAATGCGGCGATAGAGCCCCTCGCTCGATTTGCGGAACAGGCGCGCCCCGAGCCACGCCGTGGCCATGAACGGCGGCAGCAGGATCGCCGCGCGCTGCAGCGCCGTCCCCGACATCAGCCCCTTGAGCGCCATCAGGGCGATCAGGGCGACGAGCGTGACGGCGAAATAGCCGGTGAAGTTGGCGCGGTTGTCGGCGGCGGCGTCGCGGCCCGCGAGCAGGTACAGAATCACCGGGGGATTGCCGAGGCTCGTCATCGCCATCAGCACGCCCGACACGGCCCCGACGCCCAGCGTCGCCGGCATCGGGCGGTTGCCGCCGTAACGCCAGCCCAGCATCAGCACGAGCGTGAACAGCACGACGAGGGCGGCGATGAGACGGGCGAGCAGCGCCGCGTCCAGCGACACCAAGAGCCAGGTGCCTACGGGCATGCACAGGGCCGCGGCAAGACCCATGGGCACGATCGTGCGCCAGTCGATGCGCGTGTACACGCCGGGCAGCAGCTGCGCGGTGACGACGAGCTCCATGACGATGATGACGGCCACCGTCTCCACCGGACCGAAGAGCACGGCGAATACCGGCGCCATGAGCATGCCGGAGCCGACGCCGGCAAAGCCGCGCATCAGTCCGGCGACGATGGCAACGCCCACCGCCGCCGCCAGCTCCGTGCCCGGCATCGCGCTACGCTCGACGCTGCGGCCGGCGCCGCCCTACCAGCCGCCGCCTCCGCCGCCGCCCCCGCCGCCGCCGGAGGACCCGCCTCCGCCGGCGCCGGAGCTCGACCCCGGCGGGCGCGCGGAGGCGGAGATCGCCGACGTCAGACTCGTGCCGAGCGACGACGTGAACTGCGACAGGCCGGACCGCCGCCATTGCGAGCCGCTGTACCAGCGCGGCCGGTAGCCCTCGTCGGCCCGCGCCGCGCGCGAGAGCACGCCGGCGAACTTCTCCGACCACTGCTGGTCCACACCGAGGGCGAGAGCGTAGGGCAGATAGCGCTCGAAGAGCTCGGGCGTGCGCTCGGGCGGGTTGAGCGTGTTGAGCCGGCTCTCCTCGGCGACCTCGAGGTAGCGCTTGAAGCCCTCGATCTCGTCCATGATGGCGCGGCCGAGGCGCGTGGGCGCGCGCAAAAGGTAGTAGAACAGCGCGTTGACGGCGACCAGCGTCAGCAGCAGCGCCATCAGCCACGGTGAGGTCAGCTGGAAGAACGAGACGACGGCGGCGCCCTCGACGGCGGTGAAGACGATCGCCATCAGGATCTGCCTGCGCATCCACAGGAAGACGACGCCGACCGACCACATGCCCACCCACGCGGCGGCGAAGATCACGTCCGGCGACGCCCGGCCCTGCGAGAGCGCGACGAAACTCACCGCGCCGATGGCCCACAGGATGCCGGGGATGAGAAAGCCGCTGTTGCGGAAGAAGTAGACCGTGTGAAACTCGCGCTCGAAGTGGCGCTTGAGTGCCTTGAGCGCCTTGGAGATGGTGCTGTGGTTGCTCTTGCGCAGGCGGATGGAGTCGCCCGCGCCGAGGAGCTTGTCGACGAGACGGCGCTCCCCGGGAGAGAGCACGGACTTGTCGCCGGCCTCGCTGCGCCGCAGCGTGAACTCGTCGTCGAGCTCCTCGATGGTGAGGTAGCCCTTGACGGCCATGTTGATGACGGCGGACGCGAACGCCCGATGGTCGAAGCCCATCTCCCGGATGTAGCGCACCGCCGCCGGCGACAAGCCCCGCGGCGGCCGGAAGCGGGCGATGATCACACCCTTCTCGGGATCGCGCCCCACGCGGTGCCACACCATGAGGTAGTAGACGATCAGGACCAGCAGCGCGGCGACGCCCGCCAGCGTGGCGGAGCGGTCGCGCAGGAAATACAGCGCCTGCTCGCCGCGGCCCGGCCGGGAGACGAAGCCGGCGGGCCAGGCCACGGAGACGGTGAGCCCCTCGCCCGCCGCGAGCCGGCGCGTGGTGCGGAACTCGGCGCGGCCGAGGTCGTCGACGCGCTGCTCGTAGTCCATGCCGCGGCTCAGACGCGGCCCCGTGTAAGCGTAGAGCTCGAGCGCCGCGCCGCCCACGCCTCCGGGCAGCGTCACGGTGGCGCTGGCGCGCTCGATGGGAAAGGCCCAGCCGTCGCCGGTGACGTTCCAGTAGAGCTCATCGCGCTCGCCGAAGTGGCCGAGCTGGCGATCGGTGCGGTAGGTCAGCTCGTAGCGGTAACGACCCGGTTGCAGAAACACGTCCTCGTCGCCCATGTACACGCGCACGCCGTTGTCCAGCGCCTGGGTCCTGTACAGCTCGGCGACGCCGTCGCGGCGCACGGACACGATATCGAAATCGACCACATACTTCGCGCCCGCGTGATCGCGGTAGCGCGTGGGAAAGTCGCGATAGATTCCACGGCGGATGCGTTGGCCCCGCGCCTCGACCTCGATGGTCTCGGTGACCTCCATGCTGCCGTCGGCGTGCACGGTGATGTCGCTGTGGAACGTGTGGATGCGCTCTTCGGCGACGGCGACGGCACTGGTCAGCAGGCCGACCAGCAGCAGCGTCAGGCGGCCGCACGCGGCCGCAACGGATGCGGTCAAAACCGGACCTCGGGTACGGCGCGATCGGTAGCGAGCTCTATTTCGAAGAACTCGGCGATACGGAAACGGAAGAAGTTGGCGACGAGATTGCTCGGGAACGACTCGACAAGCGTGTTCCAGTTGCGCACGGCGCCGTTGTAGTAGCGTCGGGCGAGCTGAATCTGCTCCTCGATCTCGCCGAGGTTGCTCTGCAGGTCGAGGTAATTCTGGCTGGCCTTGAGGTCGGGGTAGCTCTCGGCGACAGCGAGCAGATTGCGCACCGCCTGCGAGATCCGGCTTTCCTGCTCAGCGCGCTCGTGCACCGACTGATCGGGGTCGGAGCCGGTGCGCAGCGCCGTCACCTCGCGCAACGCCTCGCGCTCGTGCTTGCCGTAGCCCTTGACCGTCTCCACCAGGTTCGGGATGAGATTGGCGCGGCGCTTGAGCTGCACGTCGATGCCGCTCCAGGCCTCCCGCACCTGGTTCTTGTGCTTGATGAAGCGGTTGTAAGTGAAGATCAGCCACAGCACGGCGGCGGCGATGACGATGAGTGTGATTTCCCCGGCCATGTCGCAAGCTCTCCTTGCGGGTCAGTATAGTCCAGGCGCCCCGGCTGCTAGGGCGGCGGCGGGCGCACGCAAGGCGGCGCGGCTCAGGCCTGCACGGCGTACTGGGCCACGAGCACCACCGCGAGCAGCGCGAGCACGCGGCGCACGATGCGGCGATAAAGCGCCGTGGGAATGCGCTTGCGCAGGACGATACCCACCAGCAGCGCGGCCACGGCGACACCGGCGAGCGGCAGCGTGCCGACGACGACGTCGACGCTCAGCACGCCGGAGCCGGCGAACACGCCGAGCTGCGAGACCTTGCCGGCGAGAAAGCACATGTTGAACACCTGCACCATGGCGGTGCGCGCCAGGCCGAGCTCGAGGGTGTAGATGATCAGGATCGGCACCATGACGTTGGTGGTGCCGGCGGCAAAGCCCGCCGCCAAGCCGAACACGAGCATCGACAGGCGGCGGTGTCGCGTCACGGCGCGCAGCTTGAGCCGGTGGGCACGTCCGCCGGTGAGGTAGACGAGGATCAGCGCCGCGAGGAGCAGCTTGAACGGCGCCGGGTCGGCGACGATCAGCACACGCGTGCCGAGCGCGCTGCCGAGCACGGCGAACNNCGACGTTCACCGCCACGGTGGGCAGCAGGGTGATGAGGATGGCGCTGCGCACGTCGACGATCAGCGCCAGGAGCGGTGTGGCGACCAGCGGGAAACCGAGCCCCAGCGTGCCGTGGACGAACCCGGCCAGGGCGATGATGGCGGCGAACAGCGCCAGCGTGGCGAGGGAGAAGCCGTCGGGGTCGGAGAGGGACATGCGGCGGCGCGGGAGGCGGAAGACGCAGCGGCGACGGACCGGCTACAGCTTGTCGCGCAGCGCGTAGTAGAGCATACCGAGCACCAGCGCCGGCCAGCGCAGCAGCACGCCGCCGGGAAAGGGGCGCTGGGGCAGGCCGGCGAAGACGTCGAAGCGCTCCGCGGTGCCGGCGATGGCTTCGGCGACGAGCTTGCCGGCGAGCGTCGTCAGCGCCACGCCGTGGCCGGAAAACCCCTGCATGTAGTAGACGTCCCGCTCGAGCCTGCCGAACGAGGGCAGGCGGGTGAGGGTGATGGCCAGCGTGCCGCCCCAGGCGTAGTCGATGCGGGCATCGGCGAGCTGGGGATACACCCGCAGCAGGTAGCGGCGCACGAAGCCCTTGATATCGCGCGGGAAGCGGTGCGTGTAGTTCTCACCGCCGCCGAAGAGCAGTCGTCGGTCGGCCGAGAGTCGGAAGTAGTCGACCACGAACTTGGTGTCAACGACGGCGACGTCGTCGCGGATGAGCTCGCGCGCGCGCCCCTCCCCCAGCGGCTCTGTGGCCAGCATGAAGTTGTTGATGGGCATGAAGCGCGCGCCGATGCGCGGCTCCAGGCCACCGAGATAGCCGTTGCAGGCGAGCACGGTGAAGCGCGCCTTCACCGTACCGCCCGGCAGCATCACGCGGTTGCCCTGCGGGCGGTGCTCGAATCGCCGCACGCGGGAATGCTCGAACAGCCTCGCGCCCGCCTGGGCCGCCGCTCGCGCAAGACCGAGTGCGTAGTTGAGTGGGTGCAGGTGGGCCGCTCCCATGTCGAGCTTGCCGCCGTGGTAAATGCGGGTGCCCAGCATCTCGCCCAGCTCGGCCCGGGAAACCGGACGCACCGGTTCGTACGCGTAGCGCGTGCGCAGGCACTCGGCGTAGCGTGTCAGGTGCTCGGCGTGAGCGGGCTTGTGCGCCACCGTCAGCACGCCCGGCTTGAGGTCACAGGCGATGCCGTGGTCACGAATGCGCGCCTTCACCAGCGCCTTGGCTTCCTCGGCGAGCTGCCACAGCGTGCGCGCCGTCTGCGGCCCGAGCGAGCGCTCGAGCTCCATGACGTCCTTGCGCTGGCCGCTGCCGAGCTGACCGCCGTTGCGCCCGGACGCTCCCCAGCCGAGCCGCTCGGCCTCCACGAGCACCACGTCGTAACCACGCTCGGCGAGATGCAAAGCCGTCGACAAGCCGGTGAAGCCACCGCCGACGACGCACACATCGCAACCGATCTCACCGGCCAGCGCGGGACAGCGCGGCGCGTCGACGGCAGTGGCCGCGTAGTAGGAGTCGACATGACCGCCGCTCATGCCACCGACTCCGGCCGCAGGCGCATGCGACGGCGGGGGCTACAGATACCAGCGGTACTCCAGCGACGAGATGTGCTCCTGGAACTCGCGCATCTCGTGGCGCTTGGTCTCGCAGTACAGCTCGAGGTACTCGCGGTCCAGGTACCCGGCCAGCACCTCGGCGCGTTGCAGGCGCTCGAGCGCGGCACCCCACTCGAGCGGCAGCTCGGCGTCCACCTCGGCGCCGACATTGCCCGCGGCCGGCGCGCCCGGCTCGATGCCGTTGACCATTCCGTAGTGCGCGCCCGCCAGCAGCACCGCCAGCACCAGGTAGGGATTGGCCTCGGCGCCGGCGACGCGGTGCTCGATGCGCCGGCTCGCGCCGGGACCGGCGGGGATGCGAATGGCGACGGAACGGTTGTTGGCGCCCCACGAACGCGTGACCGGCACGAAGCGGTTGGGACCGAAACGGCGGAACGCGTTGACGTTGGGCGCGAACACGGCGAAGGCGTCCGCCATGGTTGCCAGCATCCCGCCGACGGCGTGGCGCAGGCGCTCGCCGCCTAGCGGCGTGCCGTCGTCGAAGACGTTGCGCCCGTCTTCGTCCAGCAGGCTCATGTGCACGTGCATGCCGTTGCCGGTGCACTCGGGGAACGGCTTGGACATGAAGGTGGCACGGAAACCGTGGCGGGGAGCCACCGACTTGACGATGTGGCGCAGCAGCGCGCAGTGATCCGCCGCCGCGAGCGGGTCGTCGACGTGGCGCAGGTTGATCTCGTACTGCCCCGGGGCAAACTCGGCGCTGGCGACGGTGGCGGGAACCCGCTGCAGACGAGCCGCCCCGTCGACCTCGGCGAAGAAGCCGGCGTACACGTTGAGCTCGTCCATGCCGTAGACCTGGGTCGAGTCGTCACGCCGCCCCGTGGACGGCAGGATCGGTGCCTGCGGTCGGCCCTCGGCATCGCACTCGCGGTCGAGCAGATAGAACTCGAGCTCGAAAGCGCACACCGGCCTCAAGCCGAGCTCGCCGAAGCGCTCGGCGACGCGGGCGGCGACGTTGCGCGGATCGAACGACGCCGGCGTGCCGTCGTCGTTGCGCAGGTTCATGAGCACCTGCCCCGTCGGCTCGCTCATCCACGGCACCGGCGCCAGCGTCCCGGCGATCGGCACGCCGGTGCCGTCGGGATCGCCGTCGCTGAAACCGACCCCGCACGGGTTGGTGTTGTGTCCCCGCACGTTGAGCACGTGCACCGTGTGCGCGATCTGCACGCCACTGGTGAAGATTTTCTCGAACTCCTCCCGCGGCAACCGCTTGCCACGCACGCCGCCGCAGAGGTCGACGAACAGGGCGTCGATGAAGCGCGCGTCGGGGTGGGTGACCAGGAACTCCTCGAGCTCCCGCAGGCGATTGCGCTGTTCGCTGATGTCGTTCACGTCCGTCAACTCAATGCGGGCGCGCCGGGGCGCGCGTCCGCCTTCACCGTCGTGGCTCGAAGGGCATCGTAAACCATTCGCGCGCCTCGCGTCGTGCGCCGTCTCCGACCGGCGCCGGGCGCCTGCTCCGCCCGCGTGCGCCTCAGAAGTCGGGTGCCGGTGTCTGCGTGCGCCGGGCCGTGCGGAAGAACGGGCGCTCGACCACCCGCGCGCGGGCCATGATCTTCTCCCACTTCAGCTCCTTGTTGACGTAGATCTCGGCCCACAGGTCTTCCCACATCGAGCCGCGGCCGCTCTCCAGGGTCGCGATGGCGATGTTGCGCTTGCACGTGGGCGACCACATGGCGGAGGTCACGAACCCCACCTTGCGCCGCCGGCCGTAGTAGACCCAGGCGTCGCGCGCCGGCTTGTTGCCCTCGATGTCCAGGCCCACCACCCGGCAACGGGAACCCGCGCCGCGCTCGTCGAGCAGGGCGCGACGGCCAACGAAGTGACCCTTGTCGAAGTCCACCAGCCGCTCGAGGCCGAGCTCGAGAGGCGAGCGCCCGCGGCTGGCGCGCATGGCGGCGTGCGCGGGCATGAAATCCACATGGGGCATGGGAAAGCCGGCCTCGATGCGCACGAGATCGAGTGTGCGCGAGCCGATGGGCGTGATGCCGTGCTCGCGCCCCGCCTCCATGAGATCGTCCCACAGGCTCTCGGCGACGCCGGGATCGAGCCACAGCTCGTAGCCGAGGTCGCCGGTGAATCCGGTGCGTGAGACGGTGAGGCTGCCCTGGCGGTAGGGTCGGGCCTCGTGCGCGAAGGGCCGCAGGTTCTCGATGCCGGCGAAGCCCAGCCGCTTGAGCACCGCGCAGGACGTCGGACCCTGCAGCGCCAGCGCCGCGAACTTCTCGCTCGCGTCCTCCACGACGACATCGAAGCCGAACGCCGAGTCCAGCAGCCAGGGAAGGTGGCGGTCCTGGGAGCACAGGCGGAATCGGTTCGCTCCGAAGCGGAACAGGGTCCCGTCGTCGAGCACCTTGCCGCGATCGTCGCACCACACGACATAGCCGACCCGGCCGGTGGGGATTCTGCGCACGTCGCGTGTGAGCAGCCGGTTGAGGTAACGCTCGGCGTCCGCGCCGGTGATGTCGTACTTGATCATGGGAGAGAGATCGAACACGCTCGCCTGGTTGCGCACGGCGGCGTACTCCAGGTTCACATGGGTGTAGACGTTCACGGTGGCGTATCCCGCCCAGCGCGAGAAGTCCCGCGCGCGGCAGGCGGCATGGGTGCGCGCGTGGAACGGCGTCGGCAGAACGGGCGCGGCGCTCTGGTTCGTGTTCATCGATGTGTCTGCGCCGCGATCTCCCGGGCGGCATTGAGGCCCGCCGCCCCCATGACGCCGCCGCCGGGATGGCAGTCCGCGCCGCACAGGAACAACCCCGGCACGGGCGTCGCGTACTGCGCCATGCCGGGAACGGGGCGCAGCATCAGAAATCGCTCGAGGCCGAGCTCGGCGTGGTGCCAGTGACCGCCCGTGATGCCGAATTCACGCTCGAGGTCGGGCGGCGTGCGCAGCTCCGCATGCAGGATCTTGGATTCGATGTCCGGCGCGTACGCCGCGATCGTCCGGATAACCGTGCGCTGGAACGTCTCCCGCGCGCCTTGCCAGCCGGCGCGCAGATCGTAGGGCGCGTACTGCACCACCGCGGAGAGCACGTGCTTACCCGCGGGAGCGAGACTCGCGTCGTGCACCGACGGGATCGTGATCTCGATGGCCGGCGCCTCGGAGTACTCACCGTACTTGCCGTGGTTGAACGCCCGCTCCACGTAATCGACATCGGGGGCGATGACGAGCCGGCCGCCGAGGTCACTGCGCTGCGTGCCGGTGAACGACGGCAACGCGTCCAGCGCGAGGTGAAGCTTCGCTGCCTGGCCGTCGGTGGGGAGCGCTCGCACGCGGCGCACCACGCCGGTGTCGAGATGCTCCACGCCCAGCAGCGCCAGCAGGGTGCGTTTCAGGTCGGCGCTGGAGACGACGCAGCCGGCGGCGATCTCCTCGCCGCTGACCAGCCGCACGCCGGCGGCGCGATCGGCGCTCATCAGGACACGCGCCACCTCCGCTCCGGTGCGGATGTCGGCCCCGCTTCGACGGGCGGCGGCGGCCAGCGCCTCGGCGACGGCGCCCATGCCGCCCGCGGGCAGGCTGAGCCCGTCGCCGTTGCGCCGCTCGCCCGCGAGGCGGTAGAGCCAGGTGAACACGGTGTTGGGCGAGCGCGGGCCGAGGCGCGTACCGAGCACGGCATCGAGAGCGAGCGCCCCGCGCAGCAGGTCCGTGCGGAAGCGTTCCTCGAGCAGGTCGGCGATGTTCATGCCGATCACGCGCAGAAACTCGCGCATATCGTCGCGGCCGAGCCGGCGCACGGACCAGCCGAGACGGGCGAGCCCGAGCCCGTCGGCAAGGCGGCGTGACGCGATCCGCGGCGGCGTGCGGTCCTGCAGCCGCTGGATGACGGCCGCGAAGCGCCGCGCCTGCGCGAAAAACTCCGGCAGCTCGGCGGCGTCGGCGGGGGCGCGCGGGCGCAGGGCCTGCGCCGCCAGGGACGGCTCGGCGTGCAGCAGCAGCGGAGCGCCGTCGCGGGCCAGCGCCACCGTCGTCATGCGTCGTGCGGCGAGCCTCAGGCCGTGGCGTTCGAGCTCGAGCTCGCTCACCACCCGCGGGTGCAGCATGTGCAGCACATGGGCGCCCGTCGAGACCGTGAAGCCCGGGGCGAACTCGCCGCTGGCGGCGGCGCCGCCGAGCGTCGCCGCCGCCTCCAGTACGAGCACGCGGCGGCCGCTGCGCGCGAGCGCGGCGGCGCACACGAGCCCGTTGTGACCGGCGCCGATGACGCAGACGTCGTACGCCGGGCTCAGTGCCCCGGGCGCCGTCGTCATGCGCCGGCCCGCCGCGGCCTGAGCTCGCGCAGCATCTCGCGCGCGGCGTTGGCGCCGGGCGCGCCCATGACGCCGCCGCCGGGATGCGTGCTGGAGCCGCACAGGTACAGGCCGCGCACCGGGCTGCGGTACTGCGCGTAGCCGGGAACCGGGCGGTTGAAGAGCAGCTGATCGAGGGTGAGCTCGCCGTGGAAGATGTTGCCCTCGGT
>JABAOE010002942.1_pt1 | contig 13085 bp, 13 predicted proteins | sample 7062141 | NCBI WGS metagenome assembly JABAOE01 (sample SAMN14538627, study PRJNA623070) | marine sediment metagenome | biome: marine biome [ENVO:00000428]; feature: marine pelagic biome [ENVO:01000023]; material: deep marine sediment [ENVO:00002113] | place: India: Gulf of Khambhat ... | reverse complement strand
GGCCTCATGGCGGTAGGTATCAATTACGCACTGCTCTACTGGGCCTTGCTGGAGGTCACTGCTGGCTTCACGATGGTGATCGGCGCGTTCGCTCCGTTATTTACCTTCCTTTTCGCAGTTGCTCATCGCCAGGAACAATTCCAATGGAAGGGCCTATTTGGCGCGTTGATTGCTATCGTTGGAATCGTAATCGCGGCCGGCGGCGGAATGTGGACCGACCTACCCGTAGGTCCGATCATCGCCCTCATCATCGCTATCTTTCTTCTGGCGTACGCTCCGGTTTTTTTGAAACTGTTTCCCCAAAGCGATCCTATCGTAACAAATGCAATTTCTGTCTCGACCGGTGCAATTTTTCTGGTGGTCGCTTCATTTTTGTTCGGCGAGCAGTGGAGCCTCCCGGCAGAGGGCAGTACATGGTTGTCCTTTATTTACCTTGTGGTTCTTGGCTCCGCTGTTCTTTTCTACCTTTACCTGGTGGTCTTATCTCGATGGACCGCCTCAGCCACGAACTATGCCTTCCTGCTCTTTCCGATCGTTACCGTCATCATGGCCGGGTGGTTGCTTGGTGAGCAGGTGACCTTGCAGTTCGTCATCGGAGGCATGATCGTCCTCTTCGGAGTGTGGATGGGCGCGCTGAGGCAGTCGGGAAGCCAGCCCGAGCCGAGCGGTCAGCCGACGCCAGAGGAAGTCACCTCTTCGCTTGATTGAGGTGACGGTTTCGAAGGCCGAACCGGCCTGGTGCAATAGAGAAGTATTATTTAGGAGCGCAAGTGGCCATGCTCCCCAGCATCGTGCACAGCTCATGATCCTATGATCGGTACAACCATCAACGAGCGTTATCACATCCAAAGTGAAATTGGCCGTGGAGGCATGGGTACGGTTTATCGCGCTCACGACTCAACCCTCAATCGGGACGTGGCGTTGAAGCTCGTATCCAGTGCGAATCTTGGAACAGAAGGCCGCTCGCACCTGCTCAACGAGGCTCAGACCATTGCCCAGCTTGACCACCCGAACATCGTGACCGTCTTCGATGCTGGGGAATACGAGAGCAAGCCCTATATCGTCATGCAACTGGTTGAAGGGAGCACCCTCTACGAAAAGCGCCCTGATGGACTGGACAAAAAGTTAAGTGTCATCAAACAGGTCNNTCATTCATCGCGATCTCAAGCCCGAGAATGTGGCCGTTGCTGATGATGGAAACGCTAAGCTTATGGACTTTGGACTGGCGCGCTCCGTCGCCTCACGCATGACCAGCGAAGGCAACATCGTCGGCACAGTGTTTTACATGGCCCCCGAACAAGCTATGGGGGAGGAGCTAGACGTCCGTGCTGATCTTTATGCCCTGGGTGTCATGCTCTACGAGCTCACAACTGGCGAGCTGCCATTTGTAGACCAAAATCCGATCGCGGTGATCACGCAGCACATCAATGCTCCAGTCGTCCCCCCGCGCGCCAAGAGTGAAGAGATCCCAGCATATCTGGAAAACTTGATCCTGAAGCTCATGGAAAAGGACCGTGAAGATCGGCTTGAAAGCGCGGCTGCGGTACTGGAGGTCTTGGAGTCGCCTGAAAAGGCGGACCTCTCCATTCGAGAAAGCAAAGAGCTCACTGTTCTCGATCGGATTGTGCGCGGGAGAATCGTCGGGCGGCAAGATGAATATGAAGAGGCGCGAGCGCTCTGGGGCGAAGTCTCAAGTGGCACCGGGCAAACGCTCCTAATCAGCGGTGAACCGGGTATCGGCAAAACCCGGCTCATGCGTGAGGTCGTTACCCAAGCAGAGGTCTCGGGTGGCAGAGCGCTGATCGGCGAAGCGAGCGCCGAGAATAACACCCCATATGGCGCATTCGCTCAGATGGTCCGCAGGGCATTGGATGTGCATTCCAAGAACGGTGTCACGCTGCCAGATTTCGTGCTCGATGATGTGCTGGATCTCGCTCCGGACCTGCGGCCGTATTACCCGGACCTCGAACCGAACCCTCAACTCGATCCGGAGTCTGAACAAACCCGTCTGCTAGAAAACATGGTGGCCTTTTGCAGTGCTTTCAGCGAATCATCGCCTCTGCTCCTTGTGCTGGACGATGCGCACTGGGCCGACAGCAGTTCTATCGCACTCTTCCAACACCTGGCGCGACGAACGGCGAAGCAACCGATCATGCTGCTGGCGACCTACCGTGAGGTCGAACTTCGAGAAGCACGCCCATTCAACGAAATGCTGCTTGAGCTCAACCGTCGCCGCATTGGAACGCGTATCAAACTAAATCGTCTGGATAAAGAAGAAACGCGCGGCATGTTAGCAGCGATCTTCAACGATGAAATCACCCCTGAATTCCTGGATGGCATCTACAGGGAAACGGACGGCAATCCGTTCTTTATCGAGGAAGTCTGCCGAGCGCTGGTGGAGAGCGGCAAACTCTATTTTGAGGACGGGGAATGGCACCGGCCCAGCATGGAGGAACTCGAGATTCCGCAGGGGATCCAGGTCGCAGTTGAGTCTCGCCTGTCCAAATTGCCAGAGGATGTACAGGAAGTCCTTCGAATGGCAGCGGTCCTGGGTCGAGAGTTTGACTATGAAGTCCTGATCGAGGCCAGCGAGCAGAGCGAAGACGACGTGATCGATGCAATCGAGCTCGCCGACCGGGCGCAGATGGTCAAGGAAGGTCGTGCAGACACCCTGTATGAATTCGTCCATGCGCTGGTGCCGCAGTCGATTCGAGAGAACACGCATCGGCTTCGGCTTCGAAAACTGCACAAACGTGTAGCTGAGGCCTACGCAGAAGTGCAACCGGAGAACTACGAATCGCTTGCCTATCACCACGGTGAGGGTGGAAACGATGCCGAAGCCCTGCGCTACTACCGGTTGGCCGGGGAGCGTGCGCTGGAGAACTTTGCCAACCAAGATGCCGAAAACCATTTCATCGCTGCACTGAATCTCACCGAAGACGAAGCCGAGCGTGCTGGGTTGCTGTCTCAGCTGGCACTGGCGCAGAATCGCTTGGGGCGACATCACGAGGCAGTGAATTCGTGGCAAGATGCCATCGCAATTCTGCTTTCGCAAGGCGAGCAAGACGAAGCGGCGCGTCTTTATGCGCTCGCCGGTCGAGCGACCTGGGAAAGCGGAGATGTTCAGGGTGATCTTGATGTTTGTCGAAAGGGTTTAGAGGCGGTCGCCGGCGCACCCGACGGACCAGGGCTAGCCTACCTCTGCTCTGAGATGGCAAGGGCCTGCCATTTCAACGGTGTTCGGGAGGAAGTACAGGGATATGCCGATCGGGCATTGGATCTGGGGGATCAATTTGAACTTCCGGCAGTGAAGGCAGACACGCTGATCACCCTGGGAACTTTCATGGGATCGCAATCTCCTGAGGCGATTCCAATGCTCGAAGAGGCTGTGGAGCTTGCTGAAGAAAATGATCTAGTCAGAGAGCTCATGCGCGGCAGCAATAATCTGGGCGTTCTTCACTCGGATCAAGGCAATTTTGAGCTTGCAAGGGGGAGCTACGAGAAATCCGAAGAGATAGCCCGAAGGACTGGGCACATCAGTCAGCAGATCTTCTATGCCAATAACATGATCTGGAGCTTGATCTTTGTAGGCCGCACCAACGATGCGGAGAAGGCATACCGAGACCTCGAACCCTTGCTGGACCAATTGCTAGACCCCGAGCTCGGCGCAAGGATCACCAGTAGCTCCAGGGTTTTCTACCTGTACCAAATGGGGCAGTTTGAGGCGGCTGAGCAAATTATCGACCAGCAAATCGAAGAAACAACAGCGGTCAACGATCTGTACAGCCTCGTTGGTTCGTACAATGGGAAAGCCTTCGTTTTGATGGCGACTGGCAAGCATCAAGAGGCCGAGGAAGTCCTGATCAAGGGAGCAGAGGTCGCAGAGAAACTTGGAGAGGGCGAATCGGAATACCTGTTTGCCTCGATTGCAGCGAGCCGCAGCGGGAACTTCGAAAGTGCGCAGCAGCACCTCGACCGCGCCCTGGAAATCATTGGGGATGATCCACCCACCTATTGGGTACGGGTGAATCGCTTACGTGCGGAGGCGCATCTTGATGCAGCAATGGGGAAATGGGATGCCTCATGGACAAACTTCAAAGATCTGGATGAGCTCATTGTTGAGAAGGGTGCCTTTGGAATCGAGCCCTTGATGAAATTCGAATGGGCCGAGAACCACCTCCTGCGCGGGGAGGAAGAGGACATTCAGCGGGCGAGAGACTTATTCAATTCGGCTCGCGACGCAGCAGAGAAAATCGGGGCCGATGGCTGGGTGAAGCTTATTGACAGGAAGCTCGAAGGGATATGAGCGAAGGAGCAGTCGAACTCGGAACAACCGTCTCTTGATGCGTCCCGGCTGGCGCCACTCTCAACACAGCCATCTAGATTTTACGAACACAGGGGTGAGGGCAGGGAGGAGCAAGAATCCCATGCAAGGAGAGGAATTGGTAGAGGTACTGAGAAGCCGCAGGGCTCCTCTGGAGATGGATCCGGATGAATTCCGGTCCATTGGCCACAAGCTAGTCGAAGACATGGCCGATTTCTTGAAGTCGCTCCCCGATCGGCCGGTGGGGCCGGGAATGACCGCGCCGCAAATCAGAGAATGGCTTGGACATNNCACCGCCAGACCAATTGATCGAAGAAGCAACCCAACTGCTGGTTGAACATTCTCTTTTCAATGGGCACCCCCGCTTTTGGGGATACGTCACCGCTTCTGCTGCGCCCATCTCGGCCCTGGCTGATCTCTTGGCATCCTGCATCAATCCAAATGTCGGCGGCTGGAGCCTTTCCCCCATGGCATCCGAGANNTCCGAGATCGAGGCGCAAACGGTCCGCTGGATTGCCGAATTAATCGGGTATCCGAGTGATTGTGGAGGCCTGCTTGTCAGCGGCGGCAATACCGCGAATTATGTAGGCTTTCTCGCTGCTCGACGGAAAAAACTCGGAGCTGACGTTCGATCAAAAGGAATGACCAGCCTTTCGGGCGGCAAGCCCAGGATTTACTGCTCAGCGGGCACCCATACTTGGATCGAGAAGGCGGCCGATCAGTACGGAATGGGTACGGACTCCATCCGTTGGATCCAGACGAACGATCGGCACGAAATCGTGATTCCCGCGCTTCGTGAGCAAATCGAGAGGGACATCCAGAATGGCGACCGGCCTTTCATCATGGTCGGGACCGGGGGAACAGTCGCGGTGGGTGCAATCGACCCGCTTCCCGAGCTCGCTGAGTTATGCCGAGAGTTCGACCTCTGGTTTCACGTTGACGGCGCTTATGGTGGGCTGGCCGCTTGCCTGCCGGAGGCACCTCCCGAATTGAAGGGGCTCAGTGAGGCCGATTCGGTCGCTGTCGACCCTCATAAATGGCTTTATTCATCCTTAGAGGCGGGCTGCGCGCTGGTACGAAACCCGTTGGATCTTGTGGATGCCTATAGCTACCATCCTACTTACTACAAATTTGATGATGCCGATTTAGAGCAAGATGTCGGCATCAGTTACTACGAATTCGGTCCTCAAAACTCGCGCGGATTCCGTGCCCTGAAAGTGTGGCTGGGATTAAGGCAAGTCGGACGAGAGGGTTACCAGCAGATGATTGGGGACGACATCCGGCTATCCAAGCATCTACATGCCCTGGTTGATGCGCACCCGGAGCTGGAGGCACTCACACAGAGCCTGAGCATTACCACCTTTCGCTACGTCCCGGGCGATCTAACGCCGGGCTCTCCGGAAGTAGAGAAGTATCTGAGCGCGCTGAACGAGGAGCTTCTGTCTGAGCTTCAAAATGGGGGCGAGACGTTCGTGTCAAACGCGTTGTTCGATGAGACTTACGTTCTTCGAGCCTGTATTGTGAATTTCCGTACTTCACTGGAGGATATTGAGGCGTTGCCGGAAATCGTCACCCGAGTGGGTGCAGATCTTGACGCGAGAATCCGGCAGGACCACCTTCCAGCTGCAAGCTAGCCTCAAAACGGAGGATTGATGCTTGCGATGGCCAGATCTCACCAGCCTCGCCCGAAGGAAAAAACGGGTCTCCTTTCAAATAACTGGCAAGGGAACTGGGCTTAACGCGAGGAGCTTGCCGATGACGATCAGGATCGATCCGGAAGGCAACGAATCCAAAGCACTCTTTGAGATAGCGGATTTCGTAGGTAAGCGAGTGCTTGAGATCGGAAGCGGCGATGGCCGGTTGACCTGGATTTACGCCGAACGGGCCGGGCGTGTAACCAGCATAGAGCCCTTCACGCCATCCTTCGAGCAGGCCAAGCGAGATATGCCGCCATCGCTGGAGGGGCGCGTTGATTTTCGCAACGTAGGTTTCCTGGACTTTTCGGCAAACTCCCAGGATGGTGAATACGATACGGCCATCCTCTCCTGGTCGCTTTGATGAATGGCTCCTGAGGGCATGGTTCATGCCCTTGAAGAAATTCACCGTCTACTTCGTCCCGATGGGGCGCTGATTGACATTCGGCCATTTGCAGAGCCATCGACCGTGCAGGTGATCGCTGGCGATCGGGTTCTGTACGCTGCACCCAAGCGAGAAGCCGACTCAGAGTCGGTGATTGACTCGGATCGAGCGATGGAAGAAGTATTGGATCGGGGCCTGTTCTCAATTGAACGGGCGGAGGATTTTGAGTTCCTCTCATATGGATCAACTGCACCCGAGCTTCGTGAATTCTGGGATCGATACAACGATTTTGATCCCACGCCGAAAGAACCCGAGCGGATTGATTACGAAGATAGGATGTTCGGAGAGGCAGAGCAGATCCGGAAGGAATCTGGAGAAGGCGCCGAAATCGTGATTCGGGAGAGGGTTCGAATTGCCAGGCTCAAGCCGGTCAGGAGGTCTGAATGAGCGAGGGTAACTTTGATCTGGATGAAGCGCTGTATTCTCTCGGTAACACTCCGAGTACGCTGCAGGGATTCATTTCTGGGATGCCGGACTCGTGGCTCGACTTCAAGGAAGAGGTGGATGCATGGAGTCCGCGCTTCGTGCTGGTTCACTTGATACATAATGAGCAGACCAATTGGATCGTGCGGACACGCGTGATTCTCTCCGATGTAGAAGACAAGACCTTCCCTCCCTTCAGCCAGATGCCTGAGAAGGAAGACTTTCCCCCGCTGGGAACTGATTCACTGCTGGATCAGTTCGCCAGCTTACGCTCGGCGAATCTCACGGAGCTTCGGGAATATGGGCTCAAGGACGAAGACCTTGTTCGGGAAGGGATCCATCCAGACTTGGGATCCGTGAATCTGGGGCAACTATTGGCCACCTGGGTTGTTCACGATTTCAACCATCTTCACCAAATTGCCAAGTCCCTGTCCAAGCGCTACACGGAAGCCGTGGGTCCCTGGCGCCCCAACCTGGCGATCATTGATGCATAGGGGGGATTGGATCAGCAATTTGAGAATTGAGCGCCTAAATTTTTCGAGCCGGATCCATTGATGAAGCTATCGCCTTCACTGATACAGACCCTGCAGTGGCGGCCGGTCGGCTAGCACTTGAACTTCGCCACTGGTGGGTCAAGAAAGATGTTATTGGTAGTGCGACCTGATTGACTGATCAAGCTTGAGAGATTGTCACAGGAGAAACGGATCCCAACCGATAGGGCCTCACTCGAAATGATGAATCCTTACTGACCGTCATGCGCCAAGATTCCGTGGACAAACCTGGCCCCTCAAAGCGACTGTTGAATGTTACTGCGTGGTGCACCTATGCGAGTGGGGTGGTCTCGATCTTTGGCATCGCCTTTCTGTTTGCCTTTTTTGTGCTTGGAGCACCAACCGGTACATACAACGACATTGCGGTTATTGTGCAATTTGTGCTGATGTTGCCGCTGGTATTCACGCTGTATCAGGTGTTGCGACCCATCGATCCCAAAGTGAGCTTGATTTCCTCCTCTTTCGGACTGGTTGGTATGACGGCCGTCATTCTTCTTCAACTACTGCTGGTGACCGGCGTAATCCCATTTGCAATTCAGATCGTGCTGGTCCTGTTGGCGTTCTTCGTTGTACTGGTTTGGTTTGTACTCAATGGCCGACTCGCCCCTTTCACCGATAAGTTGCCAGATTCCATGCTGTTTCATGTGCTGGCATGGCTCTATATTGGCTATCCCCTCTGGGCCTTCAACGTGGGGCGTCGCCTTCAGCAGTAGGAGAGGCTGAGCTGGACAGGATCGCCGGGAGCTGCAGGCTTTTGACATCAGCCACTCTGCTGCTGATGCTTGCAGCATGTATTCCCGCTTCTACGCCAGGGCAGTCAAATCAATCGCCCCCAGCTAGGAAGGAAGACCCATCCGCCACTGATCCTGAAACGATCTCGCTGCTACCCGATCTCACTTTGGATTTCTTCTGGGAGATCACCTACACCTCTGAATGCCCCTGGGGCGGACCCGGTTTCTTGATCCTGCGCGGGAGAAATATTGGCGAGGGTGATGCGGAGGCATTTGGTGTTCGCGTGTGGAGCGAGACACAAGTGGTTGATTCGCTGCCGAGTGGGGAGTTCCTTCAAATACGATTTGAATTTGAGTCTGGTCCTGTGGGCAGCATCATGGCTTTGATCGACCCGGATGGCCAGGTGGATGAGAGCGATGAGAGCAACAACGAATTCCAGATTATCTTTACCCCACCTGTCAGATGTACACCCACCGGCGGATAATACGTGGAAAAAGGGTTTGACTGGGTCATGTCAAATGACAACTTTCCATCGCAGACCCAAATGATTTTGACGGGGCTGACGCCAACCATTGCATGAATCACCCATGCGGAGCAGGATTCTTGGAGTGAGGTGAGATGGATATTACGATTCGCAGAGCAAAGGTGGGGGATGCTGCGCGCTGTGCTGAGATATTCTACGAAGCATTTGTGGAAATCGCCCAGCGGCACAATTTCCCGCCCGATGTAACCCCTCCGGACACTTCTCCGGATTCTCCCTGGACAGCCAGGTTTTCTCGCTCTGACTACTATGTCGTGGTGGCCGAGATCGACGGAGAACTGGTCGGGAGCAACATGCTCGACGAAAGGGATCCAATCGCGGGCGTTGGACCGATCACGGTGGATCCGAAATTACAGGAAAAGATGGTTGGAAGACTGCTCATGGAGGACGTACTTGAGCGTTGTCGTAAGCGGGAGGTTCCGGGGGTGCGTCTGGTTCAAGGCGCCTTCAATCGAACTTCGATGGCTTTGTATACCAAACTGGGCTTTGAAATACGCGAGTTTCTTGTTTCCATAAGCGGTCCCCCGATCGGAGCGACCCTCCCGGGATACAGCGTCCGCGCGGCTTTGAGAGAGGATCTTGAGCTCTGTAACCAGCTCTGCGAGAAAGTCCACGGTATCCAGAGATCTGGGTCGCTTGGTGAAGCGATCGATAAGGGAACCGCGCTCGTCGTTGAGCGTGACAGTCGGTTGACGGGCTACGTCTCTGCCATGGCATCCGGGGGCCACGCGGTTGGCGAAACCACCGACGATCTAAAGGCTCTAATCAGTTCCGCGCCCGAGAATGCCGATCCCGGGGGATTTATCATTCCCGCCCGCAACGGAGAGCTCTTTCGCTGGTGTCTGGAGCAGGGATTCCGAATTCTTACCCCACTTACATTGATGAGCAAAGGTTTCTATCAAGAGCCAACTGCGGCCTTTTTCCCCTCCATTTTCTATTGAAGCAATTCTGTTTGCGTGGTTGTTTTGAGTCCCGCACCGTTCCTGTAGGAGTTCGGAATATTGGACCTCAATTCAGCTTCGTATATACAATAGGCCCATGCAATCGGTCGGATCGGGCATCGGTGTCGCCGGTAGCGCCATTGCGATCAGCCTCGTCTTGGCGTTGATCAAAATCTCAACCGGGGTAATCGGAGCTTCCTATGCGCTTATTGCAGATGGTATCGAATCGACTGCGGATATCTTTACCTCGCTGATCGTGCTCAGCGGTCTCCAGTTTTCTTCCAAACCTGCAGATCAAAACCATCCCTACGGGCATGGAAAAGCTGAGTCTTTGGCTGGACTGGCCGTTGGGCTTTTTCTCATTGGTGCAGGCACGGTCATCGCCATCCAAGCTGTTCATGAGATCCTCTCTCCGCATCAGTCACCGGCGTGGTTTACGCTTCCGGTACTCGCGCTGGTCATCATCGTCAAGGAAGGGCTTTATCGGCGTATGCACAACGTCGGCTCCGAATTGGACAGCAGTTCGCTACGCAACGATGCCTGGCACCACCGATCCGATGCGATCACTTCGCTGGCTGCCTTCGTCGGGATCAGCATTGCGTTGATTGGGGGGCCTGGCTACGAATCTGCCGACGACTGGGCTGCTTTGATCGCCTGTTCAATCATTTTCGTCAATGGGATCCGGATCCTGCGACCTTCGCTCGATGAAGTTATGGACGCATCTGCCTCGGATGAGGTGGAGAAACAAGTCGTCTCAATTGCTTCCTCAGTTGAGGGTGTCGTGTCAATCGAGAAATGCCGTATTCGAAAGAGTGGGTTGGGATATCTGATGGATATCCACGTTGAGGTCGATAGCGACATGTCTGTAAAGAACGGCCATGCGATTGGCCACAAAGTCAAAGACCGGCTTCTGGAATCTTCACTCCCCGTAACGGACGTAGTGATTCACATCGAGCCAGCACCCTGAGCCTCGTGATTTTCCAACAAGAGTTTGAGTTTCCTTGGACACAACGGAAGACAACGAACTAGAACTCGAAATCACCGACCAAACGCAGCGCTCCATTTTGTGGACGCTACTGCTGATCAATGCGGTCATGTTCGTGATTGAACTCACCGCAGGCGTGATTTCTGAATCCACCGGGCTCATCGGCGATTCCCTGGATATGTTCGCTGATGCAATCGTATATGGAGTGGCGCTCTACGCAGTTGGACGCTCAGTGCTCGCCAAAGCGAATGCGGCAATGCTGAGCGGAGTGTTTCAAATCATCCTGGCTTTCATGGTATTGGCTGATGTGATTCGGCGTTTTATCTTGGGTAGCGAACCTCTATTTGGCGCGATGATCGCCGTTGGCGCTCTGGCACTTGCAGCCAACATTGCATGTCTGCTAATCATCTGGAATCAACGCGAAGGCGAGGTGCACATGCGAGCAAGTTTTATCTTCTCGCAGAACGATGTGATAGTAAATGTGGGTGTGATCCTCGGTGGACTATTGGTGTGGGCACTCGACAGCCGATTTCCAGATTTGGTAATCGGCGGGCTTGTCTCAATCATGGTACTGCGAGGCGGTATTCGAATCCTTCGAGATGCAGCGTCGGAGAGACGGAGAGCATTGAGGAGCTCCTGAGCTTTCTGGCGAGAGCCGGTCAAATGCTGACCACACTCTTGAATCCACGCTCCTGCTGTAAAGGTCGATTTCCGGGACAAGCGCTCCTCGTATAATTTCGAATACAGAAGTGACTGGTTTCCGCCGCGGCCTACCACCGCGGCGCATTCATTGGAGTGCGTATGAGATATGACCTTGATTCCAGACCGGTAAACGACCAACGATTGCCGGAGTACGCTCAGCCGGACGAATGGATTGTCGATTTCCTGGAAAAGGCAAAGGTTGGCCACATTGCCACACGCTGGGACGATCAACCGTTCATCACGCCAAGTACATTCTGGTATGACTCGACCCGGCATGCGATTTATTTCCATTCGAACATCTCCGGACGTGTTCGAGCGAATGTAGAGCGGCACTCAGAGGTCTGTTTCGAAGCCTCAACTGTGGGAGAACCTCTCCCGTCAAATATCGCGCTGGAGTTTTCGATCCAGTATGCCAGCGTGATTGCATTCGGATCGATCAGCGTGATCGAAGACAAGGATGAAAGGGAAAGGGCGTTATATGGGCTGATTGAGAAATACTTTCCCGACATGAAACCTGGCAAGGAGTACCGTCCCATCACCGATCAGGAACTGGCTCGAACTTCGGTCTACGTGATCAACATTGATTCGTGGAGCGGTAAGGAGAATTGGAAGGAACAGGCGGATCAGAGTGATGACTGGGTTGCCCTTCCCACGGAGCTGCTGGGAATGAACCGGTAAATGGAGGAGTTGTGAGACGACTATTGCGGATTGCGATGTGGGGTGCAGTTGGGCTTATTGCACTGATCGCAGTGCTGCTCGTCGTTGCCTCGATCGCGTACTCCCCTGCGCTAGTCAGCAGGATGGTCCGCTGGGGGGATGCAGATGTTTACGACTACCAAAAATTCCCCTCCCGACCGGTTGACAACTCAGGATTTCCCTTTGAGTTTCAATCAGAGCCGAACGAGGACCGTGTTCGTGAGCTATTTGAGCGAGAGGACAAGATTGATCAGCTCGAAGAATTCTTAGCATCGACTGGAACGCAAGCTTTCATCGTCATTCAAGACGATAAAGTGCTCTATGAAGGCTATTTCAATGGGGCAAAGCGAGACTCAATCGTCACTTCGTTCTCAATGGCAAAAAGCTTCGTTTCCGCACTTATTGGAATCGCTATTAGTGAGGGTCATATCNNGATCACCAAGTACATCCCCGAACTGATAAGTTCCGATGAGCGGTTTGCAGACATCACCGTCCGCGAATTGCTGATGATGTCTTCCGGGATTCGCTATTCAGAAGGCATTCCATATATGGACGATGCGCGCACCTACTATCATCCTGATCTGCGAGCGCTGGCACTTGACCAGGCGGAAATCGTCGGCCCTCCAGGCGAAGTGTTTGTTTACAACAACTATCATCCGCTGCTGCTTGGTCTGATCCTGGAACGATCGACCGGCGTAGCGGTTGCGGATTATCTGCAGACAAGAATCTGGGAACCGCTCGGGATGGAGTACCCGGCCAGCTGGAGTCTGGATAGCGATGCGTCAGGCTTCGAGAAGATGGAAAGCGGTATCAACGCCCGGGCGATTGATTTCGCTAAATTCGGAAGGTTGTTCCTCGAAAACGGGAATTGGCTAGGCGATCAGATCATTCCTGAGAGCTGGGTGCAGGATTCGGTAACTGAGGATCCGCTTCGAACCCGAAGTGAATACTACGATCAATCATTTGGACCTGAAATCCGGGATACGGCTATGGGTGGGTTCTACAAATACATGTGGTATGGCTATGATCGGGAGGGTCAATCCAATGACTT
>JABAOE010009098.1_pt1 | contig 13098 bp, 12 predicted proteins | sample 7062141 | NCBI WGS metagenome assembly JABAOE01 (sample SAMN14538627, study PRJNA623070) | marine sediment metagenome | biome: marine biome [ENVO:00000428]; feature: marine pelagic biome [ENVO:01000023]; material: deep marine sediment [ENVO:00002113] | place: India: Gulf of Khambhat ... | reverse complement strand
GATGACATTATGCTTGCCGGTCGCGAGGTACGGCCCGTTTTCCTCGATGCCGCCGGTCGCAATGATGGCCGTTGTAAATCCTCCTGCGATACGATCCCTGACTTCCATGTAGGTCAGTTCCTCTATCCACAAAGAGTCACTCGCCTCGAGCGGATTCGGCGCCGCCAGCTTGGTCGCTATTTGCTGTTCGCGATCCTGAGCTTGCTGCCCCTCGCTCGACGAGACTGCGGCCAGAAGCACCAAAGCCAACAGAAGTGTGCGCTTGTCGGCCATCAAATTTACCCCTGCGTCACTACGACTGACCGAAACGTAATATATCCGCCCAGCAGCAATACTGCACTCAGGAAAATTCGTTGAAACAGCGCTTCGTTGATGCGAAATCGAAGCCATCGACCGACATACAGACCGCCTATCGATGGGACAAGAGCCATTATTGATAGCTGCATGTGCTCTTGTGATATCAGGTCATTCCTGCCCAGCGAGGCAGCAAGGACTATCGTCGATATTGCGAAAAAGACGCCCATTGCCTGTACCAGCATGTCGCGCTTGAATCCCATTGCCTGCATGAACAGGACCGACGGCACCATGAACGAACCAGTCATTCCCGTCAGCATGCCGTTGATGGCGCCGAGGGGCGCCGAAAGCGGACGTTCCCAGTTCGGTGCCACAGACATTTTGACATTCAATAATCTCGACAGCGCGAAGATGAAAAGCACGCCGCCGAGCATCGCAGTGGGCCACCTGATGTCTATCGTGTCGAGATATGACGATGTTATCCATATGCAAATCACAGCAAACAGGAAGTACACCCACATCCGTCGAAAAATGTCCTGCAGATAAGGGCCAGCCAGTCCCTGCCAGATATTGGTCACTATTGTCGGGATCACGATAATGGCCAGCGCATCAAGGAGACCAATTGTCAAAGTAAGAATGATGAGCGTGATGATCGGGAAGCCGAAGCCCACGACTCCCTTGACGAATCCGGCGAGCGTGAAAGCAGTGGCAGCTATGGCTAGAATGTCCACAGGTGGCATCCTATCCGAGTCCCCCAACAACAAGAAATGGAATTGAAATGTCCGAGATCGAATTAACGCTTGCCGGCAGCACTGCTCGACTGCGATTGAACCGTGCCGATGTGTTGAACGCCCTGTCGCCGAATCTGCTGACGGAGCTCATCGAGCGTTGCGACGAGCTGTCACGGAGCCAATCCGTAAGGGTCGTAGTTTTGGAAGGCACGGGCAAACACTTCTGCGCGGGGGCGGACCTGCCGCAATTTACTGTCTCGATGCAGTCGGATCCACAGGGGACGGCGGATCTCGGTCGACGTGCCGCGGACGCAATCGCGTCCCTGCCGCAGATCACGGTCGCCGCGATCAGGGGCTATTGCATTGGCGGAGCGCTGGTGCTGTCCGCCGCCTGCGACATGCGGGTCGCGGCCGATGACGCGCGATTCTCGATTCCCGAACTCGACGCAGGTATTCCACTTTCCTGGGGTGGCATGGCGCATGTCGTGCGACTGGTCGGGGAATCACGGGCAAACGACCTGGTCCTGACTTGCCGCCCGTTTGACGCCGACGACGCTTTGAATGCCGGGTTTATCGGCCGCATCATTCCGGCCGGCAAATTTCATGAAGAGGTATCGAGTCTGGTGGACTCAATAGCTGCCAAGCCACGGATCGTGCTCAGGCAAACCAAACGGAAGCTCAACGACATTCGCGCCGGGACCTTCGATGCGAAAGACGATGCGGCCGAAATGATTGCCGCCATGGCCGACGTGGAAGCAAAGTCGATCGGCGAGGACTATATCCGAAAGAATATCGGAAAATAGACGCAGCCCTGTCCTTTTCTTATTCGGTGCCCCACTTGGTCTCCACAGTGATGCCTATCTTTCGCAGGAAATTCGACGGCAGGATACCGCCAGCACAAATGATGACCGAATCGTTTCGAATCCGCTTGCTTTCGCTACCAACCTCGATCGTGACGCTTTCGGGCTGAATCTGTTTGACATTCGAATTGAGGAGCACGACGAGCCGGCCCTCATTCACTAACGACGCGACTTTGTCACGGTTCTTCTGCTTGGCGCGACTAAACGCGCCTGACCGATACGACAAGATCACCTTGGTACCCGGTTCGGCGGCAATACTGGTCGCTGCTTCAAGTGCGCTGTCTCCTCCGCCCACAACGAGAACATTTTGATTTCGGTATTGCGCCGGATCGATCAGTCGGTATGTGACCTTCGGCAGGTCTTCTCCGGGCACACCAAGCTGTCTCGGCGTGCCACGCCGTCCGATTGCCAGCAGAACTGCCCGTGTATCGTAAGTCTTCCTGTTGGTTGTGACGGTATAGCCCGACCCGCGTGGCGCCACGGTAATCTTATCGACTCGTTCTTCGTAATTGATCGATATTCCGGTTTTTTGCTCCACGTCCTGCCAGAAATTGATCAGGTCTTCTTTCTGCACTTCCCTGAATTTCATTTTTCCCGCGATAGGCAAGACGGCCGGCTGCGTCATAACGAGTTTGTGCCGGGGAAAATGGGCGACGGTGCCGCCCAATGACTCCTGTTCGATCGTCACCCAGCGCAGGTTTTGAGACTTTGCTGCCAGTGTCGCCGAGAATCCCGCCGGGCCGGCACCGACGATTACCAGGTCGTGGTCGTTACTGTGCCCAGCCCGCAGTAATTCGCAGATCGCCTGCATGGCCTGTCGTCCTTGCTCGATCGCGTTGCGAATAAGACCCATACCGCCGAGTTCTCCGGCGATAAATATTCCGGGCACGTTGGTCTCGAAGTTCGGTTTAATTATCGGAATGTCGACGCCGCGCGTCGCGGTGCCGAACACGAGTGAAATCGCATCGACCGGACAGGCACTTTTGCAGGCGCCATGACCAATGCAGTCGGATGGCCCTACCAGCCTGGCCTTGTTTCCGATCATACCGAGGACGGGGTGTGCGTCCTGCTCCGGGCAGGCGGCTACACAGGATGCGCAACCGATGCAAATCGTCGGATCGATTTCCGGATGCAGCGTGGGTGGTTCCAGCATGCCGGAAGCCGTTGCATCTCGCAGAGTCATCACGCTCTGCTTTGCCAGCCGCCCATGCCGCCTCAGGTACCAGATGACAAAAACCAATACCGGCAACGAATAGATGTATATGAAAAGGTTCTGTTGCATACGAGCAGTATTGAGTACGTTTGTAAGAGAAAGCATACAGTTCATTCGCCCGTTGCACATGAATCAGTTCACGCAAAACAAATAATGAAAGTTCCTGCCTCTTTTTCGCGACGTCGGATAGCAGCAGCAGAAATTGATTCGCCCCTACTTGACCTGAGAATCATTCTTATTTCCTGTGCTTATGTCAGGAACGGGGGCTTCAAGCGCCCTTTTGTCGCAAAACCGAGACGCTACGCCGGATTCAAATACCTTTTTTTGTGACTCAGTGAAACCTAATGACACGGCCGATCGTGTAATAAAGGCTAGGAACGCTTTGGGTAAATGCACGTGTTTTCAGACCGCGCCCTCATGAGGAGGCAACGCGGCTTGATTGATACAACAATTTCGTCAACGCCATGCAGACAAGGGAGAGGGCATGTTGTTGATATTCTGGGGACTGGCTATAACGATGATCGTTATAGCCATTGCTGTAGTTACAATTCCGCTTACCGGTCTGTCGGTAACGTCCCCGATGGCCCGCGTATCGTGGCGACCCGACAGGCGCAGGAAGTCCCTGAATCGGACGCTGCATTTTTCCGTCGCAATCACCCTCCCGGTATTTTCGCTGGGAACCTATGCTTACCTGGGGTCACCGGGAACTGTCGGCGCGGACACTCTTCAATCGCACGATGGACCGCGAGTCGAGAGCCGCAGTTTTGGGGGCACAGGGGGGACATCTCTCCCGACGGTGGGAAGCCTGGTTGGCGGTTTGCGCGATCGATTACAGCGGGATGCCGATGACGCTGACGGCTGGCTGCTCCTCGCGCGCTCCTATCACTTCCTGGGACGTTACGACGAGGCTGTCAGCGCTTATGACCGGGCGCGGGCGCTTGGCAGGACCGACACATCTTTGGAGCAATCGCTCAAATCTGATGACAACGCGACAAGTGAGGCATATGGCTTTGCATTGCCGTCGCTCCGCGGCCGCATCGCGCTTACATCCGAAGCAGCAGCCCGTGTGAATCAGGATGACACAGTCTTTATCTTCGCAAAAAAGTCGCGAAACGATCGTATGCCGGTCGTCGCATTGCGCAGGCGGGTATCCGATTTGCCGATCGATTTTGTTTTGACGGATGAGCAGGCGATGGTGCCCGGGACACGCCTTGCCGATTTCGAAACGCTGATCGTGACTGCCCGAATATCAAGATCCGGGTTCGCGATGGATGTCATCGATGGGCTCGAAACGTGGAGTGACGCCATAGATCCGAACGATGGCGGCGAGATCCAGTTGCTCATCAGTACAGATTCAGACGATGGGACTCACGATCATGAATGAAATTGCGCTAGGTCAGGCTATACCGTCGCGGAGCTTCATTGAGCGCCTGTTTGGTACAAAGCAGTGCAGACAAAGCGGCGCTTTCTATGGCTATTCGTTGACAATCATCGCGGTTGGAACAGGTTGGCTGCTACGGGATCATGAGCTGGTCAACGCCGAAGAAGGTCTCGGCTACTGGCTCGGCATCGTCGGCGGCTCCATGATGCTGCTGCTGTTAATTTATCCGCTTCGAAAGAAAGTCCGACTGCTGAAATTCCTCGGGGGTAACAGTCACTGGTTTCGACTACACATGATACTCGGGGTTCTGGGTCCGGTCCTGGTCCTGTATCACAGCAACTTTCAATTGGGTTCCTTCAACAGCAAGATTGCCCTGTACTGCATGCTTCTGGTCGCATGTAGTGGTGTTGTCGGGCGCGAGCTGTATGTGCGCATTCATCGCGGTCTTTACGGCCGCAAGATGGACCTGAAAGAGTTACAGAACGACCTTACGAGATCTTTGCAGGAAAACCATGGGCTCGCCGCATTGCTGCCCGATTTGACGGCAAGGCTCGAAGTACTGTCCGACAAGGTGCAGGGTGACAGGATTACCGGAACACTGAGTACCGGTGCCAGTCTCGTGTGGACTGTAAAGCGGCACTTTATCCGGCTGTCGCTCTTGCTAGCAGCGAGACGTGAATTACGAGCTCGTGCCAAAGAGAGTCCCGTGATCGCCAGGGATTATCGGCGACTGAAAAATACCAGTTTCTCATACATCAGGAATTTCGTGCGACTGACCGGTCGTATCGCCGAGTTTACGCTCTGCGAGCGTCTGTTTTCCGTATGGCACGTACTGCACATGCCGCTTTTCTTCATGATGGTGTTATCGGCCGCGATACACGTGCTCGCCGTGCACATGTATTAATTCGGCGCGAGCGGCTTGCTGAAATGACCGAATGGACACCAGGACTTCGCATATTCCTTGCAATGCTTACCTGCTACATGAATCTCACAGCTGACGCTCAGACCCTCGAGTCCCTGGTGATGCCCGGCGATGTTTTTATCGCTCATGCCGAAGTCGAGTTCGAGTGCTCCTCCTGCCACAAGCCCTTCAACAGGTCGGAACAGAGAGCGCTCTGCCTCGATTGTCACGAGGACGTCGCCGCTGATGTCAGCAGCCGGGCAGGTTTTCATGGCAAATCGGACGCCGCCAGGATCGACGAGTGCGCCACATGTCATACGGATCATGAAGGTCGTCAAGCAGATATTCTCGGTCTGGACGAGGATGAGTTTGATCATTCGGCGACAGATTTCGAATTGGTTGGCAGGCATCTCGAAGCGGCCTGCGAGGCCTGTCACGATCCCGACACTAAACATCGAGACGCACCGAGCGAATGTGTTTCCTGTCACCTCGAGGAGGATGTTCACAAGGAGAGTCTCGGTGCGGAGTGTGAGGAATGCCATATTGCAGCTGGCTGGGACAGGATTGAATTCGACCACAACTCCACGGGTTACTCCCTCGAGGGCAAGCATGCGGATGTGGCGTGTCTCGATTGTCACGAGTCCCAGGTATTCCGCGATCCGCCACAAGACTGCTACGGTTGTCATGCCGCCGACGACGCACATGAGGGTCGCAGCGGAGAGAAATGCGAAAATTGCCACAGCCCGTTCGCTTGGACTGATACCCGTTTCGACCATTCCCGCGATACTGAATTCGCACTAACCGGGCATCACGCCCGGCTGAGCTGCGATGATTGTCACAGCGCAGATCCCTTCGCCGATGAAATGGACACGGCATGTGTGGGCTGTCACCTGGAAGACGACAGCCATGACGGTCACAACGGCACGGATTGCCAGGGCTGCCATACGACTGACGAATGGCAAGCGACTCATTTCGATCACGATGTCGAAACGGATTTCAGGTTGCGCGGCTCACATCGTGACGTCGCCTGTGCCGACTGTCACGTCGAGCCCGTATTCGCTTCCTCGCCTGGTACGACGTGCAGCTCCTGCCACATCGATGACGACCCTCACGACGGCAAACAGGGTGACCGGTGCGACGATTGCCACGGCGAGACGAAATGGCAAGACGTGCCGATGTTCGACCACGACCTGACGCGATTCCCGCTCTTGGGAGAGCATGACAATGTCGAGTGCGAGTCCTGCCATGAAACCAAAGTGTTCGCCGATGCCGATGACAGTTGCGTGGGCTGTCATCGAGAAGACGATCCGCACGATGGCAGGTTTGCGGATAACTGCCAATCCTGCCATAACCCGGTCGCCTGGGACTTGTGGCTTTTCGATCACAATGCGCAATCGCGTTTCATCATTGACGGTGCGCATGTTGATGTCGCCTGCAATGACTGCCACCGCGGCTCGCTGACATCAATGCGGAGGACGGGCGGCGCCTGCGGCGCCTGTCACCGGGCCGACGACGTACACGATGGTGAATTCGGCCCGGACTGCGGCCGCTGCCACAGTAACCGGTCATTCAAGGATGTGAGGTCGCTGCGATGAACACCTGCAGACCAGGATGTCGAAACCGCGCCGGCATCTTCGCCGGCCGGACCGGGCGTTGGACGTTGACGTTGATCGGCCTGCTATTGTGTCAGTGGCCCGCAATAGCACAGGAGGTGTTCGATCACTTCAGCACCGGATTTCCGCTGGACGGTGCGCATGTCAATGTGACCTGCGAAGCGTGCCACGTCAGTGCGACATTCGGCACCACTGAGTCCAGCTGCACCAGTTGTCACTCACAGGGCGGGCTGGTCCGATCATCATCAAAACCCGCCAACCATATTCCGACTGCCGGAGAGTGCACAGACTGTCATGTCACCGCGAGCTGGAGCGCAGTTACTTTCGTCGATCATGCCTCACTGGTCGGCAGTTGTGTTAGCTGTCACGACGGCATCCAGGCGCCTGGAAAAACACCCTCACATATATCATCGGGTGATCAATGCGACGATTGTCATAATACGAACGCCTGGGTGCCTGCCGTATTCGATCACTCCGGCGTATTCGGTAATTGCGTCAGTTGTCACAACGGTCTTACCGCGACCGGCAAACATCCAACGCACATCAGCAGTAGCGACACGTGTGATGACTGCCACACGACTATTGCGTGGTCGCCAGCGATCTTCAGTCATGTGAACATCGTCGGTAACTGTGTCAGCTGCCACAACGGCACTCAGGCGACCGGCAAGACGCCCACACACATTCAGACGACCAACATTTGCGAAGACTGTCACAGTCCGACGGTATGGGCGCCGGCAGTGAGCGTGGATCACACCCAGGTTCTGGGCACATGCGGTTCCTGCCACGACGGCGTCACGGCAACCGGTAAACACCCGACCCACATCGCAAGCGGCGACACTTGCGACGACTGTCACACGACGGTGGCCTGGGTCCCCGCAAATTTCGACCACGACAATATCTCCGGTAATTGCGTTTCCTGTCACAACGGCACGGATACCACCGGCAAGAGTCCTTCACATATCCAATCGACCAATATATGCGAGGACTGCCACAGCCCGACGGCATGGACGCCCGTTATCACGGTCGATCATTCGCAGGTACTCGGAACCTGCAGTTCCTGCCACGACGGCATCACCGCGACAGGAAAAAACCCGACCCACATCTCGAGCGGCGACACCTGCGACGATTGCCACAGCACCGTCGCCTGGTTACCAGCGAACTTCAGCCACGTAGACATTTCCGGGAACTGCGTGAGCTGCCATAACGGCACGGACGCGACAGGAAAAAATCCGACTCACATGCAAACGACGAATGTCTGCGAGGACTGCCACACCACAAATTTGTGGACGCCGGTCATGACGGTCGATCACACCCAGGTACTGGGTACCTGCAATAGCTGCCATGACGGCATTACGGCATCGGGCAAACACCCGACTCACATCGCGAGCGGCGACAACTGCGATGATTGCCATACGACAATCGCCTGGTTACCTGCGACATTCGACCATACGAATATCTCGGGTAATTGCATTAGTTGCCACAACGGGACGGACGCGACCGGAAAGACACCCGCACACATCCAATCGACGAACATCTGCGAGGACTGCCACACGACGAACTTCTGGGCGCCGGTGATGACTGTCGATCACACGCAGGTCATCGGGAGCTGCGCTTCCTGCCATGACGGCATAACTGCAACGGGCAAGCACCCGACCCACATCACGAGCGGCAATGCCTGCGACGATTGTCACAGCACGGTCGCCTGGCTCCCGGCGAATTTCAACCACGTGAACATTACCGGCAATTGTGTGAGCTGCCATAACGGCACGGAGGCAACCGGCAAGGGTATGGCGCACATTCAAACCTCAGACGTTTGTGAAGACTGCCACGCGACCAACCTGTGGTCGCCAGTCTTGACAGTCGATCACACGCATGTATTGGGTAGCTGCAATACATGCCATGACGGTGTCACCGCGACGGGCAAACACGCGACACATATCGCGAGCGGCGACAGCTGCGATGATTGCCACAGTACCGTCGCCTGGTTACCGGCGAACTTCGACCATGTGAACATCACCGGCAACTGTGCGAGCTGCCACAACGGCACCGATGCTACGGGCAAGGGTCCGACACATATGCAAACGACGAATATGTGTGAAGACTGCCACACAACGAACCTGTGGTCGCCGGTCATGACCGTGGACCATACACAGGTAGTGGGAAGCTGTGATTCCTGTCATGACGGCACTACGGCAACCGGTAAGCATCCGACCCACATCGCGAGTGGCAACAATTGCGATGACTGTCACACCACGGTTGCCTGGCTACCGGCGAACTTCGATCACGCCAACATTACCGCGAACTGCATCAACTGCCACAACGGCACCGAGGCGACCGGCAAAGGCGCGGCACACATTCAAACGACGAATGTCTGCGAAGACTGCCATAGCACGACGGTGTGGCAGCCCGTCATCAGTGTGGACCATACTCAGGTCCTGGGATCGTGTTCATCCTGCCACAACGGCACGAATGCTACCGGCCAGAATCCGAGCCATTTCGGTACCACGAAGGAATGTGATACCTGCCACACGACCCAGGGATGGACGCCTGCAGATTATCGTCATACCACACTGGCCTACGAGCCACAGGATCACCGGGCGAACCTGGCCTGTACTGCATGCCACCAGACCAATACGCAGCTGGTTGCATGGAGATACGCCGCATTTCAACCCGATTGCGCAGGCTGCCACGCCGGCGATTTCGAGCCCGGTCCGCACAAGAAACACGAGAATCCGGATGGCACTTACTCCGCCAGTGAACTGCGCGATTGCTCGGGCGCCTGTCACATTTATACCGACGCCTCGATGACCACGATCAACAGAAACAGGCCCGGGCCTGAACACCGGATATCGAGTGGTGACTTCTGATCGGCAAGTACGGCGTCTGTTGCAGGGCATCTCGGCCCTGATATTGCTTTGCGTAGGGACAGGAGCGGTCTCTGCTCCCCGATTCATTACGGGTTCCAGAGTCGAGCAGGACAAGGCGTACGTCGCGGTGACGGTGCAGTTTGCCTGCGGCGTCCAGTACGTGGACCACTTGCCAGCCAACGAGGGCGACCGGCTGCGCATTCAGCTACAGGCGACCTCGATCTGCAGGGGCGCTTCACCTTCGGTTGCCCGATCGCGTGAACAGTACCGGCCGCTCGACGCGGACGAGGCCAGGCTACTCGAAATCGACTACGACGGTGATTCAGGCACCGGTCAGATTCTTACGCTCGTGTTCCGCGAGACCGTGCGATTCGACGTTTTGCATGACGCTGTGTCAGATAAGCTGACGGTGCGCATCGACTTCAAACCGCGACCTGCCGTTGCACCAAGGAATCGCGGTGCCGTCAGCAATGCGGTGACACGGCCTTCCGAAGATCGACCTGCCTACGTAATTAACCTGTCGTCGAGCCGCGTCCCGCACTCTCAGTCTGAGTTTGCGGCAGTAGCCCCTTCTCCGGGACTCAAGACTTTCGAGACCGAAGTTGTGCTCGGCGGGATTACCTGGTACCGGCTCCGTGTCGGCCATTTCGAGAATTCCGGGGAAGCGAGTCTCGAGCTGCAACGATTGTCCGGGCGTTATCCGACAGCCTGGGTAGATCGGGCGAAGTCTGCCGATGCTGACCCCGCTGTTCGTGTGGCAGACGAAACGGGATCCGATGTACCTGCTTACGCGCCGATGTCCACCCCGGTTTCGCTGGGCCTGGACCAGGTTGACCGGCTAATGAGTGAAGCCCGCCAGGCGATGGTTGCCGGCCAGGTATCGCGGGCCGTGCAGATTTACACGAAGGTACTGCGGGCGCCGCATCATGATCGACACGCGGAAGCCCTGGAGTACCTGGCACTGGCCCGCGAAAAGAACGGCCAACTGGCGCATGCCAAGGCCGAGTATCAACGCTACCTGTCGCTGTACCCCGGCAGCGATGGCGCCGATCGCGTCAATCAGCGACTGGCTGCCTTGCTGGCCAGCGACCGACAGCTTGGCCTTCCGCAGGCAACTTCCAGGGCGAAACCGTCCGACGGGTCGAAACCGCGCAGCAGTGACTGGAGGATGCAGGCATTCCTTTCGCAATATTATCGCCGCGACGTCAATCAATTCAGCGAACAGGATGATATTGTCAGCCAGTCAGCACTTTATTCAGATGTCAATCTCGATATCCGGCGGCGGGGTCAGCGCTTCGATTTCAGCAGTCGTCTGTCGGCAGGTTATCGCCGCGATTTCCTGGACGAGGGCGAAGGAACGGGCGATGACATTCGCGTGTCCTACGCCTTTGTCGATCTCGCCCACCCCGGCAGTGGCCTGCGCGGAAGAATCGGCCGTCAAACCAGGAATACGGATGGCGTGCTTGGCCGGTTCGACGGACTGAATCTCAGCTACAAGGCGAGTGATCGGGTATCAGTCAATACCGTGCTCGGCAAGCCGGTCTACTCCGCGTCCGAGGGAATCGATACCGCGAGAACTTTCCACGGGGCAAGCGTTAACTACGGGCCGGTTTTAGAAAACCTTAACATCGGGCTGTATTACATCAGACAGAATATCGAAGGCTTGGATGATCGAAGGGCCGTCGGTACAGAGTTTCGTTACCTGGGCGAGAATCAAAGCCTGTGGGGGTTGATCGATTACGACCTGTATCACGAGGACGTAGGCAGCGCATTCCTGCAGGGCAGCTGGCGCCTGGCATCGCGTTTGACTATTCATGGCTCAATCGATCAGCGCCATAGTCCGTTTCTCAGCACCGGTAACGCCCTCATCGGTCAGCCAGTCGAGGCGTTTTCAGATTTGCTGATCCTGTGGACCGAGGAGGAGATACGTCAGCTGGCCCTCGATCGCACGCCGCGTTCCGATACCTATACCGTTGGCATATCGCATTCACTGACACCACGACTTCAATTCAACATGGATGCAAATCAAACGACGATCGATGCTACCCCGCAATCCGGAGGTGTCGCCGCGACACCGCAGACCACATACAAGTACTACGCGGCCAACCTGACGGCCAGTAGTCTAATCAAGGAAGGAGACGTGACCATAATCGGACTCCGATATACGATGTCCGATAGCACCAAATCCACAGCGTTGCACCTTGACACTCGTATACCTTTTGGCCGTTTCCTGCGCATCAATCCACGTCTGCGAATTGAGCGGCGCGAGATCCTTTCAGATTCCAGTAACGAATGGTCGTATACGCCCGGCATTCGTATTCAGTTTCGGTGGAGCCAGAAACTTCGTATTGAACTCGAAGCCGGTAAGCTCATCTCACAGCGTGACATGATAGGCGTCGATTGGGACAGAGAATCCTACTTCATAAACTTAGGTTATCAGGCGTTCTTTTGAGACCAANNCGCAAATTCAATTACCCTGTCAATGCAGATTTTCACGATATTGTGCCTGTTCGTCTGTCTTGCTGGTTGTGCATCCTCGGCGCCGGGTATTGTTGAAAAGCTGGACTGGACAACGGGAGTGACGATTACCTACATCGATACGCCGTTGGTTCTATGCCGGGATACGCCCGGGCGAGCTGCTTATGCAAGGGACTACGCGCACATCGGGCCGATAGAGGTTAACCGCAGCGGTGCCGCGAAATATTACCTGTGGGTCGGGTCATGGGCCACCATGCACAGATCGAACGTATCGGAACACCGGGACGGATTCGAATCGATTGTCATACTGGCCGACGGTGAACCATTAATTCTCGAACTAAGTGGCTGGACACCCGACGCAATCGGTGTCAGTGAGCCGAGCTATCTCAAACCCGTCGCGTCCTCGACTGATGCTTATTACCAGGTCACCGCCGACCAGATCAGATTGATCACCCAGGCCAGGGACATTAGATTGCGAACCACCGGCTCGCCTCCCAGGGAATTCGAGCTGTGGGATGACCAGGCATCGGCAAGAAAGGATCTTGCTGAATTCCTGCGCAAAACACAGATGTAACGGTCCGGGCGGTACGCGATATAAGCGCGTCAAACGCGCTGTTCTGCCATACCCACCTTGCCGATGATGACCTCGTTTCCCGGCGCCGGCCTTGCCGGGACATTCTGCGACAAGGCGAGCGAACACACCGCAAAAGCCGTTCCCGTCAGGAATACTGCAGCGCTGGAAACCACCCAGACGAGTCCC
>JABAOE010009729.1_pt4 | contig 13115 bp, 13 predicted proteins | sample 7062141 | NCBI WGS metagenome assembly JABAOE01 (sample SAMN14538627, study PRJNA623070) | marine sediment metagenome | biome: marine biome [ENVO:00000428]; feature: marine pelagic biome [ENVO:01000023]; material: deep marine sediment [ENVO:00002113] | place: India: Gulf of Khambhat ... | reverse complement strand
GCGGACGGCGGGGTCAGCCGGCGAGGGGGTCCCAGCCGGCGAGGTCGGCGAGGCGGGCATCGTTGGAGAACATCTCGGTGGGCGGCTGGACGAGGTCGAGGCGCTTCTGCATCCGCTTGAGCTCCAACTCCTCGTCCCACATCGAGAGCGTGACCACCAGGCCCGTCTCCCCCGCCCGGGCGGTGCGGCCGGCCCGGTGGAGGTAGGTCTTGTGGTCGCCCGGCGGGTCGTACTGCAGCACCACGTCGACATCGTCGACGTGGATCCCCCGGGCGGCGACGTCGGTCGCCACCAGCACCTGGAGCCGGCCGTTGCTGAAGTCGCGCAGCGACTTCTCCCGGCTGGTCTGTCGAAGGTCACCGTGGATCGGCGCGGCCCGTACCCCGTTCTCCTTCAGTTCCCGGGCCAGGCGGTCGGCCATCACCTTGGTGTTGGTGAACATGATCGTGCGGTCGGCCGACCGGGCGATGGCCGCGGCGACCTTGGGCTTGTCCATCTTGTGGACGGCGATGAACCGGTGGGTCATCTCCTCGACCGTGACCTCCCGGCCGGCCACCTCGTGCATGGAGGGCTCGTCCTGATACCGGCGGATGAGGCTGTTGACCGCGCCGTCGAGGGTGGCGGAGAACAGAAGGGTCTGGTGTTCGGACTCCACGTTGCGCAGGATCCACTCGACCTGCGGAAGGAAGCCCATGTCGGCCATGCGATCGGCCTCGTCGACCACCACGTGGGCCACCGCCGCGACCGAGATCGCCTCGCGCTCGATCAGGTCGATCATGCGGCCCGGGGTGGCGACGACGAGATCGACACCCTTGGCCAACCGGCTGATCTGCTTGTCGATCGGCGCGCCCCCGTAGACCGCGAGGACGGTCCGGCCGACCGCGTCGGCGGGCGGCTCGAGCTCCTCGCACACCTGGTTGGCCAGCTCCCGGGTCGGCACCAGCACGAGGCCGGTGGGCCGGGCCGTATCGGCCTTCTCCATGCGCTGGAGCACGGGGAGGCCGAATGCGAGGGTCTTCCCCGATCCTGTCTTCGCCTTGCCGCAGACGTCGCGGCCGGCCAGGGCGTCGGGGATCGTGAGTGCCTGGACCGGGAAGGGGGACTCGATCCCTCGGGCGGAGAGGGCGTCGACGATCTCGTCGCACAGGCCCAGGTCCGCAAACGAGGTGGTAGCGGTGTCTGGCATCGGGTGGCCCAGGCTACCGGGCTTCAGGTCCGTACCCGTCCGTCCACGATCTCCACGCCCTCGGCCTCCAGGCGGCGGGCGTGCTCGATCTCCCCGCCGGGAAGGAGCCGGCCGGTGCTCGTCACCACCCGCCACCAGGGGAAGTCCCCGGATTCCGCCCGCCGCAGGAGCGAACCGACGGCGCGCGCCGCGCCGGGGTGACCGGCCTCGGCGGCCACCTCCCCGTACGTGACGACGTCGCCCGGTTCGAGGGCCCGCAGCACCGCGGCCACGTCGCGCTCGAAGGGCGTGTCCATCCGGGAGACGCTAGCGAGCACCTAGGGTCACGATCGTGCGCCCGCTCGAGCAGACCCGGGGCTGGCCGGCGACGCGGGTGGCCGCCGCCACCGTCGGACCGGACGGCACCGTCGACACCATCGGCGACCCCGACGCCGTGTTCGGGCTCACGTCGGTGACGAAGCTCCTCACCGCCATGGCCGTGCTCGTCGCCCACGAGGAGGGCACCCTCGATCTCGACGAGTCCCTCACCGCCGGCGGCGCGTCCACCGCCGACCTCCTCGCGCATGCGGGCGGGATGGCCCCGGATCGACCGACCGATCTCGTTCCGGTCGGCACCAGGCGCATCTACTCGACCGCGGCCTACGACGTCGTGGCCGACGCGGTCGCCCTCCGCAGCGACATGCCGTTCCCCCGGTACCTGCACGAGGCGGTGTGCGTCCCCCTCGACATGACGGCCACGGAGTTGGTGGGATCGGCCGGGGCGGGGGCCCGGGGCACGGTGCGGGACCTCGTGGCGCTGGCCCGGGCCTGGCGCAGCCCGCAGGTCGTCCACCGCGCCACCCTCGAGCGGGCCACCCACCCCCACCGGCCCGATCTGGCGGGTGTGCTACCGGGATTCGGGCACCAGGATCCGAACCCGTGGGGCCTCGGCCCCGAGATCAGGGGCCACAAGCAGCCCCACTGGACCGGAACCGCCAACTCCGAGGCCACCTTCGGCCATTTCGGCCGGAGCGGGACGCTGTTGTGGGTGGATCCGGTCGCGGACCGGACGCTGATCGCGCTCACCGACGAACCCTTCGGCCCGTGGGCGGCCCGGGCGTGGCCCCTCCTGGCCGACGCGGTGCTCGGCACTGGGCCGAACGACCCATCCGACTGACCTCCCGTCCGAACCGGCCTCAGGTCACCGCCGGGAATGCCGATGGAGACCCCACGCCCTCCGATCGGAGGGAAGGAGTCCAGGTGACACAGGATCGACGAAACCCCATGGCCATGGCGCGCGCTCGCCACGCGCTGCTCCAGGCCGGTCTGGACTCGACCGTGCGCCTCGAGGCGGCGTCCAGCGTCACCAACGAGGTGTGGCTGACCGACACCCACGTGGTCCGGGTCAACCGTCGACCCAACCAGCGACTCCGCCGGGAGGCCATCATCGGGCCGAGCCTCCCGAGCGAGATCGGCTACCCGCTCGTGGTCGCCTACGGCGGCCGCATGGGCGCCGACTACCTCGTGCTCAAGCGCCTCCCCGGCGCGCCGCTCGCCCACTGCTGGCCCGACATGACCCCCGAGGCCCGCCGCTCCGCGATCTCCCAACTGGCGGCCAAGCTCAAGCGGCTGCACGAGACCCCCGGTCCCCCGAACCTCCCCCCGATCGACGCACCCCAGATGCTGCGGGGCGACACCCTCTCACCGGTGATGTCGCTCTTGGTGGCCACCGACCAGGCCCGCTCGATGCCCCACGTCGACCGAGGGCTGATCGACGACGTCGAGCGGATGGTCTACGAGCTGACACCGGCCATCGAACCCTTCGACAGCCAGTTCCTCGTGCACGGCGATCTCACCTTCGAGAACGTGTTGTGGGACGGCCGGCAGATCACGGCGGTCCTCGACTTCGAATGGTCCCGCACCTCGCCGCCGGACGTCGACCTCGACGTGTTCCTTCGCTTCTGTTGCCTGCCCCACCTCCACGTGGGCGACGAGTGGGTGGCCCGGACCCGACCCGAGGACTACGAGCAGGTGCCGTGGTGGATGCAGGAGGACTACCCGGAGCTGTTCGACGTTCCGCGTCAGTTCGACCGCCTGCGCCTCTACGCCATCGCCTACGACATGCGGGATCTCACGATGTTCCCGCCGCCGGCCCCGGCCTCACGGCTCAACGAGCACCACGCACTGAACCGGCTACGCCGGACCGTCGTCGGGACCAGCCACCTCGACCTCCTCCGCGCCGGCTCCGGCGTCGGCTGAGGTGGCGCCGGTGCGCCGGCCCTTCGTCGCCAGCCAGGCGACCGACGCGACGATCCCGACGAGACTCATCCAGATGTTGACCCGGACGCCGGCGATCTCCGACGCGAAGTCGATCCGCACGGTCTCGAGCCAGAGGCGGGCCACGGAGTACCCCAGCACGTAGACGGCGAGCAGGCTGCCCTTGCGGATCCGGCGCCGGCGGTCGAACCACACCAGGAACAGCACCAGGCCGAAGTTCCAGAGCGACTCGTAGAGGAAGGTCGGGTGGAAGGTCTCCACACCGGGGTGGCCACGCTCCGCCGCGTGGACCGGGTCGATCTCCACCGCCCAGGGCAGGTCGCTGGGGCTGCCGAACAGTTCCTGGTTGAACCAGTTGCCCCACCGGCCGATGGCCTGCGCGAGGGGCAGCGAGGGCACGATCGCGTCGAGCAGCGCGGGCCGATCCCACCCTCGCCGGTGAATCACCCAGAGGCCGACGAGGATGCCCGCAGCCATGCCCCCGGGGATCCCCAGGCCGCCCTCCCAGANNCCAGACCGCGGCGACGACGCCGAGGGCGATCATGAGCCCGTACGCCCGCAGCGTCAGAGGACCGAGCTCGATCGACTCCGAGGAAGGGCTGGGGATCGACGCGACGAACGAGTGCATGTGCCCGAAACCCTATGCGCCGGGCCCGACTTCCGGAACCAGGGGCTCAGTCGGCGAGCAGACGGTCGCGGGCCGCGGTGAGGTCGGCGGCCCCCGTCGTGGCGGCGGCGAGCATGCCGGGCACCCGGGCCAGACGGTTGGCTGCGAAGAACCGGGCCAGGACGGCACGGTCCTCGGCCTCGTCGTCCCCCTCCTCGTGGACCGCGACGGCCCCGTCGGCCAGTGCCTGCCCGCCCGTGGTGACGGCGAGCATCTCGAGGTAGGCCGTGGCGCCGGCGAGCGCGTCTCGGGGGTCGGCGACGCCGTGCTCGATCAGCCAGTCGGTGGCGGCGGCGGTCGCCTCGGCCGCGGCCGCAAGGTGGGTGGCGACCGACCCGAGCCCGTCGATCCCGTTCATCGACTCGACGGTGGCGGCCACGCCGGCGAGATGGTCACGGATCACGCCACCAGCGCGCATCGGCAGCTTGCGACCGACCAGGTCGATCGCCTGGATCCCGTTGGTGCCCTCGTAGATGGGGGCGATGCGGGCGTCGCGGAAGTGCTGCGCCGCCCCCGTCTCCTCGATGTAGCCCATCCCGCCGTGGACCTGGAGGGCGGTGCTGGTCAACTCCACGCCGAGGTCGGTGCACCACGCCTTGGACAGCGGCGTGAGCAGCGCGGCCCGTTCGTCGGCCGCAGCCCGGACCGCCTCGTCGGTCGATCGGGCGGCGAGATCGAGGGCCTCGGCGTTGCGGTAGCAGAGGCCCCGCATGGCCGACAGGCAGGCCCGGATGTCGAGCAGCATGCGCTGGACGTCGGGGTGATCGACGATCGGGGACGACGTCCCGGCCTCGGCGCCGATCGCCCTGCCCTGCGTGCGCTCGTGTGCATAGGCCAGTGCCTGCTGGTAGGCCCGCTCGGCCAGGGCGAGCCCCTCGAGGCCCACCGACAGCCGGGCGCTGTTCATCATCGTGAACATGGCCCGCATGCCGTCGTTCTCCTCGCCGACCATGTAGCCGACCGCCCCACCCTCGTCGCCGTACGCCATCACGCACGTGGGGCTGGCGTGGATGCCGAGCTTGTGCTCGATCGAGACGCAGCGCACGTCGTTGGGCTCGCCGAGCGAACCGTCGTCGTTCACCAGGATCTTCGGGACGATGAACAGGCTGATCCCCTTGGTTCCCGGTGGGGCGCCCGGGGTGCGGGCCAGCACGAGATGGACGATGTTGTCCGCCATGTCGTGCTCGCCGTAGGTGATGAAGATCTTCTGGCCGGTGATCCGCCACGTGCCGTCCTCGGCCGGTTCCGCCTTGGTGGTGAGCGCTCCGACGTCGGAGCCCGCCTGCGGCTCGGTGAGGTTCATGGTGCCGGTCCACTCACCGGTGACCATCCGCCGGAGGTAGATCTCCTGCTGGATCTCCGATCCGTGGTCGATGAGCGCCTCGATGGCGCCCTGGGTCAGCAGCGGGCACAGCGAGAAGCTCATGTTCGCCGCCGTGAGCATCTCCTGGAGGGCGATCACCAGCAGCCACGGGAACCCCCCACCGCCGTGCTCCTCGGGAAATCCGAGGCCGCCCCAGCCGGCGTCGACGTACCGCTCGTAGGCCTTGGCGTGGCCGGGGGCGGTGGTGACGCTGCCGTCGGCGTTGTGGACCGCACCGGTGGTGTCGCCGTCGCGGTTCGTCGGCGCCACCACCTCCGCGAAGAAGCGGGCGGCCTCGTCGAGCAGGCCGTCGACGAGCTCCGGATCGGCGTGCTCGAAGCCCGGAAGTGAGGCGAGCGCGTCGAGGTCGGCCACCTTGCGGAGGGTGAACCGGATGTCGTCGAGGGGAGGGCGGTAGTCGGTCACGATCGAGATGCTACCCGCCGGTAACGTCGGACCGAAAGGGTGCGGCGGGGTCGGGGTTGATCGAGGTCGACCCCCCGCGACACCGCGATCAGCGAGTTGATCTCGGCGCCGATCAGGAGCCCGACGGCCATGAGGTAGAGCCAGAAGAGGAGGCTGAGCGCACCACCCAGGAGGCCGTAGATGGCGTTGGCCCCCGACGACGCGGCGTCGAGGTAGGTGCGGAACCCGAGCGACACCACCGACCACCAGACCGACGCGACCAGTGCACCCGCGAATTCGTAGCGCCACGGCGACCGGTGGTTCGGGGCGACGTGGTAGAGGGTCGCGGCCCACGCCACCAGCAGGGCGAACACCACCGGCCAACGGAACCAGGTCCACAGAGTGGCCAGCCACGATCCCACCCCCATGTCGTCGGCCAGTTCCTCGCCACTGCCGAACAGGGGGCCGACGACGATGAGGACCATCACGATCGCGGCCATCACGGCCGTCAGCAGCGTGAGGCCGAGACCGACCAACCGGGTCGACAACCAACCCCGGACGTGCTCGTGGTCGTACGCCACGTCGAGGGCCCGAACGACCGCCGTGAACCCGCGGGAGGCGGCGTACACGCCCAGTACCGCGCCGATCGTGAACGCGGGCGTGCTCCCGCCCGCGAACAACTCGTTCACGGTGTCCTCGAGGGTGTTGTCGCCGCCGAACACGTCCACCATGCGCTCGACCAGCCACTCCTCGACATCAGCCGCGGTGTTCTCTCCCACGATCGTGTCGGCCCAGCCCAGGGCCGCGGCGAGCACGATCACCATCGGGAAGAACCCGAGCAGCGCGAAGAAGGCGATCTCGGCCGCGAGCCCCCCGATGCGGTCCTTGCTCCACTCGTGGGCCAGGGCCCGGGCGGCGGTGGAGGCCCACTCCCAGGCGGCTCGGAGCCGGTCCGCGGCTGTCATCGGGCTCAGGCGACGATGTCGACCGGGGTTCCCATCGGCACCGTGTCGGCCAGCACGCTGATGATCTCGTTGGGAATCCGGATGCACCCGTTGGAGTGTGCCCCACCGAGGAGCTCGGGACGGTTGGTGCCGTGGATGGCGATCACGGGGATCCCCCCGCCGAAGGTCTCGAGCGCCTCGGAGAAGCCCGACAAGCTCAGGATGTAGGGCCCGTAGGCGCTGCCGGCCCACTTCTCGATCAGGTCGTTGACGTAGAAACGACCGAGCGGGGTCGGGGTGGTGTCCTTGCCGATCACCGCGGCGGTCTCGACCACCAGGTCCTCGCCGTCCCAGACCGACACCGCCCGGGCGTTCAGGTCGACCTGGGCCCGGTATCGATGGGAGGTCACGTAGGCGTCCTCGACCCGGATCCACGCCTCGGTGCCGTTGGGCCGCACCGGCACCTGGACCTTCAGCCAGCGACGGTCCTCGCTGCGGTCGGTGATCATCAACACGAGCCGGTTGCCGAAGTAGGTCGGGTTGGTGATGGAGAACTCGAACCGGGCCGGCTCGCCGTCGGGCTCGACGAACAGTTCGAGCACCTCGACCTCCGGCAGGATGTTGGCCACGAACGTCTCGTAGGGGTCGGGCGGGATCGTGGTGGTCGTGGTGGTCGTCGTCGTGGTGGTCGTCGTGGACGGCGCGGCGGTGCTGGGCGGCGGGGCCGGGGCGGCAACCGGTTTCGGCGCATCGGCCGGCGCCATCGCGCGCGTGTGGGTCGCGACGAGGTCGTCGAGGGTTCCCGCGCCGCACGCGGCCGCGACGACACCCAGCGCGGCCACGAGGACCGCGAGGCGGGTGGCGATTCCCCGTCTCATGCCCGGCTCCACATCGAGTCGACCTCCACTACCCGAAGGTACCGGATATCGGGCCGCCGACACCCTGCCGGTCGACCCAAATCGCTCCGTCGTGCGCAGGAACGGTGGGCGAGAGCGTTTCGCAACCCACGGTTCGGGCCCCGACGGGGACCACACCCGTGAGCGACGTGCGCAGCCACCCGGCGGACGACTTCCCGTCGGCGAGGCCGCTCGACCACGAGGGTGCCCAGCTGGTGTCCGCGTGCATCCCGGCCCGTGACGAGGAGGCCACGGTCGCCACGATCGTCGAGGTCACCCGCGAGCACCTCGCCGGGCCGGCCATCCCGCTCGTCAACGAGATCCTCGTCATCGACGCCCGCCGCACCGCCGCGGTCGCCCGGTGGCGGCCGGAGTGGAGCCACGTGCTCGAACGACCCGACCCGGCACCGATCGAGGCCCGGGTCGACGAGCGGCCGCCGCTCGACACCGTGGCGGCCCACCGCGATGGGCGGGCCGCGCTGCGGGCGTGACAGACTCGTCTCCGCCGGTCAGGTGGTCGGGACGGAGGAACGCGATGGGTCGCTGGAGCCGGGACGAACTCGAAGAGGAGTTCGACAACTATCAGGCCAGGGCGCTGAAGGCGGCCACGTCGCACGACTGGCGGGAGTGGGCCGACCAGTTCACCGAGGATGCCACCTACATCGAGCACCACTACGGCGAGTTCGGGGGCCGTGAGGCGATCTACAACTGGATCCAGTCGACGATGGAGGAGTGGCCCAACAACGAGATGATCCACTTCCCCGTCGACTGGTACGTGATCGACGAGGAGAAGGGGTGGGTCATCGCCCGGATCCTCAACCGGTTCGCCGACCCCGGTGACGGATCCGTCCATCAGGCCGCCAACATCACCATCCTCAAGTACGCCGGCGACGGGAAGTGGAAATACGAGGAGGACGTCTACAACCCGGCCCACTTCGCCACGATGGTGAAGGGCTACCTGCGGCGGAAGAAGGAACTCACCGGGGAGAGCTGACAAGGTGAGGACCCGGACGCGACGTCGCCGCGACGCGGCGCTGCTCGTCGGCGCCGCCGCCGTGGTGGCCGCTGCCGCCGTCGGCGGCGCGTTCCTGGGCGACACCGAACGCATCGGCGCCTACTGGCTCCACGCCCACATCGGCGCCGACGACACGGTCACCGTCCGCGAGGTCATCGACTACGACTTCGGGTACCAGCGCCGGCACGGCATCCTGCGCCGGATCCCGGGGTTGAGCGCCGGCGACGACATCGAGGTCTCGTCGCCCACCGCGCCGGACCGACTCGAGATCATCCCACAGGGCGACGGGGTCGAGTTGCGGGTCGGGGACCCGGGCAGGACGATCAGCAACCGCCACCGCTACGACATCCGCTACCGACTCGACAGCCTTCTCTCCCGCAACACGTTCGCGTGGAACGCGATCGGCGACGACTGGGACGTCGCGATCTCCGACATCGAGATCCACGTGACCTCCGATCGACGGCTGCGCGGACCGCGCTGCGACGCAGGGGCACTGGGCCTGCTGGGTGGCTGCCGGGTCGAGATCGTGGGGCCGGGACACGTGGTGGCCCGCGACGACCGGAGCGACCCGGGCGAGTTCGTGACGGTACGGGCCACCCTCGATCCATCCGGAAGCGCCGGGGTCGAGGCCATCCCACCCGTGGCGCCGACGGGGCCGGCCCCGGACCCCGGTCGGGGGTGGCGGTTGCCGGGCGTCGTCGGGTTCGTGGCTGCGCTCGCGGCAGCCGTGCTCGTGTCGGCGTGGATCCGCCGACTCGGTCGCGAGCGGGTGTGGTCCGGCGGGCCGGCCGACGCCGCCTTCGGCCCGCCCACCGGCGAGACCTTCCCCGTCGTCCAGCTCGACCATGCGGAACTGGCCGAACTCGCCACCATCGAGTTCGAGACCCCGCGCGACCTGAGCGCGGCCGCCGGCGGGATCATCCATCGCGAGGAGGTGACCGACGACCACAAGACGGCCTGGCTCCTGGAGTGCGCGATCCGAGACGAGATCGAGCTCGAGACCCGTCCGTCCGAGATCCGGCGGGGTCCGGCGTCACCTCACGACGACGTGGCCCCGATCCTCGACGACATGTTCTCCGGTCGGGGCACGATCTCACTGCGGTCGTACGACGCCGCCTTCGCCGACGGCTGGGACCGTCTCGGTGAGGACCTCGAGCGGTGGCGGCGGGCGAGCGGCCTGTGGGTCCCGGCCGGTCGGCGGCGGCGGACGCTCGCCCGGGTCCTCGGGGTGCTGATGGCGGTCATCGGCGGGGGAATGGCCCTCGGGGGGGCGGCCGGGGCCAACCGGGGTGGCGAAGCGGCCTGGCTGGTCGTGGTCGCCGTGGGGGCGGCCGTCGCCGGGGCGGGGCTCGCGGCGGTCGTGCGATCTTGGGAGCTCCGGATCCGGACCGCGGCGGGCTCGGGCCTGTGGCTGCGGGTCGAGTCGTTCCGGCGCTTCCTCGAGAACAGCGAGGCGGAACATGTGGAACGGGCGGCGGAGAAGGGGCTCCTGCGTCAGTACACGGCATGGGCGGTCGCCCTCGACGAGGTCGACCACTGGCAGCGGGCCGTCGACGCCGCCGTCTCGGTGCCCGGTTCCCACGCGGCCGGCCTGCCCTCCCACCACATCGCCTTCGCCGCCGGCGCACCGTCGTTCTCCGGGGCCGTCTCCACCGCCTCCACCGCGCCGTCGTCGTCGGGGGGTGGGGGCGGGGGTGGCGCGGGCGGCGGTGGCGGCGGTGGGGGCGGCGGCAGCTGGTGAGACCTCCGCGCCGGGGCGGACGGATCAGGGTTCGACGATGCCGAAGACGCCGCTGAAGGTGTCGAGCGAGCCGAGGACGGTCTCGACCGCGGCGCGGTCACCCTCGACGGTGGTCTCGTCGGCGTCGAGGAGGCCGTCGACGTCGAGGTCACCCCGCAACAGGTCGGCCAGGCGGGCCTTGGTGGTGGTCACCGATGCATCGGCACCGTCCTCGCGGCGACCGGGGCGGTGGTGCAGCGCGCAGTTGTCGAGCCCGAGGACGTGGTCCTCGCCGACGTCGGCGAAGTGCCAGTTGAGGGTGACCGTCCGACCCTCGACCGCGTCGGAGCGGAGCCGGATGCCGACCAGGTCGAACAGCATGTCCACGGTGAGCTGATCGGAGACCGAACGGATCCCGAGGCCGAGCCCCTTGTGCCCCGACCGCAGCTCCCACGCCGCCATCAGGTACGAGTCCCGCCAGGGGCCCGACTCGGACTGGTACCCGAGCTGCTCGAAGGCGTCGGCCTGCAGGGCCCGTCCCTCCGAGTGGTCGGGCTGGGCGAACACCAGGTGGTTGAGCAGCTCGGTCACCCAGCGGTAGTCGCCGTCCTCGAAGGCCCGGCGGGCCGACGCCATGACCGCGTCGGCACCACCGATGGCGTCGACGTACCGGGTCGCGCTCTGCTCGGGCGGGTGGGGGTTGAGGTTGGCCGGGTTGCCGTCGTACCAGCCGATGTAGCGCTGGTAGACGGCCTTGGAGTTGTGGCTGACGGTGCCGTAGTAGCCCCGGGTGTGGCTGTTGGAGGCGAAGCACGACGGCAACTCGAGCTGCTCGGCGATCTCCCGTGGGGTGAAGCCGTGGTTCATGAGCCGCACGCTCTGGTCGTGGAGCCAGCGGTAGAGGTCGCGCTGGAGCTCGAGGTAGCGGCGGGCGTCGGCCCTGCCGAACCGGGGCCAGTTGTGGGTGGAGAAGATCGTGTCGGTATCGGCGAGGAACAGGTCGATCGCCTCCTGGATGTACTTGCTCCAGTCGAGCGTGTTGCGGACCTGGGCCCCCCGGAACGGCAACGCGTTGTGGAGGGTGTGGGTGCAGTTCTCCGCGATGCACAGCGCCCCGTGGTCGGGGAACATGAAGTTCATCTCCGCCGGCGCCTCGGTGCCGGGCGTGTTCTGGAAGACGATGCGCACGCCGTCGACGGTCAGTTCGGTCCCGGTCGCGGAGATCTCCTCGGTGGGAGCGATCAGATCACCTTGCGCGCGAGGGATCGTCTTGCCGAGCCCGCTGTCGATGTGTCCGAGGGGACCCGGCGGCACGAGCATGCCGAACTGGTAGAACGAGCGACGGGCCATGATCGGACCGGCGAGCAGGTTCTCGCTCACCGCCTCCGCGAGGAACCCCTCGGGAGCCAGGATCCGCACGTCGCCGCGATCGACCGCCTCGCGGCTCGTGACACCGAGGATCCCGCCGTAGTGGTCCATGTGGCTGTGGGTGTAGATGACCGCGGTCACCGGCCGGGCGCCGAGTTCGGTGTCGGCCAGATCCAGGCACGCGGCAGCCGTGGTCGAACTGGTGAGCGGATCGACCACGATCCACCCGTCGTCTCCCGCGATGAAGGTGATGTTCGAGACGTCGTAGCCGCGGCACTGCCAGATGCCGTCGGCGACCGCGAACAGGCCGTGCACGGCGTTGAGCCGACCCTGCCGCCAGAGGCTCGGGTTGACCGACGGAGGTGCGGTCTCGGACTCCCGCAGGAAGTCGTACTCGGCCACGTCCCAGGCCGTGCCGATCGGCCCCTCGAAGCTCCCCGTCGGATGGGTCGTGATCAGGCCGCGGGTGGCCCGCTCCCAGTCACCCTCGTCGTCGAAGGCGAGTCCGTCGGCCACCGCGGCGTTGGCCGCCTCGGTGAACGCCGACGGGGGCTTGGGCAGGAGGGCGTCATCGCTCATGCGGGCAGTATGACGCGTGCGATCCCGAGCGGGTGGAGGTGCCCCGGGCGTTGGCCCTGCGGCTCGCTCAGCTGCACCCGCTCGTCGAGCCGCAGTCGCCGCACACGAAGCAGCCGCCGGCCCGCCGCATCGGCACCCCGCAGGTCATGCAGAACGGCGCGTCGGCGACCCGCTCCTCGACGGGCGCGGCGGCCGAGGGCGGGTCCGGGGGGATCTCCGAGCCCTGCACGGTCTCGGTGACCTGCTCCTCCACCCCGGGCAGCGTCGGCTGGGTCCGCTCGTCGGTGGTGAGGATGCCGAGCCCGGCTCGCTCCTCGGGCGTCAGGTACATCACCGCCAGCTTGCGGAACAGGTAGTCCATCAGGCTGCTGGCGATGCGGATGTCGGGATCGTCGGTCATCCCGGCCGGCTCGAACCGCATCCCCACGAAGGCCTGGACGAATGCTCCCAGGGGCACGCCGTACTGCAGCCCGTGGCTCAGCGAGATGGCGAAGGCGTCCATGATGCCCGCCAGGGTCGAACCCTGCTTCGAGACCCGCACGAAGATCTCGCCCGGCCGGCCGTCGGCGTACTCGCCGACGGTGACGAACCCCTTGCAGTCGGCCACCCGGAACTCGAAGGTGCGGGAGGTCCGGGCCCGGGGCAGTCGCTCCCGCACCGGCTGCTCGACGAGTCGCTCCACGACCCGCTCCACCACCCGGGTGCCGGATGCAGCC
>JABAOE010005033.1_pt2 | contig 13119 bp, 13 predicted proteins | sample 7062141 | NCBI WGS metagenome assembly JABAOE01 (sample SAMN14538627, study PRJNA623070) | marine sediment metagenome | biome: marine biome [ENVO:00000428]; feature: marine pelagic biome [ENVO:01000023]; material: deep marine sediment [ENVO:00002113] | place: India: Gulf of Khambhat ... | reverse complement strand
ATGTAGCGACTACGATGCTTCGGTATCGTTTTACAAGACGCTTGGCCTTCAGCAGATCGTCGATAGTCCACCTCGGTACGCTCGATTCGAATCAGAGCGTGGCACGACACTTTCCATACATGCCACCACTTCAGCTTCGGGCAACCCCGATTTTGTCATTTACTTTGAAGTAGATAATGTCGATCAGACCGTCAGTCAGCTCAAAGATAGGGGGCTCACTTTTGACGAAGAGCCTTCTGATCAGCCGTGGCTTTGGCGAGAGGCATATTTGCGAGACCCGTCAGGCAACCGGATCTGCATATACCATGCCGGAGAGCATAGGCGGTTCCCGCCATGGAGGCTTGGAGACGAGACCGATTAAATCAGTGGCGTAGAATGGTCCGCTTATGGCCGTTAGCTGCCACTCAGATCTGGTCTAATCAGCGCCTCTGAAGGTCCGCTATTGGTGAAAACTGCCGTTCGACAGGGCAGATGGCTGCTAACCGCCCTAGAGCAGCCATTCGCCCGGATTGGGCTAAAATGGTTGCTGATGACCCAAAGCGGACATAGGCGAGTTGGATCATCACCCCACTAATTCGGGGAATTCATAATGCTGTGGCGAAAATTCAAGCTGGACTGGAATTACGCGATCGGGGAACTTGTGATCGTCACGGTTGGCGTCCTAATTGCGCTTGCGGTGGATCAATGGAACACCGATCGTCTCGCAAGTCTTGAAGAAGCTACCTATGTATCCCGACTTATAAGCGATATTGACGACGACATAGTAGATCTTAAATATCAGATTAGCGCCGTAAATCAAAAGCAAGAAAGCCTTGCTCGCGTCGCCGACCAGCTTCGTTCTGGGTTAACTTCGGGACATATGGAGTTTTTTCAAGATGTAGTAATTGGTGCAAACTATGGCTGGAATCAAAAAAGAGCAACCAGAGCCACTTACGACGATCTCCTCGGTGCGGGAAGCTTTGGCCTGATCAACGACCACGGTATTCGGATTCTTATCTCCAATTACTACAGTGGTTTTGAAGGCAGCAGCAACCGAATCGAAGAGCGGGAAACTGGATACCCGAATCTAACCTACGAACTCATACCCAGGTCGACAAGTACTGGGAACGACGGCGTCGTTTGGGAGCGCGGTGTCGAGCCGAATCTGTCGCCGGACCGTGTAGAAAAAATCTACCAGAACATCCTTGATTCTGATCTCGAGGAATTGATCATAGCAGAGGCAAATTTTGGCAAGTTCGTGACAGCAATATCTGTCAGCCAACTTGGGGAAGCTAAGGCTCTACGGACGACACTAGCTAATTATCTTGGATCCCTCGATTGAGGTCCCGATGACAAGTGGCAGCGGCCGATTCTGGCCGTTAGCAGTCGGTCTAATCAGGTCTAATCAGAGCCTCTGAATGTCTGTTATCGACGAAAGCTGCCGTTCGGCTAGGCTGATCTTCCGCTAACCGCCCTAAACCGGTCGCTCGCCGATTTGGTCTAAAATGACTGCTACTGATGCTAAGTAGCTGATTGGCATTAATGTCTTTTAGGAACTACCATGCTGTTCCTGAATTCTATAAAAAGAAAAGGAAGGGAGAATCACGATGAACCTGTACGCAATTCTGAGACGTGATGGATTTGCTGACGGAGCCACTCTCGAGGCGGCCGCGGCTCGATCAACAGAAGTTGGCGATGGCATGCCCAACGACATTCGATGGATTCGCTCATATGTGCTCGGCGAGAAAGGTGGTGCACTCGGAACAGTCTGTATCTATCAAGCCAGTAGCGAAGAAGCGATTCGGCAACATGCCGAGGCAGCCGACCTACCTGTTTCCGAAATCATTCCCATTGCGGATACGGTGATCGTTCGCCCCGATCCTGATTAGTAAAGGCGGTGTTGAGCGGCTGCTTTTGACCGTTAGCAGCGATTAAGATTGGATGACTTCGGGGCGATCGAATGACCGCTTTGGCTCAGTAGCAGTCATTTTGGCCCAAATCTGGCGAGTGGCCGGCTTGGAACGGGAAGCAGCCATTCATAAAATCGAGAGTCGGCCCTTAACCAACAGCCATTTTGCAGTGATGTAACTACGGCTGGAATCAACCGGCAGCTAACGGCCACGAGTGGACGCTATCCCTTGGTCGGCCCCAAAAAGTCACTGCGGCCGTCGCCCGTTCAGAAGGCTCGCGTTGACTCAACCTTTGGTTGCGGGTCTACGCGAAAAAAACCGTCATTGTTCGGTGATGAGTTTCTGTGCCCCGTCACGCCGGTGAAGCAGTAGAGACTGATCCACGCCGTCCGCGGTAATCGCCATCGAACCGTCTTCCATACGGATGACCCAGCCCTTATCCCTGAGATACCACATGTGAAACTCGAGCATCTCGTGCGGACAGCCGGTCAAGCGCTCCAGTNNGATACCACAGGTGGAAGTCGAGCATTTCGTTCGGACAGCCGGTCAAGCGCGCCAGTTGGATCGGCCCGAGCCCGGGCTCACGCGGATCGCGCTTGCGCTTGGTGTAGAGCACCGACAGAACGCGCTCCTGAATCATGCTGTCTTTGTCAAAGTTGTCGTTGTCGCCTGCTTCCTCGACCAGGCTCCATTGATAATCTATGTTTCTCTTGTAGCGGGAGTCATATTCGGCGCGGCTCTCGGACTCCTTTAGCGTCTCGTAAGCTTTGACGATCTTACGGAACCGCTCTGCATCACCCGTGCTTTTACGGTCAGGGTGATAACGTTGAGCGAAATAGCGAAACATCCGCTCGATAGTTTTCTGACTCGCATTCGGACTGACCTCGAGCATTTCGTACAGATCCTGATTTTGATCGTCTTTCATGCGGACTTCCTCTACGGCATCAGTCGCAACCCGTAACAGACCGAGTGCAGGCCATCAAACCAGCAAAAGGTATCTCGACACCGGAGACAATGCTGCGACCTACGTCTCGATTATGTACACGACTCAGAGTTGACTGTTTTGCCGCTCCACTTCCGTTCTCTCGGGCGAGCCTTCCCGGCTCAGTTCAGGCAGGCCGAATCTATAGCCCGATGCAGCACGCCACCTGGCGCCGCGCACCAGCTCGCTTTCGGTTAGAAAACAAGCCAGCTCCTCGCCATGCCCGGGTCAGCCCGTTGCGATATAGAACTTTCAGAAGGCCAATACTTGACCAAGTCGTTCGGCGGCTAAAGGCTAGTGGCGGGACTCGGTGACGGTTAAAAAAGACCCCGCCGAAGCGGGATTTACGAGGAGACTCCATTCGGTAACGAGCAGCTCTAATGCTTCTCGTCGAACAAGACAAAATCGTCGCGTTTCAGCACGCGCCTCAATCTGGCAAATCGCAGGAGCCGACGGCTTCTAATGCCGGGAACGGAAGTGCTCCTATCTAGAAAAAGACGGGGAAAATCGCAAGAATCGGCGGTTGCATTATGTCAAATGCTATGACCGCACGGCCCATGAGTGTTGGAGAAAACACGCGCGGTCTATCGGCTGCCGGGCGCAGCAGCGATCAGTCCACGGCCTGGGCGCCACCGGATAAACCCGCATTGACTCTGCGCGTCAATCTAAGGGCAATTCGAAATTCGGCGCGAACGCGATCGGAATGACATACCGGCCACTGACCTGTGCGTACCGATCATCCAGCGGCGCAGCTTCTTCGGCCGAGTTCGCATTCCAGACCACCTCGATTCGGCGCAGGCCCGGCTCGAGTCCGCTCAGGGGTACGAGCCCGATCAGCCCTCGCATGGCCAGATCTGCGCGCTCGGCAGACTCGAAACCGGCCATCGATATCGGCCTGCCCTCGATGCTCACTGACCAGAGCTGGCGCAAGCAGGCGACTCGGTCTTGAGCTTCCTCGGCACTGCCACAGTATTGATCGAGCAATAGATTATCGCGCAGCGGCTGGTACGGCAGAAACAGGCGAACGAAGCTGCCGGTCTGGTTGAAGCTGTCTATGCGGGGAAAGCCGCGCAATCGATCCAGCGGGCTGGACATGTCCTCGTAGTACGTGCTGCGGAATCCTTCCTGGACCTGAGCGGTATCTAGATACTCGAACTCACCGGAGAGGGTGAAGTTTTGCCATGCGGCGACGCGGGTGTTGCCGAGAGCCACGATCATGACCACGCTGATGGCGAGTGCGATGACGAAAACTATCGGGCGCGTATTGCTTTGCAGAGTCAGCTGCACCGGTAACACGAGGCGTTGCGGATAGGCATATCCTGCGATACGCCGCAGGAACCCGACGAGGCCCGCAAAAATACGGTTCTCCCGAACAACCGGGAAGCGCGAGGCAAGCTGCGCATCCAAAACGTACACGAGTAATGGCACGCCGAGGAACACCGCCAAGATCACTATCGTTCCGATGCTAATACCGGCGTTGGTGAGGCCGAAACGGGCACCGATAACGCCAGACACCACGAGGGTAAGGACCAGGATTGCGCCCAACCAGAGTACGCTCAGTGTCAACATGCTAATTACCGCGAACAGCGAGGACGCCAGCCGATCCGTTTTCTGGATGACGGTATCAAGATCTGGCAGCGTGTCACGGTAGTAGCGCCGGCTCAGCGGCCCAAGGCCCGGCGTGTTGCTCCAGTTAATTCCTTCGGGGAAAACCGTACGCAGACCGATCAGTCCGACCCAGTATGCCCGGGCCATCAGATGCACGACGAAACACACGGCCAGTACGTAGCTGACACCCGCCAGTAGCGTCGTAGTCACGGTGCCAGCAATAACCAGACTCGTCGACAGATGTGTATAGATGTCGGAAATTTTGTCGAACAGCCAGCCGGGCATCGAGAATAACGCGAAGATCGTCAGGCCCGAGATGATCAGTTCGAGTTCGTCAGTGCGATCGCGCAGACGCTCCATGGCATCGGACTCGGCCGTGCGATGTTCTTCGGATTGCTTGTGTTCCATTAGCAGCTACTGCCTCCGAGAACGCTGTTGCACGCCCTCGACAAAAACGGTGATTTCGATAATTCCGGAATCGGAGAGAGTAGGCATCCTGTTCATCCAATATCGTCTGCGGAGCAAGTAACGCGCACTAGAACCCCGTCATCAATTTCGGGTGCTGATGATACACGTATTCGCCAAGCCAATTGCTCAACGTATCTGCCATCAAACCATCGAAGCTGCGCTACCTGCACTGAATGACCATCGTCTCGTTCTGGTTTTCAATGCGGACATCCTCTCTGATAATGTGACGACCGTCATTTTGATCGTCCAATCTGGCAGACGACGTCATGTATGCATCTCGCACTCTACTTATCTCGTCAAAACCGCGAGGACCACACAACTTGTTAGCTGAGCTGACACATTTGACCCACCCGTCGGGGCAATCAAGAACAATCGGCTGGTTTTGAGGGGAGACGCCCGGCGCACTCGAGCCCGCGCCGGAAGCACAGGCGGCTGTCAGACTCGATATGACTATCAGAATCAGCCATTTCATTGAAGGCATCTACCTGAGGTCGACACACTGAGGCTATTATCTGCCGTGCGCGTTAATGTCCACTCTGGGCGACTGACCGGCATTCTAGCCCAGATCGGGCAGATGGTAACTTTGGGTTGTTTGACGAACACCTTCGGGTTTACGGTCGCGAAGCTCTGAATGCGGCCTCGGCTTGCTCTTGCGCGAACCTCGGCGCGCACCAATTGCGATTGCTTTGCGGCGGTAATTCGAGCTGATTTGACGATCGGCTACGGGCCAGAGGCGGTTGCCTCGAACCCCTGAGTGTAATGTAATCAGGGCCTGGTTCGTCCGCTGGGTATGTCTGCCTCTACCCTATCCAAACATAAGAGTTAGAAAAATACGGGGATACATCATGAATCGCTACATCAAGATTGCTCTGGCCGCATTTGCATCTTTGTTTTGCCTTTTCTATGGACTCCAGAACATAGCCAATCTCGGCCCAGCCGAATGGTTTGTCGGGACGATGACGGCGATGGAGGGGCACGAGGCTTACCCGAACACTTTTGCTTTCGCCGTCAGCTCGCCGGTCCTGGTAAAGATAATGTTGTGGATCATTATCCTGCTCGAATTGGCCGCAGGACTCCTTGCCGGAAAAGGCGCTATCGACCTGTTCAGCAGTCGAAACGGTAGCAGCGAGGAATTCAATGAAGCAAAAGCCTACGCGCTGCTTGGAACGGGTTTAGCGGTCGTCATCTGGTTCGGCATTTTCGGCGCTTTTGGTGGCGCACTCTTCCAGATGTGGCAGGTGGAACCGGGCCTGAATGCGCTCAGGGATGCCTCATTCTTCGCCTTGCTGCATGGCGTAGTGTGGCTGATTATTCGCGCTGACGACTGAAAAACGCTGAAGTGTCTGCGCCGCCGCAGACCTTATCGATCAGCAGGCATCACTCGTCTTCGAGCCCGAGCAGCGCCGTGTCGCGGCGCGGTAACAGCGCGTGCCAGTCACTGCACTTCATCGATAGCTGATCGCCAAGCGTCAGCGTGGCTCGCAACGAGCGGCCCAGGGCACTGGCGTGCAGGCGCTGGTAGTAAGGCATGCCGCTGATGTGAAACGGCAGGATGTCCGCGAGGGCCAGGTCGCTGTCGAGCATCTGAGCGAATGCTTCATAGAACCGATGAATCGCCGCTGTCATTGCATTGTCGTTGCCGAGCTGGTCCGATGGCGCGATCGTCCAGGTCATGTCGGCCTGCAGCACGCAGGTACCCGCAAATCCTTCCCGGCGTTGTTCCGACCATTCCCCTGGTGCGATCAGGCTCAGAGACCACTTGTCGTCGACGAAGTAAAGGTAATTCAGGACGCCGATCGCGGGCTTGTACTTGAATTGTGCCGACAGGATCAGCATCGACGTAAAAAATTCGGCGAGTACCTGCCGCTCGGGCTTGACGACCACACCACGCGGCTCGGTCCGGTACCAGTCGAGCAGGAAGCCGTTTAGACCTTTGCCTTCGGGATTGGCCGTGGGTCGCTCGGCAACCGCCTTCGCGCCGGCTCTGAGAGGGACTGGTGTTTTCATTGCTCGCGATTGTGCCATGCGCGTGCTGCGCGGATACGCCAGGTCCGCCTAGTGCTGCCGCGAGCGGCGCGGGCCCTGGCGCAGCGCATCGAGCAAATCGAACGGGATGCTCAGCCGAATCCTGCGGATCAAGGCACCGCGGATGCGTCGCTTCGACTCCGTGTGTGCGCGCATGTCCAGTCGCAGCGCATCGCGCGCTCGTTCTTCCGCCCGCACCAGAAGCTCGTCGGTCTCGACGAGCTCGTCGAAGAAGCCGGCCTGCAGCGCGGACTCGGGATCGAAATATTCGGCCAAGGATATCGCGCGCTGGTAAGCAGCCGGCTCGAGTCGATTGCCGAGCACGGCGGCGGCGACCCGCGGCATCGTCATGCCAATGGCGACCTCGTTGGCGGCGATTTTGAAGTCGCCGCGGCAGCCGATCACGTAGTCGGCGGACAGCATCAAGAAAACGCCCATCGCGAGCGAATGCCCGGGACAGGCGGCGACGACCGGATACGGGTACGCCATGATGCGCGCGGTCAGCGCATAACCCGCGCGCAGCATACGCAGCGCCTCGCCGCCGCCGCGTTGCATGACCTTGAGGTCGAAGCCGGCCGAGAAGACCCCCTCGCGACCCGTCAGAATCACAGCGGCACGATCGGCCTGTGCCCGGTCGAGCGCCTGGTAGATCTCACCCAGCACGGCGGGCGGCAAGGCATTGCGCTTACCGTCGTCGATGCAGATCGTCGCGAGTCGGTCGTCGAGCTGATAGTGTACGTGTTGCATGCAGGTCTTCCGAAATGCGGCGGGCTCGCGCGGAGCTCGCGGACGCCTAGCGATCCGAGAATCGCGGCAGGCGCTCTGTAGTCGGCGGCGTCCAGTCAGGGAACTCGGCTTCGAAGTCCTCGTTCTCGTCGTTATACATGAGTAATGCCTTGCCCGTGCCGCCACGCCACGGGTCGTACTTCGCAACGCTATACCGCAGGAAGAAGTCGTCGATCTGGCCGTCGAGTTCCGCGACGACATCAGCGTAGTTCGCGTCGGCAGCCAGGTTAACGTACTCGCCCGGGTCGACCTCGAGATCGTACAGCTCAGAGGGATCGCCGAACAGTCGCTTGACGTACTTCCACTTCTCGGTCGCGATCGCGCGCACCGTAATGTATTCGAAGAATCCCGCGTCGATCCACTCTTGAGTCTTGCCTTGTAATATCGGCGCGAAACTCTTGCCCGGTGAGTTATCGATCGTGACCTCGCCCATTCCGACCAGATCCAGCACAGTGGGAAACAGGTCGACCTGGTTGATCACGCGTTCGGACCGGCTGTTCTCGATGGCGACTCCGGGGTACCGGACGATCAACGGTACCCGCATGTTTTCCATGAATGCCGGGTGTGGGTCGGCGTACGAGCTGTTTCCCCAGAGACCGTGCTGACCAAAGGCCGAACTCTGGTCGGACGTGAACACGATGATCGTGTTGTCTGCAAGCCCCTTGTCCTCGAGCACGCGCAGCACGCTGCCGATGCCATCGTCGATCATCGTCATCTGCGACGCCAGGTGTGCCATCGCCGTGTCGTTGTTCAGTGCTGCGATCGTCTGCCATGGCCACGAATCCACCGCGGTCAATGCGGCCTTGTTCTCATACTCTTCCTCGGTCGTCCACCACTGGCCCTCTTCCTCGAGCAGCTTCTCGACGTTGGAGTACTCGATCGCAAGCCGGACCAGGGACGGATGCACGGGCTCCTGCGGAAACGTTGGCACGTTCTCGCGGTAATAGTCTGCATGCCGGTTCTTCGCCGGCTCGATCACCAGCGGCGGCAGGTTATACGGGCCGTTATAGCTTAAGAACAGGAAGAACGGCTTGCCATCCGATTGCGCATCGATGAATCCGGTTGCCTTGCGGCTCCAGTAGTCGCTCAGGTGCTCGTCCTCGAGCCGGTACTCGCGTCCGTTGTCGATAACCTCGACCTCGTGGAATGACGTCGTATGACCGGTCGGGAAAGTCACCCAGTATTCGAATCCCATCTGCGCTTCTATCGGGTTGCCCAGGTGATACTTGCCGACGAGCCCGGTCGCATAGCCCGCCTCCGCCAGGGTCTGCGGCAGGTTGCGAAACTCCTCGACGGCCGCCCAGTTTTCGACCTCGAACTTCGCCGGCAGTGCATTGTGCACGCCGTGCTGCGACGGCATCAGGCCGGTCATCAGGGTGGCACGCGTCGGTGAGCAGACGCCGCTAGCCGCATATGCGCGAGTGAACAACATGCCGTCCTCGGCCAGGGAATCGATATTGGGCGTGCGGATATCGGCCTTGCCGTAGGCTCCGAGTAGTTTTTCGCTCTGGTTATCGGTAACGATCAGGACGACGTTGGGACGTTCGCTCGCGCAGGCAGCCGATGCAATTGCCAGTGCTGCGAGAATGCCAATGCGTCGGCGAATTTCCGTCATCAGGTCTCTCCGTTGTTGATCGAAGGCGACGACCCCCAGATTAGTCCAAACCGGACCTGCGATGCCAATGCGCTGCCCGTCAAGTCCCGCGGATACCGGGCTTTCGGCTCGCTGGTGTCCCGCAGTTCCGGCCGGCCGCTACCGGCCAGGGGCAGACGCGCAAACGAAGAACTGGGCGGAAAAAGGCGCACGGGTATTACCAGACATTTATGTACGCATTTGCCGGCCATTTAAGACCATCAACTGCCGCATCCTAGTGCCGTCAACCGTGTTCTTCATGACAACGCGGTGCTATGCGTTTTACACTCGTGAGCGCTATTGGGCGTCGGGCCAGGCCCACAGCTTCGACGACTCGGTGGTCACGGATCCGTCGCTGATCAACTACCCGAGAAATNNNNTCAGCGGCGCCGGTTTCGCCAACGGCTATTTCTTCGTCGATCTGGTCACGGCAATTGTCGTCGTTATGCACGGACAGCTCGTACCATCGTGCTATCTCACTGAGCACACAGCAATCGGCAACGGACTGGTGCACGCTGCGATCGTCGAATGATCAGTCGGTCACGGGATCCTGCAACCGATACCGCGAAAAGAAGTCCCAGATTAGGTCCATGCCTAAGTGCGAGTAGCTTCCGGTTGCTTCTCCACATTGCGCCTGGCCCGGCATTGAATCGGATTGCTCCGCAGTTATGCAGGTAGCAGGTATGCCCGTAACGCCCTGCTGCGGCCAGTTATGCGTTTCGTCCGGATCCATGCAGCTGACTACGGCACTATCTCGTACACGGCAGCCCGAGTAGGCCGTGCATTGCAGCGCCGCTTCGGTGACGATCGAGTTACTCCAGTTGCTTGGCCCGCTGTCACACTGCAGTGCCTCGGCCCAAACGCGCGCGGTCTCGGCCGCACTCGTATAAATGAAACCGTCATCCGCGCCGGCCTTGCCATCGTAGCGGACGGTTTCGTCTTTGCCGCCAAAGAGATGCAACATCGGCAGGTTGGTCGTCGGGCCACACGCATAGCCTGGCGCAAGCTGGCCAACGATCGGAGCGATGGCGGCGAACCGGTCCGATATCTCGCAACCAAGCCGTAACGCCATCATTGCGCCATTGCTGACGCCCAATGCGTAGGTTCGGCCGGGATCGACCGGGTAAGCCTGTTGAACGTCATCGAGCATCTTTGCGAGGAAACCGAGGTCGTCGTGGCAAGACGCCCAGGCGCAGCGCAGGCAGGATCCGCATTCTGGCGGACACGGATAGCGGGCGCTATCAGCCGAACAATGGGGGCCGGCCGGTGTTTCAGGCATGTTCGCGGCCAGGTCGTTCCAGCTGGTTATCCGGATGGGCTCACTGCCGCCGAATCCGTCCGCCATGAAGTGAGTGCCTTGCGGGTAGACGACCGCGTAACCGTGTTCATTGGCGTGGCGGTTGAGACCGTGCGCAACCTGGAAGCCGGTTGCCGTGTCGGTATAGCCGTGGATCGCGACGACCAATGGCAGACGTTGCTCCGCGCTACGGGAACCGTCTGGCATGTGCACGAAGTATTCGCGTTCGATCCCGTCATGCCATAGCGTTCTCGGCTCCATGGCAACCTCGACGGCATGCACCATCGTGCACGATTTCATCGCCACGGCGAGAATAGCGAGTAACGGGGTTCGTCTCACAAGCCCTCCAGGCGGACGTTGTCAATGTCCACGGTTCCCGACTCCGATCCAAGCACGACGAATACCTTCCACGTGCCCTCCGGTGCCGTCAATAGTGTCGAAACCTCACGCCACTTGCTCGATGCGGCGAATGATTCGGATTCCGGATTCGTGCGTTGATACATCTGCTGTCCCTCGTAGTCGGCCCCCAATGTTGCCATACCGTCAGCACTTGGCGACCGGATCGATGCGGATAGCCGGTACTGTTGCCCAGCCGCCGTCGGACCGGGTTCCAGATCGCCGGTCGCGTCGACGCATTGGTGCACGAGTTCGCCCACCCCGAGACGAATGAAGAAATCGCCTTCTGCAGCGTTCTCGCCATCCTTGATGCGTTCGACGCCGTCCTCGAAGTAGCGCCAGCCGAACGCACCGTAACCATCGCGCGCCGCCCCTTCGAAGCCGCCATTGGCGACGTCAAATGTCCCGGAGTAGCCGCTGACGACCTCGGCGTCGCGCGTTATCGAGAATCCGAGGTCAAGGCCTTCGATGTGGCGCGCCAGGCTGACCGCCTGCCCGGCATGGTCGACCATGTCGCCGTGCCACTGCTCCCAGCACCACGGGAACAGGTGTGTCGAGAGCTTGCCGCCGACCTCTGCGACGACTTCATGGCTGTAGTTTGCGGGCTCGTCGACGTCCCAGCCATAAGCGTTCATTAACACGATATGCGGTTGGTCTCCGTACATGTCGCGGATGGCTGTAATAACATTCCGATAATTCTGCTTCGCGTGGGCTTCGCGCTCCGGCGGCTCGACCCGGAAGATATCGTTTGCGCCGGCATTTACGACAATGACCTGTGGGTCAAAATCGTCGCGGTAGTCAATGATCGCGGCCTCGTAGGTCTCGGAGGTGACGAACGACACCACATCGTTGGCGGTCGGCCCGTCGAGGGTCGCGCTGCCGACAGCCTGCAGTTGCATCGTGGCGTCGAGCATCCGTGCAACCGTGGCCGGGTAAGCGTAATAGGTACCGATTGCGCCGTTGTCCTTTTCGCTGTAGAGCGAATAGCCTTCCATGTTCGAATCACCAAAAAATGCGATGCGCCGGGTCGGCCCGGACGGAGCATCGAGCAGCAAGCCGTCGGCGATCTCGACTCCGAGTAGGGTCAATCGGCTCGAGTGCGTCTCTTTCATAAGCGTGGCCGTATGCGGCACGCCAGGATCCATCCCCGATGCGAGCAAGACCATGTGCCGGCCAGCACCCACTTTGTGCACCGGTTCTGCGGGCATGCCGTCGACGATCAGGCGCAATCCTGTTTCGCCGTCGACCTCGATAAGTACCCTGACCTCTTTGCCCAGGAATTGGACCGAGACGGAGCTGCCCTGCCAGCCGGCCCAGGGTGCATGCGGGGCATCGGTATTCCAGCGCCCCGTGTAGACGAGTCGCGCGTCGTTACTCGAGAACCGCTGCCAGCCATCTTCGGGCGCCGCACAGGCCGAGAATAGCGTCAGCAGCAAGATCAGCGAAACATTGCGACTTGCAATCATGCGGTCCCCAACAATTGGCCGTCGGTGTCCGGTAAAATAGCGAATACCGCTGCAGAGAAAAAGCTAGATGGATATTGGTGTCGCGCAACGTTGCCTCGGGCAGATCGACATGCAGTCCCTGGGGGAGCGTATCCTCGCGCAGGAGCCGGAGGCGTGGAACGAGCAATCGATTCGGCAGCAGTCGTACGAGGTACACCAGGACACCGAATCAATCGTGATGCTGTTTTGCGAGGAGTCCTGGCCAGATGGCGAAATTTATCGAGACCGCGGCTGGGAACGGCTTGCCGACGTCGCCCTGCCTGTCGTCGACTTCATTATCGATACCTGGTACGAACCAGGCGGCTGCTTGTTGCGGGCGATGGCGGCGAAACTCAAGGCTGGCGGTCGCATTCTGCCGCACCGTGACAAGCTTCATTCCTTCCACATCGGCCACCGGATTCATGTGCCGATAACGACAAGTCCGGCGGTCCGCTACACGATTGGCGGCCGACCATTCCAGTTTGAGGTCGGTAACGCGTACGAGATTAATAACCAGAAACTTCACAGCGTCATGAATATGAGCACCGAGG
>JABAOE010013829.1_pt1 | contig 13130 bp, 11 predicted proteins | sample 7062141 | NCBI WGS metagenome assembly JABAOE01 (sample SAMN14538627, study PRJNA623070) | marine sediment metagenome | biome: marine biome [ENVO:00000428]; feature: marine pelagic biome [ENVO:01000023]; material: deep marine sediment [ENVO:00002113] | place: India: Gulf of Khambhat ... | reverse complement strand
GCGAACTGTGGATCCTTAGTTTTTCCGGCGAGATACTCGAGCCATGCCTCACCCGCGAGACCGGCAACGTCTGCCGACTTTCGGTTGATCGTCATCGCAAAACGCCGCAGCACAATCGATGCGTCGCTGACGCATTCAGATGGCTCGGCGCCCCCTTCGAGCGCGCGCAAGATTTCCGTCAGCGCACGCCGCGCCGCACGATGCCGGCGGTGCTGCCAGGCGCGCACGCTGAGCGCGACACCGATGAGAACGACGAACGCCGCCACGATCCACCAGCCGAACGCCGGCGGCCACCATGCTACGGCCTCCGGCAGATGGATGTCCCTGAGTGGCAGTTGTGATGGGTCGAACTGCGGGTTCATCGACTCTTGAACCTCCGGGCCAATACCTCTCGCGGGTCTTCGGTTGTCGCACAGTCGAGCAGTTTGATGCTCGGTGCACGGGCGAGCTCCGCTAGCTGTGAGCGCCGTGCTGCGAACTGTGCCCGATAGCGCTCGCGCGCCTGCGTGGAGTCGGTTTCAATCGCAAACGTTCGCTCAGCAGCTTTCACTCGGTACCGTCCAGGTGGCGGCAGCTCTTGCTCGACGGTATCGTAAAAATGCATGAGAAACACGTCAGCATGCCGACCGATTTGACGTACATGGCGCTCGAGACCCGATTCGAGGTTGCGAAAGTCGCTGAGCATGAATACGAGACTACCAGGACGCGCAACGCGCGTTAGCCTGAGCAGGGCGCGCTCACCATCGTCGTCCGATCGGCCCCGGTCGCGCTCCCAGCGTTCCGGCCGAGTCACCGTCTGAAACAGGTGCAACGCAGCCGCTCGGCCGAGCCGCGGCCGCAGCTCGACGTGATCGCCCTCGCTGAACACGAGGCCGCCGAGCCGATCACCGTTGGCGACGGTGCTCCAGGCGATCAGTGCAGCCGCCTGGCTCGCGCGAACGGCCTTGAACGCACCGCGCGTGGCAAACAACATCGGTTGTCTGAGATCGAGCCAGATGATTACAGGCCGGTCGCGCTCCTCGCGAAACACCTTCGTATAAGGCTTGCCCGTGCGTGCCGTGACGCGCCAATCGATCGTGCGTAAGTCATCGCCTTCTTGATAGGGTCGAGACTCGTCGAACTCCACACCGCGGCCTTTGAATGGCGACAAGTGCCCACCGGCCGAGAGCGCGTGCACGCGCAGACCTGCGAGGTTGATCGACTCGCCGGCCGGCTTCAGATTGATGAGCTCCGCGAGCTCGATGCGCGCAGGCGAACGCGTTGCTGCTGCTGGGCTCGTCATCGCCCTATTACGGCACGCCGATTCTCGCTAGGAGCGTGTCGACGATCTCGTCTGAGGTTCGCCCGGCGGCCTCGGCCTCGAAGCTCAACAGGATACGATGCCGGAGCACATCGTGCGCGATTGACTGAATATCGACAGGCGTCACGTAGTCCCGGCCTGCAAGCCAGGCATGAGCGCGCGCGCCGCGGTCGAGCGCGAGCGTCGCGCGCGGGCTTGCTCCGTATTGCAGAACGGCCTGTAGCTCATCGCCGTATCGCTCTGGACTTCGCGTTGCAAGAACGATCTGCACGATGTAATCCTGAAGCGGCTCAGCGAGATGCAATCCAAGCACCTCCTGCCGTGCGGTCATGACGTCCTGTTGGCTCAAGGCCTCCGGCGGCGCGAACAGATCAGCATCGCTGGCCGCGCGTTGCGCTTCGCGGCGGTTCAGACCGAGTATCGCGCGCTCACCCTCGGCGTCCGGATAGTCGACGAACACGTGCATGAGGAACCGGTCGAGCTGCGCCTCGGGCAGCGGATAGGTGCCTTCCTGCTCGATCGGGTTCTGGGTCGCCATGACCATGAACAGCGCCGGCAGCGGATAGGTCACTGAGCCGACGGTGATCTGCCGCTCGCCCATGGCCTCGAGCAACGCGGACTGGACCTTAGCCGGCGCGCGATTGACCTCGTCGGCGAGAATTAGATTGTGAAATAACGGCCCTTTGCGGAACACGAACGACCCGTCCTGCGGCCGATAGATCTCCGTGCCCGTGAGGTCCGCCGGCAATAGATCCGGCGTGAACTGCAGCCGATGAAAATCACCCTCGACACTGTGGCTCAGGACTTTGATGGCACGCGTCTTGGCCAAGCCCGGTGCACCCTCGACGAGCAGGTGGCCATCGCAAAGGAGCGCTATGAGCATGCGGTCGAGCAGGACCTGCTGACCGACGACGAGCGAGTCGAGATGGCCTTTGAGATCGAGAAATTTCTGTTGTAGAGACATCGGCTCTCGAGAATCGTGAAAAAGCGAGTGATTCTAACGGTCCGGCGCGTGCCGAGCCAAACCGCTCAACGGCTGCAGCGAATCGCCCATGCGCGCGTGACGAGGTAGCGATCTCACGTTGTTTTCATACGACATACCGTGAGCGACCTGGTCACTAACTGCGCAATTTCTTGCCGAACTAAGCGATAGAATCGTAAGAATCGAAAGAACCGCACGCCCCGGGCATATTTTCCGAGACGGCCCAGATAGATATAAATTATTTATTAATTATAAACTTGGGATTATCGCGCAGACTGCTCGACGCTCGTACTAGAACCGAATCGCATTAATATGTATCACAAATGCAACAGACGCACTGGAAGTCCGCTGTCACTGTGCTAGTATCCGCGCCGATCTGACTCAGTATAAGTGTGGGAAATCTTCAACTGAGTCTCTTCCTTTGGGAGATCCGACACGCTCGGGCCTGAATTCCACCGATAAGATCCCTCGTCTCTACGTAGGAGATTCGACCATGAGCAATACGTTACTACGTGATGCGGTCCGGGCGGCTGTAGGGATCGGCGTTGCCGCAACCCTAACGGCGCCAGCGGCCCTCGCGCAGGAAGATCCGGCCCAGCTCGGCAGGATAGTAACGACGGGTACGCGCATCGGCCGCCTCGACGTCGAGGCTGCGCGGCCGATCACGATCATCAGCCGCGAGGACATCGAGCGCAGCGGTCAGCCGACGGTTGCCGAAGTCCTTCGGAGCACGACCTAGCTTCGGCGAATACCGCGAGACGTCGGGCAACAGCTTCGGTGGCAACTCACTGATCGGACTAAAGGGTCTGGGCACGGAGCGTTCGCTGATCCTGCTGAACGGCCGGCGCCTGCCACGCTCGCCGGTCACGGCCGATCAGGGTATCGATCTCAATACAATCCCGCTCCAGGCAGTCGAGCGCATCGAGATCCTGACGGACAGTGCCTCGGCCATCTACGGTTCCGACGCTATCGGCGGCGTGATCAATATCATCCTGCGTGACGATTTCGAAGGCGTGCAGATGACCTTGAACGCCGGCCGACCGACGCAAGAGGGCGCCGATACACAGGGTGGATCCGTGGTCTTCGGCAGCACGACGGCGCGCGGCAGCTTCATCGTCGCAGCGGAGACGTATAAGAAAAACATGATTTTCAGCGCCGACCGTCCGTACTCGGCGCCGGATTTCGGCGACGGTGTGAACCTCGGTACGACCGAGGGCATCAACGAATTCGGCAACACGATTCTCGATTTTTTCGGTCCACAAGGTACCGATCGCGCAGACCCCAACTGCGATAACGTCGTCGACCCGAACTCAGGCGCACCGTTGTTCGCGGGCATCTACCAGGACGGCCCGAACGAGTCGTGCGCCTACGCCTATGCAGCCGTCGCAGGCGAGACACAGGACATCAGCCGCGACAGTATCTTCATCAATGCTGAGTACGAGATCACGCCCGACGTCACGGCAATCTACACGGGGACACTGAGCCAGGTCGAGGCCTTCGGCCGCTACGCATCTGCGGTCGGCGGTTTCTGTATCGATCTCGACCAGATTCCAAACCTCGATCCTTCCCTCCAAGATCTTGCGGGAATCAACACCCCGAACTGTAACGGTGACCCGACGATCGATACTGTGCTCGGCCATCGTTTCGTCGGCCTAGGGCCTCGTGATGATTACGACACGAACACGATGCTCGACAACCAGATCACGTTCGAGGGCACGGCCGGCATGTTCGACTGGAATGCCTGGGTGGGATCGACGCTGTATCAGGGTAAATCGCGCGGCTTCAACTATGTTGTAACGAGCGAGATCGAGGCACTCGTTGCAAGCGGCGACTACAACCCGCTCGACCCGCTGAACCCATCCAACGAGGATGCTTACGGCCGCATGCGCCACACGGTCAGCCGCGACATCGAGACCGACTTCAAGCGCATGGGCGGATCCGTGAGCTTCGACGCGCTAGAGACGCCTGCCGGGCCGGTCAGCTGGGCCGTCGGCTTCGAGTATTTCGATCAAGCCTTCCGCGACGTATACGACCCGCAGCGTGAAGCGCAAAACGTCATCGGCAGTGCCGGTAACTCGACCTCGGGCGATCGCACGAACTACGCAATGTATGTCGAGTCACTCGTGCCGTTGTCCGATGCGCTCGAGCTCAGCCTCGCTGCGCGTTACGACGACTACGACGACTCGTCGGGCTCAGAAACCTCGCCGCTCGCGGCCTTACGCTGGCAACCGAGCGATAATTGGCTCGTCCGTGCGTCCTGGGGCCAGGGATTCCGCGCGCCAAACATGACGAACCTCTACAGCGCGACGTCCTTCTCGGCAGAGCCGGTCTCCGACATCGTGTTCTGTAACGCGAACAACATCAGCCCGTGCGCCAATGGTCAGGCGGATTCGTTCTCGGGCGGTAACGCTAATCTCAAACCGGAGCGATCCGAGTCGTTCAGCGTCGGCTTCGGTTGGGCCATGAACCGGTTCAACATCACTGCGGACTACTGGAACATCCAGATCGATGAGGCACTGACGATTCCGACGGCTCAGGAACTCGTGAACCTCGAGGACCGCGGTATCGCGCTGCCTCCTGGAGCGAGCATCGTTCGCGACCTATCCGGCGCGATCAGTGACTGTCTGCCTGGCCAGACGGAGGGCTGCGGGATCACGCGGCCCTGGCTGAACCTCGCGATGCTGGACTATACGGGCATCGATCTGCGGATCGACTACAGCCTACCGTTAAATGGCGGCAGTGAGCTGAACTTCCGTTGGATCCACTCGCACATGCTCGAGGCCAATGAGCAGACGACACCGCTCAGCCCTGTCGAGGACGTCGCCGGCACGCAGGACACGCCGAGCTTCCGCTCGACGCTCGTCAGCAACTGGAGCATGGGCGATCACAACGTGTCGCTGATCACGAGCTATATCGACAACTATGTCAACTCGAACGACGAGAGAATCCCGTCGTGGGTAACTTGGGACCTGCAGTGGGCATGGGACATCACGGCCAACGGCCGCATCGTCGCCGGTGTGCTGAACCTCACGGATGAGGACCCGCCGCTCGATGACTTCAACGACACGGCGCAACCGTTCAATAGCGATCTATACAGTATGGACGGACGCGTGCCCTATCTGCAGTATCGGCACACGTTCTAAGCGCTCTTCAGTACGCAGGTAGGTTCCGTACGCGACTCGAGCTGCCGGCCCCATGGCCGGCAGTTTGTTTTGTGGGATCACTACGAAGGCAGTTTCGGTAGTATTGGTCCGGATGCGCACGAAGAACCGCACAGCCCGAATCGGAATCGCGTGCCTCACTGCCGTTTTACTCAACGCACAGGCTATTATCGCCCTCGCGCAGTCCACCGACATCGCACGCTGTGCGGAGATCGAGACCGACGCTGCTCGCCTCGCTTGCTTCGACGCGCTTGCTCGCGAACTCGGACAGGCGAACGTCGCTGAACGCGCTGCGCCAGAACCGACCGATAACTTGACGGATAATGCTACGCCGCGGACCGAGAACGAAGATGCGTTTGGTGCTGAGCTCATCGGTAGTCGCGAAACGCTCGGCCCCGACGAAATCCAGAGCCGTCTCGTCGGCGAGTTCGCCGGTTGGCACGGCAACACAACCTTCACGCTCGAGAACGGTCAGATTTGGCGCCAGGCCGAAGAAGGTCGCCTAGTCTTTCGCTCCGACGCACCGCTCATCACGATTCGCCGCGGCGCTTTCGGTACCTATCGACTCACGGTCGAAGGCGTTAACCGCTCAGTCAGAGTTCGTCGGCTCGAGTAGCTCGATTTTCTAGGCAGCCGGTTTTTCGAGCTTTAGCGTCCAGCCCATGAGACTACCTTTGTAATCCAGAGTGCCGCGCTGTATGACGATGAAACCGGCCTCTTCGAATTTAACGACTAGCGCATCGAACTGCGTGGGCGATAGCGCCGCGCCTGCCAGATCGGCCATTCGCTCGCGGTACGCGTCGAACGCGGCTCGCACGTCGCGCACGTGCTTGAGCTTCTGCGCAACACTGGCCTCTTTGTACTCGCCGAACACTTTGAGCAAGTTCGGCACCATGACACCCATAAAGCCTTCCGGGTCTGTGTATTCCCGAGATCGCTCCTTGATCCGCGTTAGAGAGGCATTGATCTTCTTGCGTAGGCTCTCGGCCTTGCGATTGCTCTTCAGCGCGCGACGCTGCTCGGCGGTTACAGCATCACCCATGAGTTTCACGAGCGACATGATTCGTTTGTCAATCTCTTCTTTTTGCAGACAGAACCGAACCTGATCCAATCCCTCTCGTGCATGTTCGACGACCGTCGAGTCGGCATGGTGCAAGATCAACGCCGCACGTCCGCCGGGCCTTAGCACCCGCCAAGCCTCTGCGACGGCGCTATCGGCATCCGCATATTCGAATCCGTACTGGCTCGTGAGTAGATCGACGCTAGCGTCCTCCTGTCCCGAGGCTTCGATACGCACGCCACCACGAAACTCGATTGCCTCGAGCAACGGCTGCAAACCCTCATGGGCCGCAAGCATCTTGGCAGGATTTATATCGGCGTAGTCGATACCGATCACCTTGAAGGTCCGCGCGTGCTCTATCGCATATTGCTGGGCGAGCAGCGCGATCGCACCATTACCGGTAGCAAGATCGACAACGCAAGCATGATCTCCTAGACGCGCAAACTGCGTGCTCCAGAAATCTGCGAAGCCTCCGTCGTAGTTTCCGTTAAACGGGCGCACGAACGTCGTTATGCTGTCGCGGCTCCAAAACTGGCTCCACTGATCGCTCGTTAAGCGGTGCTGTTTCACGGCAACTGACGCGTCTTTGCTAGAATTTTCGCTCGTTGGGTAGGAGACCGGCATGGACTATACCCCAACCCGCCGGCACCAAGGATTTCAGATGAGCAGCCTAGCGGTCCCCTGCAGAATCGGCTTGGCATCTCTACTAGCGCTCGCATCGCTGGTCGGCGCGCAGGAGCCCTCGGTCGAGGATTTCTTCAGAAATCCCGAGTTTACGCAAATGAAGCTCTCGCCGAATGGCGAATGGGTAGCCGCGCTGACGCCTATAAACAACCGCCGCAATCTCGCAGTGCTCGGCGTTCACGACGCACAGGCTGTGGCACTCACGAACGGGCGCCGAACCGATATCAGTGACTATTTCTGGGTCACGGACGAGCGGCTCGTCTACACGATCGACGTCGACGGCAACGAAGCCTTCGGCCTTTTTGCGATCGATCGTGACGGCTCTGACTGGCGCGAGCTCGTCGAGCCCGCCGGCGGCGTACAGTTCTTTCCTCGCCAGATCCTGCCTCTCGATCGGCTCGAAGACGATCCCAACCACATCCTCGTGACCGACAACGAGCGGCGTAAACTCTATCCGGATGTCTTCCGTCTGAATGTTCAGACGGGACGCATGACGCGCGTCGTGCCGAATCCCGGCTATGTGAGAACGTGGATCACCGATCACGCGGGCACCGTTCGTGTCGGCATTGGAAGCACGGACGACCCGCGTGACTTGATCACGCGAGTCACGTACCGCGACTCGGACGAGGATGAGTGGCAGGTACTGACAGAGCACCACGAGCTCGACGATCACGGCTTCACGCCAATTGCTTTTGCCGCTGACAATCGAACGCTTTACGTACGCTCGAACATCGGCCGGGATACACAAGCTGTGCACGCTTACGATCCCGGGAGCGGCGAGCTCGGCGAGCTAATCTTCGGCCATGACACTGTCGACGTAGGCAGCGTGCGTTTGTCGCCATCCGATGATCGACTGCTCGCCGTCAATTACGAGTACGAGCGTCCTGAGATCGTAGCGATTGACGCGGATTGGGCAGCACTGCGCGAGGCCATCGATGCAGCGCTTCCGAATAGCTTCAATGAAGTCGTGAGTATGAGCGACAACGAGCAACGCTTGTTGATTCTCGCCTACAGCGACACCGATCCCGGCAGTTTCTACTTACTCGACCGGACGCGCGGCGAGCTACGCTACTACGCCTCGCGCATGCCGTGGCTGACGCCGCAAACGCTGCGATGCAGCCGGTCACGCTTACGGCTCGGGACGGCGTCACTTTACGCGGCTATCTGACCATACCGAACGATGTCGAACCGACCGACCTGCCTCTGATTCTCTACCCACACGGCGGACCCTATGGGATACGTAACAGTTGGGGCTTCGATCGCCACGTGCAGTTTTTCGCAAGCCGCGGTTACGCTGTGCTGCAAGTCAATTTCCGTGGCTCGGGCGGCTATGGCAAGAGGTTCTTAGACATTGCCTGGCAGCAGTGGGGATTGGCGATGCAGGACGATCTAACGGATGCTGTGCAATGGACAATCGAACAGGGAATCACAGATCCGGACCGAATTTGCATCTACGGTGCAAGCTACGGCGGCTACGCAGCCATGGCCGCAATCACAGCCACGCCGGATCTCTATCAGTGCGCGGTGAACTATGCCGGCGTCGTCGACCTGCCCGAGCTCTATTCGTATTTGAGCGCAAACCCGCTCGCTGGCGGCGTCGAAGCCTGGTTCGCGCAGGCAATCGGCCATCCACGCGAAGATCGTGAGCGGCTTGCGGCAATCTCACCCCTGAACAATCTCGACGATCTTGCGGTCCCAGTATTCGTCGTCCACGGTCGTCGCGACCCGCGTGTACCCGTTGCGCAGGCTGACATGCTTACGCGCGCGCTGCGCCGACACCAAATCGACTACGAGCTACTCATCAAGAATGACGAGGGCCATGGCTTTGCGAAAGAGGAGAACAACTTCGAGCTCTACTACCGCCTCGAGGACTTCTTCGCCGAGCATCTCGAGCAGTGATGATTCGTCGTCAAAGGTCTATAAGACAGCCGACAGCTACGGTGGTGGAACTGGCAAAGCATCGACGAAACCAAAGCCGCGGCTCCGACCGCCACCCGTGATACCTAGCGGCCCACGCGGCATGTAGATCTGCATGGGCTGACCGTCGCGCAGGATATCGACCGGAACGGTCTCGCCCGGCTCACCAGCGATCGTTTCGGCCTGAAGATCGCGCAGGTTGAACACGCGCTCGCCGTTGTAACCAACGATCTCGTCACCGGGTTGCAGTCCGGCCGTCTGCCCGGCGGAGTTGTCGATCACCTCGAAGACGTTGACGCTCGTGGGCTGACCCGTCGCCTCGAGGTAGCGCTCGTACGCGTCGGTACCGAGCTCGGTGCGCAGCTCGGCTTGGGCTTCGAGTTGGATTTCGACCGGATTGAAACGCTCACCCTGCCGGCGTGCCTCATAGGACGCGTTCATCATGTCCATGCGAATCTGCGCCTCACGCTCGATGAGCGACTGTGCCTGCTCCGGCGAGAATCCTGCCTCGATGAGCCGGTTCTGCCGATTCTCCGGAGAGCGCATCTCGCGCATGGCCGCAAGGCGCTCACCACGCGGGCCCGTCATGCCTTCGATCGCGGGATTGATAACGATGCCTTCGTTCAGCTCCGCGACCGACTTTTCGCCCGCGGTTTCCTGCGACGCTAGATCATCGAGCTGCCCCTCGAGCCGTGAGAGATTCGCTTCGAGGCTTTCGCGACGCGCCGTTTCTTCGACCAGCGCCGCCTCGAGCGCGGCGAGCCGGCGGTTCAGATCGCCGTCCCGGCCAGGATCAGTGTCGAGTGCGGTCGCCCCCAGACCGACGTCCGGCATCGGCTCGCGGTCGAGCAGCATAGAGAGTCCCGCGCCTGCGACGACGCCGAGAACGATGAACAGCGCTGCTTTCAGCATCTGGATTCTTCCGGTATCAGACTCGTCTAATCTTGACACGATTGCGGGCCACCGGGTTCCGTTCGCACGTGCGGCAGTGAGCCGATCAGCCGGCAAGCGACGGCAACGAGCGGCTAAATGTTTCTATCTTGAGCCTATCTTCTTCTATCGTCGTCTAAATTGCATCGAGCTAGCTAGGTGCAGTGACGCCGAGTCTCGCGCCGAGCTCGCCCAAGGCCCCTAGTAGCCCCGAGTGGACGGGAATCCCTTCGGCCTCCCGCTGCCTGCGCACGGCATGACTGCTCTCGCCCGGGACGCGCACGGCATCGTATCCCGGCAATGTCGGCGAGCCGTGCATCGATACGATCGCGGCATCAACTGCGGATTTGAACGCGTCGACATCCGCGAACGCCTCGATCGAGATCGCAACGATCAGCTGCCCTGTGTTCGTGGGTGTCACGGAGTCCGCATTAAAGTCGATGACGTCTTTGCCGAATGCGGCACCGTTGAGCGTACCTGCAAGCAGACCGAAGACCAGCGCGAGGCCGTAGCCCTTTGCTCCGCCGATCGGCAGCAAGAAACCCTCGTCCGCACGTCTCGGATCCGTAAGCGGCCGGCCTTCGCGGTCTATCATCCAGCCCTCGGGCATCGTCTCGCCACGCTGCGCTGCCGTTTTGACCTTACCGTAGGCTGCAACGGTCGTTGCCATGTCGAGCACGATCGGCGGCTCTTGCTGCGCCGGTATCGCGACTGCAATCGGGTTGGTGCTCAACAGCATTTCTGTCCCGCCCCAGGGCGGTAAGTGATTGGCGTTACCGACCGCGATGTAGAGGCCGATCATGTCGTGCGCCAACGGCATCTTGGCATACAAGGCTGCGGGTCCGGCATGATTGCTGTTGCGTGCACCGACCCAAGCGACGCCTTCGCTACGCGCCTTCTCAATCGCGACTTGCGCTGCGTGGCGCATCACGAGATGTCCCATGGCGTCATCGCCGTCGATGACCGCCGAGGCTGGCTGCTCGCGAACGAAGCGAATGTTCGGTCGAACATTGATCCCGCCGCTTTCGATGNNGAACATTGATCCCGCCGCTTTCGATGCGCTTGATGTACTGCGGCAGACGAAAGATGCCGTGACCGTCCGAACCGTTCAGATCGGCCTCAGCCATAAGCTCGGCGACAGCGGCGGCATCTTCAGCCGGCAAGCCGACGGCAGAGAGGCATTCCCGCGTGAACTGCTCGAGCAGCCCAGCTGGAATACGGCGCGGACCCGTCATTGCGGGCGCGTCGTATCCTCGGATGACAAATGCTGAACGGTTTTGCCGGTTTCCGAAAACGTCCGCGTCACGTTGTCGGTCGCATAAACCCAGAGGATCAGCAGCGGCGAATCGCCCACATTGATGAATCGATGCGGCTTGCCTGCCGGAATATAGGTCGTGTCGTAACGCTCTAGCGGCGTGCGCTCGCCGTCGATCTCGACCTCGGCCATGCCTTCGAGCAGCGTGACCTGCTCGTCGCAATTGTGGTGGTGCATCGGCACCTTCTTACCCGCCGGAAACTGCGTCAGACCCGACGTGAACGTCGCACTCTGGCATACATCGGTGCCGACGAGCAGCGTCGTCTCGACGCCGTCTCCTCGCTTGACGGGCTCGAGCTCCGCCTGTTTCCTCAATATCGCGTTGGCCATGGGATTACCTGCCTATCCAATACCGTTCGGGCTGAGTATTAGATCATGGCCAGGGCCGCTGAGCGAAGCCCAAGATCTGGCGAACCCCCAGGCCCCTGCGTACCATACGCACGGGTCGCCGCCCGGCACCGCGTTACCAGTGAGCAATTAGGCTATGCAGAGAATCGGTTTCCTCGGACTAGGTAAAATGGGCGCCGTTATGGCGCCGCGTTTCATCGACGCAGGCTTTCCGCTAACGGTTTGGAACCGTAGCGTCGAGAAAACCGAGGCGCTCGGCAAGGCCGGCGCTACCGTTGCAGACACACCTGCAGCCGTCTCTGACGCCGCCGATATCGTCATTTCGATGCTGGGCGACGATGCAGCCGCCGAGCAGATTTTCCTCGGCGACGCCGGGCTCTTATCCGTCGACGTCAAGGGCAAGCTGTTTATCGAGATGAGCACGCTGCGGCCGCCGACCGCACGCAATCTAGCCGCGCGCTGCGCTGAAAAGAGCGCTGGATTCATCGACGCGCCGGTCTCGGGCACCGTCGCCCCCGCCAAAGAGGGCAAGCTCATGGCGCTCGTCGGGGGCAGCGATGAGGATCTCGAGCGAGCGCGGCCCGCGCTCGACGTGCTGACGCGCCGTATCGTCCATGCCGGGCCCGTCGGTCAAGGCGCGATGCTCAAGCTCGTGCTCAATCTGCCGCTTGCCGTTTACTGGCAATCGTTGGCCGAGGCCGTCGCGCTCGGTGCCGCCGGCGGACTCGAGCTCGCTACGATGCTCGATGCAATGGCCGACAGCGGTGCCGCGACCCGAGTGCTGCCGCTCAAGGTACCGCTGATACTCGAAGGCTCTGACTACGTCGCGTTCGACATTGCGACGATGGAAAAGGATGCGACATCTATCGTCGAGACCGGTGAGGGGTTTGGCATTCCAATGCCAACGATCTCGGCAGCGCTCGCGACGTACACTGCCGCCAATGCAGCCGGCAAGGGCGCCGACGACGCCGTCGCGATCGTGCGTTATCTCAGCGAAGGATTAGAAAACAAAGACGAGAACTAAGGCGCCGACAGCGTCGCCCCTACGGGTCGCTACGACGTCATCGTTTAGCTAAGTCGCGGTGACGGCAAAGGGCATGGTCACGTGAGGTCTGCTTCCGGTAGAGTCGAGATGTGGCGCGGTGGCATTAGGTTCGGTGTTGTCTGTTGCCGCCCCTTTCGTCTGGCGGTGCCCCAGTAACCGTACCATCACTCCGTTTCCACATCCCGCTCATCGAACCGGACGTGCGGATTTCCCGCATCCGGCTCTCGGACAAGACTCACGCCCTTCGCACACGGCGCCTGCTACAGCAGCACAGCATCCAAGGCACTGTAGCACTACCGGTAATACCGCTCCCTAAGCAGTGGTATTCCCGATGCATCGAGCTCGCGCTCAACGCCGCCTTCACTTTCGCGTGTAACGCCCTCTGCAG
>JABAOE010024445.1_pt2 | contig 13131 bp, 10 predicted proteins | sample 7062141 | NCBI WGS metagenome assembly JABAOE01 (sample SAMN14538627, study PRJNA623070) | marine sediment metagenome | biome: marine biome [ENVO:00000428]; feature: marine pelagic biome [ENVO:01000023]; material: deep marine sediment [ENVO:00002113] | place: India: Gulf of Khambhat ... | reverse complement strand
ATCCCTGGACGCCGGTCAAGTTCTACCAGCTGGCGCGGTTCGATACGGTCCGAACCACGCTGCGGGTCCCGACCGGCGGCCTCGAAGAGCGCAGCGGACGCTCCTACCGGCAGATCGCGATGGAGAGCCGAAGCCGGCACTCGTCGCAGGACATGGGCCGGATGCAGGAGGTGGGTCCGGGGATCAGCCGTCTCGGCCTGCTGGTGGACCGCAGCGGGGGCGGGCTCGACGACGCGCTGTTCGCCGGCGTGCCGGCAACTACGCCGTGGCTCGCGGCGTTGGCCGACTCGCTCCGGTCGTCGGTCGCGATTCCCCGGCTGCACGAGGCGGTCGGCCCGCTCGCCGGCGCGCTCGGGCGGGCGCGGGCGGACGGGTTGGACGCGGACCGGGTCGCGCTGCTCGAGCGCGCATTGCAGGTCGCGGCCGGGGTGGTGGTGGACGCCCGGGCGGACCACGAGGGCGTGATCGCCGGGGCGACGACGGGCCTGACGGTCGACGTGTACAACGGCGGGGTCGAGCAGGTCGTCGTCGAGGGCGTCACGCTGGAGGTCCCGGACGAGTGGGCCGGCGGGGCGGTCGTGGAGCCGGCCGCGCTCGGGCCGGGGGAGCAGGCGACCTGGCGGCTGAGCGCGCGGGTGCCGCCCGGCGCCGATCCGACCCAGCCCTATTTTCTCGCGCGTCCCCCGGTCGGCGCGCTGTACGACTGGAGCAGGACCCCCCCGGCGGTGCGCGGGCTGCCGGAAGCGCCGGCGGTGATCCAGGCGGTCGTCGCGGCGTCGGTCGCCGGCGTCGTGGTCCCGATCCGGGTGGACGTGACCCACCGGTTCAACGACCAGGCGGTGGGCGAGATCCGCCGGCCGGTGCGCGTGGTGCCCCCGGTCAGCGTGGGCGTCGAGCCGAGCCGGCTGCTCTGGAACGCCGACGGACCGGAGGCGCGGCGCTTCGTGGTCCGGGTGACCAGCCTCTCCGACGATACCGTGCGGGGCAGGGTGACGTTGGCTGCCGACGGATGGCGCGTGTCCGACGCCCAGGCGTTCGTGCTGAGCCGCGCCGGCGAGGTGCGCGCGTACCACATGGAGGTGCGCCGGCCGGCGGGCGTCACCGACGCTCGGGTGGTGGTCCGCGCCGTCGCCGAGCTGGAGGACGGCGGCGCGTACGACAGGACCGTCCGGCTGGTGGACTATCCCCACGTCCGGCCGATCCAGTGGGTGGAGCCGGCGGCCGTCGACGTGCGGTTGGGGTCGCTCGCGGTGCCCCCGCTGGCCGCAGTCGCCTACGTGCGCGGGGCGTCCGATCGCGTGCCGGAGGCGCTGCAGGAGCTCGGGGTCCCGCTGGAGCTGCTCGACGGCGAGCAACTCACGCGCGCGGATTTGTCGCGATACGACGCGATCGTGATCGGCAGTCGCGCGTACGAGACCGACGCGGCGCTGGGGCGCAACAACGGGCACCTGCTCGAGTACGTGCGCACCGGCGGGCTGCTGGTCGTGCAGTACCAGCAGTACCAGTTCGTGGGAGGGGGCTACGCGCCGTACCCGCTGTCGATCGCCTGGCCGCACGATCGCATCACCGACGAGACGAGCCCGGTCACGGTCCTCGAGCCGGCGCACCCCGCCGTGCGCTGGCCCAACGCGATCGCCGACCGCGACTGGGAGGGCTGGCCCCAGGAACGCGGCCTGTACTTCGCCCATACCTGGGACGATCGGTTCACCCCGCTGCTCGAGATGGCGGACCCGGGGGGCCCGCCGGTGCGCGGAGGCCTCTTGGTGGCCGCATACGGCGAGGGGACCTACGTCTACACGGGCATCAGCTTCTTCCGCGCGTTGCCGGCGGGCGTGCCCGGCGCCACCCGGCTGTTCCTCAACCTGCTGGGCTTGGCGCATGGGTCGCGGTAGCGCCCCCCCGCTCCGCCCGTGGCTGCTCGGGCTCGCGCTCGGCGGGACGGTGGCGTGCGGCGACGGCCGGCAACCGCTGGTGATCTACTCGCCCCATGGCCGCGAGCTGCTCACCCTGGCGGAGGAGCGCTTCGAGGCGGCGAACCCCCAGATCGACGTGCGGTGGCTGGACATGGGCTCGCAGGACGTGCTGGACCGGATCCGGTCCGAGCGGGCGAATCCCCAGGCCGACGTGTGGTTCGGCGGACCGTCCACGCTCTTCCAGCGGGCGGCCGCCGAGTCGCTGCTCGCGGTGTTCGAGCCCGGATGGGCCTCCGCCATTCCGGAGCGCGCCCGGGGGCCCGGGGGAGTCTACCACGGCGTGTACGAGACGCCCGCGGTGATCGCGTTCAACGCGGACGCGCTCACGGCGGAGGAGGCCCCCCACGACTGGGACGACGTGCTCGACGCGCGGTGGCGCGACCAGATCGTGATCCGGGACCCGCTGGCCTCGGGGACGATGCGGACCATCTTCGGCATGATCATCCAGCGGGGGCTCGCGGAGACCGGCGACACCGCGGCGGGGTTCCAGTGGCTCCGGCGTCTGGACGGGCAGACGAAGGAGTACGTCTTGAACCCGGCCCTCCTCCACCAGAAGCTGCTGCGCCGCGAGGGCCTGGTGACGCTGTGGGATCTGCCCGACATCCTGGTCGAGCAGGAGAAGGGCAGCCCGTTCGGGTTCCTGCTCCCCGCCAGCGGGACGGCGGTGATCGAGGACGCAATCGCGCTCGTGCGGGGGTCCACCAGTGAGGGGGCGGCGCGGGCCTTCATCGAGTGGGTGGGCTCGCCCGAGGCGCAGCTCCTCGCCGCCCGGGAGGTCTTCCGGCTGCCGGCCCGGCTCGATCTGCCGGTCGATTCGCTCCCGGGGTGGGCCCGGGAGGTGCGCGCCACCATGGTCGTGGCGCCCATGGACTGGGAGCTGCTGAGCGACCGGGGCCAGGCGTGGATGACCTACTGGGACCGGAACGTCCGGGGCACCGGGCGGGGGGCCGGCTGATGGCGGAGCCCTTTCTCCGGCTCCAGGGCCTCACCAAGAAGTTCGGCGAGCACGCCGCCGTCGAGGACGTGTCGATCGACGTCGAGCGCGGGAGCGTGCTGGCGCTGCTCGGGCCCAGCGGCAGCGGCAAGACCACGACGCTCAGGCTCCTCGCGGGGTTCACCTATCCCGACCGCGGCCAGGTGCTGGTCGACGGCGAAGACGTGACGGCGGTCCGCCCCGCACGCCGGCGCTTCGGGATGGTGTTCCAGCACTACGCCCTGTTCCCGCATCTCACGGTCGCGGAGAACGTCGCCTTCGGGCTGACCCGTCGAAAGGCGGCCGAGCGGTCGCGCGCCGTCGCCGAGGCGTTGGCGCTGGTGGACCTCAAGGGCTTCGGCCCGCGGCAGGTGAGCGAGCTGTCCGGCGGCCAACAACAGCGGGTGGCGGTCGCGCGCGCCCTGGCGCCGGGCCCGCGGGTCCTCCTGCTGGACGAGCCGCTGTCCAATCTGGACCCCGGCCTGCGCGAGCGAACCCGGCGGGAGCTGCGGGCCGCGCTCGCGGAGGTGGGGATCACGACGGTGCTGGTCACGCACGAGCAGGAGGAGGCGTTCGCCCTCGGCGATCGGATCGCGGTGTTGCGGGACGGGCGGCTCGAACAGGTGGGCACTGCGACCGAACTCTACGAGCGACCGCGAACGGAGTTCGTCGCGACGTTCGTGGGGCGGGCCAGCGTGGTCTGGGCGGTCATGGGCGACCACGGACGGGCGATCATGCCGGGGGGGGCGGAGTGGGAGGTCGAATCGGAGGGGAGGTTCTTCCCCGACACGCCCGTCCGCGTCGTGGTGCGGCCCGAGGCGTTGCGGTTCGCCGATACCGGCGTTCCCGGGAAGGTGATCGAGCGTCGGTACACCGGTGCCCGCGCGTACTTCGTGGTTAAGGCCGGCGACCACGTGCTCGAGGTGGAGGCGCGGCCGGGGGAGGCCGAAGTCGGAGACCCGGTCCGCGTGGCCGCCGACCGCGCGCTGGCGTTTCCGGCGACCGGCTCGTGACGCGCACCTCGCGGGGGGTGCTCCTCACCGTCCTGCTCGGCTGGCTCCTGGTCTATCCGATCACGCTGGTGGTGTTGGGGAGCGTGCGGGTCGAGGACGGCTGGACGCTGCAGTACGTGCTGGCGTTCGCTCGGGAAGGGCGGGAGTGGGCGGCGCTGTGGGCCAGCGTGTGGATCTCGGTCGCCAGCGTCGTGCTGGCGGCCGCGCTGGGCGTCCCGCTCGGGTTCGTGTTCGAGCGCGTCGACTTTCCCGGACGGCGCATCGTGGGTGCGCTGGTCGCGCTCCCCGCGGTGCTGCCGCCGCTGGTCGGCGTGATCGCCTTCCTCTTCCTGTATGGCGAGAGCGGGTTCGTGGCGCGGGCCGTGGTGAAGCTGTTCGGGTTGGCGGAGGCGCCGTGGCGGCTGCGCGGGCCGGTGGCGATCCTGCTGGTGCACGCCTACTCGATGTACGTGTACTTCTACCTCTTCACCCGCGCGGGGCTCGCCAAGATCGACAGCTCGATGGTCGAGGCGGCCCACTCGCTGGGGTGCGGGCGGTGGACGACGCTGCGGCGGGTCACGCTGCCGCTGCTGCGCCCCCAGCTCGCCGCGGCCGCGCTGCTCACCTTCATGACGTCGCTCGGGTCGTTCTCCGCACCCTACATCTTCGGCGGCGGCTACCGGGTGATGACCACGCAGATCGTCGCCAGCAAGCTGAACGGCGACGTCGGCATGGCGATGGTCGAGACGGTCGCCCTGGCCGCGGTGGCCCTGGTGGTCCTCTGGCTGCTGAAGCGGACGGAGGGCGCCCGGTCGGTGGCCGTGCTCGCCAAGGGAACGCCGCCCGCCGCGTACGCCCTCGTCGGGCCGCTGGCCCGGGGGGGCGCGGCGACGGTGGGCTGGGGTCTGGGCGTCGTGCTCCTGCTCCCGCACCTCACGCTGGTCTTGGTCTCGCTGGTGCCGCTCGGCACCTGGACGACCGAGCTCCTGCCGCCGGAGTACGGCGTCGGCAACTACGTCGCGCTGGCGCGCGAGCCGGAGCGGTTGCGGCCGCTGGTGAATTCGCTCTGGATGGCGGTGGCGGCGACGGCCGGGGCCCTCGCCATCGCCCTCTGGGCGGGGCGGGCGGTGGTGCAGCGCCGCGTGTCGTGGCGGGCGGCGATCGAGGCGCTGCTCTCGGTGCCGTGGGCGGTGCCGGGAACGGTGCTGGCGATCGCGCTGGCCACCACGTTCAGCGTCCGCGCGCCGTGGATCGGCCGGTGGGTATTGGTGGGGACCGTGGCGCTGCTCCCGCTCGCCTACCTGGTGCGGAACATCCCGATCGTCGCCGGCTCGGTGGTGGCGGGGTTCCGGCAGCTGGACCCCAGCCTCGACGAGGCGGCCGCGTCGCTGGGAGCCGGGCGGTGGCGCACGCTCCGACGGGTGACGGTGCCCCTGCTCCGGCCCGCGATGCTGGCCGGGGGCGGGCTGGCCTTCGCCACCGCGCTGGGCGACTTCGTGACCTCGATCGTGCTCTACACCTACGACACCCGGCCGATCTCGATCGAGATCCTCTCCGCGTTGCGGCAGTTCGACGTGGGGGTCGCGGCCGCGTACGGCGTCGTGCTGATGCTCGTGTCGGCCCTGGCGATGGCGGTGGGGACCCGACGATGAACCCCGCCATGCGGCGGCTGTCGGTCCTGATGGCGACCGCGTTCGTCGACATGCTCGGGTTCGCGCTGATCTTCCCGCTGCTCCCCTTCTACGCGCTGCGCCTCCAGGCGCAGGAATGGGTGATCGGCTGGATGATCGCGGTCTTCTCGATCGCGCAACTGGCGTCGGCGCCGATGTGGGGACGCCTGTCGGATCGGTACGGGCGGCGCGGCGCCATCATCTTCGGACTCGGCATGTCNNCTTCGTGGTGTTCGGGTTCGCCGACGCCATCTGGCTGCTCTTCCTGTCGCGGCTCATTCAGGGGTTCGGCGGCGGCACCACCGGGGTGCTCCAGGCGTACGTGGCCGACGTCACGCAACCCCGGGACCGCGCCAAGGCGCTCGGCTGGCTGTCGGCGTCTACCGGCGCCGGCGTCATGATCGGCCCCGCGATCGGCTCCCTTGCGGTCGCGCTGGGACCCGAGGTGCCCGGCTTGATCGCCGCGGGGCTCTGCGTCGTCAACATCGGCATGGCGTCGCGCTGGCTCCCCGAGTCCCGGCCCGGCCACGGGCTGCAGCCCGAGCGGCGCTCCATTCGGCGCGCGCTCGTCGAGGTGGTGCACAGCCCGCGGAGCGACCTGCCGCGCCTCGTGTGGATCTACGCCGTGGGGATGCTCGGCTTCATGTCGATGACGGCGGTGATGGCCCTGTACCTCGAGAGCGCGTTCGGGGTCACCGAGCGCACCATCGGGCCGTTCTTCGTGTACGTGGGGGCGATGTCGGTCATCATGCGGGCCGTGGTGCTCGGGCGGCTGGTGGATCGGTTCGGCGAGACGCGGGTCATGCGGGCCGGGGCGGTGCTGCTGACGATCGGGCTGTTCACGCTGCCGCTCCCCAGCTCGATCCTCATGCTGGGGGTGGTGATCGCGCTGGTGCCGATCGGCACGGCGTGCCTCTTCCCGTCCGTCACCGCCCTCATCACGCAACGGGCGGCCGAGCACGAGCGGGGGCAAACGCTCGGGGTGCAACAGGCGTTCGGCGGGGTCGCACGGGTGATCGCGCCGGTCTGGTCCACGGCGGTGTTCCAGGGGCTGGGCGAACACGAGCCGTTCTTCATCGCGGCGGCGGTGGTGGGGATCGTGAGCCTGCTGGCGTTCCGGGTCGACGAGCGGCCGCACCTGGCCGACGCGGCGGTGGCGGAGGCGGGGGGCGGGTAGGGCCGGCCGCTACGGCTCGTCGCCGAGCGCCGTGCCCGCGCGTCGATAGACGACCGATCCCTCCAGGACCGTCGCCACCACCTGCGTATCGAGGATCCGTTCCGGCGCGATGGTCATGATGTCGCGGTCGAGCACCACGAAATCGGCCAGCTTGCCGGGGGTGAGGGAGCCGGTCTCGCCCTCCNNCTTGCCGGGGGTGAGGGAGCCGGTCTCGCCCTCCATGAACGCGGCGTACGCCGGCCAGAGCGTGATGCTCCGCAGGGCCTCCTCGCGGGTGGTGCGCTCCCCCGGGAACCACCCACCGGCCGGCCAGCCGTGTTCGTCCTGCCGGGTCACGAACGCCTTGAACGAGATCAGCGGATTGGCCGACTCGACCGGAAAGTCCGACCCGTTGGGGATCACGACGCCGGTGTTCAGCAGCGACCGCCAGGCGTAGGCGGTCTGCACGCGCGCCCAGCCGACGCGGTCCATCGCCCAGTACATGTCGCTGGTCTGGTGGCTCCCCTGCATCGAGGGGATCACGCCGAGCCGGGCGAAGCGCGGGATGTCCTGGTGGTGGACGACCTGGGCGTGCTCGATCCGGAAGCGGTGATCGACCGTCGGGACCTCGTCGAGCGCGGCCTCGAAGGCGTCGAGGGCGAGGCGGTTGGCCCGGTCGCCGATGGCGTGGACGTTGAACTGGAACCCGCGCCGAAGGGCCTGGACCCCGATCGCGCGCAGCTCGTCGAGCTCGGCGGTGACGAGCCCGACGTTGCCCGGATCGTCGGCGTAGGGCTCCAGCAGCGCGGCACCCCGGCTCCCGAGCGCGCCGTCCGCGTACATCTTGATCGATCGGATCCAGAGGCGACCGTGCAGGCCGTCCTGCCGGCCCCGCGCGAACCCCCGACGCAGGCTCTCGGCGTCGGGCTCGATCATCACGTAGTTGCGGAGGTTGTACCGTCCCACCCGCGCCAGCTCCTCGTAGATGGCGATCGTGTCCCACCCGACGCCGGCATCGTGGATCCCGGTCAGGCCCCACCGGTTCGCCTCGGCGATGGCCGCGAGCGTCGCCTGCCGGATGTCCGCCGCGCTCGGCGGCGGCACCACCGCGTCCACGTAGCGTCGGGCGTTGTCGACCAGCACCCCGGTGGGCTCGCCGCGCGCGTCGCGCACGATGCGTCCGCCGTCGGGGTCGGCGGACGCCGCAGTGATCCTCGCCGCGTCCATCCCCGCGCGGTTGACCAGCGCGGCGTGCCCGTCGATGCGCATCAGGTAGACGGGGTGGTCGGGGACCGCCTGCGACAGCGCCTCATGGGTGGGGAAGTGCATGTCCGCCCAGTCGTTCTGGTCCCACCCCCGCCCCTGGATCCATGCCCCGGGGGGCACGCTGCGGGCGCGCGCGACGACGCGCGCGATGACCTCCTCGTACGACCGCGTGCCGACCAGGTCCACCTGGCGCAGCCGCACGCCGAGCGCGACGAGGTGGGCGTGCGCGTCGACCATGCCGGGGATCACGGTCATGCCGCCCAGATCCCAGCGGCGCGTGCGGTCGCCGGCCAGCGCCTCCGCCCCTCGGGCGCCTCCCACGAAGACGATGCGCCCGTCCCGGACGGCGAGCGCCTCGGCCACCGGCCAGGTGGCGTCGACGGTGTACACGCGGGCGTTGACGACGATCAGATCGGCCGGGTCGTCCTGCGCGGCGAGCGGCGTCGTCACGGCGAGCGAGAGCAGGGCGGCGGCACGGCGGTGCGGGGAGCCGCGCATCGTCTCAGTCGGCCAGCTCGGAGAGCGCGGCGACCAGCAGCACGATCTGCTTGGTGCCGATCCTGGCCGTCTCGATGTCGGACCACTCGCTCACGGTATGTTGGCCACCTCCGACCGCGCGGCCGACCGAGATCGAGGGGATGCCCCGCAGGACTCCTGCGTTGGCGTCGGTGGAGCCGGTTGCGACGGCCTCGGGCCGTCCGGCGAGGTCGAAGCCCAGATGGCGGAGCACGTCGACCGCGGTCTGTACCAGCGGGTGCGCGCGGCGGTCGGTCAACTGCGCCGGGGTCCCGCCCGCCTCGCTGCGGTTGATCCAGTCCCGACGGAAGGCGACGCCTTCAGCCGCGGCCGCGGTTCGGCAGGTCTCGACGNNCACGGTGAAGCCCACCTCCTGGGGGATGGCGTTCACCACCAGGCCGCCGCGGAGCTTCCCGACGTTGTACACGGCCGTGACCGGCGCCTCCGGATCGGGCAGCGGGATGTCGTAGAGGTCGGTGATGCACCGGGCCGCCCCGCGGGCCGGATGGGGCTTCCCGCGGGAGTACAGGGTGTGGGAGCCGGCGCCCGAGAAGACCATCTCGGACCAGTAGATGCCGAGCGCGCCGTACGGCACCGGGCCCAAGCCCCCGTCGAGCGCGATCAGCATGTCCGCGGCTCCCGGGTTCCGTTGCAGCCAGTACGTCATGCCGAGGAGCCCCAGCTCCTCCTGCGCCGTCCCGATGAAGATCACGTCGCCCTTGGTCTCGAGGCCGGCCGCTTCGAGAGCCCGCGCCGCCGCGAGCATGTTGGCGACCGAAGCGCTGTTGTCGAACACCCCCGGCGCGTGCAGCTGTCCCGTGCGCCGCGTCACGGTCACGTCGGTCCCGAGCGGGTGCACCGTGTCCAGGTGGGCGGCCAACACCAGTGTCGGGCCTCCCCCGCTCCCCGGCCGGCGTGCGACCACGTTGCCGATCGAGTCGATCCCGACCGCGTAGCCCAGGCGCTCGAGCTCGGCCCGCATGTAGGCGGCGCGCTCCCCCTCCCGCCCGGACGGCGCCGGGATCTCGGTGATCCGGATCCACTCGTCGACCTGCTCCGCGAAGTGCCGGTCGATGTGGGCCAGGGCCGCCTGCACCGCCGGATGCTCGGCGACCGCCGCCGAGAAGCGCGTGGGGTGCTCCGGGACCTGCGCCCCGAGCGCGCCGGGTAGGATCAACCACGGAACGATCAGCGGGACGGTATACCGCATGCGTCCTCCGAAGGCTTGAAACTCCGAAAGCTATCAGCGCGGCGCGGAGAGTGTCACGGGCGGAGTCATCGGGGCCCGTCCGCCAGATGGGCCGCCAGGAACGCATGCATGCGCGCGCGGTACGCGTCGCCCCCGAGGAGGTAGGTGTCGTTGTGGCCGGCGCCCTCCACGACGATGAACTCCTCGGCCCGCCCGGCCCGGGCGACCGCCTCGCCCATCTCCACCGGCGCGATGAAGTCCTCCGAGCCGTGGAAGACCAACAGCGGGGCCGTCAGGCGTTCGGCCCGCTCGAGGTTGTCGAGGCTGAGCCGCATGAGGTTGATCGGCAGGAAGCGGTAGTGCTGGCGCGCCATGTCGGCCCCGGTGCTGAACGGCGAGTCGAGGACGACCGCCCGCACCACATGCTCGGTCGCGAGGTACAGGGCCACCGCGCTGCCGATCGAGCGCCCGTAGAGGACGATGCGTGTGCTGTCGACGTCGGGTCGCCGCGCGAGCAGCTCCCACGCGGCCTTGGCGTCCCGGTAGGCGCCCTCCTCGCTGGGGATCCCCTCGCTCCGCCCGTACCCGCGGTAGTCCAGGACCAGGAGGGCGATGCCGGGCGGCCGGAACTCGCGGAGTACCGGCGCGATGCCGGCCACCGTCTCCATGTTTCCGTAGAACCAGATCAGCCCCGGCGCGGGCGCCCCGCCGGGCGGCGCCGGGTCGGGCGGGAGATACCAGCCCCGCAGCAGCACGCCGTCGTCCGCGGTCGTGCTCACCCACTCGCCGTCGGGAAACCCGTATTCCACGGGGTGCGGCAGCGGCCCGGTGCCGCCGGGAAACGCGAAGCGATCCTGGAAGACCCACGCGCCCAGCGAGACCAGGCCGTAGGCCAGCGCCAGACCGAGGGCGATCCGCAGCACCCAGGAGACGAAGGTGGAGCGCATGGCGGAAAGCTAACGGCACGCTCGGCGGGCGGCCGCCCGCCAGACGCGCGCCTCCGCCGCGGTCGGGCGCACCGACCCGTCCGCCGTTGCGTGCCGGTAGACCACGCCGGGATCGGCGCGGGCGAGGTCGCAGACGGTCAGGATGCCGAGGGACCGCAGCGTGGCCGCGTGCCCGGCGCCGAGGCCCCGCAGCGTGGCCAGGCGCGCCGCCTCGACGACCGCCGCGGCCTCGTCGTGAGCCAGAGGGGTCCGCGCCGCCACGTAGTCGGGGCTCACCGCCGCGAGGGCGAAGGACAACTCGATACCGGTCGCCGCGAGCGCGGCCACATGTGCCGGCTCGACGCCCGGCAGATCCTGCAGCCGCGGGACGGTCGAACTGATGGTGTGCCGTTCCATCCCGAGCAGGATCGCGACCGCAACGGCCGCCGCGGCCACCCCGGCCACGGCGGTGCGGCCCGGCTTCGGCGTGGTCGAGCGGTCGGGCGGGACGGCCACCCCCGCCACGCAGAGCAGGTGGTAGAGCGCCCAGGCCTCGAGCGCGAAGACCGGGAATCCGAGAAACCCGACCGGCGGCATCTCGAAGAGCTTGACGTGCTCGAGCCACGGGACGGTGTAGATCCACCGCCCGCGCGCCCAGAAGTTGTAGCCCTCCCACAGCAGGCCGATGATGAGGCCCCCGATCAGGAGCCGGCCGATGCGGCCCCACCGACCCTGCTCCAGGTCGGCGATGAGGGACCACGCCGGCCGGCGACGGTACACCAACGCGTCCGCCACCGGCCAGGCCGCCCCCCAGATGAGCGGGAAGAACACGCGGGGCGATGCGAGCGCGAGCGCCGCGGTCGCCACGCCCGCAACGACCGCCGCCCGGAGCTCCCACCCGCGCACCTGCATGCGCGTGCCGGCCCACGAGCTCCCGATGCCGACGGCGTCCAGGAGGCGCTCGGCGAGGACGAGCGCGGGGACCACGGTGGCGAAGGACAACACGATGCCCGCCCAGCGCTCGACGTCCCGGCGGGGCAGGAACACGTAGTACCAGTTCTGCAGCCGGAAGTTGGCCGCCTCGAAGAGCAGCCAGATGAGCGCCGACCAGGCCAGCAGGGACAGCGCGAGACGCCCGTCGGCGAGCAGGGGAGTCCGCCGGCCACGGCGCGCGGCGCCCCGATCGAGCGCGAGCAGCGTCGGGTACCACGCGAAGACGTAGAACCAGGTGGGGACCGGCTCGATGCCCAGGACCAAGAGGACCCAGGCGCACGCGTAGACGACGAGCGCCGCCGCAGCCATGCACGGAAGTTGGGGCGAACCGGTGCCGCCACAAGCGGGGGCGGTTGCTTGCCCCGATCGCGGATCGTTGATTGGGCGTATGCCGACCCTGGCGTTGGAAGGTCGCGGGCTGGTGAAGCGCTACGGCGAGGTCACCGCGGTGGACGGGATCGACCTCGCGGTCGCGCGCGGCGAGTGCTTCGGCATGCTGGGACCGAACGGGGCGGGGAAGACGACCACGATCGAGATGCTCGAGGGGCTGCTCGGGCCCGACGCGGGCACCGTGGAGGTGCTCGGCCGCCGGTGGGGGGACGACGAGCGGTGGCTCCGGCAGCGCCTGGGGACGCAGCTCCAGGAGACCCGCCTGCCCGACAAGCTCTCGGTCGAGGAGACCGTGCTGCTGTTCGGGAGCCTGTACCGGGGCAGCGTCGAGCCCGACCGCGTCCTGGCGCTGGTGCAGCTGGAGGAGAAGCGGGAGGCGTGGGTCAGCAAGCTGTCGGGCGGGCAGCGGCAGCGCCTGTCGGTGGCGTGTGCCTTGGTGTGCGAGCCGGAGATCCTCTTTCTCGACGAGCCCACCACGGGGCTCGACCCCCAGTCGCGGCGCCGGCTGTGGCGGGTGATCGAGGACTTTCGCCTCCGCGGCGGGACGGTGCTGCTGACCACCCACTACATGGAGGAGGCGCAGCGGCTGTGCGACCGGGTCGCCATCGTCGATCACGGGCGGGTGATCGCGCAAGGTGCCCCCCGGGAGCTGGTGACGTCGTTGGGCGCCGAGCACGTGATCGAGTTCGCGCTCGAGGACGGGAGCGCGGTGCCCGAGGAGGCGCTGGCGGCTCTGCCGGGCGGCGTCGTACGCGTCGACGACGGCGGGCAGCGCACGCGGCTCACCGTGCACCGGGTGCACGAATCGGTGCCCGCGCTCCTCGACGAGCTGGGACGACGCGGAGCCGCCCTGAGCGAGCTCATGACGCACCACGCGACGCTGGAGGACGTCTTCCTCGCACTGACGGGGAGGCAGCTTCGCGATGACTAGGCTGTCGCGCCACGCCTTGGTGCAGTTGACGCTCTGGCGGGTCCGCGAGTTCCTGCGCGAGCCCGAGGCGGTGTTCTGGGTCTTCGCGTTTCCGGTCGTCTTGGCGCTGGCGCTGGGCCTGGCGTTCAGTGGGCGCGGACCCGAGACCGTCCGCAT
>JABAOE010008587.1_pt1 | contig 13135 bp, 10 predicted proteins | sample 7062141 | NCBI WGS metagenome assembly JABAOE01 (sample SAMN14538627, study PRJNA623070) | marine sediment metagenome | biome: marine biome [ENVO:00000428]; feature: marine pelagic biome [ENVO:01000023]; material: deep marine sediment [ENVO:00002113] | place: India: Gulf of Khambhat ... | reverse complement strand
TAAATTAAGCTGTGATTATACCAGCGCTTAGCCATTTTTCAATTTAAATTACATCTCCCCAGCTACCAAGCTTCGTTTGTTGTTTTGTTAATGAATGCTCAAGCATAACAAGAAACTTAGATCTTGAGATTTCCTTACCGCCCATGCTCTTCATATGTTCATTTGGAACCTGAGAGTCTATAAAGTCAAAACGCCAGGATTTCAGCTTCTCTACAAGATAGTATAGGGCAACTTTTGAGGCATTGCTCTGCTCATAGAACATCGATTCCCCAAAAAAAGCTCCCCCGAGAGACACGCCATACAAACCGCCCACAAGTGAGCCCTCGTGAAAAGTTTCCACAGAATGCGCATATCCCAGCTCGTGCAACGCTACATAAGCATCAATCATATCATCTGTGATCCATGTACCGTCCTGGCCTCTTCTGTCAGTCTCCGAGCACCGTTTTATGACATCGGTAAAGCAGCTGTCAAATCTAACCTCAAACAGGTTTGATCTTATAACCTTTTCTAATTTCGAGGAAACATATAAGTCGTCTAGAAAAATGAGCAGCCTTGGATCTGGAGAGAACCATAAAATGGGATCACCCTCGGAGAACCAAGGGAAAATTCCACTCTTATAAGCAAGAATTAGCCGTTCGGGGCGGAGATCACCGCCTACGGCAACAAGACCGTTAGCCTCGGCACCCTCCGGATGTGGAAAAATCAACGAATCATCAAGCAGATATACTGTCATAGGATCTAAGTCTTATTTATTATTATCTATCTGTATGACCTAAATCTTTCTCTGGAGCAATCTGGTCTCTTATTAACCTTTTAAGCTCTTTAATATCTGGAAACCTTCCATCATTCTTAAGGGACCATATCAGCTCTTGATTAAGTCTAATTTCAAAAATGCCGCCAGTACCGGCAATGNNTAAGCATTATTTCAAAAATGCCGCCCGAGCCAGGAATGAGTGAGACTTCCGATATCTCCTCATCAAAAGCAGACAAAATCTCTTGCGCCATCCAACAGGAACGCATAAGCCAATTACACTTTTTACAGTAAGTAATCTCTATTTTATTGCCGGATTCCAATAGTAGTCCTCAGCTGTTTTGAAATATTAATAATATGTATGATTTTACCTGGTCTACGGATAGAGATAATATCTATTCACTTGCTGAATCATCTGGAATCTCTTTATCAGACTCATCTGTGTCGTGTTTATCTCCTTCTTTACCTGAATCAAGAGGCTTAACTATAGTCACGGGGATATTTAGGGTCTGCTTCACTATACCAAGGAGGCCGGCACCTATTGTATGAGGAGACAGCTCTTCGATCGTAGGGTCGGATATATCCCCTTTTACCCTAATGGGTATTGAAACAACATCTTCTCCTAAAAGATGGCTGATCAACGGAATTTTTTCTATAACAGAGTCGACCGCCATAACAGGAATTACCAGCACCTTCAGATCGAGCTGATCATTTATTAGATCGATAGACCCGTCGCATACGATTTTTAGAGATGGGCCATCCATCACAGCTTCTTTTATTATAAGTTGGCCCTCTTTAATTTCAGCATTAGCCCTTATGAATTCATAGGGAAAGCCCTCATCTTCATAATCTATAGTATTTCCCCTAAAGATCTCACCAAAATTTAGTGCTGAGAAGAATCTCGCAAGTCCGCCGTACTTACTAACACGCCCTCCGTTTGATACCAATAGCAACTCGCCCTCAAGCGAGCTCATAACATCCGCAATGTTACTGTTTGAATTAATCGTGCCTCCCAACTCAAAATCACCCGTAATAATCCCTGCTTTATCGAATAGACATTTAATCGCATTGGCTAAATCCTCTTCCTCTGTAAAAGGCTCAAATTGCAGCTTCATTGTGGGTGAGGTAATTTCAAGCATACCTGGAGTTGCAATACCGCATAGGTTTGCCTCATTTATATTCACATCTACTTTGTTCCCCAAAAGCGCTACCTCAGCGTTAACCGAATCCCAATCAAAGCCCTTAAACTTAAAATTCTCGGATTTAATCGAAACCTTACCGCTGAGCAAAGTAGTGCTCTCAGATTCAATATCGACCTTAGTTTCCTCTTGTTGTATATCTTGTTTGTTTTCACTCGTCTGAGAATCTACCCATTCCAAAGACTCCGCTTCTACATTTATATTTAGATCTATCTCTCTAGATACACTGTCGTCTCTGGGAACGCCTGAGTTAACAGGAGAGTCGGAAATACTGGGCTTCCTTTTTAGTACTAAACTAGATTCTGAAATCGAAACAGGACTATTATAGGCTAAGTGCTTGGGAATTTTGAAGTAATTTGAGAAAACTGTAGCCTCATCTGGAAGCATGCTGCCGTAAAATTCCATGTTCAATTTAACCCAATCCGTAAGATAATTGGTAATTACAGCGCCCACATTCATCTTGCTGTCCTCTATTTGAACATCAGTTTTTGATATGGACAACTCTTCAGTTGTAGATGTAATCTCGGCTTCAGAAATGGTCATTCCGCGATCTAGCCCCTCTAGATTCAAATCTGCACTATTTAGATTACCCTCGGCACTTATTTCCCACTCCTCGGAACTAAGCACTGGGCCATCAAAGTTGATAAACGAAAAGAACGCTGATCCGCTAAGTGATTTAATATGTCTGAGGTCTTCTTTTAAGGTCTCAAATGATATTAGCCAGGGAAAAAGTATGGCTAAATCAACATTAGTATTTTTAGAACTGAGCTTCAAGTGCTTATCTTCTTTCCAATGATACGACCCTGATGTATCCGGAGAAGAAAATTTGCCGATACCGATGCTTACATCCTCAAAGGCTATAGACTTATCCTCAAACTTAAAACGATTGCCGGTAAGCTCGACCGGCTCCGGCACCCTGTTATAGTCCCCAACCATGCCGAATTCAGATACATCGATAGTTACCTCTGGTGATTTCTTCGTCTCCCCGATCATCAATTTCCCATGAGCACTACCCTTTAGGTTCTCAATTAAACTTAGCTCATGACGGAAGCCCTCATCATCAACAAACTTTTCTATTATCGAGGGAATCTCAGATGCATCAGCATCTACGGAGATATCTAAATGCAGCGGACCAATCGGCCCTTCAATTCCGATAATAAATGTTCCATCATAACCTCTGGAATTGTCCGAACTCGCTTTTAAATTAGTACCGGTAAGCTTCCCGTCTCCTATAAGGGCATCACCTGATACATCAGTCAAGTCAAAATCCCCGTACGGAATAAATATATTGCCATCTATCATGCTGCCCTTAATCTCAAAGTTTCCACTTCTCCAAAGATCCTTATAGTCTTCTCCTGCGGCCGTAAGTCTGATCTTAGGAACAGTTCCTCCCCTGACAATATTAAATATCAGATCAACAATCCGGTCTCCTCCGGCTATAAAAAGTACCGCATCTCTTGAAGACTCTACATTAACATCGGTTCCATATAGATTTAATTCGATCTTATTATTTTTTCTATCAATACGATGATGACCTGTGGCTTTAACATCCGGATGCGACAAGTTCAGATTATTAATAGTGAATAGGGCTTTATTCTCATCCAGATCAATATCCGTATCTATTTTATTTCCTCTAATCTGAAACTCTTCTTTACCCTTGGTAATAGTTAATTCTGAATTTGAGACCACAAGATTGCCTTTAAATATCTCTAGCTCTTTCGATTTATAATTCAGATTTATATCAATTTTGGATTCAGAAACCAAATGGTTATCGGGAAAAAGATACTGAATGAGGAGATGCGGCTTAAACCTGTTTAGCGCAATTCTGCCCCTTGCATCGTAAGATTTGGTATCTACTGAGCCCCGAAGATTGATAATCTGGTTAATATTTGAATTCGCATACACTCTATAATTAAGCGTATTATTCGGAAAATCTATAACAGCGTTGATATTGTTGTAATCAAGGAAATCTTCTTCTGATTTCTTTATTTTTAGCTTTCCATAGTCAATTCGTGCATTAAATCCCTTCCAATTGTCATTCAGATAGTCCAATATCTTAATTAGCTGGGCCTTATGCTCATTAAGCGAAAAATGCTCGGAACTCTCAGATTCTTTATCCTCAGTTTTTTCAGGGATATTTAATGTAATGTCAGGTCTACCTAATCTAACTGATGATATATCTACATTACCGTATAGTAACGGCAGTATTTTGGGATATATAAGTACAGTATCAAACGTTCCTTCAACCTTTCCCGGTATGGTAAAATCAGCATTTCTTATGGCCACATGGGGCCAATGAAAAAAGTAAAGATTTATGCTCTCATAATTAAAATCGGCGCCCACCTTTTCCGATATGATTGTATGTATCTTATCTTTTACAGAATCTTTTTGTATTATGTTGGATGCAATATGAAAAGCTGCTGCTATAAGAACAACAATAATTACAAGAGATACCGATAACCAAATTGAAAACTTCTTAACTTTCCTCACAAGAAATACCCTATCAAATTATATTAATGTGCTTTGGATTTTTAGATTTATATATATACACCATGTTGAATTGTACAGATAATGGTAACTCACCAAAACGGGTTCTACAATCTATATTTGCTGTTTATTAATTTTAGATATCAGTTGAGGTGACTTTGTCTTTAACAAATAAAATGGCTAATAGAGCCCCCAGGCCGGCTAATACAGCAGTAAATATAAGACCTCCGCTTACGCCCGTCACATATGCATGATGAATGTACTGGATAACAGTATTATACTTCTCGCTCCCCAGGCTATCTAGAATTGTTTGGCTTGTTCCGCTGCCTATCACAAAATTAACAATTTCATTGAGTTCTGCTTGCGATAAGCTTATATTTGAATCACGCAGCCTGCCTATAAGATCATTTCTGGCAAAATCCGTAAATATTGTAGTTGCCATAGCCAGGCCAAATGCTCCCCCTACCAACTGGAACATGTATAGGATTCCGCCGGCAAGGCTGCCTCTTGATTCACTCACTGCGCTGACACCGGCAGTAGTAATTGACGGAACCGCAAAACCAAGCCCTACACCGCTTATTATGTAGCCCGGAAACAGCCCATAGAAACTTGTGCCAAAACCTAGCAGGACTACGCAAAATACTCCTATTGAGCACAGCAGCATCCCAATAAATATGGACAGCCTTGCCCCGATCATGTTATAGACCTTTGCAGACATAGCTGAAGTAATTGAAAATACTAACAGCATTGGAATTAGAACTGCGCCTGCATCTACAGGGCTATAATTTAGGAACTTCTCTAGATATTGTGTAACGTATAAAAGAATCGCAAAGAAACCAGGCACAAAAGTAAACATTATTGCCCCGACGATCATAAACTGGAAATTTCCCATTACATCCTTTGGTATTAGTCCTTCAGTCTTTCTTGTCTCAATAAACAAAAATATAGCCATGACAACAGCAAATATTACCAACAGTGAAATAGTCTTATATGAAGCCCATCCCCAAGTGGGTGATACATTTAAGGCATACAATAAAGCTACTAGAGATATTGAGATAGTTAGAATGCCAAGATAATCCACATTGCTTTCGCCACTCTCCACCGATTGATCCCCAATCTCTAAATAAGCAATAATTCCAGCAAAAAGACATATTGGAACATTAACAAACAGCACCCAACGCCAAGATGCAAATTCGGTGAGTGCACCGCCGATCAGAGGACCAACAGCGTTTCCTATCCCACAGATAACCATAAGTAATCCGCCGGCGAGACTTTTTTGATCACCAGCCACAGAGGAGTAAAGAATTCCAATAATACAAGGCCATAACATCGCAGCGCCCACACCTTGTGTAACCCTGGCAGCTATTATCATAGATGTGTTAACTGACAGGGCTCCCGCTAGAGAAGACAGCCCAAATATGAAAAGTCCAATAAAAAATAGCTTTTTACGGCCGAATATATCAGCTAGTCGGCCGAAAGTTACCATCAAAACCCCAAAGGATAATATATATCCATTTACTAACCACTGTATGGTACCAACATCAGTTTTAAAGGCCTTTTCGATAGCAGGAATAGCAACATTAATAGCTGTTATATCCACAGCAATTACAAAAATTGCTAAACTCATTGCAAAAAAAGTGAGTATCTGCCTACGTGTCATTAAATCTATACTCCGATATATGCAATCTATATGTCTATATGGTTAGCTTTTGATATTTCTTGACATTGCTATGCCAATCATTTATCAATGAATAATCAAAGATAACACATAAGGGAGGAAATTAGTATGAAAGTTCTAAGTATATTCTTAGTATTAGTTTTTTCATTCCTATCAATTTCGGCATCAGCAAAAGTAGTCGGAAAAGATGTTGAATATGAATCTGATGGGACCACGCTTAAAGGATATCTAGCCTATGACGACAGCGTAGAGGGGAAAAGACCTGGTGTTTTAGTCGTACATGAGTGGTGGGGACACAACGATTATGCGCGAGCCAGAGCAAATAAGCTTGCAGAGCTCGGATACACTGCCCTAGCAGTGGATATGTACGGAGATGCTCAAAATGCTGATCATCCGGAGAAAGCAGGCGAGCTTGCCACTGCGGTCTTGAGCAACATGGATGTTGCTGAGGCAAGGTTTCAAGCGGGTATTGATTTCCTGAAAGCACAACCGACAGTAAATCCTGAGTACATAGCGGCAATCGGCTACTGTTTTGGTGGAGCAGTTGTACTAAATATGGCGCTTCGCGGGGTTGATATAGACGGAGTTGCCAGTTTTCACGGGATTCTCCCTCAGGAAGCACCGGCCGGAGCAAAACCGACAGCGGACATAATCGTGTTTCACGGGGGCGATGATCCTTTTGTGCCAAAAGAACAGTTTGATAAGTTCAAAAAAATCATGCAGGACACCGGCGCAAACTATGAGCTAGTAGTATATCCCGGAGTTCAGCACAGTTTTACAAATCCAAGTGCGGATGAATACGGCAAGAAGTTCGATCTCCCGCTTGTTTATGATGAAGATGCAGATAAGAAATCCTGGGAGCAGACTCAGGCCTTCTTAAATAGAATTTTCCAGCCTGAAAACAACTAACAACGAAGTTGTAAATCAGCAAAGCGGCCACAAGGCCGCTTTGCTGTTTCTTATCTCTATTAGATTACCTATGCTCTGGATTCTCATAATCAAACCTGCATCCCGCATCCCACTCAGAGCGCTGATTGCCGTGAGCAGGTATACCACCGGCATCTTTTATGATCCGGGCCAAGTGCATTAAGTTCCATGTCATAAATGTGGTGTTTCGATTTGTGAAATCGTTCTCAGGACCGCCTGAGCCGGGATCCAAATAAGAAGGCCCGGGACCTGCCTCGCCTAACCATCCTGCATCTGCCTGAGGAGGAATTACATATCCCAAGTGCTGTAGTGAATAGAGAATATTCATTGCACAGTGCTTAGCTCCATCCTCATTTCCTGTAATCAGGCAGCCTCCCACCCGGCCGTAGTACGCATATTGCCCTTGATCATTTAATATATGAGAATTTGCATATAGTCTCTCAATGACCTGAGTGCATATTGAAGTCTTCTCACCCAGCCAGATCGATGAGCCTATAATCAAAATATGCGCAGCCTCAACTTTCTTATAAATCTCAGGCCAATCGTCTTTATCCCATCCGTGCTCTGTCATATCGGGATACACCCCTGTTGCTATGTCATAGTCAACAGGGCGTAGTAACTCTACCGATACCCCGTTTTTCTCCATGATAGTTTTTGCAATGGTAATAAGCCCTTCAGTGTGAGATAACTCAGGCGATTTTTTTAGAGTACAGTTTAAAATTAGTGCATTTAGATCGGAGAAATCCCAAATGCTTTCCTCATGCATCTTAAGCTGCTTTTCATTTAATTCCATGACAGACCCTCCTTATAATTGGTAACACTGTCTATTTGATAATATATTTAGAAAAAAGTTGCAATCTAATTGTAAATATTACCTATTGAGTAAAGACGTAAGCTATGGCGATACCTACTGCAAGTATTATGAAGCTAAGAACAGTAACCATTGCAATTTCAAATGAGCTTGGCTTATCCATGCTCATAGCCATCCCCTTGCCCGACTCGCCTGAGTTTTGACCCGCTTCATCTTTTTTTGGCCTTACAGTCATCATGCCGTGCTTTAAGTGGTTGGACACCAGCCACCAGTTCATTGGATAAGCAGCTATAAAACCTGCCAGAAGGGCCATCGACATTATAAACCAGAATGCGGGACTCAAAGGGCTTTCGCTTCCCGGCACAGCCGCCTTAGCAATAGATGATATAGGCACCATGGCAGCCATAAGGCAGTTCATGGAAACAAGCTCGGGAATAAATGTATTTTGAAGCGCCTTAGTGTAGGATCCGCCGGCTGTATCTTTCATAAATAAAGCCTGAAAAATCGTCCAGCCAAAACCGAACCCCAACACGTATTCGAGAGCAATATCTGCAAGCAACGCAAGGGATAGCAAGCTGCCAATTACCGCTCCTACAAGTATGCCGACACCGTCGCCCGCAACACAGTGCATTGTGGAGCCAAGAACCTGGCGCCATCTAATACTCACATATTGTTCATGCAGGCCAGCAAGGGGCTCCCTGCAGCCAAGAGCATATAAAAAAGCGCCGACCGGTCCCGTGTATAATGTGAGGAGAATAAAACCCCATTTCAAAACAACAGATTCAGGAGTATGTCGAATATCAATAGCCACAAAAGCAACAGATACAGCAGTAAGAATAAACCAAAGCAGCATTACGCCATCTAACATAATATCCTCCATGTATAGCCGGAACTCAGTTAGTAAATGGTAATACTAATAGGTCTTTATATCAAGGAAGGTCTTTACCTAGGAGCATAGATAAGAATATTTGAATTTTATTACTGTCTACCGATCGCTCGTAGTTATCCATTGAAACGTGCTCATTCTGATTTTCCGGGTCAAATTCAATACCCCATAGAGGTATAGTGCTGTTAGGCAAAATTCCCATTCTTAAATCACCGACAATACCGGGATACTCGGGATGTATTACAAGAAAATCTCTTGCGAAGTGCTTAAACCTCCTGAAATCATTGTATAATACTGATTTAGGATCTAAGTTACCCAACTCGTCATCGTAGTCGTAGACACTTATAGATTCTCCGTTGTATATCTTGGGTTCCGAAAAAGGTACTACGCGGACAGCTTGGACATGATAGTTGTCACCATTCTCGTATATGCAGCGCCAAACAAGCAAATTGCCAATTGAAGGGTGAACCATAACTCTCTCTATTTTATGTCCCCTGCTCTCCGCCAGTGCCAATAGAGCATCCTCTGCACTCTCTCTTTGGTATAAACCAAAGAGAAGATAACAAACGGCAAAAACAAACCCTATTCTTGCAGGAAGCACAGAGCGCATCACGATAGCTATAACTAACAAGAGCAGCAGTGTGAGGGTAAACACCGGATCTATTATAGATACTATGTTCCAGGCAACCTTAAGATCAGTGAATGGCCACAGGAGCTCTGTTCCGTAATTTGTACATGAATCTAAAAAACAGTGGGTTGCATAGCCTAGAGTTGCATAGAGGTAAATTTTCCAGAAGTGAAGACGCTTTCTCAGAAATAACCAGCAAAGGCCGCCCGCTACAAGACCGCCAATAGGAATAAACAACAGGGAATGGGTGAATTGGCGATGATATTCAATAAATAAAAGCGGATCAGTTGAAGAGCGTATTATTATATCGATGTCGGCAAGAAGACCCGATACAAAACCTATAACTATAGCGAGTCTAACTTCTTTTTTGTTCGATGCGCTTGCAGGAAGTACCGATCCAACTAATCCCTGACTTACAGGGTCCATATAATATCCTTATTTAGCAGTAATATATATAAAGTTTAGCACATGTTGCCCTAAACGGTTGTCCAGCCTCCGTCGATTACTAAATCTGACCCAGTAACGTATCTTGCTTCATCGCTTGCCAGGTATAGTACCGCATGCCCGACTTCAACAGCCTCAGCACGTCTTACAAGAGGAATCATGTCAGCTGCAATCTTATCCAGCTGCTCCTCGGCATCAGGTGGATTTCCCATAAATTCAGGGTCCATTTTTGTCTTGATATAACCCGGGCATACCGAGTTGACTCTTATATTGTCCCCTGCATGATCAAGAGCCATGCTTCTTGTAATTTGCCTTACCGCCCCCTTGGAAGCGTTGTATGCAACACAGTTTTCCATACCCACCATTCCAAGTACAGAAGAGTTGTTGATGATAGACCCCCCGCCTTGTTTTGCCATTATAGGCACCACATACTTACTAACCAGAAACACGCCCTTAACATTTATATCCATGGTCCTATCCCAAACCTCAATGGGAGTTTTAACCACACATCCTCCCTCGAGAATCCCTGCATTATTAAACAGAATGTCTATCTTTCCGTATTTTTTATAAAAATCATTAACTACTCTTATTACATCCTGCTCATTAGATACATCACCTTGAAAAGCAGTAATTTCTCCCGGCCCCTTAGCCTCGCTCACAGTATCATCGAGCCTTGACTCGGTCCTCCCCATTATTCCTACTTTTGCTCCCTCCTCGCAAAAAAGGAGAGCAGTAGCTTTTCCTATGCCGTCTCCTCCTCCGGTGATTAATGCAGTTTTGCCCTCTAATCTCATTACCCTTTCCTCCCAAGCTTAGTTATATGTGCGATATATATTTTAATTGGTGTGGGGTACTAAAACAAATTAAATTCCGGGGCCGCATTCAATACTGGTTTCATCCAGTCCCGGGCCTATATGAAGTTTCTCATTTGCATCTCTGAGCGCCGTTCTTAAGCCTTCCTCTATAACAGGATGATAAAACGGCATCTCGAGCATCTCTGGGATGCACATCTTTTTCTCGACAGCCCATGCGAGCAGGTGCGCTATATGCTCGGCTCTCGGACCAAACATCTCAGCGCCTAAAAATAGTCCTGATCCATATTCTGCGTAGATATTAAGCAGGCCCTTGTTCTTCAGCATCACACGGCTCCTCCCCTGATTCTCAAATGAAACCCTTCCGGTTACAAAACACAAATACGGGGTCTCTAACAGCTGGGAATAGCTGCTGCCCACAACTGCCATCTGCGGATCAGTGAAAACAACTGTAAGAGGTGTGGTTCTGTGTCCCGCATGCAAATCTGGGAATGTTGCAGCGTTTTGCCCTGCAATACGGCCCTCACTTGCCGCCTCATGGAGTAACGGCAGATCGTTGTTCGAGTCCCCTGCAATAAATATTGAGCTGTTTCCGCACTGAAGCGTGTACCGGTCATATAGGGGAATTCCCCTGTCATCAAGCTCTAGAGTCGTGCTTTCTAGTCCTAGATTCTGCAAGTTTGGCGTTCGGCCGGTCGCAGCCAGAAGGTAATCAAACTTTTCTGTTTGTATACTCCCTTCTAAATCTTTAAACGTAACCTCAACCTGGTCACCTTCTTTATTTATTTCCAGAGTCTCTGAATCCGTATCAAGATAAAATTCGTTTTTAAAAGTATTATCTGCGTACTCTATTATTTCCGGGTGATTAAGCGGGCCTACTAAACCAAACTTACTTAGAATTTTTACCCTCACCCCAAGTCGGTGAAGTGCCTGGCCCAGCTCAAGACCTATAATCCCTGCTCCGAACACAACTGCCGATTGAGGCAGGTCTTCCCAATAAAATATATCATCATTCACAATCAGACGGTCTCCTGCGGCCTCAAACATAGGAAGAATTGAAGGAGATGAGCCGGTTGCTATAACAACCGACTTTGCTTCCACTTGAGTGTGGTCATCTACCTGAAGAGTATTGTCATCTAGAAATTTGGCATAGCCTCTGACTTTATTCTCGTCCGGAATTGATTCTATTGTATCTAATACAAACCCGACAAAACGGTCTCTTTCGCTTCTGACCCGCCTCATCACCGCTGCACCGTCAATCACCGGCTCACCTTGAGGAACAACACCAAAGCCCGGCGCCTCTTTAATAGAATATGTAGCATCAGATGCTGATATCAGAAGCTTGCTGGGCATACAACCCACTCTTGCACATGTTGTGCCGTAATGCCCCCCTTCAATTAGAACCACACTGTCGGTGCTCTCCTTGGCTTTACGAAAGGCGACCATACCCGCTGATCCGGCGCCTATTATGGCTACATCGACTTTAATTTGCTTCAATTTTATCTCCTTATGAATGTACGCTTACTTAATCAATAGTTTTGCACCCCTCCGGGCCGCTTCCTTATCCATTACAGGCGGCCTCGGCACATTCATACCGCGTTTTACAGCCGGTCTGTCACCGACCATATCCATCCATCTCGTTAGACCCTGGAGGTCATCAATGTCTACTCCTGCCCAGCTGTGAAAATAGAGCCAGGGATATGTGGCAATATCTGCAATAGAGTAGTCGCCGCCGCCAAGATATTGGTTATCTTTAAGTCTTTTATCGAGTACTTCATAGAGCCTTCTAGTCTCTTTTTGATACCGGTTTATTGCATAGTCAATTTTCTCGGGAGCATAGCGGTAAAAAACGTGCGCCTGCCCCTGCATAGGACCTATCCCGGCTTTCTGAAACATCAGCCATTGGATTACGGTTGAGCGCCCTTTTGTATCCGAGGGCAAGAATTTGCCTGTCTTTTCAGCCAGATAGATTAATATTGCCCCTGATTCAAATACAGTGAAGTCATCGTTATCGTGGTCAACAATCGTAGGAATCTTCCCATTAGGATTTAATTCCAGATACCAATCCTCTTTTTGCTGCATTTTTCCTAGCTTGAGGTGATTAACATTGTATGGAAGCCCGGTTTCTTCGAGCATGATGGAGATTTTTCTTCCGTTGGGTGTCGACGATGTGTACAGATCAATCATATAAGGGTCTCCAGTTTTATTCGGATATAAGAACCTATACAACAATATCAGATTTTTAGTAATTTGTGTCAACTATTTAGTTGGGGAAAGTATGGCTCAGGATTCAAAAGGCGGAACACCGCATATTTAATTCTCTTCATCTGTAAATTCGATTACTTTATGGGAGCCTCACAATAAGGCTTATTTGTAGAAGCTCAACAGCAGCAAAGGGAATAGTGTTCTTGGCGAGGAAGGTTTAATTGCTATTGACGCTATTTAGCGATCTTTAATTCAAATTCGTCTGCATTCCATCCGGCACATCTGACCCCTGCCTCATATGCGCTCT
>JABAOE010001604.1_pt1 | contig 13136 bp, 10 predicted proteins | sample 7062141 | NCBI WGS metagenome assembly JABAOE01 (sample SAMN14538627, study PRJNA623070) | marine sediment metagenome | biome: marine biome [ENVO:00000428]; feature: marine pelagic biome [ENVO:01000023]; material: deep marine sediment [ENVO:00002113] | place: India: Gulf of Khambhat ... | reverse complement strand
TGATGGTGTACGGGTAAATATGACCTCCGGTATGGAGCACCGCTCTGCGGTTATTTTCACTTTCCCCGATCCCATACCCGAAGGCGGCGATGCAATTCATGACACTGATCCTCAGATGGAAGGCGCTTCCCCGATTCCTCCGACCGGGGCCAATCCGCAGGCGCAAAAAGTAGCGGATGTGGTTGCAAAGTTTGTAGACCAGGTTGCGGAGATAATAAAGGATGAGGAGAGGGCCAATTATCTTCTGATGCGCGGTTTTGCAGTGCATCCGAATCTTGCCACCTACTCAGAGGCTTATGGTCTCAATGCAGCCTGTATTGCAACTTATCCGATGTATAGAGGAGTGGCCAAGCTGGTCGGCATGGAAGTGCTCGAGGTTGAGGACTACTCCATTAAAGCGGAGATCGATACATTAAAAAGAGATTTTGATAAGCACGACTTTTTCTATTTCCATGTGAAGAAGACGGACAGCTGCGGAGAGGACGGAAATTTTGACGGTAAAGTTTCCGTAATTGAGGAGTTCGACAGCTTTGTTCCTGATATATTAGAGCTGGAGCCTGATGTGATAGTTGTTACAGGTGACCACTCCACTCCTTCAAATATGAAAGCCCACAGCTGGCACCCTGTTCCATTACTAATACATGCTAAAAATGTGCGGGCTGAGGGTGCGGAAGGATTCGGCGAGTCTGATTGTCTTAAGGGCGAGCTCGGAACCTTCAGAGCAGTTGATCTTATGACTCTTGTACTTGCTCATGCAGGCAGACTTCAGAAATACGGCGCCTAATTCTTGAAATTAGAACACCTTATGCTAATTTATACAGTCCTTATTGCCAAGCGCAGTACAGCTTAGCAATAGTATGCCGGCACTTACTATGTGCTATTATAATGTCTGCACATATTAAATGTAGTTTAAGTGTGAGTGCATATTATATGTATTTATAATGTCAGCACATACTATGTGCGCCGAAGTGGTGGAATTGGCAGACACGCAGTCTTGAGGGGGCTGTGCCTTCGGGCGTGCGGGTTCGACTCCCGCCTTCGGCACCACAATCACTTCTATGCTTCACCAAATTAAGCATCTATCTTCTTTCTCATAGCTAAAATATTGGATTTCCACCAAGGCATATTTGTGTGAAATGACACAAATTTAAATTTCACAAAATTCTTGTTGCTTTTAAAACGAATGTACGTTAGAACTAGAATATCCTGGCGGTAGGATGGGAATAAATGGAACCTGGGTCGCTTTATACTTATCTGTGTGCTGAAGCACAGGTATGTGCCGGCACCAATAAATTTATCTGTCACCTGAATATATCTTCATTGAACTCCTCTATCTTCTTATCAAAATCCAACTTGGAATTCTTATCATTCCTACCTCCTATCGGAAGTCACTACGGGACTTCTAAACGAAACACGAAACAAAAATAAGTTTTGTTCGAGTATTAAAAAATCTATATAGGAGGCTTATCATGGTTAGAAAAGGTGGTAAGGGCGATAGAAAGAGATATGTATCCTTTCAAATTGCTTTAAGAGAAGTAGAAGAAGGCGATTCTCTTCCTGAACTTTCAGCAATAGCTGAAGATCAGATTGGCAAAGTTCTTGAGACTGTAAATGTAGCAGCCAACGGTACGGTGCGAATGTCCCAAGCTGCGTTTGACAAAGCAGCTGTGATAATACTTGTACCAAAAGGAATGGAAGAAGGCGGCGAGACGCACTGGATTCGTCTTCATAAATTCCAGGTTTCCGAAGCAATTGCTGCTAGGCGCGAGATCGATCTTCCGCGCCGCAGCTGGCTTCCATTCTTGATGATCAGAAGGTGTATTAGCGGTACTGCTAAGCATTGCCAGTGGAGACCTTGGCTAATTCATCTCAATAACCAGCGGGTTCTGGGATTGTCTGATGGAGGCATGGTGAGATTAGCGGATAGGTTTCTTCCTGCCGACACATTGCTGGAGCCGTTCCTTCCTATGTGGCTTCGCTGCACTCCTCTATGTGACGGCGTAGTTGAGGTCTACAGGAGAACATGCTGCTGTCCACCTATTGTTATTTTGGATCCGCGAATCCCGGATATAATCAGGGATCTAGAGGATATTATTCAAATAAAACCACCCCTGCCTGATCCCCCGGGGCCAATCATTGATCCAACTCCATTTGAGAATCTGCCCTTCTTCGATAGCGGGGCACTCAATAAAAAAGTGGTCAATGCAGATGTCGATCTAAAGATATTAAAGTCGCTTCCTCATCACGAGCAGGCAGCATATATCCAAGCTCGCCCCTATCTATTTTGCTCCTGTTCAACACCGGTGCATGTGGCTAGCGGTTTTCTCAGACCCGACGGCTCTTTTGATATTTGCTGGAATGAGCCGTTAAGATTATTTTTACGTAATTGCCACGATGAATTCGCATTTGTTATCAAACAGTCAATCGATGGGTCCACTGTAACTATTTATGATGGTGTTTCTTCTTCACAATGGTTCGAAATTGACGAGGACATTGAGCTCACATCCTATCATCCGGATGCTCTTGTCTGTGATGAACCGGGTGAACCTCCACCCGGCACAACCGGGACATCAGTCATGTTGGAGAGAATTCACTCTACCGAAAGCCTTCATCTAAACTCGCCGCTGCCCACACAGTGGGACCGGGTAGCTACTGCGAGCGGCAATGACGGATTAGCGCATCCGGCACCCCCGCCGGCTGATCCTGCCACTGTTCAATATAAAAATGTAGGGTGGGGCAGAACCTTGCCGCTTAGATATCTATTCTTCCAGGATCTTGAGCCGATCGCCAAATATTTCCGTATCAGTGTGGTAAGGGCGGATTCCAGCGGAGCCCCTACCGGCGCTAGAGTGACGCTGGATGATCCGCTGTCATGGGTGTGGTACCGGAGAAAAACCGATCTGACAATAAAGCGTGAAACCTTTCCTTTAGGGCCAGAGCCCGGCTCGGACAAGCTCTATCTTATTCCTTACAGAAGTCTTTTGAACGGACCTCTCCTAGCTGGTGAAATAGGGGAGTGGGCAGCAGGTCAATTTCACGGTTTCGTGGATTCAACAGATTTTCAGAACGCACGGTACTTAATAACTCTTGAACTATTTGATAGTTCAAAAAATCAAATTAAACCTCAAACCGCTCCGCATGCTCCCGGAGATCCTGAGATTCCTGCGCCGTTTAGTTTCCAAACCTGGGATCAGGCTGATTTGAGCACTACAGTCCCTGTTCACTATAAAGCGCTCACTCATCTTTTCTGGTGGGAAAACAGACATACTGATGCGCTAATTCTTGATGTGTTGAAGAATGGAGTTGGAGAAATAGGGGAATGCTTGTTCCTAGAAGGTCCTAGGAATACAACAGTAAGTATCGAATACAGGGCCAAACATCCTGAATCAAGATTTCTATATCGGCACGATTTCAGATGGAAGCGCGGGCTGTTTACCGGCTGGAATAATTGGGTTGCATGGAATGCGCTAAACGCGGATCCTTCAATTAGTCCAACGCGCACATATGATCAACTGCTGGATACGTTTAACCAGTGTGCGTTTTCTATAGAAGTCAGGACACAGGCTAAGATTACCAATGGCGCGGGACGTATCCTTAGATACGATGACCGTGATAACGGTTCTTTTGCTATCATTAGCCCGGTTTCGAGTTAAAAAATTCAGTTTTCATCTTTCATTACTCCTAGTAAAGGGGCACTCAACCCGCCCCTTTACTATCCTTTCCTAGCTTGATTCTATTCCAGCTACGCACGGGCAGTTCCAACCTCCCGCCTACTAACCGCTAGCGCGGGGAAATTATGTGTGATAGAGTGAGAGGGTAAAAATTTGTTGTACGGTGGTATGCAACCCGGTATTAAAGAACAATTTTCATGAACCATACATTCACGCAACATCAGGAAAAGTGGGCTTTTAGGCTCGCGTTTGCGGTAATCATATTAAGCTGGCTGTCGATTAAAATATCCATGCCCGCTTTGCCGATATTATCTGAGGTGTTTCACAGCACACCGAGCGGGGTAAAGCTCTCAGTTACGCTCTTCTTTGTCTTTTTTGCCCTATCTCAGCCAATCTGGGGCGGGATTGCACAAAAAATCGGCTGCAGACCGACGTTGCTCGTTGGAGTAATGGTCAGCATTGTGGGTTCTGTGATAGCTATGCTCGCATTTGATCTGCCGACTTATATTCTCGGACGGTCATTAGAAGGGCTTGGCATGGGTAGCGCTTCTCCTATCGCAAGAACGATCCTGACAGACGTGTTTGATCGTAAGAGCCTGGCGCGATCGATGGGTACAATCAGCGGTGCAGCATCTATAATGCCCGCTTTGGCTCCGATTATAGGAGGTTATTTATTAACCTGGATTGATTGGCGCGCAATTTTCGGTTTTTTTCTGATTCTATCCGTTATCTACCTTTTAGTAGGATTTCGGGACCTGCCTGAAACCCGGTTTTATTCGGAGGAGAATCCGCGGCCGACAAACTCTCAATTATTAGGCTACTACTTTTCAATTTTAAAGAGCACCTCATTCTGGGGATATGCCCTTTGCTATGCTGTAATGACCGGAGGGCTGATAGGGTACTATTCGGCTGCTCCTTACTGGTATGTTTCCCAGCTGGGCATTGCCGCCGATCAATATGCATATCTCACCGTGCCCACAGTTGGAGTCTATATATTCGGCCTATTTGTGAACCGCATGCTCTTAAAAAAATATGATATAGAGAAACTCCTCTTCCTGGGAATATTGGCCGCGGTCATAACAGCGGTTATAACTTTTGGCCTTGCTGCTATGGGTGTTTCGGGTTTGATAGCTATTATTGTTGTGCTCAGTCTGTTTGGATTTGGCGCTGGTCTTGTAATGCCGGCAGTTAACGCTGGCGCTATGTCAGAGTTTAAGAACGTCGCAGGGCTCGCTTCAGCACTCTTGGTAATGTCCGTGTTCGGCATGTCGGCAATAACTGCCAGCTGGGCTATGAGAATTAAAATAGACTCCCTATGGTCCATTGCCTTATATCTGGGAGTTTTGTCTTTGATTGGGTTGCTTGCTAATTACTTCTGGGTATGGCTCCCATACAAGAAGATGTTAGAGAATAAATAGGTAGTCACACAGTCTTGATATTTGTCCATTCATAAACATTTTAATAGTGCATAGAGAACGCTTGACAGGAGGGCAAAATGACCATTGAACAGCTCCGGGAGTTGCTATTATGGTGTACTGTTATTAACTTTGCAATTCTGATTTATTGGTGGCTTATGTTTATGCTGGCCCACGACTTTGTTTACAGATTTCATGGTAGATGGTTCAAAATTCCGGTAGAAAAATTTGATGCCATACACTACAAGGCTATAGCATTTTACAAGCTTGCGATAATCCTCTTTAATCTTGTTCCCTATATAGCGCTGACCATTGTGACATAGAGGGTCTCTACTTCAGAAGATCAATTGTTTGTATCTGCGGCAGTTAGTTATACTAGCTCTATAACTTTGCTTGAGTGAGGGCGGGATGCAGCCGATTATAGATACACATTTACACTTTTGGGACTTATCCAGGTTCAAACTCCCCGAAATAGAATCCTATCAGCCGTTAAAAAGGAATTTTCTCTTAGATGACGTCTCCCAGGCGGTTAAAAATCTGAATGTACAGAAAATTGTCTATATGGAAGTCAATCTGATACAAGAGCAGAAATATTCTGAGGCCGAGTATATTACAGGGGTATGCGGGCAGGATGACAATCCCATTTCTGCAGCGTTTATCGGCGGCAATCCGCTGTCCTACAGCTTCAGGGATTATGCTCAACTGTTCAAGGGCAACAATTGCATAAAAGGAGTGCGCCAGGTTCTTCATCCCCCTGAGGTAAAGAGGGGATATTGCCTTGAGGATGAATTTGTAGATAACATCAGGTTTCTTGGTGAGCTGGGCTTAAGATATTGTGTATGCATGCGTCCCTCGGAGCTGTCTGATGCTGTAAAGCTTGCTGAACTCTGCCCTGAAACTACTCTGATTCTCGATCACTGCGGAATGGGCGTTCCGGCAATAGTCAATGGGTCCATTGCAGAAAATGAATATGGAATGGCTCTATTCAAGCATAGTGCAGAGGACTGGATGAGAGACATAGAGGCTCTGGCTAAGCGGGACAATGTCGTGTGCAAGATTTCCGGCATGCTTTTTAAGACAGACCCGGATTCCGTAACTCCTGAGTTTCTAGCCCCCACAATTAACCACTGTCTGGATACATTCGGCCCCGATAGGGTGATGTTTGGCAGCAACTGGCCTGTGTGCACTCTAGCGGCATCATATGAAACATGGGTCAGTGTATTGAATGAGGTCATTCAAGAGCGGGACGAAGAATTTAAGAGCAAGCTCTTTTACAAAAATGCAGCAAGTATTTATGAATTGTAATATTATATGAAACTCGCCCATCAACTACAAAAAAAAGGAGCCGAAGCTCCCTTTTTTTATTAAATAGCTGAATCTATTTCTTTAAGCTGCCTTCATAGCGGTATATTATCGGATCTTGACCTTCTTTAGTCCAGATGAAATGTCCTTTAATCTTCTCACCGGTAACTTTGCCTTCCCATTCAGCTTTTCCTTCTTTCTCACTTGTGAGCGTGGACTTAAACAATACATTGTCTCCTTTTGATTTAGCTAGATATTGAGCTGGTTCAAAGCCGTATTGTACACAGTCGGTTGAGATGAATGTCCCATCTTTAAAAATCAGTTCATCATCTGTACCTTTGCCGTCTTTATGATGCTCATAAACTTTCACTGAGAACGTTTTTCCATCCAATGCCCCGTCAGCTGCCGCATAACTCGGTACAGAGCAGATAATGGATAAAGACAATACAAATGCTGAAAAGAACAGTGTTGAAAATGCAAAATATCTCATAATCACCTCCCATCTAAAAGAATTTTTACCACTTAACAATTCTACTGGAGCTCCCGGTTGAATGTCAATAGAATTATTTGCCTGTATGCTGCTAAACATTATGCGGGTTCGAGAGCTGCTGTAGGCACTATTAATCTTCTTTCTTCTGCTTTTGTTTATTCTTGCTGATTGTCTTAACTTTTCCCTTCACAAAATTCTGGAGTTTAGATATTATTAAATACATCTAAACATTGTCTCTCTAGGAAGCGGAATTGTCTCTGTAGGAAGTGGAGGGGAAACGTTTGAGAGTCATTATTTGTGGGTCTCCACAATGGAACTACGACCAGGTGGTGGTAGACGAGGTCGTAAGGCTAAGACGCTTGTGCCGAGATAAATCCGAGAAGCTTCTAATTATCACAGGAGGCGAGGTCGGCCCGGAGCGTGCGGCTGAGAGCTGCTGCAGGCGTCTTGGCGTTGATTTTATGACCCAGCCCGCGATCACGGTTCTTGGCGACAGCTCCTATTTCAGACGCAACGAGCTCATGATTAAATACCATAAGCCTGATCTGGTCGTGGGTATTGCTCACAAGATAGAAGAGAGCCAGGTTATATACCACCTTCTTCAAATCGCTAACATTAGGGGCATTAAAACTAAGGCCATAGACTACGAAAGCCTGTCCAAAAGACATGACGAGATCATCTCCGACCCCACAATTGGGAGTTATTCGTAGACTTTATGGTTTTTGACGTGTAATTATCCCATCAAGCTTTTTCTGAGGCTTGCTAAAATTTAATTATAAGAGTGAATTTGAGCGGTGTCAGGAGGAGAGGGTGAGAATAATCTCTAAGTTAGTGAGTGACGACTCTTTTTAACCTCTTAGCATGTCTTACCCAAGCCTTGACCATCCTGAGCCCGGGAAGCTGTCTAACCAGCCTTTTTCTGCCCTTGCTGTTTTCCTTAGCCATTCTCGTATGCAGGTTCTCTGGAGATCTTTTTCCAAGCTCGACAACTGTGTCCACACCGCTTGCCTCGAGCAAATCCGCATACTGGGTTCCTACTCCTTTAATCCTAAATAGGTCTACGCGGTTTACCCACCCCAAAATGAGCTTAGCGGAAATCCCGGAATCCTTAGCAATCTGATTGCGGCCTTTTCTTGTAGCCCCAGCCTTGAGCAGGGCTTCAGAGGTTGAAATTCCAGCTTTTTGGAGCTGTTTTTGATGCTTTTTACCGATACCCTCTACTTTTGTAAGACTCGCCATATTAACGCCTCCTTAACAATCCCATGTTAATACCAGAGTATTACAATTCCAGATCAATGTAAATAAAGAATTTTTACGCCGACAAGGAGGCAGTTAATGGTTCAGGAATCAGGTGTCAAAAGATTGATGGGTGTGCGTTCTTAGTTGTTTTTGGAAACGACGATACGATTGAAGAGAAAGAGCTTGAGATGCTAAAGAAGATAGCATTTGAGGACGGCGTTATAGACGAGGATGAAAGAAGAGTGCTTAGAAAGATATTCTCGAGAGTTACGAAGGATCAGGTTGCCGATGTGGTATGGGCCGAAATTGAAAAATTCAGAGCTGATAATGACATCTAATTTTGATCTCTTCCCATAGAGATTTCTCTTTTAGTTACTGCTCTGTAGACTACTTCGATTAAGATTGAGATCGCTACTTTGGCTTTCTCAGGAGTGCAAAAATTTGATATAATACATATCTGAATATAAAATTATTACTCTTATTTTAGTGCAGTAACAAAGGATTAAAGGGAGAAGTTATGGAAGTGCAGGTGAAGCAAAAAACTATGCAGGAAATCATTGACGGACTGCCTCAAGAGGTAAGAGAAGAAATTGACCTTTTTGAGAGCCAGGTTCAGGACTACTTGGGAGGCAAGACTGGAGAGATTAAGTTCCAGAAAATCCGTCTTCAATTGGGCGTATATGCCCAGCGCCAGGCAGGAGTGCAGATGCAGCGCATCAAGATTCCGTTTGGCGGTCTCAATTCTACTCAACTCAGACGTCTGGCCGATTGCTCAGACAAATACGCAAGCAGCTTTATGCACTTGACCACTAGACAGGACGTACAGCTCTACTATATAGATCTGGCAGACGAGCCCAACATGATGCGCGAGCTTGCAGATGTCGGCATCACTACGCGTGAAGCTTGCGGAAATACTGTAAGAAACGTAACTGCATGTCACCAATCAGGTGCATCTCCCACACAAACATTTGATGTTACACCTTATGCAGAAGCATTTAAAAACTTCATGCTGAGAAACCCAATATGTCAGAATATGGGTAGAAAATTCAAAGTCTGCTTTGAAGGATGCCATGACAAGGATCACGCAGGAATTAGGATTCACGATCTTGGTTTCCGCGCCCGCGTTAAAGAAGCAGACGGCGAACTGAGGCGCGGGTTCCAGGTCTATGTCGGAGGAGGGCTAGGCGCTTCCCCGTCACTGGGACACCTGTGGACAGAGTTTATGCCGGTTGAGGAAATGATACCTTTCTCTGCTTCGGTTATACGCATATTCGACCGCTTCGGAGAGCGCAAGGTTCGTATGAAAGCGCGTATGAAATTCCTAATCAGAAAACTTGGATTTGATGAGTTTCGCAGGCTTGTAGAAGAAGAAAGAGCAAATCTTAAAGTCGATCCAAGGTGGAACGACTTCTTAAATCATATCGATGAAACCCCGCCTGAGGTGAATTACAATCTACCTCCGGCTCCACAAGGAATAGAAGCTGATCCTTTATATATAGCATGGAGAGAATCAAATGTTCTTCCTAACGGCCATGACAGTCTTAACATGGTAAATATAAAAGTTCATAACGGCGATGTAACATCTGATACCGCAAGAGCATTGGCCGATATAGCCGATGTATTTTCTGCCGGCGAGGTAAGAATCAGTATTTCACAGAATTTAATATTAAGATGGGTTCCTACGGAAGGTCTTCCTGCTTTATATGCAGAGCTTAATGACCTTGGTTTAGCTAACCCGGGCGCAGAAACATTTAATGATATAACAGCATGCCCGGGAGCTGACACCTGCCGTTTAGGAATTACTTCGGCAAAGGGACTTGCAGACACCCTTACTGAGGGTATGAAGAACGGTCTTGGGGAATTCAGAGAGCTCTCTAAGGGCCTAAATATCAAAATTTCCGGCTGCCCGAATTCTTGCGCACAGCACGTGTCTGCAAATATCGGGTTCCAGGGCGCATCACTTGCTAAGGAAGGCCGTAATGTCCCAGCGGAGCAAGTATTCGTTGGCGGAGGTCTCTACGGTGACGATTCCAGACTTGCAACCTCCATTATAAAGGTACCCACGAGGAACGCTCCTAAGGTTGTGAAAAAGCTTCTAGAGCTCTACAGGGATGAAAAGACAGGTGATGAGCATTTTGACCTTGTTATGGAGAGACTGGGTAGAGACAGAATAAAGGAAGAAATAACAGAGTTTACTCAGATACCTACCTTTGAAGAGGATCCGTCTTTTTATCAGGATTGGGGACATGAAGAGGAGACATTCGAGCTCCAAAAAGGCGTCAAAGGAGAATGTGCCGGGGCAACAGTTGAGGAAAAGGTGCCCACATTTGCCGATGCCGAGAAGCGGTTGCAGCAGGCTGAGGCACTGCTCAAGCACGGGGAATATGAGACTTCAATAATGGAGGCCTTTCATTCCTGCGCTGCAAGTGCTCATGTGCCGCTTTATACAAAACTTGTAGACCCCTTTACTTCTGAGCAGACGATGTGGGAATTTGAGAACCTGCTTGTGAGAACGGGAGAGTCTGATGAGAGGTGGCTTGATATCTCGGGTGTACTTAAGGATATGCTCGATCAGGAGCCCACAGAAGACCTCGCTGTTGAGATGCTGGAGATCGCTAAGGATCTATACTCAGAGTGTGAGCGCATTCAGGCAAATCTGTCATAAGTCCTAATAAATAGGCTTGCATTGATATCTAAATCTAACAATGGTTACCTCAATGAGACCCTAAAGGGTTGAATATTCCTGCCTGGATAAATATATTCTCTATATATAATGAGTAAATTAATGCACAGATTTGAGAGTTGGTTCAGCACCGAGCTTGGGCTTGAACAGATGGCTCCGCTCGTTGTGGACTTCATTCTGCTGATTTTCCTTTTTATTCTCGCACTAATCGTAAATTTTATAGCTAAAAAGTTTATCCTGCGCATGGTTGAGCGGTTTGCCTCTAAAAGCTTTACAGAATGGGATGATGTCCTGGTTAAGAATGGGTTTTTCAGACGCCTCTCCCATTTCGCTCCGGCCTTGGTGATTTACCTAATGTCCTCAGTATTTTTTGAAAATGACACAGCGATTCTTATAACTAAGAGGATTGCAGAGATATATATGCTTGTTGTTGCAATATTTACAATTGACGCGTTCCTATCCTCGGTAGTAGACATATATCACAACTATGATGAGACCGGCAAACTGCCGATCAAAATCATTGCTCAAGTTCTAAAAATCCTTCTATATGCAGTAATCTTAATAGTAATAATCTCTACGGTAATCGGTAAGTCGCCGGCCTTCTTCATTGGCGGCCTTGGTGCAATGGCGGCGGTCCTGATGCTTATTTTCAAAGACGCCATACTTGGTCTTGCAGCAGGGATACAGCTCTCAGCAAATGATATGGTTAGGAAAGGGGATTGGATAGAGATGCCCAAATACGGTGCCGACGGGGATGTTGTTGATATATCACTTACTACAGTAAAAGTGCAAAATTGGGATAAAACAATAGTTACCATACCTACATTTGCGTTAGTTAGCGAAGGGGTTAAGAACTGGAGAGGTATGTCTGAGTCTGGCGGCAGAAGAATAAAGCGGTCCATATATATTGATATGACTAGTGTTAAGTTCTGCACACCCGAGATGATAGAGAAATTCAATAGAATCGAGTACTTGAGCAACTATATAAAGGATAAGAAGAAAGAGCTGGAAGACTTCAATTCACAGAGAAACATTGATAACTCAGTCTTAGTTAATGGCAGAAGAATGACTAACTTAGGCACATTCAGAGCTTATTTGATCTCATACTTAAGAGACCATCCGAAAATAAACAAGAACCTTACTTTTCTGGTAAGACAGCTTGAGCCTGGACCAACAGGCATGCCGATTGAAGTTTATGTTTTCAGCAGCGATCAGGTATGGGCGAATTATGAGGCAATACAGGCAGATATTTTTGACCACATTCTAGCTGTCATCCCGGAATTCGGCCTAAAGGTATATCAGAATCCAACTGGTGCCGATTTCCAGAAACTTGCACAAGAATCATCTTAATATTTAAAGGGAACCGCTTAGAGTTTATGCCCCGTCTTGAACAGATGTTGCCATATCAAAACCGGGTCTTGTTGCCCGTAGAGCATTAAGCAGTGTTTGGTCAAGTCCGTAAATATCCTTATGAAAATTTATATTGCCCGAGTCATCCACCCAGGTTGTAAAATACAGAATATATACAGGAATGGTCTGATTAAGGTTTACAGTTCTTGTTCTTCTAGAGTTAATGCTGGATTTAATTTTGGTTTGAGTCCAATCCGGATTTGCAACCAATACAAACTCAGCCAACTCTAAGGGTTTTTCCACCCTGATGCATCCATGGCTAAAATTGCGCTGAGCCCTGTTAAAGAAACCTCTGTTAGGCGTGTCATGAAGGTATACGGAATGCTTGTTAGGGAATAGGAATTTAATCTGACCGAGCGGGTTGCTGGGGCCGGGACTTTGACGCAGTCTGTATTTCCCGGACAGCACCTGTCCTAAATATTCTTCCTGTGCTTGTTTGTTCTGCAATTCGGCGTCAGTCATAGGCCTGTCTTCTGATTCTTCAGAAGTGCCTTCCACATTTTCTGCCACTTCCACTTGCCCGGTCTCTTCTACAATAATTTTCTCGGGCGTTTTAAGCCCTACGGCATTTATCCCTCTTTTGGATAGGTACTCAGGATCTTGCTTAATTCTAGGTGCAATATCGTCTCTAAAAATACTAGGCGGTATATTCCAGTACGGGTTCATCACAATGTGAGTCATCTCATCGCTGAACATAGGCGTGTTCCAGCGCGGCTTACCCACAACTATTTTCATATCTATCGCATTGTTATTGTTCTCAACGCCGTATAGGTGGAAGTTTGCAATATTAACAAGAACATATTTGCTGCCCATGTACTGAGGAAGCAAGCGCCAGCGCTCCATAGTTAACTCTATTTGAGAGATGCGCTGCTCAACCGGCACATTAAGTGCTTCGATAGTTGAGTCTCCTACTACACCGTCTACGT
>JABAOE010000011.1_pt3 | contig 13140 bp, 13 predicted proteins | sample 7062141 | NCBI WGS metagenome assembly JABAOE01 (sample SAMN14538627, study PRJNA623070) | marine sediment metagenome | biome: marine biome [ENVO:00000428]; feature: marine pelagic biome [ENVO:01000023]; material: deep marine sediment [ENVO:00002113] | place: India: Gulf of Khambhat ... | reverse complement strand
GCGACCCAGAAGAAGATGATGTCGAAGCCGGTCACCAGCACGCTGGTCGGATAGAACCGCTCCAGGCGGGGGGTCTGCTGTGGCCAGCCTAGGGTGCTGAACGGCCACAGCGCGGACGAGAACCAGGTGTCCAGTACGTCCTCGTCCTGACGCAACTCCACGTCCTCGTCGAGGCCCGCGCGGCGGCGGGCATCGGCCTCGTCGAGACCGACGTGGATGCCGCCCTGCGGGTCGTACCACGCCGGAATGCGGTGCCCCCACCACAGTTGCCGGGAAATGCACCAGTCCTCGATGCGGTGCATCCAGTCGAAATAGGTCCGGCTCCAGCTCTCCGGGACGAAGCGGATCGTGCCTTCTTCGACCGCCTGGATGGCGGGCTTGGCCAGGGCCTCGATGGCCACGTACCACTGGTCGGTCAGGTACGGCTCGACCACCGCCCCCGAGCGGTCGCCGCGCGGGATCGTCATGCGATGGCTCTCGGTCTTCTCCACCAGCGCCGCCGCCTCCAGGTCGGCCACCACCCGCGCCCGCGCCTCGAAGCGGTCGAGCCCGCGGTAGGCCTCCGGGGTGTTCTCGTTCAGCGTGGCATCGTCGTTGAGCACATTGATCGTCGGCAGGTCGTGCCGGCGGCCGATGTCGTAGTCGTTGAAATCGTGCGCCGGCGTGATCTTGACGCAGCCCGTGCCGAATTCCATGTCGACGTAGTCGTCGGCGATGACCGGTATGGTGCGGCCGGTGAGCGGCAGTTCGAGCTCCAGCCCCACCAGCTCGCGGTAGCGTTCGTCCTCGGGGTTGACGGCCACCGCGGTGTCGCCCAGCAGCGTCTCCGGCCGGGTGGTCGCCACCACCACGTGGCCCTGGCCGTCCACGCGCGGATAGCGGATGTGCCACAACTTGCCGTTCTCCTCCTCGGAGATGACCTCCAGGTCGGACAGCGCGGTGTGCAGCACCGGGTCCCAGTTGACCAGCCGTTTGCCGCGATAAATCAGCCCCTGCTCATGCAGCTCCACGAACACCCGCGTCACCGCCTGCGAAAGCCCTTCGTCCATGGTGAAGCAGTCGTGGTCCCAATCGACCGATGCGCCGAGGCGGCGCATCTGGTTCTGGATGGTGCCGCCCGAATGCCGCTTCCAGTCCCACACCGCCTGCACGAATGCGTCCCGCCCCAGTTCTCGCCGGCTGACGCCCTGCTCGGCCAGGTTGCGCTCCACCACCATCTGCGTGGCGATTCCGGCATGGTCCGTGCCGGGTTGCCACAGGGCGGCCCGGCCACACATGCGGTGATAGCGCGTGAGGATGTCCATGATGGTGTCCTGGAACGCATGGCCCATGTGCAGGCTGCCCGTGACATTGGGCGGCGGCAGCATGATGCAGTAGGCCTCGCCTTGCTCGCCCGGACCGAAATAGCCCTGCTGCTCCCAGAATGCATACCAGCGTGGCTCGATCTTGGCGGGCTTGTAGCTCTTGTCCATCACTCGCTGATCTCGTGCATCTCGGCGCGGAATCCCCGGTCCCGGTAGTAGCGGAATTTTTCGCGGCTGGCCCGGCGTTGCGCCTCGACCTGGGGAACGATCTCCAGCAGGCGCCGGAACCGGCTCGGCTCCGCGACGGGCTGCGGGCTGAGATTAATGACCACGTCTCCCTCTTTCAAGCTGGCCGCGCTTGCGATCCAGACCGGTGCGGCCGCGCCGTCCGGGCCGGCTTCATGGGGAATGAAGCGGCCGGGCGGGAAGTCCCACAGCAGCCGGTCCAGCTCTTCCGCCGCCTGCTCGGATTCGACCAGCATCGCAACCCGGTGGCCGCGCTCCCAGGCCATGGCGGCCAGGCGGCAGGCAAACTGCCGGACCTCGAGGGCCGCATTCCGCAGCAGGTAGAAATCGACCTGGCACTCAGCCGTCATGAGGGTGCCAATTGCTTAGCCCGTGGCGCGCCCGGCGTGCGCCATCAGGAAATGCACCAGCAGGCCCACCGGCCGGCCGGTGGCACCCTCGGTCGCACCCCATTTCCACGCCGAGCCGGCGATGTCGAGATGGGCCCAGCGCTGGTCTTCCGTGAACCGTCCGAGGAAGCAACCGGCGGTGATCGACCCGGCCGGCATGCCGCCGATGTTCTTCATGTCGGCGAACGGCGTCTTGAGCTGTTCCTGGTAGTCATCCCAGATCGGCAGGCGCCAGGCCCGGTCGACGGCGGCGCGTCCCGCCGCCTGGAGTTCCTCCGCCAGGTCGTCGTGGTGGCTCATCAGCCCCGAGGCATGGTGGCCGAGCGCGATCACGCAGGCGCCGGTGAGCGTCGCCACGTCGATGAGCGCGGCGGGCTCGAACCGCTCACAGTAGGTCAGCGCGTCGCACAGCACCAGCCGTCCCTCGGCGTCGGTGTTCAGGATCTCGATGGTCTTGCCGGACATGCTGGTGATGACGTCCCCCGGGCGGTAGGCCTTGCCGTCGGGCATGTTTTCCGCGGCGGCCACCACGGAGATGAGGTTGATCGGCAGGGCCAGCCGCACGCAGGCTTCGAAGGCCCCGATCACGGCTGCGGCGCCGCACATGTCGAATTTCATCTGGTCCATGTGCTCGCGTGGCTTGATGGAAAGGCCGCCACTGTCGAAAGTGATGCCCTTGCCGACCAGCACCACCGGTGGCAGGTCCACGTCTGCCCCGCGATAGTGCAGGACGATCAGGCGCGGATCGTTTTCGCTGCCCTGGGCAACGCCCAGCAGTGCGTCCATGCCCAGTTCCGCCATCTCGGCGCGGCCGAGGGTTTCCACCTCCACCGCGTCGTGGCGCTCGGCGAGGGCCTGTGCCTGTTGCGCCAGGTAGGCGGGGTTGCAGATATTGGCCGGCAGGTTCCCGAGTTCGCGTGCGCGCCGGTAGCCGGCGGCGATCGCGCGGGCTTCATCGAGCGCCGGTTGCAGTTCCGCGCCGCCGGCGAACACGGCCGCGGTCAGCGGATGGGGCGCATCATCCTCGGGCGGCTTGGTCGCGGTATAGACATAATTGGCCCGGTCGAGGGCGACCGCCGCGTGGCGCACGCGCCAGGGCTCGTCCAGGTCCTCGACCTCGAGCTGATGAAGGCTCACGCAGGCCTCGGTGACGGCGTGCTTGCGCAGGAACTGGCCCGCCGCCATGCACAGGCCATCGAACCTGACCCGGTCCAGCCTGCCCAGCTCGCCGCAACCGACCACCAACAGCCGCTGAGCGGCGATGCCGGCCGGCTGGTGGATGAGCGTGGTGCGGCGGTAGCCGGTATCGATATCGCCCGAGGCGCACAGCTTCTGCAAGGCGCCGTCCATGGCCTCGTCCAGGATGCCGGCGGCGCCCGACCGCGGGCCCTCTGCCGGCACGGCGATGACCAGGCAGGGTGTGTCGATCCGCTCCGGGGACTGGTCTGTCAGACTGAAATCCATGCTGCCTCCTTGATGTGGTGTCCCGCGGCCGACGCGCTCCAGGGCCGGTCGGTGCTGCTAGAATGCGGGCGAAAGCCTGCATTCTACTCGTAGCGGCGCACGATTAGGAATGATAATGGGTGGCGCGCCGCCCAGGTGTCTGCCGAAGGGAGCGAGCCGCCATTGAGCATTCTCCAGCGATACATATTCAAGGAGTGGTTGTGGACCTTCCTCGCGGTGGCGCTGGTCCTGCTGATCGTGCTGGTCGGCGTGTTCCTGGGCGACATGTTCAACGACATTGCCGATGGCCGGATGCCGCCCGGGCTGGTCGGCATGCAACTGCTGCTGTACCTGCCCGAGGCATTGGGCAACATCCTGCCGCTGGCGGGTTTCGTGGCCATCATGTGGGGCCTCGGGCGGCTGTACCGCGACCAGGAAATGGCCGTGATGAGGGCCAGCGGGTTTCCCTGGCAGCAGCTGCTGCGGCCGTTGTTCGCGCTCACCATCCCGGTGGCTGTTTTCCTGCTCGTTCTGAAGCTGGCGGTGGGTCCCGTTGCCAGCGCGGCATCCAGCCGGGCACTGGAGGAGGCGTTCCGTTCCGCCGCGGTGTGGGGCCTGCAGCCCGGCCAGTTTCACGTGCTGCAGCAGGGCGAACTGGTGATCTACGTGGAAGCCATCGAGGACGAGGGGCGAACCCTGCGCAATATCTTCATGTATCAGTTGCGGGATGGCACCGAGCAGATCTGGATCGCGGAGCGCGGGGAATACTGGGTGGATCCCGATTCCCGCGGCCGTTTCCTGACCCTGGAAAACGGACAGATTACCGAGGGCGTGCGCGATCAGCTGGACATCCGGTCCGTGCGCTTCGGCCGCAACGACCTGCTGCTGCCGGAGCCGGAAATCGAGCCGCCGGAGACCAGCCAGGCGGGCCTGTCCAGCCTGATGTTGCTGCAGGATCTCGGCACGCCGGCGCTGGCCGAGTTGCAGTGGCGCCTGACGCCCGCCCTGTTGCTCATGGTGCTGGGGTTCCTGGCCATTCCGCTGGCCCATTCCGACCCCCGCGAGGGGCGCGGCAGTCGCGTGGTGCTTGGCATCCTGACCTACACGCTGTATGCCAACCTGCTGTTCCTGTGTCGCTCCTGGGTGGCCGATGGCTTGCTGCCCGCCACGCTCGGCATGTGGTGGATTCACGTCCTGGTGCTCGGCATCGGGCTGATCTGGCTGCACCGGCAGGAGCGGCTGCCCCGGCGGCGGCGCGCGCGGCGCGGCGCGACCGCCTCGCCATGAACGGCGGCGATCGGCAGGGGCCGGGGGTCCGCTGAGGTGGTCAAGCGGCTGGATCGCTACATCGGGCGCGCGGCGGTGCTCGGCATCATCGCGGTGTGGGTCACCCTCAACGTGCTGGCGATGCTGTTCAACCTGCTCAGCGAGTTGCGCTCGACCGAGGGCGGCTACGGGGCGCTCGACGTATTGTGGTTCGTCATCATGACCTCGCCGCGCACGGCCTACCAGGTGTTTCCCGTGTGCGCGCTGATCGGCGCGCTGATCGGCGTCGGCGGCCTCGCGGCCAGCAACGAACTGGTCGCGTTGCGTACCTCGGGCGTGTCGCGCCTGCGCATCGCCGGCTCGGCCCTGGCCGGCACCCTGCTGGTGACGGTGGCAGTGGTTTTCATGGGCGAATGGATCCTGCCCGGCGCGGAGCAGAAGGCGCGGGTCTTCCGCATGGGCGAGAAGCTGGGACAGGTGGTGATCGGTGGCCCGAAGGGCATCTGGCTGCGGGACGGCAAGCAGATCGTCAACATCGAGCGGCCCCTGCTGTTCGCCAAGGAGCAGCAGCAATCGGTCGAATTCCGCAACGTCGCGGTATTCACCTTCGCGGGCGGCAACCGCCTGGCAAAGATCACGCGGGCCGGACGCGCAACCCACGACGACGAGCAATGGCAACTGGAAGAGGTCTCGGACCTGGTGCTGGGTGAGACCGGCATCGACGTGCGCGTGGAAGACCAGCGGGCCTGGCAGTCCAGCGTGCGACCGGAGTTGCTGGACGATGCCGTGACACGCCCGGTGTACCTTTCGGTTCGGGCCCTGCGCGGGCAGATCGACTACCTGGATCGCAATGGCCTGGACGCCCGCATCCACCGGTCCGCCCTTTATGCGAAGGTTTTCTATCCCCTGAGCATCCTGGCGCTGGTGCTGGCCGGCATGCCGTTCGTGTTCGGCCAGGCACGCCACCACAACCTCGGGGTGCGCGTGTTCGTCGGCATGACCGGCGGTGCCGTGTTCACCATCGTCAACAACGCAGCCAGGAACTTCGGCGACGCCTATTCCTTCCCGGCCATCCTCAGCGCATCGGTACCCTCGCTGCTGCTGGCCGCGGCCGCGATCGCCTTCCTGCGACGCGGCGTGTGATCAAGGCCGCACCCGCTGCAGACGGGTGCCGGCCGCCAGATCGTGCCAGCACCGGCGCAGCGGATCACGCAACGAGCTGAAATAACCGGCCCCCAGCGCAGCCGCTCCCAGCAGCGCAACCGCGAAGCGGACCGCGCACCCGCGCCAGCCAAGGGGCGCGCCATCATCGGTCAGCAGTCGGACGTTCCAGGCGCGCATACCCAGGGTCATGCCGGCATGCCGCCAGCACCAGGCGAGGTACACGAACCAGGTTCCCAGCAGGTACAGCGTGAAACCGGCATCCCGGAAGGCGACCCGATCGTACCCGGCCAACAAGGCGAGCGCTGCGGCCAGGAACAGCAGCGCCACCACCACCATGGCGTCGTAGGCGATGGCCAGCAGGCGCCGCCCGAGTCCGCATGGTGTGCCGACGATTGCGTGCATGTCCTGCTTCCTTCCTGTTGGGGTCTCGCCGGGGCCGCCATTGTAACCAAGGGGTGGGACCGGCGGCGGCGGAGCGGGTCGATGTGCGGCACCGGATTGCCGGCCGGTGCGCGCAAGGTTCTGGCTTTGATCGGCCCTTCTCGGGTATCCTGTCCGGCCTCATCGCCGGGCTTACCGACACGGCGAGGAAAAGGCGGCGGAAAATTCAAGCACGCCCGAACTGACCGGATCAACTGGATAGCGGCTATGCCAAAACACTTGCTGAACATGAGAATCAAGCGAAGCGCCGGCCTGGCGCTCGCCGCCATCGTCGTGGTGACGGCCCAGGCGCAGACCCTGAACACCGCGATGGCGACGGAATCCCGCATCAACAAGGCGGCGACCGACTCGCAGAAGCGCATCACCAGCCTGTCGCAGCAGACCTCCGATCTGCTGGCGGAGTACCGAGCCGTGGTGAGGGAGACGGAAAGCCTCAGGATCTACAACGACCAGCTCGAGAAGGTGGTGTTCGACCAGCGCGCCGAGAAGGTCTCCATCAACCAGCAGCTGGAGGGCCTGGAAGCCACCAACCGCGGCGTCGTGCCCCTGATGCTGGAGATGATCGAGACCCTGGCGCAGATGATCGAGAGCGATATGCCGTTCCGGCTGGAAGAGCGCCGCGCCCGCGTGGAACGCTTGCGCGACATGATGGACCAGGCCGACGTGACCACCTCCGAGAAGTACCGGCGGGTGATGGAGGCCTACCAGGGAGAGCTCGAGTACGGCCGCACCACCGAAGCCTACTCCGAGGCGCTGCCCAGCACCGGCCAGACGGTGGAGTTCCTGCGCGTCGGGCGCACGCTGCTGGTGTACCAGACCAGCGACCAGGAAACCACCGGCTGGTACAACCCGGTCAGCCGCCAGTACGAAGAGTTGCCCAACCGGTTCCGACTCGAGGTCAAGGAGGGCCTGGCGATCGCCAGGAATGAGAAGGCGCCCAATCTGGTGGTATTGCCCGTCCCGGGCCCGGAGGTGGGGCAATGAAAAAGCTACGGACCCTGATGGCCGTCTCGCTGGCGGTGGTGTCGACCAGCGTCGCGGCCCAGACCCTCGATGAACTGGCCGCGATGGTTGAGCGGGCGGCCTCCTCTGAGGGCAAGATCAACGCCGAGCGCGAAGCGGAGTTCCTGGCCGCGCGCGACCGGCAACGCGAGCTGCTGGCCCAGGCCCGGCGGGAGCTGCAGGAAGAGGAGCGCCGCAGCGACCGGCTGAAGGAGGAGTACGACCGCAACGAGCGTGAGCTCGCGGAGCTCGAGACCGTGCTGCAGGAGCGCATGGGCAACCTGGGCGAACTGTTTGGGATCGTGCGCCAGGCCTCCGGCGACATCCAGGCGGCGCTGGACGATTCCATGGTCTCGGCGCAGTTCCCCGGCCGGGGCGACTTCCTTTCTGAACTGGCCCAGCGCAAGGAACTGCCGACCGTGCCCGAACTGCAGCAGATCTGGACGCGCATGGTGACCGAGATCGCGCAGTCCGGAAAGGTGGTGCGATTCACGGCCCCGGTGGAACGCAGCAATGGGGAGAAGCAAGACCTGGAAGTGGTGCGGGTGGGCGTATTCAACGCCATCAGCACCGGCAATTTCCTGGATTGGGACACCAGCAAGAGCCGTGAGAACCTGATCGAGCTGGCGCGCCAGCCGGCAGCGCGGTTCAGCGGCATGGCCCGCGACCTGCAGGACAGCTCGGCAGGGGAGATCGTGGACATGCCGGTCGATTTCTCGCGCGGCCAGATCCTGCGTGCGGTGGTGCAGACCAAATCGCCCATCGAGCGGGTGCGCGAGGACGGCGGGATCGTGGGCTACGTGATCATCGGCGTGGGCCTGCTCGGTCTCCTGCTGTGCCTGTGGAAGGCCTTCGTGCTGTTCACGACCGGCAGCAAGATCACCAAGCAGCTGAAGAGTGAGGCGCCCAACAAGGCCAACCCGCTGGGCCGGGTCATGTCCATTTACGACGACAACCCGACCAGCGACATCGAAACCCTCGAGCTCAAGCTCGATGAAGCCATCCTGAGGGAGACCGCGCCGCTGGAGACCGGGCTCAGTTTCATCAAGGTGCTGTACGTCGTGGCGCCGTTGCTGGGACTGCTGGGCACCGTGGTCGGCATGATCGCCACCTTCCAGATGATCACGCTGTTCGGCACCGGTGATCCGCGCATGATGGCCGGCGGCATCTCCACCGCGCTGGTGACCACCGTGCTCGGGCTGTGCGTGGCCATCCCGCTGACGCTGCTGCACAGCTTCCTGCAGGGCAAGAGCAAGGCCCTGATCCAGGTGCTCGAAGAACAGGCGGCCGGGATCATCGCGCGGCTCGCCGAGCGCAAAGTATGATCTGGTTTTACGACGCGGTCGGCTCGTTGCGGGACTTCCTGGAGCTGGGCGGGGACGTGCTGTACGGCATTATGCTCACCCTGTTCCTGATGTGGACGTTCATCCTCGAGCGCCTGTGGTACTTCTACCGGGTCTTTCCCGGTGAGCGGCGCAAAATCATTTCCGAGTGGGAGGCGCGCGCGGACACCAAGAGCTGGTACGCCAAGCGCATTCGCGAGCAGATGATCTCGACCTCCGCGATCGCGCTCAAGCGCAACGTGGGCCTGATCAAGGCCCTGATCGCAATTTGCCCGCTGCTGGGCCTGTTGGGTACCGTCACGGGCATGGTGTCGGTGTTCGATGTCATGACCTTCAGCGGCACCGGCAACGCGCGCGCCATGGCGGCCGGCGTGTCCAAGGCCACGGTGCCGACCATGGCCGGCATGGTCGCGGCGCTGTCCGGGGTGTACTTTGGAACCTGGCTGGAGCACAAGGCGGCCACGGAGGCGGAGGAGCTCGAAGACCTGCTGCAGCACCACTAGCGGACGCCGCAGGCCGCGTCGGGTACCCGCGCGCAGTTTGAAAGAGGAACAGGCTTGTCCAGGAAACACGCCCATACCGAAGACGCTGAGATCAACATCACGCCGATGCTCGATATCGTGTTCATCATGTTGATCTTTTTCATCGTCACCACCTCGTTTACCAAGGAGACCGGGGCGGTGATCCGCAAGCCGCTGGCCGAGCAGGCGGTGCCGTTGCGCAAGGGAACCATACTCATTGGCATCCGTTCCAATGATGATATCTGGATGAACAAGCGGCAGATCGAACTTCGCGAGGTGCGCTCCATGGTCGAGCGCGCCAAGGCGGAGAACCCGGAGGGCAGCGTGGTGATCGTGGCCGACAAGGACTCCCGCATCGGCACCATCACGCAGGTGATGGACCAGGTGCGTCTGGCCGGTGTGCTTGGAATTGCCCTGTCCGCCGAGAACCCGAGCAGTTAGTGACGTGAGGAGATTTCGCACCACCATAGCCGCACTGGTCGCCGTCGGCGTCACCTTCGGCCTGTTCCTGTTCATGTTCAAGCTGATTTCCTCGGGTGCAGGCAAGTCGGACGACCTGGAGACGATTTCCGGCATCCGCTTCGGGCCGGTAGACATCCCGGACGACGTGGTCACGCGCAGCCGCCGCATTCCCAAGAAGCCNNGGATGTTCATCGGCAATTTCGGCGCGGTGGACCGCACCGAGGAAGGAGACATCATACCGGTGGTGGTCATTCGCCCCATGTATCCGCGCGATGCCGCCATCAAGGGTCTCGAGGGCTCGGTGACGGTCGAGTTCACCATCACCGAGATCGGGACCGTCAAGGACCCGCGGGTCGTCGATGCCGATCCGCCGCGCGTGTTCAACCGCGAGGCGTTGCGAGCCATCCTGCGGTGGAAGTTCAAACCGCGTATCGTGGATGGCGTGGCGGTGGAGCGCCGCGCCACGCAGGTCATCGAGTTCAACCTGGACGATAGCTGAGACAGGACAGGCCAGTATGAAAAACCGTCTGCCAATCCTCCTGCTCATCGTGCTGTGCGCGATGGCGCAGAACGGCGCCGCGCTGGCCCAGGCCAGCCAGTGCGGCGTGGAGCGCGAAATCAAGATTCAGCCGCTGGACGAACCCACCTGGCGGCGGCTGAACGACATGTACGAAGCGGTGGGTGAAGAGATGTATGCCGAAGCGCGCGAGGAGATTCTCTGGATGATGGAACGCGCGCGCGAACGGGATCGGTACCTGCGCGCCATCCTGCACCAGGCGCTGGCGCAGATCCAGTGGGCGCTGGAAGATTATGATGCCTCGCTCAAGTCTTTCGAGGAGGCGGTCGGCCTCGATGCCCTGCCGGACCAGACGCACTTCTCGCTGATGTACCAGATCTCCCAGCTCTACTATATGAAGCAACGCTATCGGGATGCGCTGGACCGCCTGGAGCTGTGGTTCTGCAAGTCGCCACCGGAGCAGATCAAGCCCGAGGCCTACGTGCTGAAGGCGTCCATCTACTCGCAGTTCCCGGACTGGCCGGAAGTGGTGAAAGCGGTCGATATCGCCATTGGCATGGCGGAGCAACCGATGGAAAGCTGGTACCTGCTGAAGCTGGCGGCCCACTACGAGATGAATGACTACCCCGCGGCCGGGCGCACGCTGGAGACCATGATTCCGTTGTGGCCAAACAAGAAGCAGTACTGGACGCAACTCTCCAACGTCCACTTCAAACTCGAGGAGGACGACCAGGCCTTGTCGGTGATGGCGCTGGCCTATCGCAACGGGTTGCTCGACACCCAGGCCGACATCCTGTACCTGGCCAACCTGTACGCCTTCCGCGAGGTGCCCCTGAAGTCCGCGCAGGTCATGCAGGGCGGGCTCGACGGCAACATCGTCGAGCCCAGCGAAAAGCACTGGACCATGACCGGGGACTCCTGGTACGCGGCCGAGGAACTGGAAGAAGCGCTGGCGGCCTACGAGAATGCCGGCAAGGTGGCGCTGGACGGCGACATCGACCTGCGCCGCGGTTACATCCTGATCGACCTGGAGCGCTGGGACGAGGCTCGCACGGCCTTGCGGGCTGCCGTGGACAAGGGCGGCATCAGCGAGCGCAAGATGGGCGATGCCTACCTCATGATCGGCATGAGTGAATTCAACCTTGGCAATTTCGACCAGGCGAGCACCGCGTGGGGGCGGGCGAGCCGTTATCCCAGGGCCAAGGCCGCGGCCGAGCAGTGGATGAACCACCTGCGCGAGGAACGGGCGCGCAGGGCGTCGTGAGCAGCGGCCGCCCATTGCGGGCCGGCGCTCGGCGCAGGCTGTACCAAGCACAGCCCGGCAACTGCCGGGCTGTGCTTTTTTATGCGCCTCGAACGCGCATCGGGGGGGCGCTTGAGCTTTGAACCGGTTATCGATCGCTTTCTAGACGCGGCCTGGGCCGAGCGGGGCCTCAGCGAGAACACCCTCAAAAGCTACCGCCGTGACCTGCTGAAGCTGGCCGCCTGTCTGGATGCCCGCGGCCGCTCGCCCGCTTCCGTGAGGCGGGAGGACGTGCTCGCCTGCCTGGCGCAGATGATCCGCGCCGGCACCAGCCCGCGCTCGGTGGCGCGCTACCTGTCCGGTTATCGCCAGTTCTTCCGCTGGATGGTGCGCGAGGGCGCCCTTGCGGAGGACCCCACGGCGCTGATTGAGAGTCCCAAGCTGGGGCGGGGCCTGCCCAAGGCGTTGACGGAAGAGCAGGTGGAGGCGCTGCTGCAGGCGCCGGACCTCGCCCGCCCGCTGGGCATGCGGGACCGGGCCATGCTCGAGCTCATGTATGCGGCCGGTTTGCGGGTCAGCGAGCTGGTGGCGCTGGAACTCGGCAACGTCAACCTCAACCAGGGCGTGGTGCGCGTGCTCGGCAAGGGCGGCAAGGAACGTATCGTCCCGTTGGGAGTGGAATCGATGGATTGGCTGCAGCGCTACCTGGCCGATGCCCGGCCGGCGCTGCTGAAAGGGGCGCAATCGCCGGTGATGTTCGTGACCGCGCGCAAGAGCGGCATGACCCGTCAGGCGTTCTGGCACGCGATTCGGCGCTACGGCGCCCAGGCCGGCATTACGCGGCGCATCTCGCCGCACATGCTGCGCCACTCCTTCGCCACGCACCTCCTGAACCATGGCGCCGACCTGCGCGTGGTGCAGTTGCTGTTGGGGCACAGCGACCTCTCGACCACCCAGATCTACACGCTCGTGGCGCGCGAGGGGCTCAAGCGTCTGCACGAGCAGCATCATCCGCGGGGCTGAGAGGGTAGAATAGGTGCCCGCGACCGAACGCCGCTTGTCGGAACTTTTGCACCGCGGCGGGTCAAACGGGGTGCGGAGACTGAACGAAAACACATGGAGCACAGCATGAATCTCAGGACAAGGTACCGGAATCTCGGCGCGGCCAGCCTCGCCTCGCTCATGGGATGCGGGATGGCGCTGGCCGATGAGGATGGCGCCAACAGCGCGGTGGAGGCCAAGATCCGGGCAATGGCGCCGCAGGCCACCACCATCGCGATCTCCGAGACGCCCATCGACGGTCTGTTGCAGGTGCAGGTGAACAACGAGATCGTGTACGCCTCGGCGGACGCGAAGTACCTGATCGCGGGGCGCATCATCGACATGGACACCCAGGTCAACCTCACCGATCAGGCCAAGGCTTCGATTCGCAAGGAATTGCTGCAGGACCTCGATCACAGCCGCCACATCACCTTCGCGGCCGCAGAGCCCCAGCACGAGTTGCTCGTATTCACCGACATCGATTGCGGGTATTGCCGCAAGTTGCACAGCCAGATCGCCGAGTACATGGCCGAGGGCATCTCGATCCAGTACCTGGCCTTCCCCCGGGCGGGCATTGGTTCCCACTCCTACGAGAAATACGTCTCGGTTTGGTGTGCCGACGATCCGCAGGGCGCCCTGACCGACGCCAAGGCCGGCAATGAGCCCGAGCCGCTGCAGTGCGACAACCCGGTCAGCGAACAGTACGACCTGGGCCTGAAGGTCGGCGTGACCGGCACGCCCGCATTGCTGACCTCGGA
>JABAOE010009536.1_pt4 | contig 13161 bp, 16 predicted proteins | sample 7062141 | NCBI WGS metagenome assembly JABAOE01 (sample SAMN14538627, study PRJNA623070) | marine sediment metagenome | biome: marine biome [ENVO:00000428]; feature: marine pelagic biome [ENVO:01000023]; material: deep marine sediment [ENVO:00002113] | place: India: Gulf of Khambhat ... | reverse complement strand
GGGTACATGGCGCAGACCTCCATGCCGGAGGCCATCACGCCGAGGGCGAGCGCCGTGTTGCCGTTGACGACGATCTGCGGCTCCTTCGGCCGGGTGGCCGGGATGCTGAACTTAACGCCGAGATTGGCCTCCGCCCAGTTCCAGCCCGCCTCAAGCAGCTCAATATTGCGTAGCGTCACCTTCTCGTCCTTCTTGCGGAAGGTGAAGCGCACCTGCTCGCGCGCCATTTCCAGGTCCATGCAATAGATGCTGCACAGCATGCCGAGCGCGAACATGTTTTTGCCGCGTCGCGGGTCGGGGACGAACTTGACGCATTCGGCCTCCATCGGCACTTCGTGGAGGCGGTAGCCGGCAGCGGTCAGCTCGTCGCAGACATTGGCATAGGCGGCGGCGATGTCGGCGTCCGGATCGGTGCGCCACTTGTCTTCCAGCAGGATAATGCAGCCCGGATTGAGCTCGTTGGCGCGGACGCGGCTCAAGAGCACCTGCTCGTTGAAGGCGATGACGAGGTCGGCGTCGTCGCCGCCGTTGGTGACGCGCCCGGAGGCGATGCGGATGCGGTTGCCGCTGGCGCCGGCGATGCTGCGCGCCGGCGGCTGGATCTCGGCCGGAATGATCTCGACCGTCCAGATGCCGTTTCCCATTCGCGCCGCAAGCGCACCGAAGGACTGGCCGCATCTTTGCGCGCCTTCGCCGGAATCGCTGACGATTTCAACGATATGTTCATTGACGGTAACGACCTGCCGCGGCGACGAGGCGGCGTCGTCGGCGGCCCGTGCGGCGCGTCCACGCATGGCCACCGGGCTGTTGGAAGCCGGCGGTGGTGGATGGTCCAGCTCCTGGGTGATCTTCATGGTCCTGCGGAATCCCCGATGATGCTATCCGGCGAGCCGGATTCGCGAAAAATTCCTCTCCCTGAGGTCGATGCCGAACAGCGTCTCCTCGCAGCCGCTGCGCTCAGGCAGATACACCACCTCGCTGTCGCGGATGCGGAGATAGTCCTTGATGCTGCGCGCTGCCCGGCGGCCGGCGCCCATCGCCAGGATGACGGTGGCGGCGCCGGTGACGATGTCGCCGCCGGCATAGACGCCGGCCATGGAGGTCGCGAGCGTCTCGTCGGTGTCGATATAGCCCCATTTGTTGAGCTTGAGCTTGGAGGTCTGGCCGAGGATCGGATTGGCCTTGGTGCCGATCGCATAAACCACCATGTCGGTCTCGAACTCAAACTCGCTGCCAGCGATGGGCACGGGCCGGCGGCGGCCGGAGTCGTCGGGTTCGCCGAGCTCCATTTTCAGGCAGCGCATGGCGCGGACATTGCCGGCGCCGTCGTCGAGAATCTCCACCGGCGCAGTCAGCCAGTGGAACTCGATCCCTTCTTCCTGGGCGTGGTGCAGCTCCTCCAGACGCGCCGGGCTCTCCGCTTCGGTGCGCCGGTAGACGCAACAGACCTTTTCCGCGCCGAGGCGCAGCGCGACGCGCATGGCGTCCATCGCCGTGTTGCCGGCGCCGATGACGCCACCCGCCGCCCCATATGCATTGGCGTGTCGTAGTCGGGAAACTCGCCGGCCATCATCAGGTTGCAGCGGGTCAGCATTTCGTTGGCCGACAGAACGCCGTTCAGGGTCTCGCCGGGGATGTTCATGAACTTCGGCGCGCCCGCGCCGGTGCCGATGAACACCGCGTCGAAGCCCATCTCGTCGCGCATCTGCTCGATCGTGAACAGCCGCCCGACCAGGGTATTGCACTCGATGGCGACGCCAAGCCGCGTAATGTTGGCGATTTCGGCGTCGATGACATCGTTCGGCAGGCGGAATTCCGGGATGCCGTAGCGCAGCACGCCGCCGGGCTCGTGCAGCGCCTCGTAGACGGTGACGTCACATCCGGCCTTGGCGAGATCGGCGGCGCAAGCCAGCCCGGCAGGGCCGGAGCCGATAATGCCGACCTTTAAGCGGGCCGGCTCGATATAGGGCGGAACATTCCAGTTGTTTCTTATTGCCTCGTCGCCGAGCCAACGCTCGATGCGGCCGATGGCGACCGGCTCGTACTTTTCGCCGACCGGACAGACGCCCTCACACTGGCTCTCCTGCGGGCAAACCCGGCCGCAGATGGCCGGCAGCAGATTGGCCTGGGAGAGGACATCATAGGCGCCGCGATAGTCCTTGCCCTCAATCTTGCGAATGAAGCCGGGAATGTCGATGCCGACCGGACAGCCGGCGACGCAGGCCGGGTTGGGACATTCCAGGCAGCGCGCGCATTCGTGCAGGGCGTCCTCCAGGCTGAAGCCGCAGGCGACTTCTCCGAAGTCGGCGACCCGCTCGTCGGCGGGCCGGACCGGCATGGGGGCGCGCTCCGGCGGGATCGTCCGAATGGTTTTCCTGGCCATGCTCAAACCGCGTCGATTGCTTCGTCCGCCAGCGCAAGCCGCCGGCAGCTCTCGTTCCAGTGCTCCATGGCCAGCCGCTCGTCCTCGGCGAAGCGGCGCAGCCGGTTCATAAGGTCGTCGAAGTCGACAATGTGTCCGTCGAAGTCGGGTCCGTCGACGCAGGCGAACTTCATCTCGTCGCCGACCCGAACCCGGCAGCCGCCGCACATGCCGGTGCCGTCGACCATGATCGGGTTGAGGCTGACCATCGTCTTGATGCCGTGCGGCCGAGTCGTCTCCGCGCAGGCCTTCATCATCACCGGCGGCCCGATAGCGACGACCTCGTCAATATCGCCGTGCTTGTCGATTGCCGCCTTGAGCCCGTCGGTGACCAGACCCTTGATGCCGGCCGAGCCGTCGTCGGTGCAGATGATCAGCTCGTCGCAGCAGGCGCGGAACTTGTCCTCCCAGAATATGAAGCTCTTGCTTCTGAAGCCGACGACGCCGATCACATAGGCGCCGTTTTCCTTGAAGGCACGGGCTTGCGGAAAGACCGGCGCCACGCCGAGGCCACCACCGACGCAGATTACCTTGCCGACATCGACGACGTGGCTGGGCATGCCCATCGGCCCGACGAGACCGTACAAGGCCGTGCCGACCTGGCAGATCTGCTGCATCTGCCGCGTCGTCTTGCCGACCGCCTGCACGACCAGGGTGATCGTGCCCTTGTCGCGGTCGAAGTCGGCGATGGTCAGCGGGATGCGCTCGCCCTGTTCGTGGGCGATTGTGATGACGAACTGGCCGGGCTGTGCAGCCGCAGCCATCGCCGGGTGCGATACCTCAAGCAGAAACGTCGTGTCGGAGAAGTCCTGTCGGTCGACGATCCGGAATTCAGACATGGGATCAGCCTCGTGGTCCAAATTCGGCGGCGGATTCTGCGTGACCGTCGAGACGCATTTGAGACCGGGAGTTTCCTCTCTTCATATCATAATAATTCTATATCTAATCGCTTATCCAGACGTTTACAGGCCTTGACGTGCATCAACGTCGCATGTGTCGCATTGACGCAACTGTCCTGACCTGCCGGGGCACGCCGGCTGGCGTGCTTTCAGGCGGTCGATAATGCCGCCATTGGCGGCGCCGGCATTTGATCGGGATCATGGCGCGGCCGGTCGATTGATGGTTTTGCCATGACAGTCGCGCCGATGATCGCGGCGAAACCGACAATGGAGGACGATATGGCAAGCAAGGTAACCGTCGCCCAGCTGCGCTCGCGCATTGCGGCCAATGCCGACGACTATGCGGCGGAAATGCTGCCGCCGGATTCGTTTGCCCGCCATGCCTTTGAGACCAAGCCCTATCCGGCCATCAAGCGGGCCAAGACGGCGGCCGACGCCGACAAGGCGGAATGCGAGAAATGGGGCCTGACGGCGGAGGAATGGGCAGAGGAGATGGCGGCGGCGCGGATCGCCCTGGCGCATGACATGAAGCTCGACCTGATCATGAAGGGCATCACGCCGACCATGTAGGCGGGGCAGCGACAGGCGCGGCGGACAATGAACCAGGCGGGCGCCGATCAGCCGGTCGGCTGGTCGCATTTCGACCATGACGCCGATATCGGCGTGCGCGGCAGCGGAGCAACGCCGGCCGCCGCCTTTGAACAGGCGGCGCCAAGCGCATCCGGCAGTTCGCGGCTTACCGCACCGACGACGAGATCGGCGATATTCGGGTCGGCGCCGACCGGCCCGACGACCGGCACATAGGCTCTGCCGGCCTTCAACAGCATATTGGTGACGTCCCTGTCGCCGTGGGCGCCCCTGCCGGCGAAGAAGCTGATAACGACGGAGCGGGCCGGCAGCGCGGCAACGGCATCTTCGGCAAATGGCGGCTCCTCCAGATAGGCGGTATGGATCGGACCGATCCTCAGGCATTGCCGCAGACCATCGGAAAATCTCTCCGCCGCCAAGCGAGGTTGCGGGCCGCGGGTCGAGCCGTGGGCGATGACGAGCACGCTCGTTCGGCTCGCCGAATAGGGACTGGCCGGCGCAACACGGCAGACCCGCCTGGCGACCAGAGCCGGCAATGCCGGGTCAAGACCGAGTGGCGGCAGGATGGTCACGTCGCGGCCGGTGCCTCTTGCCTTGCCGCCCAGACAGGCCGGCAGGGCGGTCTCCACGTAATGGCCGCCGCTCATGAACAGCGGATAGACCAGGACGCTGTGGCCGGCGCATTCCCTCAGAGCGGCGCCAGGCGAGGGCTCGCCGTTGAGGACACAGGACGCGACCGGCAGGCCCGGCAGGCGCTGGCGCACGGCCGCGGCCAGCGCACGCAGCGGCGAATTGCGTGCCGGGCCGCGCATGTCGCCATGGGCGGCGATCAGCAGGGCCGGCCTCTTGCCCCCGAGCTCAATGACTTGTCCCATCCTCGAAGGTGATCTTGTTCCAGACATTGTATTTCCCCGAGGGTTTGCGCATGGGAATCCGCTTGACCTCTTCAAGGGTCTGCGAATCGTAGATGACGATGGCGCCGTCATCGTCCCAGACCGATACGATGGCATGGCTGCCGTCGCGGTCGAATTCGACGTGGGCGGCGGTCTTGCCGGGCGACGGACGCAGCGTTTTGACAATCTCAAGCGTAGCCTTGTCGATGACATGAAGAGCGTCCCGGTCGGGCCCGAAGAAGACGTCGGTCCAGGCAAAGCGCGAGTTGTCGTGACTGCGCATGAAAAAGCCGGGCCCGAGGGTCTCCAGCGTCCTGACCACCGACCAGTCGGTCATGTCGATGACGCTGACCCTGGCGCTTTTGAGATGCGGCGTCGCCATGACCGGGCGGCCGCTCCAGGTCCAGGAGATGCCGGAACCCAGATGCGGCAGACCGGCAATGTCGATGTCGGCGATCTTTCTGCCGATCACCAGGTCGACGACCTGGCCGTTTCTGGCGTTGCGGGAGGCGCCGATGAGATGTTCATAGGCGCTGTCGAAGAAGAAGTCGTCGAGATAGTCGTCAAGGCCGATCTTGCGGACGGGAAAGGGCTCCGTCTGCTTCGGCGGGCCCTCAATGCGGTAGTCGTGGACGAAGCCGTAAGCGGGCGGGTCGTCTCCGTAAAACACTTCCCAGACCTCCGGGATGTCCTTTAANNTAAGGCGACGATGAAGCTTTCGCGCGGCGGCGCCTGATAGACGGCGCTCACGCGCGAGGATCTGCCTTCGGCGTCGCGGATGTCGATGATCTTTTCCACGCTTAGACCGTCGGCCGACAGGATCACCAGGCTGTGCGGCAGATAATTCGCCACCGCGATGTGGCGGCCGTCGCCGGAGATCGCGATGTTGCGCGAATTGACGCCGGCACGCACCTCGGCAACCTTATGCAGGCTCCACAGATCGTATTTCGTGACCCAGCCGTCGCGCGACATGAAGAAGACGAAGCGGCCGTCGGGGGTGAATTTCGGGCCGCCATGCAGGGCAAAGCGGCTGGCAAACCGCGTCAGCGGCTCAAACCGGTCGCCGTCGAGGATCGTCGCATGGTGGTCTCCGGTCTCCACAACGACGAACAGGTTGAGCGGGTCGGCGTCAAAGACCGGCCGGGTGGCGGCGACATAATCGGCATTGACGATGCGGCTTGCGGTGATCTGCGCCGCACCCCATTCAGGAATCTCCGGCAGCGGTGTGCGGACATAGGCGGCAAGGGCGGCGATCTGTTCGGCCGTCAGCAATTCGCCGAAGGCGGTCATCTGGGTCTGCGGCCGGCCATCGGCGATTGTCGCCACGACCGTCTCGGCGCCCTTGCGGTTCAGCGTTTCGGGGATCAGCGCCGGTCCGGTGGCACCGAGCCGGTCCTGGCCGTGGCAGGCGGCGCAATGTTCGGCGAAGAGCGCTTCAATCTCGCCGCCGGCGGACGGGTTGGAGGCGGAGCCGGCAAAAACCGGCTCGCTGAGCGTCGTGGCAATGGCGGCGACAACCGCCAGTCCCGCTGTGGCGATCGGGCTAGACATAACGATGCGGGGCTTCATGGCGCGACCCCCGGAACGGCGTGACGACAAGGCGGTCGGTGTCGGATTCAATACCGATCTCGCGGTCCGACAGGTAGCAGGCGGGGTCCTCCGCCCAGGGATCGCCGGTCAGCTGCAAGGCGCGCACGCGCGTATTGCCGCCGCAGATGTCCTTGTAGGCGCAGGCCCCGCAGCGGCCTTTGAGCGGCCGCGGCCGGGCCTTCAAACCGGCAAGAAGCGGGTCGGAAAGATCGCTCCAGATGTCGGAGAAATGCCGCTCCTTCACATTGCCGAGCGTGTAGTGCCACCAGAAGGAATCAGGATGGACCTGGCCGAGATTGTCGATATTGGCGATGTTGACGCCGGAGGCGTTGCCGCCCCAGCGGCGCAGCAGGGCGGTCAGATGGCCGACCTTTTCGGGATGTTCGCGCCGCGCCCAGTGGAGCAGATAGACAGCGTCGGCGTCGTTGTTGCCGGTGACATATTCGCGCGAAACGCCGTTGACGACATCACGCCAGGCGCGTTCGATCAGCCTGTCCATGGCGGCGCGGGTGACGTTCCAGTGGGCGTCGTCGCCGCGGTTCTTGTTGCCGCGGCCGGCATAGACCAGGTGCGACAGATAGATCTTGTCGACGGCCTCCGCCTCGGCAAGATCGAGCAGCGGCGCAAGGTTCTGCGCATTGTCCATGGTCATGGTGAAGCGCAGCCCGACCTTGACGGCGCGCGCCTTGAGCTGCCTGACGGCGGCAAGCGAGGCGTCGAAGGCGCCGGCCATGCCGCGGAAACGGTCGTGCACTTCGCCAATGCCGTCGAGGCTGATGCCGACATAGTCATAGCCGACTGCGGCGATGCGGTCGGCGGCGGCCTCGTCGATCAGCGTGCCGTTGGTCGATAGGCCGACATAAAAGCCCATCGCCTTGGCGCGGGCGGAGATGTCGTAAATGTCGGGGCGCAGCAGCGGCTCGCCGCCCGACAGGATCAGCACCGGCACGCCGAACCCCTTCAGATCGTCCATGACGGCGAAGACCTCATCGGTCGTCAGCTCGCCGGGAAAATCGACGTCGGCGGACAGCGAGTAGCAGTGCTTGCATTTCAGGTTGCAGCGGCGGATCAGGTTCCAGATCACCACCGGGCCGGCCGGCTGGCGGGCCGGACCGGGCGGCGAGGGATCGGCGATTTCCTTCAGATAATGGGTCAGGCGAAACATCGCGGGCTCCCTTACGCGGCGATCCTGAGACCGGTCTTCTTCAGAATCCGGACCGAATAGAGGATATCGCCGGCGCGATTGGCCGGGCCGAGCAGCCGGCCGATCTCGGCTGCCTTGGCCGCCACTTCGTCGCGGCCGCGGCCATGCACCATGGCGAACAGATTGTAACGCCAGTCCGGCAGGCGCCGCGGCCGGCGATAGCAATGGGAGACGAAGTCAAGGGCGCCGACCTTTTCGCCAAGCCGATCGACGGCGGCATCGTCGACATCCCAGACCGTCATGCCGTTGGCGGTGAGGCCGAGCCGGTAATGGTTCGGCAGCGCCGCGATGCGGCGGATGACGCCACTGTCCTGCATCGCCTGGAGACGGGCCATCACCGTTGCAACCGGCAGGCCGGTGCGTTCGGCGACGATCGGCCAGGGATCGGGATGGAGCGGCAAGCCGTCCTGCAGGGCGGCGACAAGGGCGCGATCGGTCGGGTCGAGCCGTTTCATGCCTCAGCTCCTCCGGCAAAGCCTGTGTCACCGAGCGGCGCGTCGACAGGCACCCGCAGGCCGACGAAATATTCCGCTTCCTTGGGAAAACGCAGAACCGCAAGGCCGGTCGCCGCTTCGATCTCGGCGGCGACCTGCTCGATGCGGCGCGGCTCCTCGCAGGCCAGCACGAACCACATATTGAGGCGGTGGGCGCGCTCGTAATTGTGCGCCACTTCAGCAAAGCCGTTGACGGTGTCGGCAACCGCCTCAAAGCGCGCCGCCGGCACCGCCATGGCGCACAGGCAGAAGGCGCCGCCCATCCTGTCGGCGTTGAACAGCGGTCCAAAGCGGGTCAGCGTGCCATTGTCGACAAGCCGCCGCAGGCGGGCGATGACGATGTCGGCCGACACGCCGAGATCACGTGCCACGGCAGCGAACGGACGCGGCTCGACGGCGATCCCGTCCTGCAGGCGTTCCAGCAGTCGGCGGTCGATGCGGTCGAGCGGTTGCATCACGCCACCGTTTTCTTGACGCACGGCGACAGTTTCGCGCCGGTCTGCTTGAAACAGCGCGTGCTGAACAGCACGTCGTGGCGGCGCGGCGGCCGGCCGGCAACCTTGCCGGCGATACGGTTCAGCCGGTCGATCACCGCCATGGCGGCATCGCGCCGGCGGGCATGGACCATGCAGTAAAGATTGAACGGCCAGGCCTGCCGCCGCTGGCGGGCATAGCACAGGGTGACGCCGGGCTCGGTGGCGAACGCCTCGCCGAGCCGGGGCGTATCGGCGTCGGCAACGTCCCAGACAGCCATGGCGTTGGCCTGGAAGCCGAGCGCCCGGTGTCTGACGACGACGCCGAAGCGGCTGATGATTGCGGCCCCAAGCAGCGCATCAAGGCGTTCAAGAATCACCTCTTCGCTCATGCCGGTCTGCGCGGCGATCGGCAGGAAGGGCCGCGACGCCAGCGGCAAGCCGGTCTCGATCGTCGCCACCAGCTCGCGGTCGCCGGGGCGAATCGCCGCCAGATCGGGTTTGCGCAGGACCTGCCGCTGCGCCGGTTCGGCCGTCTCCTCCAGCGCGAAGCCGAGATCGACGTGGTAGGCTTCAACAAGCCGCAGATCGTTGACCGGCAGGCCGCTGCGCGCCTCAATGTCGGCGATTGTCGCGGCAACGGCGGCTGCGTCGGGACCCGTCACCACGAACCAGAGATTCATCGCGTTATCCCGGCAGTAATTGTGGCTGACGCCAGGCACGGCGCTGACCAGATTGGCCACGGCTTCCAGTTGCTGCGACGGCACGGCCATTGCCGCCAGCGTGCTGGCGCCGAGGGTGTTGGGGGCGACGACGGCACCAATCCGGCTGATGACGCCGGCTTCGCGCAGGGCGGCATAGCGACGGATGACGACGTCCTCCGCCAGCTCCAGAGCTTCGCCAATGACCGAATAGGGCCGGCGAACGAGCGGAAAATCCCGCTGCCAGTCTTCAATCAGCCGCAGATCGGTCGGCTCCAGCGCCGCTGTGAATTGCGTGCCGGCGACCATGTCAGAGCCCCGTCCTGTGGGCGCGCGCGGTGAAAAAGATGCCGCTCGGCTTTTGCGCGGCGAGCTTAGCGACTTCCTCAAAGGTCATCGTGTCGTAGACGGCGAGGCGGTCGCCGTCGCGCACCGACAGCCAGACCTCGTGGCCGCGCGGCGCAAATTCCATATGCAGGACGGCCGGTCCCGGCTTGAGCGTCTTGACGATCTGCCGGCTCGGCACGTCGATCACCTGCACCGTATCGTTGTCCGGCAGCGCGAAATTGACCCAGATCTGCCGGCCATCGGGTCGCGCCATGGCAAAGACCGGCTGGCCGTGCACCGGGATACGGTCAATCTCCGTGAAGGTCCTGGCGTCGACGACTAGCAATTCGTGACGGCCGATTGCCGGCAGAATGAGGACGCCGTCGGCTTCCGCCCAGCCCTCCAGATGCGGCATCTTGTAGACCGGCAGCCTGGTCTCGCCGCGGCCATAGCCGGCCAGGATGCGCTCAGCCCTTGGCTTTGCTTGCCACAGATCGATGTGGCTCAGGCCGTCCTCGCCGAACAGGCCGGCGATGTAGTGGCGGCCATTGGCCGTGACCAGGGCGTCATAGGGGTTGGCGCCGACATCGCCGATCTTGGTCAGCTGCGGTTCGTCGCCGCCGGAAAAATCGGCGATCCAGGTCTCGCCGGCGTCCCACAGAGAGAAAACGAAGCGCCGGCCGGGCACGTCGACCAGGCCGATCACCTTGGAAAGCGCCGCATCGTCGGCGCTTGCGTCTCCATAGATGGCGGGAATGTCGGCGACCAGGTCGAGGCTTTGTGCGTCGAAGACACGCACGCCGCCGGGCTCGTAATTGGACACGGCGATCAGCGTGCCGTCATCGGAAATCGCGCCGCCGATGGCGTTGCCGGCCTGAACGATGCGTTTGACGATGCGGGCGGCCAGCAGATCGACCTTGGTCAGGCCGCCGTCGCGGCCGAAGACGTAGGCGTAGCGTTCGTCGCGCGAAAACACCACGGAGGCATGGGAAACATCGCCGAGTCCCTCAACCCGGGCGAGACGCCTGTGGGTGCTGGTGTCGACGATCAGCAGCGAGCCGGAGGCGCGCTCAATGACGACGCCGAGGTCGCCGGTGCCGCGCAGTTCGGCGGCAAAGACGGCGGCATTCAGAAAGATCGGCGCAAGGAGAGCGAGGGCGGCGCGGATCATTGGATTGTCCCCGCTTTCAGTGCCCCGGCGATCCAGTCGGCCTGTGGCTCGCTGAGCAGCGCCGACCAACCGGGCATCGCCGTCTCGTCGATGCCGAACAGGATGATGTCGCGCACCGTCTGGCGGTCCATGCCGGAAAGATGCTCCACGGTGAGCGGCCGGCCCAGGCCGCCCTTCAGCGTCAGGCCATGGCAGGAGCCGCAATCCTGGCGGACCATATTCGACAGCCGGGCGATTTCGGCCTCAGACAGGTCGCCGCCGGCATGCGCCGCCCCGCCGAACAGGCCGGCCAGGATGACAATGACAGGCAAGACCCTAGGCATGAGCGGCCTCAGGCACGGTTGCGACAAGGTGCGGCACGGGGCGAGCGGGCGCGGCGGCCAGATGGAGACCGGCGACGTTGCCGATGATGAAGGCCACCGGATTGGCGAGATTTTCGGTGGCGACAAGATCGGCGATATCGAGCAGCGTGGAGGTGAGTCTGCGTTCGTCGGGGCAGGTGCCGTTGGCGATGGCCAGTACCGGCAAGTCGGCGGGCATGCCATGTTCGATCAAGCGGCTTGCAATCTGCCGAATCTGGGCAACGCCCATATAGAGAACCAACGTCGTGTCGGGATCGGCCAGGCCCTGCCAATCAAGATCGAGCGGCGCGTCCTGGCGGCAATGGCCGGTGACATAGCGGACGCCGGTGGCCAGGCCGCGATGGGTCAGCGGAACGACGGCGCTGGCGGCACAGCCCTGTGCGGCGGTGATGCCGGGAATGACCTCAAAGGGAATGCCGGCCTCGGCGAGAACCTCCGCTTCCTCGCCGCCGCGGCCGAAAACGAACGGGTCGCCGCCCTTCAGCCGGACAATGGTGAGGCCGGTGCGGGCGAGGCGAACGAGCAGGGCATTGATCTCATCCTGCGGCACCGGGTGGCGGCGCGGCTGCTTGCCGACACAGATGCGCGCGGCGACGGCCGGGGCGGTGTCGAGTATGGCGTCGGAGACCAGCCTGTCGTGGACGATGACGTCGGCCATGGCAATCGCGCCGGCGGCCTTGACGGTCAGAAGATCCGGATCGCCGGGGCCGGCGCCCACCAGAAACACCTTTGCGCGCATGGTCTTGATCCCAGGCCGTTGTCGCATTCGATGCCGTCAGTTTCGCCGGCGAAGCGAGCAAAGCCTTGACCAAGGTCAAGAAAAACCGGGAATGTTTCCAATGTTTGCGGCGCTGCCTTGAGGCGGCCAACCGGGGGCGGTTTCGGGACTGCGTTGTGGCCGAAAAAGACCCTAGTCGCCCGGTCGGTGCGGGCCGCGACCGCCGCGGTCTGGCCTATTCGGCGATTGTGACCGAACCGATCATGCCGCGGTCTTCCCAATGGGGACCGCACAGATAGCGATGCTCGCCCGGCGGCAGGTCGAGCGTCTGCTCGACGCTCTCATCGGGAAAGAAGCGGTCGCTTTCGGCACGGCCGGCGTCCTTGAACCAGACCGAATGGCTGGTGCGCTTTTCGACATTGACCCAGCGCACCGTGGTGCCGGCCGCAACTTCCAGCGTCTTCGGGCAGAAGGTGTATTTGTAGGTCAGAACGACCGGCACGTCTTCATCGCCCGGCGCCTTGCCGGTCATTTGCTGATAGCGCGCCGCGGCTTCCGCGCACAGCGCCGTCGTGTCCTCGTCCTGCGCTGCAGCGGTGCCGGCCAGCGCGCCGATGAGAATCGCACATATGGCGCTAAGCGCTGTCGGCCGTTTCGTCTTCATTTTCCACGTCCTCCCCTTAGCGTTGCGCCGTCAGCTGCGTCGCGACGATTTCGGCCTCCGTCCCGCTGAAGGCGAGACGCAGGTCGAGCGAAACGTGATGGAAGCGGGCGTTCGAATAATCGTCGTGAAGGGCAAATCCGACCGTGTAGACATTGGCCGGATCAAGGCTGACATCCGACAGTGAATCGGAGGCGAGCGGACGTCTCATCACCACCGTCCAGGTGCCGGCCTCAAGCGCGCCGGCCGCCTCGAACGGACCATCATCGCCGTTCATCCGCCGTTCGGCGACGATCACACCGTTTTCCGGCGCGCCGCCGGAGCGGTAGCGCAACAGGTCCATGATGGTGCCGTTGCCGGCAAGCGCGTCGATCTCCTCCTGCGACTTGAGCTTGTCCCAGCCGCCCCGTTTCTTGCCGCGCCGGCCCTTGATCTCCATCTTGGTGCGCGATTCGGCCAGATATTTGGTGATGCCGTCGGTCAGGTCGGTGAGCGCCGGATTGGAGAATGCGGCGAGCGTTGCGGCATCGGGAGCGTCGGGCATGTAGCGTTCATCGCTGTGGCAGGTGACCCAGCAGCCGGCCTGATCGGCGTATTCGATCGACGATCCAGCGATCATCACGGCGAACTTGACCTGGTTGTCCGGATCGAGCTTGCC
>JABAOE010005974.1_pt1 | contig 13170 bp, 12 predicted proteins | sample 7062141 | NCBI WGS metagenome assembly JABAOE01 (sample SAMN14538627, study PRJNA623070) | marine sediment metagenome | biome: marine biome [ENVO:00000428]; feature: marine pelagic biome [ENVO:01000023]; material: deep marine sediment [ENVO:00002113] | place: India: Gulf of Khambhat ... | reverse complement strand
GTGTTACGTGGTCAGCGGTCAGCCCGGACGGCGGAACGTTGACCACGGAACACGCAGTAACGAACTGAAAAATCGAGAACCGAGAACCGAGAACCGAGCACGTGAGAATTGTGATTGCATGCGGCGGGACAGGGGGACATTTGTTCCCCGGCCTGGCGGTGGCGGAGACCTTGCTGGCGCGCCAGCACAAGGTCAAGCTGCTGGTGTCCCAGCGGGTCCTGGAACAGGACATCCTGGAACCGCTGCGGTCGTGTGCCGACAACCACCGGCTGGGGGTGTGCGCGATTTCGGCGGTCGGGTTGACCGGGCCGCGGCGGGTACTGGCGTTTGGCTGGGGGCTGGCGCGGGCGGTGGGGGAGTGCGCGGCCCTGTATCGGGAGTACCAGCCGCAGGTGGTGCTGGGCATGGGCGGGTACGCCGCCGCCCCGGCGATCATGGCGGCGCGGCTGTTCCGTCGCGGTCGGACCGGCACGCTGATCCACGAATCCAACGCCATTCCCGGCCGCGCCAACCGGTTCGTGCGGCGGCTGGTCGACCGCGTAGCGGTCGGGTTGCCGAACTGCGGCGATCATTTCCGCGGCTGCCGGGTGGTGGTGACCGGCACACCGATCCGCGGCGCCGTTGGCCGCGGGGAACGGGTGGCGGACGGGTACGAACATTTCGGGTTGCAACCGGATCGGGCCACGGTGTTGGTGACCGGCGGCAGCCAGGGAGCGCACGCGATTAACGAGGCCCTGGTAGCGACCTTGCCGTGGATGGAAAAGCTGCCGCTTTCGGTGCAATTCCTGCACCTATGCGGGGCGGACGACGAATCGATGGTGCGCGAGAGTTACCGCGCGAACGGGATCCCGGCGCGGGTGTTGCCGTTCTGCCACGAGATGGAGCGGGCGTACAGCGTGGCGGACGTGGTGATTGCGCGGGCCGGCGCGGCGACGTTGGCCGAGCTGGCGGCGTACGGGCTGCCGTCGTTGCTGATCCCGTACCCGTATGCAACGGGCAACCATCAATGGCACAACGGCCGCGTGTTCGAGCAGGCGGGGGCGGCGCGGTTGTACGACCAGCGCGTGCTCGAGCGCGGGTTGCATGCGACCCGCGGCGAGAGACTGGCCGGGGCGTTGCTGGAGTTGCTGGGCAAACCGGCCCTGCGTCGCCAGATGGCCGAGGCGGCCCGCGGCCTGGCGCGGCACAACGCGGCCGAGCAGATCGCAACCCTGGTGGAGGAGACGGCGCGGGGAGGGGAGCAGGTGGCGCGGGAAACTTCCAACCAAGCCCAACCGCTGGACAGCGGCCGGGTGCTGGGAGGTGACGTGGCATGAACCGACAACAACTCGTTGAATATCTTGGTGGCGGTCCGCGGACCGTTCATTTCCTCGGGATCGGCGGATCGGGCATGAGCGGCCTGGCCAAAATCCTCGTCGAGCAGGGTCACCTGGTAACCGGCTGCGACCTGTCGACCAACGGCGAGACCTGTCGCTTGCGGCAGCTCGGCGTGCGGGTCGAAGAAGGTCATTGCCCGAGCCATATCCGGCCGGACACGCAGTTGGTGGTGCGCTCCTCGGCCGTCCACGAGTCGGACCCGGAACTGCAGGCGGCGATCGACGCGGAGATCCCGGTGGTGCGCCGCGGGCAGTTGTTGAGCGCCCTGCTCAATCACCAGAACAACATTGCCGTTTCCGGCACGCACGGCAAGACCACCACCTCGGCGATGATTGCCCACATCCTCACCCGCAGCGACAGTGCGCCCAGTTTCTGCATCGGCGCCCATGTCCCGGCGCTCGGCACCAACGCCCAGAACGGCGCCGGCCGGCATTTCGTGGTGGAAGCCGACGAGAGCGACGGGACCTTGATCGGGTTCACGCCGGACTACGCGATTTGTTTGAACATCGAGCGGGATCACCTCGACTACCACAAGTCCCTCGACAACCTGCGTGACACGTTCGAGGTGTTTTTGTCGAGCACGCTGCGGCGGGTGTTTTACTGTGCCGACTGCGAGAACTGCATTCGGCTCGGCACCCGCCAGCGGGATGCGATCTCGTTCGGGTTGTCACCGGCAGCCGACTACCGGGCGGGGAACATCCGCCACACGACCTGGGGCAGCCGCTTCACGGTCTGTTGTCGGGACCAGGAGATCTGCGAGGTGGANNGCCGACGAGCTGGAGATCCCGCTGCCGGTCATTGCCGGAGCGCTGGGCGATTTCAGCGGTGCGCGGCGGCGGTTTGAACGGATCCACGAAGGCAACGGCATCCTGGTGGCCGACGATTACGGGCATCACCCGACGGAGATCCGTACCACGTTGAAGGCGGCCCACACGCTCGGGTTCAAGCGGATCCTGCTGGCGTTCCAGCCGCATCGATACAGTCGGACCCAGGCGTTGTGGGACGAGTTTGTCGGCGCGTTTGGCGGGGTGGACCAGTTGTACCTGGCGGACATCTACAGCGCGGGCGAGGAACCGCTGCGCGGGGTCACCAGCCAGGCCCTGGCCCGCGCCGTGCGGTCGACCGGCCAGGAACCGGTGCGGCACGAGGCGGATCTCGGTCGGCTGGCGGAACGCCTGGCCGGCGAGGCCCAACCGGGCGACCTGGTACTGACGATGGGCGCGGGGGACATTCACAAGGTGGCGGCGGCGGTGGCGGCGATGTTGCAGGCGCAGGGATCGAACCGGCCCCGCGCAGGCCAACGCGGCACGGCGATTTTCTCGGACCTGCGCAGCCTGTTATCGGCCAACACCCCGCTGCGCCGGGACGAGCCGATGGCCAAGCACACGTCGCTGCGGGTCGGCGGCCCGGCGGAGTTCTGGATCGAACCGGTCAACGAGACCGAGCTGGCGCGGTTGTTGCACTATACCCATGCCCGCGAGATCCCGGTCACGATCATTGGCCGCGGCACCAACTTGCTGGTGCGCGACGGCGGGATTGAGGGGTTCGTGATCCGGCTCGACGGCGCGGAATTCACGCGGGTCACGGTGGACGAAGAGATGGTCATCGCGCGGGCGGGCGGTCGGCTGCGGCAGGTGGTGAATGCCGGGCGACGCCATTCGCTGGGCGGCCTGGAATTTCTCGAGGGGATCCCCGGCACCGTTGGCGGGGCGTTGCGGATGAATGCCGGTGCGATGGGCCGCCAGACGTTCGAGGTGGTTGAACGGGTGCGGTATGTCAGCCTGGCCGGGGAGATCTACGAATCGGAAGCGCAACTGATCCCGGTGCGGTACCGCAGCTGCCCGGTGTTTGCCAGTCACGTGGCGTTGGAAGCCCGCTTTCGCGGGAACAAGACCCGCCCTTCGCTGATCGAGAAAACGCTGCGGTTGTTTGAAAAGAAACGCTGGTCGAGCCAGCCCGCCCGGCCGAGCGCCGGCTGCATCTTCAAGAATCCGGAACCGATCCCCGCCGGGCGGTTGATCGAGGAACTGGGGTTGAAAGGCGAGAAGATCGGCCGCGCCGAGGTATCGGAGAAGCATGGCAATTTTATCGTCACTTCCAAGGGCGCCCACGCGGCGGATGTGCTGGCGTTGATCCAGCGTATTCGCCAACGGGCGCTGGACGAGCGGGGGATCGATTTGGAAACCGAGGTGACAATCCTCGGCCGCGAAACCAACGGCAACGGCCCTGGCTAAGGTGTACCGCCCGCAAGACATGGAACACAGGCAACAACCGAAACCGAAACCCGGAACAAGGAACCAGTAACCCGCAACATCGAGATCTTGTCATGGCGAACATCGCGGTCTTAATGGGAGGTCCGTCCACCGAACATGATATTTCCGTCAGGANNGGCCGCCCTGGAAAAGCTCGGGTTACGGCCACAGCCGGTCCTGGTCGGGGACGAGAGGTTCCAGTTGCCGCCGGAGACCGAGGCGGTTTTCGTGGCGTTACATGGGACGTTCGGTGAAGACGGCACGGTGCAACAGCTCCTGGAAGAACGCGGGGTGGCGTACACGTTTTCCGGGCCGACAGCCAGCGCCAAGGCATTCGACAAGACCGTCAGCAAACAGGAATTCGCCGCGGCCGGGGTGGCCACGCCGCGCAGCATCGTGGTCGAGCGGGGCCGCCGCGAGTTTACCGCGTTGCAGGAGTTTCGCTGGCCGGTGGTGGTGAAACCGGCGCGGCAGGGTTCCAGCATCGGGGTGGTGTTCGCCGCCAACCCACGGGAATTGAAACATGCCTGCCTGGCGGCGGGGCAGTACGGCGACCAGGTCCTGATCGAGGAAAGCGTGGCCGGTCGCGAGCTGACCGTGGCGGTGTTGGACGACCGCGCGTTGCCGGTGATCGAGATCCGGCCGCGGGAACGGTTCTTTGATTTCCGCGCCAAATATACCGCGGGCCAGACGGAATACTGTGTTCCCGCGCCGCTGGAGGACAGCGTGCGGGACCGCGCCCAGGGATTGGCGTTGGCGGCGCATCGTTGCCTCGGCTGCCGCGACCTGTCGCGGGTCGACATGATGATGGACGGGGAGGGGAACCTGTTCGTGTTGGAAGTGAACACGGTGCCCGGGTTTACCGAGACCAGCCTGGTTCCCAAGGCAGCCCGGGCCGACGGGATCACCTTCCCGCAGCTGTGCGGGCGGCTCGTGAAACAAGCCATGCGCCGCGCGACCAATCCCGTGCCGGCCTGAGAACGAACATGACCACAGCCACAACCGATCAAAGCCGCCGCCCATGAAACCAAAGACCCCAATCAATTCACGGAACCCGCGGGCGCCGTTCCCGACCGAAAGCTGACCGGCGATGCCGAATCGACGCAAACGCAAACCGCAGTACCTGCTGGATGTGGCTATTCCCCGCACGGGCCTGGGGTCGCGGGGGGTTCATGTTGCCAGCGGGCCGATTGTCCTGGTCCTGCTGCTGGTGGTGGCCGGCTACGCGTTGTATCGCGGCGGGCACTGGATGGTTGACCGCTTTGTCTACCAGAACAACCGCTACACCATCCGCGAGATCGTGGTGGAAAACGACGGGGTGCTCGACCGGGAAGTGATCACCCAGTTCATCGCCGCGCGGGAAGGCGCCAACCTGTTGGCCTTTGACCTGGACCTCGCGCGGCGCAACCTGGAACTGATCCCGCTGGTCCGACGGGCGGAAGTGCGCCGGGTATTGCCCAGCCGCCTGGTGATCCAGGTCGAGGAACGCCGGCCGGTGGCCCGGCTCCAGGTGCGGCGGCCGGAGTTGCGGAATGCCGAGTTCCTGATCGACCGCAGCGGCACGGTTTTCAAATCGCTGGAATTGTCCGACGGGCGGGTCATCCACCCGCAACTGAGCGGGACAATCCCGGTGTTGACGAACGTTTCGCCGACCGACATCCAGGTCGGGCGCAAGGCGACCTCGCCGTCGATCTACCAGGCTCTTGAGTGGCTGGACGAATTTCAGCAGTCAGCCGCCGCCTCCATGGCAGAAGTGGTGGCGGTGGAATTGTCCCACCCGCGTCGCCTGGTGGCTCACACGCGGTCGGGGACGGCGGTGACATTTGAGACACAGGATTATGTCCAGCAAATCCGACGGCTGGGCGTGATCCTGTGGTGGGCCGGCCGCGAACAACGCCAGCCCGCCACGGTCAACCTGGCAGTAGGCCAGAGCGTGCCGGTGACCTGGCGCTGAAAGAATGGAAGGTTGGAAGAATGGAAGGTTGGAAGTTGAGGAACGCCCGAGATTGTCGGCTTGGGTCTGATCCAACTGTCCTGTCGGACCAGGAATTGAATCATGTTTAGCAAAGACCAGATCATTGTTGGGTTGGAGGTGGGAACCTCCAAGGTATGTGCGGTGGTGGCCGAGGTGCTCGAGGACGGCAACCTGATGATCATCGGCATTGGCCAGGGCCCGTCGGCGGGCGTGCGCAAGGGCGAGATCATCGACATGGAAGCCGCCGCAGAAAGTATCCGCGCGGCGGTGGCCGAGGCCGAAGAAAGTGCCGGGGTGGAGATCCACTCGGTGTTCACCACCGTGACCGGCGGACACATCCGCAGTTTCAACAACCGCGGCAGCGTGGCGATTACCAACGAAGACCGCGAGATCACGCCCGAGGAGGTCCGCAACGTCCTGCTCAACGCCAAGGCGGTCAATATCCCGGTCGATCATGTGGTGGTGCACGCGATCCGGCAGCATTTCTTTGTCGACGGCCATGACGGCATCCAGAACCCGGTCGGGATGATCGGCGCCAAGCTCGAGGCCGATGTGCATATCATTCACGGCGTGCGGACCCGGCTGCAGAACACGATTCGCTGCGTCAAACAGGTGCCACTGGACATCGAGAACATCGCCGTGAGCAGTTTCGCGTCGGCCCTCGCCGTGTTGTCCTCCGAACACCAGCGCCAGGGCGCGCTGGTGATCGACATGGGCGCCGGCACCACCGATTACCTGTTGTATGCCGAGGGCAAGGTCCAACACAGCGGGGTCCTGGCGGTGGGCGGCGATCATTTTACCAATGACATCGCGATCGGGCTGCGGTTGCCGATGAACCGCGCCGACCAGCTCAAGATCCGGCATGGCTCGCTTGAGGATAACCTGGCCGAGGAGGTCATCAGCCTGAAACGAGAGGTTGGCTTGCCGGATCGGGAAATCTCCCGCGCGCGGCTGTGCCACATCATGCGCCTGCGCGCCGAGGAAACGTTGTCGCTGATCCGGGGCGAGCTCGAGAAACGCAACCTGATGCATTTCATCGGGGCCGGTATTTTCCTGACGGGCGGCTGTGCCCAGATTGCCGGGATGCAGGGCCTGGCCACGCGGGTGATGGACCTGCCGGTCCGGATCGGCCAGAGCCAGACCGTTGGCGGGCCGACCTCGGCGATCGAGAGTCCGCAGTACTCGTCGGCGATCGGCCTGGTGCGGTATGCGTTGAGTACCCAGCACAGCGCGCATCGGCCTCCGAGCGCGTTCCAGCGCCTGCGCGAGAACTGGCAGCACATCGTCCACAAAGTCCGAGCCTTTATCTAGGGAGGAACCCAGTCGTCATGCCCAAACCACGCAAGAAAGTTGATCACGGCACGCGATCCCGATCGGCTGACCAAGCGGCCGCTAAAAAGACCGCGCGGAATCGTTCGCCGCGAACCGCCGAACCCGGTTCCCGCCGCTCCGCGCGCGGGTTTCGCCTGAAGATTCTCGGCGTTGGCGGTGCGGGCGGCAACGCGATCCGCCACATCAGCGCCGCGCGCGAGGAAGCGGCCCACCTGCTGGATGGCGCCACGTTGTTGGCCGTCAACACCGACCTCCAGAGTCTCGAGACCTTGCCCGCTGCCCAGCGCCTGCAGATCGGGGCCAACATCACCCACGGTCTCGGAGCCGGCGGCGACCCGGAACTCGGCGCCCGCGCCGCGCGAGTTGACCTGGAACGGATCGAACACGCGGTGCAACATGCCGACGCGGTGTTTGTGGCCGCTGGGCTCGGTGGCGGTACCGGTGGCGGGGCCGCGCCCCTGGTCGCGCGGTTGGCCCGCGAGCAGGGCGCCCTGGTGATCGGGTTTGTTTCCTTGCCGTTCGGGTTCGAGGGCGAACGCCGGCGCCAGACGGCGGCGGCTTGCCTCGAAGAACTCAAGACGCAGGCCGACGCCGTGATTTGCGTCCCGAACGATCGCCTGCTCAAGCTAGCCGATCCCGGGGCGAGTGCGCTGGATGTTTTCAAGCGTTGCGACGGGATGATTGCCACCGCGGCGCAGGCGGTCTGGCAATTGATGTCGCGCAAGGGCCTGATCAACCTCGATTTTGCCAGCCTGCGTTCGACGTTGCAGAACCGCCATAGCGAGGGGGTGTTCGCCTGCGGCGAAGGTGCCGGGCCGGACCGGGTGACGACGGCGGTTGAGCAGCTCCTCAACCACCCGTTGCTGGACGAGGATCATGCGCTGGGGCGGACGGACGGGCTGCTGGTCAGTATCCTCGGCGGGCCGGACCTGACACTCTCCGAGGTCCAGGAAGCGGTCGACCCGATCACCCGCGTGGCCCAGCGCGCCCACGTGATGATCGGGGCGGCGATCGACGAGGCATACCGCGAACGGATCAGTGTGACGGTGATTGCCGCCAGCAACCGGCAACCCCGCAAACCGGTGCAGCGGACGCCGGTGACCGTGCCCCAGGAGGACAACGCGGCGCCCGAACCGGCGGCGGAACAACCGGCCGCGGAACAACCGGCGGACGCCGCCGCTGCCAACGAGACCGCGGGGGCCGCCGTCGCGAAATCGGTCACCGCCCCGCACCAGGAAGTGCTGGCGCTGGACCATGTGAGCCGCGGCCGTTTCGATCAAAGCGAGCCGACCATCCACGAGGGACAGGACCTGGATGTCCCGACGTTCCTGAGACAGGGAGCCACCGTGAACTAACTGGAGGACCGACCCGATGGCATCATCATCCCGTTTCCGATTCGAGCAAGCCGGCGCGGTGCTGTACCGGTTCCACGCCGGGTCCGATGACGTTGAGTGGCTGCTGGTCACCGCCCGCAGCGGGAAACGGTGGATGTTTCCCAAGGGACATATCGACGAGGGGCTGACGCCGATCGAGGCGGCGGCGATGGAAGCCTACGAAGAGGTCGGTGTGCGGGGCCACATCGACGAGGATCGGCTCGGGCGGTATACCTACCAGAAATGGGGCGGTTCCTACCGCGTGACGATGTTCTTGATGGCGGTCGAGCGGGTCTATGACGAGTGGCCGGAAGATCACGAGCGCGAACGGTGTTGGATGAGCACCGAGAAAGCCCTCGACAAACTCAAGAACGCCAAGCTCGAAGCGTTGCTGCGCAAAGCCGTTGACCGGGTGGAGGAGTTATCCGCCGTGTGACAGGTTTTGGACCGCGGCGCGGTCGGCGATCGCTGCCGAACAACGAACGTTGAACCCATCATTCATGAATCCCGCCAACCTCCAACCATCGATCCGGGTGGTGATGTTGCCGCGGGATACCAACGAGCTCGGGACAATCTTTGGCGGCATCATCCTGCACCACATCGACCTGGCCGCCGCCGTCGAGGCGAAACGACATTCGCAGCGGCGGGTGGTCACGGTGGCGATGCACGAGGTGAAATTCCTCGCCCCGGTCCGGGTGGGCGACCTGGTAAGTTTCTACACCGAGCTGGTGAAGATCGGGACGACGTCGATCACGGTGAAAGTAACCGTGAAAGCCCAGCGCCCGCCGGCGCCGGACGAGGCGATCCACGTCACCGAGGCCGAGGTGGTGTACGTCGCGCTGGACGATAACGGGCAAAAAGTATCGGTCCATTAGGCCGCTGATTTCACGAGTGCAGTGGCATGTTCACCCGGTGGTAGTGTGCGAACTGTTCTGTAACTGTCTAACCAGGCCTGAATTCGAGGTCCTCGTGGCTGAACACCCAATATCCAACAAGGAATATCCAGCCGAACAAGACAAGAAAGCCAGAGGAGTCAACGGCAAGACCTTCGGGCGCCATTCTGATGTCTTATCCACTTGGGAATTGGGAGGTCCTTGTTGGATATTGGAGATTGAAAAAGGTTCCTGCAGATACCCGGATTTTGCTCTGAAAACAAAATTGCAGAACTTTTCACACGTGACTCGCCCGGCGGGTCATTGATCGCCCCCCCGCTGCTGNNGCTGCTGCCGAGAAGTTACCGGGCGGTTACAAAATCTGGCGGTCGCGGCATTGTGTTTGCCTGATCTTCTGGCATAGTACGGTCTCCAGATGATCTCCCCGCGTAAGGAACAATCCGCCCCCGCGCTCGCGCCCGGCACCCGCCGGCACGGGTTTACCGTCCAGCACGTCACCCCGTTGTCGGCCCTGCGCTGCGAGGCGATTCAGCTGGCGCATGACGCGACCGGGGCGCGGCTGATTCATTTGCACGCGCCGCAGGACACGGAGAACCTGTTTTCGGTTTCGTTTCCCACCCCGCCGCCGGATGACACGGGAGTGCCGCATATTCTCGAGCATGCCGTGCTCAGCGGGTCGGAAAAATTCCCCGTTCGCGATCCGTTTTTCGAGATGGTGAAGATGAGCATGGCGACGTTCATCAACGCGATGACCGGCTGGGACGGGACCTACTACCCGGTCGCCAGCAACGTCAAAGCCGACCTGTTCAACCTGGCCGAGGTATATTTCGATGCGGTGTTTCATCCGTTGCTGACCGAGGAGACGTTCAAGCGGGAAGGACATCACCTGGCGCCGGCCGACCGCACCCATCCAACCGCTGCCCTGACAATCAGCGGGATTGTCTACAACGAGATGAAAGGCGCGTTTTCCCACCCGGAATCGCGGTTGTACCGGATCAGCCGCGCCCTGTTCCCGGACACCCAATACGCGCGGGAATCCGGCGGCGACCCGCATGCCATCCCGGACCTGACCCATGCCGCCCTGCGTGAGTTTCACCGCACGTTTTATCATCCGAGCAACGCCTATTTTTACTGTTACGGGGATCTGCCGACTGCCGAGTGGTTGGCTTTTCTCNNACTGTTACGGGGATGTGCCGACCACCGACTGGCTGGCATTCCTCGAGCCGCGCCTGGCGGCGTTCGAGCCGCTGGCGATCGCGCCGGCGCTTGACCGCCAGGCGGCCTGGATCGCGCCGCGGCACCTGGACGAGACCTACCCGGTCGCGGCGGGCGAGTCGTTGAACGAGAAAACCTACCTGGTGATGCACTGGTTGACCGGCGACGCGACCGACCCGGTGGATGCCGCGTTGTGGCGGGTGCTGGACCTGGTCTTGCTTGGCAACGAAGCGGCGCCGTTGCGCAAGGCGATCGTGGACGCGAAACTGGGCCAGGCCCTGATCGATTCCGGCGAGATGACCGTCGGGCTCGAGAACACTTTTCGCATCGGGATCAAGGGCAGCGAAGCGGATCGCGCCGAGCGGTTCGCGGCGCTGGTGCGCGACACGCTGGAGCGGATTGCGCGGGACGGGCTGGAGCCGGATCGCGTGGCGGCGGCGTTCCAGCAGGCGGCGTATCATTACCTGGAAGTGTTGCCGATGTTCCCGCTGCACACGATGGATCGGGTCCTGGACTCGTGGATGTACGGCGCGGACCCGTTGACGTTCCTGCGGATGAACGAGCACCTGGAAGATTGCCGGGCGCGGTACGCGGCCGATCCGCTGCTGTTTAACCGGATGATCCGCGAACGGTTGCTTGCCAACCCGCATTGTTTGACGGTGGTGTTGCGGCCGGACCCGGCGATGCAGGGCCGCGAAGACGCCGCGTTTGCCGCGCGGATGGCCGCGCTCCGCTCCGGCTACACCGACGACCAGATGCAGCAGATCGCGACCGCGGCCGAGGAACTGGAACAGAACGCCGCCACGCCGAACACGCCGGAACAGCTGGCGACGTTGCCCCAACTGCGGGTTGCCGACCTGCCACCGCAACCGCGCGAGATCCCGACCGCGATCGAGACCGTGGCCGGGCGGGTGGACATCCTGCGCCACGACCTGTTTGCCAACGGCGTGAACTATCTCCAGTTCAACCTCGCGCTTGACGACCTGCCGTACGAGCTCTGGCCCTACCTGCCGCGGTACTGCGAGGCGATCAACAAGCTGGGCGCCGCCGGCCAGGATTTCGAGCAGGTCGCCCATCGCGTGGCGGCGTCGACCGGCGGCATCTCCTGCACCCCGACGTTCAGCCGGCGGGTCGATGATCCGCGGCGGCCGGTGCTCGGGTTGCGGTTTGGTCTCAAGACCCTCGATGCGAACATCGACCGCGCGCTGGGCGTGCTCAACGACCTGTTGTTTGGCGTCGACCCGCGCGACCGTGACCGGCTCGAGGATGTGATCACCCAGTCGCTCACCGCGTACCGCTCGCATTTTCTCTATGAAGGTATGGCGACGGCCAGCACCCGCGCCGCCAATGGGTTGGACGATGTGCATCATCTCGCTTACCTGGTCAACGGCCTGCCCCAGCTCGAACAATGCGAGCGGTTGCACCGGGATTTCGACGCCGCGCATGGCGCGTTGATGGATCGCATCGAGAGCATCCGCGATTTCCTGCTCAACCGCTACCGGTTGACCGTGAGCTTTACCGGGTCCGACGCGGTCTACGACAAGGTGCGGGCGGCGTTTGCGGCCTGGGCCGGCGCGATGCGGGCCGAGCCGCTTGGGCAGGTGCCGATCCCGTTCCGGGCACCGGCCGTGCCGCCGCGGGAAGGCCTGGCGGCGCCGATCGACGTGGCGTACTGTGTCCAGGCGTTCCCGGCGCCGCACATTTCCCATCCGGACGAACCGTTGCTGGTGCTCGGCGCGCGGATGATCAGCGCCGATTACATCCTCAGCGAGGTCCGGTTCAAGGGCAACGCCTACGGTGCCTGGTACCAGTACGACGGGCTCGGGGGTACGATCTCGATTCAGTCCTACCGCGATCCGCACGTGTTCCAGACGCTCGGGGTGTACGCCGGGGTGACCGATTACGTGAAAAACGTTGATTGGACCCAGGCCGACGTCGACCGCGCGATCATCGGCAGCGCCAAGGAAGACGAACGCCCGATCCGCCCGGGCGAGGCGACCGGTACCGCCCTGCAACGGCACCTGGTCGGGGTGACGACGGACTTGCGCCGATCACGGATGCAGCGGATGCGGGCGGCCACCCCGCCCGAGGTGAAACGGGCGATGCTGGAGGCGTTGCACGCGAACCTCGATCGCAGCGTGATTTGCGTCGTCGCCAGCCGCGAGAAACTTGAGTCGGCCAACGCCCAGATGCCGGGGCGGGAACTGGCGATCGAGGAGATCGACCAGGACCGCGCGCAAGAACCGGGTGCGGAGTAGACCGCGCACCGCGGCCGGGGTTGATTGGATTACTCGACCAGCTCGACGAGCGGCGGTGTCCAACCGCTGCGGACCGGTTGCAAGTGGGGATTGTAAACCCGGAGCACCACCTGGAACTCTCCCGCAGGTGTCGGCAACCAGTTCGATTCCCTGTCCGCGCCCGGTGAGTCCGGTCCGAGAAGAATTTCCAACGACCCGTCCGCGGCGAATTGCAGGTCGGGATTGGTACTGCGCAACGAGAGCCGGTTCAGGTCGTTGGCAGCGACGGTCAGCTCGGGCCAGTGATACACCGTTAGCGACCAGAACGCGTAGGCTGGGGGCAGCGCGCCTTTCGGGAATCGCAATCGGTAGGTGTTCTTGGAATGGAGCGGTTGCCCGTTGGCATCCTCGCGGCAGGCCATGTACAGGCATTCGGCTGGCGAGTTAAACCCCGTGTGGAGCGAAGCGATGGCAGCCCGTTCGCAGTCGTTGGTCCCCATCAACCCGATATGCCAG
>JABAOE010041332.1_pt2 | contig 13191 bp, 14 predicted proteins | sample 7062141 | NCBI WGS metagenome assembly JABAOE01 (sample SAMN14538627, study PRJNA623070) | marine sediment metagenome | biome: marine biome [ENVO:00000428]; feature: marine pelagic biome [ENVO:01000023]; material: deep marine sediment [ENVO:00002113] | place: India: Gulf of Khambhat ... | reverse complement strand
GCCTGATCCAAGTCAGACCTAATCCGAAAACTCGCCGTACGCGGCTATACGTGTATACCGAGAGATCCAGAAGGCATTCCACAATAGACAATGTCAGCAGTCCGTCCCATGTTGCGATGAACAAAAATCCGATTTGCGCGACACGCGGAGGGGACGGTCATGCGGCGGAGACTCATTGAGGCACTGACTTATCCTAGATTGTTCGTATTGAAGGATATCGGACTCAAGGACTGCCCCCACGACAGCGTCTTCGACCCCGCCTGGGATCGCTGCAGGAACTGCGGCCTCGGCCAGGAATGCCACTGGCTCAGCTCCATGAACGACTTCTCCGAGTTGTCGAACAAGCCGATCCACACGCTGCACGCATCATTGCTGTATGCCATCCGCCTGGTGGAGACGCACGTCGAAAACCTGCAGCACGATATCAGTTACTGTGACTGCGAGCCATGTAACTGGATCCGCGACGCACAGAGACTCTCGCGCGCTTTCGACCGGCAGTATGCCTGGGATTTCAGACTGAACCCGCCGCACGACGATACACCCACCAGAACGATTTCATAGATCGGGCCACTGCACCAACAGTGCACTGGACTGCAGCGGTAGTGAAACTAATTGACGAGCTCAGACGGAGATCACCGTGACGAAAAAGAACGTGAAGAGCATGCCGGGAAACGCGCAATTACTCGAGATGTACGAAAAGATGCTGCTTATTCGACGTATCGAGAAACAACTCAGCGAGGATTTCAAAGCCGGTCGCTTGCCGGGCGCGGTGCATCTCTACGTCGGCCAGGAGGCCGTTGCCGTCGGCATGTGCCAGCACCTCGAAGATACGGATTGGATCACCGGCACTCACCGCGGGCACGGGCATTACCTCGCCAAAGGCGGCGATCCCAAGGCGATGCTCGCGGAGATTTACGGGCGCGAAAACGGTATCTGCAAGGGCATGGGCGGCTCCATGCATGTGGCGGATTTTTCCCTGGGCATTGTCGGCGCCAACGGCATCGTCGGCGGAGGACTCGCGATCACTGCGGGCGCCGCACTCGCCGCTAAACTCGACAAACAAGGCCAGGTCGCTGTTTGCTTCTTTGGCGACGGCGCCGCCAACCAGGGCGTATTCATGGAGACGCTGAACGTCAGCACGCTCTGGAATTTGCCGATGGTATTCATGTGCGAGCACAACACCTACTCGGAGTTCTCGCCAACCGATACGGTCACAGCCGGAGAACTCGCGGACCGTGCCAGGGCATTCGGCATGCCGACCACGGTCGTCGACGGCAACGACGCCATCGAAGTATGGAAAGCTGCCGGCGCTGCTGTCAACAGGGCAAGAAATGGCGAAGGACCGTCCTTTATCGAAGCTCGCACCTATCGCATCCACGGCCACATCGAAGCAGAAGTACATTTCCTGAGCAGCACGTATCGGGACCGAACAGAGATCGAGCACTGGCGCAAACGCGATCCGATCGAACGCTTGCGCAAACACATCTTGTCGTCCGGCGCAGCTGATGATGGTGCGCTGGCAATGATTGATTCACGCATCCAGAAAAGAGTGGCGGCCGCGGAGCAGTTTGCGCAGACGGGACCGCCGGCGAGCGAGAAACTGGTATTCGAGCTGATGTCCGTCGGCCAGCAATAAAGAGGCGAGACCATGTCGAAGAAACGTTACATGCAGGCCATCAACGAGACGCTCATCGAGGAGATGGAGCGCGACCCGAAGGTGATCCTGTACGGCGAAGACGTCGAAATCAGCATGTTCGGCGACACCCTGGGATTACTCGAAAAGTTCGGCCGCGATCGCATCTGGAACTCGCCCATTTGTGAAGCCACGCTGACTGGCATGGCCGTCGGTGCGGCAGCCGCCGGCTATCGCGTCGTGTTGCACATGATGTTTTCCAATTTCATTTACACCGGCTTCGACGCCATCGCGAACCAGATGGCCAAGCTGCGGCTCATGACGGGCGGCCAGGTGAAACTGCCGATCACCGTCCTCGCGGGCTATGGCGCCGGCGCCTGTAACGCCGCGCAGCATTCCGACACGCCCTACCCGGTGCTCATGAACGTCGGCGGTATTCGCGTGGCGATCCCGGCCTCGCCAGCCGATGCCAAGGGATTGCTCAAGGAAGCCATCCGGGGGGACGTGCCGACGTTCTTCCTCGAAGCCACCGGTCGCGGCGGTGAGATGGGCGAGGTACCGGACGAGGACTACACGACGCCATTCGGCGTCGCCTCGGTGCTCAGGGAAGGCCGCGACGTCACGATCGTCTCGATGGGAACCATGGTCAAGCCCGCCGTCGCCGCCAGCGAAATGCTCAGCGAACAGGGCATCGACGCGGAGGTACTCGACTGCCGAACGCTGGTTCCTCTCGACGAGGACGGCATCGTGCGTTCGGTTGAAAAGACAGGCCGTGTCGTCGTCGTCGATGAGGCGCGCGACCGTTGCAGCGCGGCAAGCCAGATCGCGGCAGTCATTTCGGACAAGGCATTCCCTGCCCTGCGCGCGCCGGTCAAACGAGTGACCGTTCCCGACGTCTCGATGCCGTATGCGCCGAACGCCGAACAGGCAGTGTTACCCGATGCTCGGAGAATCGCCGGCACCGTCCAGGCTTTGCTTGCCCAGTAATGAAAATCAATCTCAAGCTGGCCCGCGTCGGCATGAACATGCAGGAAGCCACGATTACCAAATGGCACAGGCAGCCCGGCGAAACGTTTCGCTCCGGTGACGAGCTGTACGACATCGAGACCGAGAAAGTGACCCAGGCTGTCGAAGTATCCGCTGACGGGAAGCTGCTGGAAATTCTCGTGCCCGAGGGCACTGAAGCCCAGGTTGGCCAGGCCGTTTGCTCCGTCGAGATGGAATTGAAGAGCGGCGGCAGCTGATTTTCGCGGAGGACGGCATGGACCTCAAACTGCAAGACAGACTGGCCATCGTTACCGGCGCCACGCGAGGAATCGGTTTACGCATTGCGCGCCAGCTTGCCGACGAGGGCGTGCACCTCGGCATCTGCGCGCGCACCGCCGCTGACGTGACCCGGACCATTGACGAACTGAAAGAGAAAGGCGTCAACGTCGTCGGCGACGCGGTCGACGTAGCAGACGCCGATGCCTATCCGAAATGGATCGAATCGGCAGCCGGGAGACTCGGCGGGCTCGATATCTTGGTCTCTAACGTATCGGCCGGACCCAGCGTTGCAGGCGAAGAAGGCTGGCGTAATTTGTTCGAGTCAGATCTGCTCGCCGCGGTGCGCGGCTGCGAGGCAGCACTGCCCTTCCTGCGCAAATCCGATGCGGCATCGATCGTCCTGATCGCGAGCATCTCCGGCGTCATGGCCAAAGCCCTGCAAGCACCGGGTATCCATGCCTACGGTGCCTGCAAGGCGGCATTGATTGCTTACGGTGCGCAGATCAGCAAGGACCTCGGCAAGGAAGGCATACGCGTGAACATGGTGTCACCGGGCGCAATCTATTTCGAGGGCGGTCCCTGGGACTTCATCAAACAGAACGCACCCGAGGTTTACGAGGATGCCGTCCAACACACCGTCATCGGCCGACTCGGCACGCCGGAAGAAGTGGCGACCACGGTCGTGTTCCTGGCAAGTCCGGTATCGAGCTACACGACCAGTCAGAACCTGCATGTCGATGGCGGCTTCATGCAGCACGTCGCTTTCTAGACATTCAAGGCAGAGCGCTTGCAGGCGCTGCGCGATGATGCGTCGCTGCGAGGATGTAAACTAGTCACTTCCCCACAGGTACTCGATCTCGTCATCCAGTCCCGTCATTTCCCACCTTGCGAGTGCGATCGGAATGCTATCGATCTGGTTCAACTGGTCGAAGAAGCCTTGCATGCTGAATACCTCGCCGCGCTCTTCCTTGAGCTTTGCATAGTCGGCCAACGTGCGCTCCAGCAGGTATTTGCCGGTCACGTAACTCGTGCCGTAACCGGGTTGCCGCAGATAGAGATGCTGCTCGAATATCAGGAGCTCACGTTCCGTTTTCATCCAGCCGCGTGGCGTCCAGTCCATGTGCACCTGCCCCGCTTCCTNNCGTGCCGCGCGTTGCGCGAGCATGATCCAGACGAGTTCTCGCGAGCGCGGGCTATCGTCGTAAAGACCCGCATGCATGAACATTTCCTCCACACCGGTGGCCGTGCCCTCATTGCGGCTGTCGAAAATGTTGTAAAGCACGGAGCCCTGCCGCACCGGGCTCGGATGCGGTTCGTTATCCATGCGCGCCAGCTCGAACCAGTGCCAGAAATGCGTGAACAGCGGCGCCGGATCGTAATGCGCCGTAATCCAGAAGAAATTACGCTGCGCCTCCGGCACGAACGCGCCCAGGTGTTCGCGCAAGGCCGGTTCCATGTAATCGGCAACCGTCACGATTTCCTTTTCCTCGAGGAAACGCATGATGCGGGATGCGGCCTGGTCGGCTTTGGCGTCGTACTCTGCCGGCGTCGACGCAGCGACCAGGGGCGGCAAGTCCTGGTTGCGTTGCTCTTCGAGTCTCAGCGACGACCATGCCCGGTCGAGCTCCCGTTTCAACAGGTCGACTTCCTGTTCCCAGGTCAGCGGTACCAGGTGCACGTTTTGCTGATACCAGGTGTAATTCTCCCTGCCGATCCCCGATGGCCCGGCCTTCGACGGCGCCTGCGCCTCGAGCCACGCGATCAGCGCGTCAGTCGCCGTCAGTGACTCATCGATAACCGAAATCAGCGCGTCATTGCCGGATTCCGCAAATCTCTGCTTCAGTTTCTCGAGCTCACCGGCCTGGTCGCGGATGTCGCGAATACCCGTAATCCAGAGGTCACGGGCATTGCCGCTCAGGTTCTTTTGTGCTTGTTGCATGAGCGGCGGAATGACGCTCAGCTCCGCGGCCAGCCGCCGTTGTTCGGAATCCGAAAGCGGAAACTCGTAGGTCCAGAGTTCAACGACGGCGTGATGCGTAGGCCCCTCGTGCGCCGGCACATCGCTGCGGTAGGTCCAGATCGTGTTGTAAAAAGCCGGATCGCGTGCCCAGGGTTGCAACACCCGGTGATTGAAATCGTAGCCGTTCATCTCGGCACGCACGATGTGCCAGTCGATCCGCTGCGGGACCGGCCACGCGCGCCAATCCAGCCGTTGCAGCCGGTTCCTCAGCTGCATGAAGCCCTGGTAACGCCGTGCAAAGGTTTCGGCGGTGTAATCCGGGGCGCCGTCGAGCAGCGGCGGTTTCTCGAATTCGCGCCACTCTGCGAACAGCCGCAACAACTCGTCATGATTCCCCTGTGCAGGCGCATTTTGTGCGCCGCCGATGACGACGAGCGTAAACAGGAATAGCTTTATGGAAGCCCTTGCACTGATGGTTGTACCGGTTCTCATGCCGTCTCCCCCGTTTAGGCATTGATCAGGTGTTGCCGGAAATAATACCGTCGGATGCCCGGGCAACCTATCCTGCGCGGCGCCGCGGCGACGGCCGCTGTCAGGATCGGCAACGCCTCAGCCGGAGCCAGAGCCTATCTGGTTTCGAGGAAACCCCTATAAGCTATTGTTTTAATTATTTTATATCGCTATTACCGACCATGCGAGGTACCGCGGTACCGTCTCGATGCCGCGACCGCTGCGCTCGCTGGCGCCGGCGATTGCCAAAAGGCAAAACGATTGGCCCAGCGGTCATCTGCGGCGTCGCTTCTTGCCTCATTTCGGGGAAGCGATGCTAGAAAAACATCTGGTACTGGATGGCGCCGCCACCAAAGCCCTCCTCGGCAATCTCGTGACTGATTGATACGCGAATCTGCGCATCTTCCGAGAAGGTGTAGCGCCAGCCGAGGATCACCTTGTCGCGGTAGTCGTCCATCCTGTAATTGTCCGCGGGATCCGGCGCGGTGAAAATAATATCGGGTTGGCCAGCTGCATAGGCCAGCGTCACGCCGCTTTTCGGCCACAGGTATTCATAAAACACGCCCGCCAGTATGTCCTGCCGCTCATAATCGTGCGCGTTGAAGCCGACTGACTCCGCTTGCTGGTCCACGAAATGTGCCAGCAAACGCAGGCGATGCCGCTCACCGATCATTCGAGTATGTTCCACGGCGACAGTGGTCACCGTGCTGCTGTAGTCGTAATCGAATCCGGGCGTGCGGAATTCCTTCAGCTCATTGAAGTCGTACCAGCTGATCCAGGCCGACCATGCCTTGCCATCCTGTTCCGCTCGCGTCACGCGCAGCTGCGCCGTGTTCTCGTAGCGATCGTGGCGCGATACATCGGGCGATGCCGTGGCGTCCGGAAAGCTGCGCTCGAAGCCCTTGCCTACTTTGCCGTCGCTGTACAACCACCAGTTGTCAGCGAGGCCCAGTCTTATCGCCCATTCAATCGCCAGAGGATCCTGCTCCTGCTTCCCTCCCCCTTCGACCTTGGTGTCCCAGTCAAAGTCTTGCGCCAGCACGCCGATACGAATGTATTGTTCACGGTTGTCTTTATAGAACGTATAACCGGCCGCGATGTCGATAGCTTCCTTGTTGTATTCCGGGTTCACGGTCAGATACAGCGCGGAAGAATCGAATATCGAGCGCTCCAGCCCGAGCAGCAGCTGCTCCTTGCGATGCTTTTGCCAGCGGAAGCCGTCGCGACTGAAGCGCCCCATGAAGCGCCACTTGTCGTTCAGCGGCTCGCTGATATTGATGTCGATATCGGTGAGCAGATCGTCAGATGCCACGCTGCCGGTATTGATGCGCAACGCGTTGCCGACGAACTGGCGCCGTTCCCACTCGTACTGCCACTCCAGGTCGTAGGCGTAATTGACGAACGCATGCAGGTACAGCATCTGGGTCTGGTAGCCGTCCTCGAACTCCCAGTTTTCCTCGGGTAATTGAGCGCCTGCACTGCTCGTGATGAGTAGCAGTGCAAAAAACAGGCGCGCGGCACTTGCCACGACGATGCTCCCGGATGGTCGATGCCCGGACATTAGAACGCGCTGTGTGGCAAACCCCAATACGTATCTGCCCCAGCTTCACACCGGCACGATACGTAGGCATGTCTTGCAGGAATATGCGCAGTGGCACCTACGCGATACACTGGCACACGCCCGGGCTGAACGGATAGTTCCTTGGCCGACAGACAAGCGCAAAACGTCCACAACTTCCTGCAGGGTGCACGGGTTTACCTGGCCGGCCCGATGGACTTCGTCGCCAGCCGCGAGATAGAGCGGCAGCACGGCTGGCGCACGCGCATCAGGGAATTCCTCGAAGAACTCGGCGTGACCGTGTTCGACCCGTGGCAGAAACCGGAAATCCGCGGCCTGTTTGAATACGGCAAGGAAGATCTGAACACGATAAAGAAACGCGAACAGTGGACTTTCGAACCCACTCGCGAAGGATCGGCAACCCGCGCGGAACTCGCGGAATACTTCTGGGAGACCATGCACATCGATTTGCGCATGGTCGACATCAGTGACTTCGTGATCGCCTTCTGCCCGACCAATATCTACAGCGTCGGCACCGTTCATGAAATCGTGGTCGCCCGCTCGCAGCACAAACCCGTGCTGTTCATCAGTCCGCCGGTGGAGTTCAAGACGCTCAGGGATCTCGAAAAATCCATCGTTGATGATCCTGTACTGAAACGACTCCTCGAGTCCCTCGAAACCGAAATCCCCATCAAGCAGAACCCGACTGGCACCCCGAGTCTCTGGTACCTGCCACTGATCGGCAGTGAGAGCTTCTTCGATGGCTTCGGTTTTCAGTTACCGGAATATGTAAAACGGTTCCCGAACTGGCATGCAAGGAGCCCGCTCGACGAACGCGAGCTGAAGCGACCGCCGAGCCGTCCTGTGTTACCGTTTCTCGAGGAATTGGGCCGGGGCACGAGCGTACCCAGGCGCTGGGTACACGCCACGGGCCAGTACCAGGACGACGATGACTGGTTACTGCTTGCAGAATCACTAAAAAAATAGGGAAGGAGCGCCTATGTCCAGCCTTATCACGCGACTCGATCTCGATGACCGCCTGACCTCGGGCAATATCAGGCGATATGCGATCCAATGTTCCCTGGCCACCTTGGTGGTGTTGGCCCTCCTGATTGCGCTTGATGCCGTGACCCAGACGGTACTAATCGCGGCGCTCGGCGCCACGACCTTCATTGCCTTCGCGGTACCCAGGTCGACAGTGTCAAGCCCGCGCTGCCTGGTCGGCGGTTACCTCGTCGGCATGCTCGCGGGTTCCACGATGTCCACGCTGAACGCTTCAATCGGCATCGCCGACCCGCTGATGGCGCAAGTGAGCCTGATCGTATTCGGCGCGCTGGCGACGGGCATTGCCATGTTTCTCATGGTCGTGACCAAGACCGAGCATCCGCCCGCCTCCGCGCTGGCGCTCGGCCTGGTCATGAACGAGTGGGACGTGCTGACGCTACTGGTGATCGTCGTGGGAGTCACCATACTGAGCGTCTGCAAGCGCATCGTCCGGCCACACCTCATGGATCTCGTATAGCCCGTCGGCTATTCCGTATAGCCATACGCAGGGACCATGGTGTACAAAGACCGCGGTCATGAGGTTACTGCGTCTAAACCGATTTAGCGGCGCGTTACTGGTACTTGGCCTGTCATTTTCGCTGTGCGGCAAAGCGCAGGAAAGCGACGCAGATGCCGGTTACGCATTCGCACCGCTGTTTGTTGATCATTCGCCGCTCGAGGTCACGATTGAAGCACCGCTCAAGACCTTGATCAGGGAACGCCCGGACAAGGATTACCTGGAAGGCACCTTCAGTTATGCGAAGAGCGACGGCACGCAACAAACATTTGATCTCAGGCTACGCACCCGCGGCAAGTTTCGGCGCAAGAAAGAGACCTGCAATTTCCCGCCGATCCGCCTGAACTTCCGCAAGCAGCAGCTCAAGGACACGATCTTCGAAGGGCAGAACAAACTCAAACTGGTCACGCATTGCCAACAAAACAAGGTTGCGTTCGAGCAGCTCGTGCTGCGCGAGTACCTCGCGTATCGCATCCTGCGGGAATTGACGCCCAGGAGTTTCCGCGTGCGGCTGATGCGCATCCACTATGTCGATACCGAAGGCCTCAGTCCGAAATTGAAGTATGGCTTCGTCCTGGAAGATGACGACGACGTTGCCGACCGCGTCGGCATGAAGTCGGTCAAAGGCGGCAACGTCAAGCATGCCGATCTCGATCCGCGGGCACAAAATCTCGTCAGCGTGTTCCAATACCTCATCGGCAACACCGATTACTCGCTGGTCCAGGGGCCGGCGGACGACGATTGCTGCCACAACTCGAAACTCTTGTCGAAAACAGGCGGGCCGCCCTACACGCCACTGCCCTTCGATTTCGACTTCTCCGGCCTGGTAGACGCCCCCTACGCCGCGCCCAATCCGCGCTTCAGGATAAAGTCCGTACGTACCCGGCTTTACCGGGGAATTTGCAGCAATAACGACCTGCTGCCGGAGACCTTTCAGCAGTTCCTCGACAAGCAGGACGCCATCTATGCCCTCGTCGACGAGCTCTACATGTTCAACGGACGATCAAGGCGCGTGACCGTCAATTACCTGAATGCTTTCTACGAAACCATTACGGATCAGAAGAAAATCGACCGTCAATTCAAGGCCAAGTGTGTTGCCTGGGGATCCTAACCCTCCGGTTAGGCAGCAAGCTTCCCGCACCGGCAGCGACCAAATTCTATATTTCACTCGAAGAATGCTAAGTAACTAGCTGTTTTAAAATAATTATTATCTATGCCAGGTTCCGCTCGAACAGGTCCAGCAGCCTGCCCCAGGCGCGCTCGGCCTGTGCTTCGTTGTACACGGCGGAGTCGGGCGGGCACCAGCCGTGCAGCGCGCCCTCGTACACCTCGATTTCGGCTGCCACGCCGGCATCGTCGAAGGCCTGGCGCAGGGTGACTTTCGCCGCGGGATCGCGCTCGTCATCGTTCTCTGCGATTGCAATCAGGAATGCCGCCTGCATCTGCGGCGCCAGCAGGTGTGGGCTGTCGTCCTTGTCCGTCACCAGCCTGCCGCCGTGGAACGAAGCGCCGGCACCGATGCGATCAGGAATCGCCGCGGCCAGCCGCATGACGTAGGAACCGGTCATGCAATAACCGGTGGTGCCGATCTTGCGGCTGCTATCCACCGATGGCTGCTGATCGAGCCATTTGACGAACGCACGACCGTCGCGGACACAGGTCTCCGGCGAGAGGCTGTTGCGGTGCGGCATCAACATTTGACGAACTTCCGGGTCACGGTAACTCTTGCCCTCCGGCATGATCGTGCCCCGCGCCGTTCGATAGTAGGGGTTGACCACCAGCACCGAATAGCCGGACCCGGCGAGTCGCTTGCCCATCGCCCGAAATGCCGGGCGAATGCTCATGACGTCAGGCCAGACGATGACGCCTGCGTGCTTGCCGCTTGCAGGATGCACCCAGTAGCAATCCGCCGCGCCATCCGGCGTCTCGACCATGACCTCTTCTTCGACCACGTCCACCGCGTTCGCGACCGGGGGCAACATCATGGCAATCGCCGCAGCCGTGCTCCGCATGTTGAACTCGCGGCGCGTCAAGGGATTGCGGCGCAGGTATTGCTCGGCATCCCGGTTCGTCAGTTCGTCACACATAGCTCCCCCCTCAATCTTCCGGTGTGACCAGATGATTAACGAATTCAGCATACGGCTCAAGCGGAAACAAGGTAGTCGGCGATTGCCAACCGCCCATAAAAAAAGCGGCCAAAGGGGGAAATGGCCGCTTTTTGGTTTTAGAGGACGCCCGGGCAGGTCTGCTGGTCCCATTTTCGTAACTATCTTCGGTTCACGTTCCTCGCGGTTCGTTCCCCGTAAAATAGCTCGAATCCGTTCTCGATATCGGGCTACCCAAGGTATAGCGCTCTGGTTCTTCCGAGATCCTCAAAGCGTTCCGCACGTTCCACCTGCCAGTGTTCACTCACCGGGTTCCGTGACGGTTCTACCTTTTGCGTCCACCGCCCCCGACACTGACGGAGGCTCGGACCTCTTTCAGCAGGGCGGTGCCAATGGCCGCAACCATCAGCGATGAGGCCGAAGCCTCAGCGTCGCATATTATGCATTTCCCGGCATCGCGCAATTCGTGTTAACACGTATTGCCACTTACTTTCTTCGCAGCAAGCTCAGGAATTTTCCCGGGAGCAAGCGCAGGCGCCATTCCCCACGCGCGAAGCTGCAAAGAACCTGCACAATACGGGTTGCTATACTCGCCCCATCGATACCAACAACAACAACCCGGCCTGCCTGATCGTCACCCCCACCGCGGAGAAGTATGCCGATGTGCTGGAGCGCCTTGCTGACTTCCCTATTCCCTGTAAAGCCTGCCTCTCGACTGAACAGGCACTGGCGAAATACTCAGACGAATCGATTCTTTTCGGCAGGCCCGACATGATTGCCGGGCTACTGCCGAAGATGCCGACCGTTGACTGGGTGCAGTCCTCATGGGCCGGCGTGACGCCGCTCATCGAAGCAAAAGGCCGCGATTACACCCTTACCGGGGTCAAGGACGCGTTCGGTCCGCAGATGGCGGAGTACGTCATCGGCTTTTTGCTCGCACACGAACTGAGAGTGCTCGAGCGCATGCAAGAGCAGCGCGAACACCAATGGTTCAAGGGCTTCTCGGGCAGCCTGCATGGCAAACAGCTCGGCATCATGGGCACCGGTTCCATCGGCCGGTACATCGCGACCAAGGCCAATTTCATGGATATGCGGGTGACCGGCCTCAGCCGCTCGGGGAGCCAGGTGCCGGTTTTCAGGAAAGTATTTAAAACGGCGGAGCTGTACAAGTTTCTCGAAGGACTCGACTACCTCGTTTCCATCCTCCCGGATACCCCGGAAACCGCAAATCTCCTCGACGCCCAGGCACTCAGGCGACTGCCCCGCCATGCCTATTTCATCAACATCGGACGCAGCAACGTAGTAAACGACGATGCCCTGATCGACGCACTGACAAACGCCAGGCTTGCAGGCGCCACGCTGGACGTATTTGATGAAGAACCCATAGCACAGGACAGCCCGCTCTGGGACACGCCGAATCTGAGCATCACTGCGCACATCGCGGCAGTGAGCCTCCCCTCGCTCATCGTGCCGATTTTCGTTGACAACTACCGCCGCTACATCAACGAACAGCCACTCCATTATGTCGTCGATTTCGAAGCTGGTTATTAATGACTAAGAGCAAACTGCTTATTGCAAGCCCGGCCTGAGCGGACGATCCTCGTCGCTCTACATTGCGAGCAAGACAATCTACCAGGAGGAACGCAAATTGGACCTGGCAACAATCTCCATCCCCCGCCTGGCGCTCTGCCTTATCCCGGTCGCCATCGTCGTTGTACTAATGTGGCGCTGGGGCCAGGGCTGCGGCCGCGCACTGAACGCGATCGCGCGCATGGTGATCCAACTGACGCTGATCGGTTACGTGCTCGTTTACATCTTCCGGACCGGCTCCGGGCTCGTCATCAGCGGCGTGCTCGCGGTGATGCTGGTCGCCGCGAGCTGGATTGCACTGAATACCGTCAGCCAGCCCAAAGGACCTTTATTCCCGGCATCACTCTATTCCGTGGCACTCGGCGGCGGCTCGACTTTGATTTTGATCACCCAGGGCGTGTTGCAACTCGATCCCTGGTTTCAGCCGAATATCATGATCCCGCTCGCCGGCATGATCTTCTCCGCCAGCATGACCAACATCAGCCTGGCAGTGGAACGATTGAAAGCGGAGCTCGACAACCAGGCCGCATTCGAGCGCGCCAGGGAGATCGCCTTTCGCACCTCGATGATCCCGGTGATCAATTCCTTCCTTGCCGTTGGCCTGATTTCCCTGCCAGGCATGATGACGGGGCAGATTCTCTCCGGCGTGTCACCTCTGATCGCGGTGCGCTACCAGATCATGGTGATGTGCATGATTTTTGGCGCAGCCGGATTATCGACGGTTTGTTTTCTGGCGTTGATTCGAAAAACTCAACATTTCCAGCAAGGCCGTTAGCTTGTTTCGACCAATCACCTGCGTATACGGTTATTCATTCCTGCACTATCAGTAAAGCAGACAATTGTTCGCCGTGATCTTTATAATCGGATTCATCCCATACCACGTGTGACTGTCATGAAAAAAACAACGGCCTTACTTATTCTCTGTAGCTACTCTTGCCTCATTGCGTCCTTGTTCCTCACCGGTACCGCACTGGCCGCGCCCGACGATGCGCAGTCATCGATCACGGT
>JABAOE010017698.1_pt1 | contig 13193 bp, 13 predicted proteins | sample 7062141 | NCBI WGS metagenome assembly JABAOE01 (sample SAMN14538627, study PRJNA623070) | marine sediment metagenome | biome: marine biome [ENVO:00000428]; feature: marine pelagic biome [ENVO:01000023]; material: deep marine sediment [ENVO:00002113] | place: India: Gulf of Khambhat ... | reverse complement strand
TTGCGAGCATAGTTAGCGGCATAGCGTACGCCGATGTCTTCAAGAATCTTGATGGTGATGACGTTGTGGGATTTCGCCAGCGCGGTACGCATGGGAACCGGCCCGTAAAAGCGCTTGGAGTAGTTCTTGGGTTTCCATTCCTTGACTTCGCCGCTTTCGAGACGTTCCTTGTAAATCAGCGGCGTATCGAGAATCACAGTGGCCGGAGTGTAGCCTTTGTCCAGTGCGGCTGCGTAGATCAATGGCTTCATGGCCGAGCCCGGCAGGCGACGGGCCTGCAGGACGCGGTTGAACTGGCTGGTGGCGAAATCGTAACCGCCGACCATGACTTTGATCTGTCCGGTATGCGGATCCATAGCCAGCAGGGCGCCCTGGGCCTCAGCGTCCTGCTCGAGGGTCAGTTGCCACGGCCCCTTTTCCGGAATCTCAGTGACCCGGACCAGGATTTTGGCACCCAGGGGCAGTTTGGTCGTTGCTTCCGTGGCGTTACCGGTCGGCACCGTAGTGCGCTTCACCAGCTCAGGCGGGCCGGCCCATTTGGCTGATTGCAGTGCGATGCGACCCTCCTGGTCAGCAAAGCGCAGCAGCAGATGCTTGCCGTCGGCACCGCTGACGATGGCCTCGATGACATCGTCTGCTTCAGGCCTATTTTCGGCAAAGGCCTCGGTTTGCTGCTGTAAAAAAGTCAGCTCTTCCTCGGAGCTCAGGACCGCCAGGGGGCCGCGATAGCCATGCCGTTTGTCATGGTCGCGAAGATTGGCCTGCACTGCAGATTGCGCCGCCAGCTGCATATCGAGGTTCATGCTGGTGTGTACTTCGAGCCCGCCCCGGTAGAGCTGCTCTTCACCATAGGTGTCTTCGAGATAGCGCCGGACCTGTTCGGTGAAGTAGGCCGCGTTGGTAATGTGCTGGTTGATGCGGGGGCGGATATCAAGCTCTTCGGCTTTGGCCTGGTCTGACTCGTCCTGGGTGATGAAGCCCTCACTGACCATGCGGCCCAGGACGTAGACCTGGCGTTCCTTGGCGCGCTCATAGTGGCGATAGGGAGAGTAGCGGCTCGGTGCCTTCGGCAGACCGGCAAGCATGCTGCACTCGGCCAGGGTCAGCTCATCGACATCCTTGTCAAAATAGTTCTCCGCAGCAGCCTGCACGCCGTATGCACCGTGGCCAAGGAAAATCTGGTTGAGATAAAGGTAGAGAATTTCTTCCTTGGACAGGCGTTTTTCCATGCGGTAGGCAAGGATCGCCTCCTTGAACTTGCGCTCGAACTTGCGCTCAGGCGTCAGCAGCAGGGATTTGGCGACCTGCTGGGTTATGGTGCTGCCGCCCTGGACTATACCGCCGGCCTCGATGTTCTTGAGAGCGGCTCTAATGATAGAGGCAATGTCGATCCCCTTGTGTTTGAAGAAGTTGGAATCCTCGGCGGCAACAAAAGCCTGGATCAGCTGCTTCGGCATGCGCGAAACGGGGACAACGATGCGACGCTCGTCATAGAGTTCCGCGATCACCGTGCCGTCATCACTTAAGACTCTGGTAATCACGGGTGGCCGATAGTCTGCCAGGGTGTCAACGCGTGGCAGCGATTTAGACACATACAGGTAGGCGCCGACCGGCACAATGATGGCGAGCAGCAGGCCCAGCACGCCTAAACCGATGATGATGCGGAGAAGATTGGGGAGAAGAGGCTTTTTTTCTTGTTTTTTCTTATGCGGCATAAGTTCCTCGGATGAACAGACACTTCTATCATAGCTGTTCCCCCTACGGCAATACTTTTGCCAGTTTTATCGGCGCACACGCTATGCTATAGTTTACCGCCATGTCACAGCTGTTTAGCCGATGAGTCTTGAAATGTGCGGCTGCAGATAGCCACATCTGAAAGTTCTAAGGAGTTCAATTTGCCAGCGACTGATTTTCGCCGTAACAAAATTGTAGCAACGGTCGGCCCGGCCAGTTCCTCGCGCGAGATGCTGCTTGCGCTCATGGAAGCCGGCGCGGACGTTTTCCGACTTAATTTTTCCCATGGCCAGCACGCCGACCTGGCAAAAACCGTTGCCCTGATCCGTGAGCTCTCGCGTGATCGTCGTCGAGCGGTTGCTATTCTCGGTGACCTGCAGGGCCCAAAAATTCGCACCGGCATGATGCGCGGGGATGCCATGACCCTGGTCGCCGGACAAACGGTTGTTGTGACGACTGAAGATGTCCTTGGCGAAAACAACGTGATTCCGACGACCTATCGCGAACTGCCCGATGATGTCAGTGTCGGCGACCGTATTCTTCTCGATGACGGTCTGCTTGAGCTGCAGGTTGACAAGATTGTCGGTTGCCGGGTGCATTGCCGGGTGCTGATTGGTGGTGAGTTGAAGAACCGCAAAGGGATGAATCTTCCCGGCGTGGCCGTTTCTGCTCCAGCCTTGACGGACAAGGATCTACTTGATCTGGAATTCAGCCTGACACACGAGCTTGATTATGTCGCGCTTTCCTTTGTGCGCTCTGCACGGGATGTTGTTCAGCTCAAGGAACTGCTTGATAAGAGCAGCTCAGCCATCAGGATTATTGCCAAGATCGAGAAGCCCGAGGCGGTGGAAAATTTCGCCGCCATACTGAATGTCTCGGATGGCATCATGGTGGCCCGTGGCGATCTCGGTGTGGAGATCAACCCGGAAAAGGTCCCCCTGATCCAGAAGCACATCATCCGACAGTGCAATCTCGCCGGCAAGCCGGTCATCACGGCAACCCAGATGCTGGAAAGCATGATCAGCAGCCCGCGGCCGACCCGTGCCGAGACCTCGGATGTCGCGAACGCCATTCTCGATGGCAGCGACGCCATTATGCTCTCTGCGGAAACAGCCTCTGGCAAGTATCCTTGTGAAGCTGTGGCGATGATGGTGCGGGTCGCAGAAGATGTTGAGCGCGATGCACAGCTCAAGGAGCAGTTTTACCACCCGCTTTCCGAGCATGCCGGGGACCGCAGTCTGACGGAGTCGATCGGAGAAGCGGCTTGCCAGGTCGCCGAAAATGTCAATGCGGCAGCTATCCTGGCGTTTACCCAGACCGGCAGTACCGCGGCGCTGGTCGCCAAGTATCGGCCGCAGGTGCCGGTCTACGCTGTGACGCCATCCCAGGCTGTGCGCCGGCGCATGGCGCTGTATGCCGGGGTCCGCTCGATCCGGGTTGATATTGAGGGCGATACGGAGGCCCAGATTCGCTCGGTTGACGCGGCGGTTGTCGAGGCCGGGGTGCTCAACAAGGGCGATATCGTCGTGATTACCATGGGCAGCCCGCTGTCCGATCCGGGGACCACGAACCTGCTCAAGGTTCACCAGCTGGGGTCCTGACGGGCCGCTGCGGACATAGAACCTTCAACGCTAAGGACAACAAGCATGAATAAAAAAGCAGTCGTTCTTTACAGCGGCGGTCTCGATTCGACAACCTGCATGGCCATTGCCCGTGCGGATGGTTTCGAGCCCTATGCTTTGAGTTTCGCCTATGGCCAGCGTCATTCCGTGGAGCTTGATAAAGCCCGTGAATATGCCCCGCAGATCGGCGCGGCTGACCACCGGGTGGTCCAGGTTGACTTACGCCAGTTTGGCGGCAGCGCCCTGACCGATGATATCGAGGTCCCGAAAGACCAGTTGGCCGGGGATGCCATCCCGATCACCTATGTGCCGGCGCGCAATACCATTTTTTTAAGCTTTGCGCTTGGCTGGGCCGAAGTGCTCGGTGCACATGATATTTACATCGGTGTCAACGCTCTGGATTACTCGGGCTATCCCGATTGCCGGCCTGAATTCATCAGCGCATTCGAAAATATGGCCAATCTCGCCACCAAGGCCGGAGTCGAGGGGGACAGCCCATACACCATTCACACCCCATTAATCCAGCTCAGCAAGGCGGAGATCATTCGTACCGGGATGGATCTGGGCGTCGATTATAAGCTGACCCATTCCTGTTACGACCCGACCCCGGCCGGGGTTGCCTGTGGCCGCTGCGACTCCTGTCTGCTGCGCCTGAAAGGTTTCCGCGAAGCCGGTGTTGCAGACCCCGTCGAGTACGTGACGCGGGGCGCATAGCGCAGAACATAAAAGATTACAGAACCAGAAGAAGACAACCATGACTCATAAGACAAAGAATAAAGAGGGCGCACATCCCGCTGCCGGTGAGACCGTCGGCATGCCGGATATGCAGAAGTCCCGCGATGACCGCAACATTGCCATCGACAAGGTCGGCGTCAAGGATATCCGTTACCCGATCGTGGTGCTGGACAAGAACAAGGACAAGCAGCAGACCGTGGCGCGCATCAACATGTATGTTGATCTGCCCCATCATTTCAAGGGCACCCACATGAGCCGCTTCGTTGAGATCCTCAATCAGTATCATGGCCAGATCAGTATCGATCGCATGAATACGATTCTGCGTGACATGAAAAAGCACCTCGAGGCCAGCTGTGCGCACCTGGAGTTGGAGTTTCCTTATTTCATCGAGAAGCAGGCCCCGGTCTCGGGCGCCCGCAGCCTGATGGAATACCAGTGCCGTATGGCCGGCAGCCTCGGTGAGGAATATGACTTCGTACTTGGCGTCACCGTGCCCATGACGTCACTTTGCCCCTGTTCCAAGGAGATCAGTGCGCGCGGGGCACACAACCAGCGCAGCGCGGTCAATGTCGAAATCCGCTATTCAGACCACATCTGGCTGGAAGACCTGATCGGCTGGGTTGAAGAATGCGGCAGCGCCCCGGTGTTTGCCCTGCTCAAGCGTGAAGACGAAAAAGCCCTGACCGAACAGGCCTACGACAATCCGATGTTTGTCGAAGATGTGGTGCGGGCTGTAACCCAGCGTCTGCTGGAGGTTCCGGACATCACCTGGTTCCGTGTCGCCTGTGAGAACTTCGAGTCGATTCATAACCATTCCGCCTATGCAATGGTTGAAAGGCCCCATCCTGCACAACGTGGATAACTCTGTGGACAAGGTGGACAACTCATCAAAACGCCGCAATTTTAGTCAATTTGGGGCCATTGTCGGCGTGTTTGCCAAGCAGCCGGTCCCCGGCCAGGTCAAGACGCGCTTGACCCCCCCCTTGTCTTCGCAGCAGGCGAGTCGACTCTACCAGGTGGCCTTGGCGGAGACTGTCTCCCGGCTGCAGGCCACCGGGTTTGCCATGACGCTCTGTTATGCCGGTGAACGAAGCTGGTTCGAGACAAATTTCCCCGGGCAGACCCTGGTCGAGCAGCGTGGCAATGGGCTTGGCGTTCGTATGACGAACGCATTCGAAGAGTTGTTTGCTGCGGGGGCCGCGCCCGTGCTGCTGGCGGGGTCGGATAACCCGGACCTGCCGGTTGACCTGGTCAGGGAGGTGGTGGCCCTGCTTGATCACGTCGACGTTGTGACGGTGCCGTGCCGCGACGGCGGTTATGCCGTTATTGGTCTGCGCAGCTCGACCACGGAGCTGTTTGCCGATATCCCGTGGAGCACTTCGCAGGTGCTGGAAGCGACCCGCCGCCGCTGTGGCGAACTTGGCTTGGCTTATCGTGAAACGGCAATGTGGGATGATCTCGACCTTGTCGATGATCTCAGGAGACTGGTCGCCCGTTCCCCGGAATCGCTTACGGCACAACATATTGTACGGGAACTTGAGCAATTGCTCTGATGCACAGTGAATATTGCGGTCATCGCCGGTTGACTTAGTATGAACCCTGCCCGATAATCGGACAGATAATACCTGCAGAAGGAGAATACCTTTGGAACTGGTACTCAATGCCGGGCCGGTGGTCAAACTGGTCCTGTTGATTCTCGTCTATTTTTCCGTGGTCTCATGGGCCATTATCTTTTACAAGCAGCTGGTCATCCACCGGGCGATTCGTGATTCGGAGCGGTTTCTCGATTTTTTCTGGTCGAAGAAACGCTTCGACTCTATTGGCCAGGGGCTCGATGATTACCGCCACTCACCCCTGACGGTGCTCTTCCGTGAAGTTTACCGGGAGCTGGCCCAGAGTCGCCGCAGCAATGACGGCCAGGNNGGCCAGGATGGTGACAACCTGGTTGCCGATCTCGGGGAACAGGAACGGGTCAGCCGCGTGCTGCGCCGTTCCATAACATCTGAAAGCCACCGCCTGGAAAAGTATCTCTCCTTTCTCGCCACCACCGGCTCGGCGGCGCCGTTTATCGGCCTGTTCGGGACAGTCTGGGGGATCATGGATGCGTTCCACGGCATCGGTACCAGCGGCAGTGCCTCGCTGGCCGTTGTGGCACCGGGAATTTCAGAAGCACTGGTGGCAACGGCGATTGGCCTGGTCGCGGCTATTCCCGCCGTCATCGGTTACAACCATTTTGTCAACAAGATCAATGTCCTGACCGGTGAGATGGATAACTTCAGCCAGGAGATGCTGAACATCGTGCAGCGCATGAGTCGAGGCAACTGATATGGAAGTCGGCCAAAGGCCCTCCAGCCGGCGTACGGTGCTGGCCCAGATCAACGTGACTCCCTTTGTCGATGTCATGCTGGTGCTGCTGATCATCTTCATGGTCACCGCGCCGATGATGGAAAAGGGTGTCGACGTAGCCCTGCCGGAAGTCGAGAATGCCCCCAACCTGGCGTCTGCCAAGGAACCCTTGATCATTACCGTGACCCGCAAGGGCGACATCATGGTCGGCAACAACACGGTCAATGATGCCGTCAAGCTTACCCCGGTGCTGCAGCAGGTCTTGAGCGAGCGCGAGGAGAAGACGGTTTACCTGGAAGCGGACAAGCAGGTTCCCTACGGCAAGGTGGTCCAGGTGATGGCGGCGATCAAGCGCGCCGGCGTGGCCAAGCTCGGCATGGTCGCCCAGGAACCAGAGAAATAAACCGGGTTTAAAGCGAGCAGCCTGATGCCAGCCATGCCCCTCCGTCAGATTAATGATTTCCACCGGGACCCGAAGTTCGGCCGGGTGCTGCTCGTCTCGCTGGTTGTGCACGGCCTGATCTGGGCCGCATTCACCGGCGACTGGTTCGGCACCAGCACCAGACCGAAACCGCCGGTCTACTATGTGGACCTGATTCATAAGCCGGTTTTGAACCCCCAGGCCGGTCGACCCGACCCGCGTCCGACCAAACAGCAGCAGGCGGCTCCGGTGAAGCGTGCCGCGGCGCCAGCGCCGGCCCCCAAGCCCAAAGCCAAGCCGGCGGTCAAGCCGCTGGTGAAACCGGCCCCGGCCAGCAAGCCGAAGCCGGTACCCAAGCCGGTGCAGCGCGAGGAAACCAAGGTCAAGAGCGCGATCGAGGAAATCCGTGAACGCCAGGCGCGCGAGGCGGAACGTGACGTCCTGAAGGACAAGCTGGCCCAGTTGCGGGAATCGGTCGCTGCGCCGACCGTCGCCGCAGATGTCCCGGTCGGCATGCCGGACGGCACCGGAGACGAGGTCGGGGTCAGCGCACTGGCCTTTGTCCAGGCCTTTATTCAGCAGAACTGGGCGCTTTCACCCTACCTGCTCGACCAGTCCCGGCTGGGTGATATCGAAGCCAAGGCTACCTTGGTGTATGCCGCTGACGGGCGCTTGAAAAGCTATCGTATTAATGAGCCTTCGGGGAACAAGCAGTTTGATGATTCCCTGACAAAAGCGATTCTCAAGTCACGACAGCTGCCGCAGCCGTTGCCGAAAGACCTGGAATTGGCCGTGACTTTCAACCTGAAAGAAATGGCCGCAATGAGGAGATAGTTGATGTTGTTGCGTTGGTTTTTTGCCGCACTTTTTTGTCTCGCCCTGCCCTTCACGGCGCTTGCCGCTACGGAAATAGAGATCTCCGCCCCGGGGGAACAGACGATACCGCTCGCCCTGAACCGGTTCCTCCCCGACAAGGGGACAGCCTCCGAGCAGGTTGCAGCTGAGATCGACGAGGTGCTGTTTGCCGACCTCGACCTGTCCGGCCTGTTTCGTTTCGTTGATCCGGGATCTTTTCTCGACGATGCCGGTCGCATTGGCCTGTTCAGTACCCAGGTCAATTTTCCCCAGTGGCGCCTGCTCGGCACCGAGACCCTGATCAAGGGAACTTATACGTTGAACGGCGATGAGCTGGTTATCGAGGCGCGCCTGTTCGATGTCGTCAACCGGCGCATGCTGACCGGTCGGCGCTACGTCGGCAAGCCCAAGGATGTGCGGCGCATGGCCCACGCCTTTGCCGACCTGGTACTCAAGGAACTGACCGGCGAAGAAGGCCCATTCAGTTCGCGCATTGCCTATATCTCCGATCAGACCGGCGACAAGGAACTCTGGCTGATGGATGTCGATGGCAAGCGCCCCTTGCGCCTGACCAACCATCGCTCCATCGTCCTCAATCCCGACTTCTCGCCGCGCGGCAAGGAAATCCTCTTTACTTCCTATCGGGCCAACAACCCCGATCTCTACCGCAAGGAGATCTACACCGGCAGGGAGGCCAAGCTGTCCTACCAGTCGGGGCTCAATGTCGCCGGTCGCATGTCCCCCAACGAGCGCGAGATTGCCCTGACTCTCTCCAAGGATGGCAACCCGGAGATCTACCTGATCAGCACCAGCGGCCGCATCCAGAAGAAAATCACCGACAACTGGGGCATCGACAGTGATCCCTCCTGGAGTCCGGATGGTGACCGCCTGGCCTTTGTCTCCAACCGCCAGGGCAACCCGCATGTTTTTATTGCCGATATTTTTACCGGCAAGACCCAGCGCCTGACCACCCAGGGCAAGTACAACGCCACCCCGGCCTGGAGCCCCAAGGGTGATCGCGTCGCTTTCAGCCGCCAGGAGAGCGGCCGATTCGATATCTATACGATCAACGTCGATGGCAGCGATGAACGCCGGCTGACCTTTGGCCCGGGCAACAGCGAGCATCCACGCTGGAGCCCGGATGGCCGTTTTATCGTCTATTCCTCGGACAAGGGGGGCAACCGCGCAATCTACGTCATGCGCGCGGACGGTACGGGTGCACGGCGCCTGACCACCCTGGAAAGCGACTGCCGCCACCCGGCCTGGTCGCCACGTTGGTAAAGTCTAAATAACTGGGTGTTGTTATTTATGTAACAGGCCGTTATAATGCCTGTTCTCTAAGTGTAATCAGCCTCTCATCAAGTTGAATGAGATGCTATGAACCTCGTCTATTAAGGAGTGTACAATGAAAGCTATGCAAATGCTCAAGGTTGCCCTGGTCGTTCTCTTTCTCGTAAGCGGTCTTATCGGTTGTGCCACAACGCCCCCGGCTCAGGACGCCCCGGTTGTTCAGTCCGACATGAGCCAGCAAGGTGGCGATGTTAAGGGTGCTGACCAAGGCTCCATGAAGAGTGAAACCGTACCGAGCCACGAACACATGGCCGGGATGGAAAATATTTATTTCGATTTTGACCAGTTCACCCTCTCCGCCGATGCCCGCAACGTCCTTGCCGGCAATGCCAAGTACCTGCAGGCCAACAGCGGTGTTCAGATCGTCATCGAAGGTCACTGTGACGAGCGCGGTTCCGATGAGTACAACCTCGCTCTCGGTGAAAGCCGCGCCCTCGCCGCCAAGGACTACCTGGTCTCCCTGGGCATCAGTGCCAAGCGTCTTTCCGTGATTTCCTACGGTGAAGAGAAGCCTGCTGTCAAGGGCGCCACGGAGGATGCCTGGGCCAAGAACCGTCGCGCCGAGTTCAAGGCGGTACGTTAAGTCTTTTGCTCTGCCCGCTAATCGTCACCCGGAGGCGATGAGATGTTGATCCGTTTTTTCGGCATTATGATGACAGGCCTGTTGCTGAGCAGTTGTGTGGTCACGCAGCAGGACCTGCAAATGCAGCGCGACCTGCTGGAGATGAAGCGCCGACTCGGTGAAGCCGAGCGGGCGCTCAAGGAACTGCAGGATGACACCTCGGGAGGGGTTCGGGCCCATGTCGAGACGCTGGCCAAGAATCAGGCCGACTTCCAGGCGGAACTGGACGGCTTGCGGGTCGACCTGCAGTCAATGCAGGGGCAGACTGGTGATCAGGCGCGGGCCAATGACGAATTGCGCCAGGACCTTGCCCTGCTGCGCGATGAATTGAGCCTGCAGGTTGCCGATCACGACACGCGCCTGGCCAAGCTTGAAGCCGGGGAGACGATGCAGGCTGTGCAGCTTGCCAAGCCGGAGGAAACGGTTCCGGTCACGCCTGTGTCGAAAACGCCACCGACGCCTGTTGGCGAGAGCGCACCGGAGCTTTACGACCGGGCCCTCAAGCAGATCAGGGAAAAGCAGGATTTTGCTGCCGGCCGTGACCTGATGGAAACCTTCCTGAAGCGCTACCCGGAGCATGACCTGGCCGTCAACGCTTCCTACTGGATCGGTGAGACCCTTTATGCCGAAAAAGCCTATGAAAAGGCGATCCTGCAATTCGAGGATATCATCCAGAAATATGGTGACCATCCCAAGGTCGCTTCGGCGATGCTCAAGCAGGCGCTGGCTTTCGAATCCACCGGCGACAAGGCTACCGGCAAGCTGTTGTTGCAGAAGGTGATCGAGCGCTTCCCTCTTTCGGAGGAAGCGACAAAAGCCAAGCAAATGTTGCAGAAGCCGTAAATTCTGGAACGAATGTACCGGCCCGCCAAAAAAGGGTTGACAAGTAAGTCCCGGTCAGTTTATAAGACGCCTTCTGTGTGCCGCTAGCTCAGTTGGTAGAGCATCTGACTTTTAATCAGATGGTCGTAGGTTCGATCCCTACGCGGCACACCATTTAACAACAAAGCGCCTGCAGGTCATATCCTGCGGGCGCTTGGCATCTTAAGTCCCTATCGTCTAGCCTGGCCCAGGACACCGGCCTTTCACGCCGGCGACGGGGGTTCGAATCCCCCTGGGGACGCCAAATTGAAAAGCCTCTTCCTCCTGGGTCGGAAGGGGCTTTTTGCTTTCTCGTCGCTGCGGATTCAAACGGAACAGGTGCCGGGCGCGAGGTCGCGGGCGAGCTCTCTGGGAGCGCCAATAATGAGTCCGCGTCTTTACGGTTGCTTTCCTCAAATAAAACCTGTATGGTTAGTTTTCTTGGTGCCCATCGGTCGGCACCTTTTTAGTGCCTCGGTAGTTTCTTTTAGATCTTCCCCTGACACCAAGCTTGAATCTTCAGTCCTTGACCGTGCCTTTGTTAATACATCGGATGGGCTGATTATAATCCCGGAGTATCCATTTTTATGACGTTTAACGAACTCGGTCTGTCGACCGAACTGCTTCTTGCTGTGTCCGAACAGGGCTACAGCCAACCCACACCCGTTCAGGCCAAGGCCATTCCGGTCGTGCTCGAAGGGCGCGACATCCTGGCCGGCGCACAGACCGGCACCGGCAAAACCGCCGGCTTTACCTTGCCGCTGCTGCAACGGCTGAACGCCAACCGTCCCAAGCATAATCGCCCGGTTCGGGCGCTAGTCCTGACGCCGACCCGTGAGCTCGCCGCGCAGGTTGGTGAAAGCATCAACTGCTACGGCAAGCATCTGCCGCTGCGTTCAACGGTGATCTTCGGCGGTGTCAACATCCGTCCCCAGATCAGTACCCTGAACAAGGGCGTCGACATCCTGGTGGCGACACCGGGGCGCCTGCTCGACCATGTCGGCCAGAAGACGCTCGACCTGTCCCAGGTGGAGATCCTGGTCCTCGATGAGGCCGACCGTATGCTCGACATGGGTTTCATCCGCGATATTCGCAAGATTCTCGCCCTGCTGCCCAAGCAGCGCCAGAACCTGCTGTTCTCGGCAACCTTTTCCAACGAGATTAAAGAGCTGGCGGACGGCCTGTTGAACTCGCCGACCCTGATCGAGGTCGCACGCCGCAATACGGCTGCGGAGCGTGTCAGCCAGGTGGTGCACACGNNTTTACCCGCACCAAGCACGGCGCCAATCGCCTGACCAGCCAGCTGGAGAAAGATGGCATCAGGGCTGCAGCCATCCATGGCAACAAGAGCCAGAGTGCGCGGACCCGTGCCTTGGCCGATTTCAAAAACGGCGCGGTCAGGGTCCTGGTTGCCACGGATATCGCCGCCCGCGGTCTCGATATCAACCAGTTGCCCCACGTGGTCAACTACGAACTGCCTAACGTCCCCGAGGATTATATCCATCGCATCGGCCGCACCGGCCGTGCCGGCAACGAAGGCGAGGCGATCTCTCTGGTCTCGGCTGATGAACAAAAGCTGCTGCGTGATATCGAACGCTTACTCAAGCGCGCTATCCCCAAGGTCGTTGTCGATGGCTACACCTCCGGGTCTGCCGAGACGGCAAGGGAACTGCCCGACGAGTCACGCAAGCCTGCCGGTGCAAAGGTTCAGAAATGTGGTAATCGGCGCCGGACACAGCCGAAGCACGGCCGCAATGCCGGGCATGGCAAGCCGAGGGAACAGCGCAGTGGTTCTGCTGCAGCAAAGTACAACCACGTCAGCCCTTGAGACGGTCCGCACAAGCTAGCCTCCGCCGCTTCTGCTAACGGGCGACGGCTCATTTGACAGCAAACATCACAGGCCCTTCTGCTTTTTAGTGGAAGGGCCTGTTGCATTCTGGGTTTGAGCTTGTAATTACAGGCAGATGCGCACCGATTCGCTTGACACCCCCCTTTTATGAACTATCTTTTAATTATGCACAGTTGATAGCCAAAACACCTTCTTTTAGGGCTTTTGGTTGGCTCGATGGGTTTTCCTGGAGGCGGTTATGAAGAATCTGCGGTATTGGATACTCGGTGTCGGTTTTGTCGTCTCACTGGCTGGTTGCGGTGGGGGCGGCGGAGGTGGTGGCGCTGGATCAATAGCTTTGCAAAACTGGTCAGCTATCGTTCCCCCTAGCACTGTCGATGTAAACGCAATCTCTCAGGATGCAACATACTCTCCTGATCAAGGTTCCTTTACGGACAATGGTGTCAGCAGGGACGTGACAGTCACCATCGAATATGACGCTGAGGGTTCCATTGAGCGGATAGACATCGCTACGCAGAATAACCTGTCACTACTTTGGAACGTGAATACAGGCGACACCATTAACGATGGTAATGGTGCTTCGGAGTGGATTCTTTTGTTCGATTCGGTCGATTCNNCCCGACCTGGGAGTATCAGACCTTCGGGGCCTGGGAAACAGGATGGGATACTGACAGCGGGAACATCGGCGGTATTTCCATGGGGGTACCCACAGCAGCAGATGCAATTCCGACAACCGATGTGGTCCTATTTGAAGGATACTCAACGGGGGTCTACATCGATGCAGCTGGCGATGATTTT
>JABAOE010000195.1_pt1 | contig 13193 bp, 25 predicted proteins | sample 7062141 | NCBI WGS metagenome assembly JABAOE01 (sample SAMN14538627, study PRJNA623070) | marine sediment metagenome | biome: marine biome [ENVO:00000428]; feature: marine pelagic biome [ENVO:01000023]; material: deep marine sediment [ENVO:00002113] | place: India: Gulf of Khambhat ... | reverse complement strand
GCCCTCGGTCTTGCTCGGTTTGTTTTCTTCTTCTGCCATGATTCAACCTTCTCTCAATCTCATACCTTGCCGGCCTTGGCATCCTTGCTGCGCGTGACACCGACCGTTTTGCGCGGCCCTTTGCGGGTGCGGGCGTTGGTCGAAGTGCGCTGGCCACGAACCGGCAGGCCGCGTTTGTGGCGAATGCCACGGTAACAATTAATCCCCATCAACCGCTTGACGTTGGTCTGGATCTCCCGCCGCAGATCACCTTCGATGCGGAATTCCTGAAGGGCGGCGGTGAGATGCGCCAGCTGTTCATCGTTCAGGTCCTTGGTCTTTACCTCCGGCGCCACGTTGGCTTTCTCGCATACCTCGAGTGCCATCGTGGGACCGATGCCGTAGATGTACTGCAGCGAGTAGCGAATCATTTTTCTGTCTGGGATTTCTACCCCGATAAGACGTGCCATGGTGAACCTCGATTCCTAGCCTTGACGTTGCTTGTGGCGCGGGTTGGTGCAAATAATGCGCACCACGCCCTTGCGCCGCACGACCTTGCAGCGCTCACACAATCTTTTGACTGACGGTTTGACCTTCATAATGTTCTGTTCGGTTGCGGGCCAGCAACCGCTCCGCCCCGGCTACCGCTGGCGGAACGTGATCCGGCCCTTGCTCAAATCGTACGGGCTCATCTCCACGGTGACCTTGTCGCCGGGCATGAGCCGAATAAAATGGAGTCGCATCTTACCGGAGATGTGGGCCAAAATTCGATGTTTATTTGGTAACTCAACCCGAAACATCGTATTCGGCAGCAATTCCACTACCTCGCCTTCGACTCGTATGGTGTCTTCTTTTGCCATGTTAAAATTTCTGGGTCCTCGTCCGTGACGAGGACCGTATGCTCAAAATGCGCGCTCGGGGCGCCATCCGCGGTGACTACCGTCCATCCATCTTCCAAAAGTTTCACTTCGGCCGCGCCGGCATTGATCATTGGCTCGATCGCCAGCGTCATCCCGCTCTTCAATTTGGGACCACTTCGCCGTTTCCCGAAATTCGGGATTTGCGGTTCCTCGTGCATTTTCCGTCCCACTCCATGGCCGACGAACTCCCGCACAACCGCGAGCCCCTCGGCCTCGACCAACGACTGCACTGCGTGGGAAATATCGCCGACCCGGTTTCCCGCCCGGGCGACCGCAATTGCGGCCTGCAAGGCTTCCTGGGTTACCCGCAACAATTTCTCTGTCAGCGGGTCAATCACGCCAACCGCCACCGTGGTGGCGTTGTCCCCCACGAACCCATCCAGGATCACGCCGACATCGAGACTGACGATGTCGCCGTACTGGATCCGACGCGGACCCGGTATGCCATGAACGACTTCCTCGTTCACCGAGACGCATACCTGCCCGGGGAACCCTTTATATCCAAAGAACGGGCTCTTGCCGCCAATTTTCCTGATCAGCTCTCCTGCCCGGCCGTCCAGCTCGGCGGTGGTAACACCGGGCTGAACCGACCCTGCCAGCTCATGCAGGATATCCGAGGCCGCGCGGCACGCGGAACGCATCCGCTCGATCTCTTTGGCTGACTTGATCGGTATCACTACTCTCTGCTTAACGTCGGCCGCGCAACCTGCCTTTGCGCAGGAATCCGTCATAATGCCGCATAATCAGGTGGGATTCCACCTGGCGCATCGTGTCGAGCATGACGCCGACGATGATCAACAAACTGGTACCCCCGAAGAAACTGGCAGTCAGGAACGGGATCTGGAAGCTTCGCCAGAGGATGTAGGGAATGACGGCAATCACGGTCAAAAACACCGAGCCGGCCAACGTGATGCGGGTCATGGTAAAATTGAGGTATTCCGCGGTCGGCTTGCCGGGGCGAATCCCCGGGATGTAACCGCCGTATTTTTTCAGGTTATCGGCAATCTCGAGCGGGTTGAACTGGATCGCCACCCAGAAATACGAGAAGAACAGGATCATGGCGGCATACGTCGACAGGTACAAGACCGAGCCGATATCCAGCAGACGCGCCAGCCGCTGCAACATCGGCAGGCTCGACATGCTCAGCAATTGCGCCGGAAACATCAGGATCGCCTGGGCGAAAATAATCGGCATCACGCCGGAATAGTTGATCGGCAACGGCATGAACTGCTGCCCGCCCTGCATCATCTTGCGCCCGACCATGCGCTTGGCGTATTGGATGGGGATCTTGCGGCGGGCCTGGGTCACCGCGATCGTGCCGGAGACAACCGCCAGGACCATCGTGAGCAACAGGATGGCGTGCAGCGGACCAAATTGGCTCTCACTGCCGCCGCCGGGGAAAAACAGGGCCCAGGCTTGGGCGATCGCTGCCGGCAACTGCTGGACAATGCCGACGGTGATGATAATCGACACCCCGTTGCCGACCCCACGCTCGGTGATTTGTTCACCAAACCACATCAACAGCATGGTGCCGCTCGTGATTGTGAGTACCGTGAGCAACTGGAACGCGACCCCCGGATTGGCCACCAGGGTGCCCTGGAACCCGCTGATCAATCTCTCCGGTTGCTCAAACGCCTTGGCGAGGAAAAACCCCTGGATCAGGCAGACCAGGATCGTCAGGTAGCGACCGTATTGAATGATCTTCGCCCGGCCGCTCTCGCCTTCCTGTTTGAGACGTTCCAGCGACGGGATCACCGCCGAGAGCATCATCATGATGATCGAAGCGGTGATGTACGGCATCACTCCCAGGGCAAACACCGCGCATTGCTGGAGCGCGCCACCGGTAAACATGTTTGCCAGGGCCAGAATGTTGCCACCGGCACTGCGCTGGACTTCGTCCATGTAGGCGTTCAGTGCGGTCGGATCAACGCCCGGGCACGGGATGTTGGCCCCGACCCGCGCAATCGCGACAATGCCGAGCGTGAAGACAATCCGCTTGCGCAGCTCGGGGATCTTCCAGCTATTGAAAAACGCGGAAAACATTCGACATCAGCGCGCCGGTCCTACGGCGCCGCCTTCGTTTCATCCTTTGCCGCGTTGGAAGACCTGGCGGGAGACTTGGTTTTTGGCTTGCACCGAATCCCTGGCAGGGGCAACTCGATGCAGGTCCCGCCGGCCTGGTCGATCTTTTCGCGGGCGGACGCGCTGAACTGTTGGGCGCTTACCGTCAGCTTCCGTTTCAGTTCGCCGTCGCCGAGGATCTTCAGGCCATCGCGTTGTTTCTTGATCACGCCGCGCTCCATCAACAATGACGGGGTGACCTCGGTTCCGTCATCAAAATCGTTCAACTGCGACACGTTGACAGTGGTAAACACCGTGCCAAACGCGCGGTTGTTGAAGCCGCGCTTGGGAACCCGGCGATAGAGCGGCATCTGGCCACCCTCGAACCCGATCCGGATCGAACCGCCGGAACGAGAGGTCTGCCCCTTTTCCCCCTTGCCACTGGTTTTGCCGTGGCCGGACCGGTCGCCGGTGCCCAACCGCTTGGTGCGGTGCTTGGCGCCCGGACGCGGTTTGAGATTGTTCAGTCGCATCGTCATCTTATGCATCCCCTGCGCTGGTGGTAGCCGGTGCTGTCGCGGTAGCCTGACCCAGACCGCGCACGCGGTAAATTTCTTCCTTCGGTCGTAGTTGCTGCAAGCCATCCAGCGTCGCCTTGACAACGTTGACCGCGTTGGCCGAACCGAGCGACTTGGTCAGGATATCCCGAATCCCGGCCGCTTCCATCACCGCCCGCACACTGCCGCCGGCGATCACGCCGGTACCGGGAGAGGCAGGTCGCAACAGCACCTGGCCGCCGCCGTACTGGCCCATGACCTGGTGCGGAATCGTGGCGCCCTTGAGATGGACCGGGACCATGGCGCGCCGCGCCTGTTCGTTACCTTTGCGGATGGCGTCCGCCACCTCGTTGGCCTTGCCGAAACCGTAGCCGACCTTGCCCTTGCGGTCACCCACCACGATCAGCGCACTGAAATGAAACCGTCGACCGCCCTTGACGACTTTCGAGGAGCGGTTGACGAAGACCACCTTCTCAACCATCTCGTCGCCGTCGGGGCGTGGCGGGTCATTCGGGCGCTGGCGCGGCCCGCGTCCGCGCGGACCTTGCCCGCGGGGACCCTGCCCGCGACCGCCACGTGGTGGCGGGCTGCCAGCAGCAGCAGCGGGTTTTGGCTGGGGATCCGGTTGCGGAGCTTCCGGCGTGGTCGGAGATGGTGTTGCGTTGGTATTGGTTTCGGCCATATCAGAATTTCAATCCGGCTTCGCGGGCGGCGTCGGCCAGGGCCTTGACTCGGCCGTGGTAGCGAAACCCACCACGGTCGAAGACAACCTCCGCGATCTTTTGTTCCTTGGCCTTGGCCGCAGCCAGGGCTCCCAGTTTCTTGGCGCCCTCAACGGTGGGCCGGGTACCTTGGCCCTCGGTGCTGAGCGTGCTGGCGGAGGCGAGCGTGGCGCCCCGCACGTCGTCGATGAACTGGACGTAGATGTGTTTCCCGGTAAAACATACGCTCATCCGGGGACGGACCGCCGTGCCCTGCACTTTCTGGCGCAGGCGAGCGTGCCGTCGATTTCGATAGTCACTGGTTGTTCGTGGACGCATATGAAAAGTTCCCCTACCCGCCGGTTGCCACGGTCTTGCCGGCCTTGCGACGGACCTGCTCGTCTTCGTAGCGGACTCCTTTGCCCTTGTACGGTTCCGCCGGGGCAAACCGCCGGATGCGGGCGGCGACTTCCCCGACCATCTGTTTGTCGGCGCCCTGGACGGTAATGCGGGTGTTGTCCGCAACGGTCACGGTGATCGCTGCGGGAAATTCGTAGACGATCGGGTGCGAGAACCCGAGCGACATGTTCAGGGTCTGGCCCTGGACCGAGGCGCGGAACCCAACCCCCTCGATCACGAGGTTGCGGGTGTACCCGTCGTTGACGCCGGTCACCATGTTAGCCAACAGGCTGCGGCTGAGCCCCCAGCGGGATTTGGCAGCCCGATCCACCTGGTCGGTGCTGGCGATCAGCTTGCCTTCCTTGACCTCGACGTTGATCGGTGAAGGAACGGTCCACTCGAGCTTGCCCTTCGGGCCCTCGATGGTGACCGCCCGGCCATTCACCGTGACCTTGGTCTTGTCCGGAATCTCAATCGGTTGTTTTCCAATGCGCGACATGTTGAATTACCAAACGTAAGCCAGGATTTCGCCACCGATGTTCTGTTTGCGGGCTTCGTGACCGGTCATGATCCCACGCGAGGTGGTGACGATGGAAATCCCCATCCCCCCAAGCACGCGGGGCAGGTCCTTGGCACCCTTGTAGGTTCGCAGGCCGGGCCGGCTGACGCGGCGAATACCGACGATCGCCCGCTCCTTGCCCGAAGTTTTCAGTTGCAGCCGGAGTTCTTGCAGGCCGTTGTCGAGTTTCTCGGCATAGAAATCGGCAATGTACCCCTCGCGTTTGAGGATGCCGGCCATCTCGGCCTTCAGCCGCGAGTACGGCAGATGCACCTCGGACTTGCCGGCGGTGTTCGCGTTGCGAATCCGGGTCAGAAAATCAGATATGGGATCACTCATACTCATCGGTTCACCAGCTCGCTTTTACCACGCCGGGGATCCTGCCCTGGCTAGCCAGGTCGCGGAAACAAAGGCGGCACATCTGGAACCGGCGGATATAGGACCGGCGCCGGCCACAGACCTGGCAGCGGTTATACTGGCGCGCCGNNTTTCGCGACTAAACAAAGTTTCGCCATAATTACCTCAACTACTGAAGGGCATCCCCAACAGCTTCAACAACTCCTTGGCATCCTCGTCAGAGGTGGCCGTGGTCACAAAGGTGACGTCCATCCCGAGATTCGCTTTCACCTGGTCCAGCTCGATCTCGGGAAAAATCGTATGGTCTTTCACCCCAAAGGTGTAGTTCCCCCGCCCGTCAAAACCGCGAGGCGACACGCCACGAAAATCGCGGATCCGCGGCAGGGCCGTCTGTAAAAACCGCTCCAAAAAATCGTACATCCGCCCGCCGCGCAGGGTAACTTTCGCCCCGACCGGCATTCCCTCACGGACATGGAAATTGGAAATGCTCTTGCGGGCGCGGGTGACCACGGCTTTCTGGCCCGTCACCAGCGCCAATTCTTTCTCCGCCTCGGCCAGGACGGACTTGTCCTGCCGCGCGTTGACACCGATGTTGAGCACCACTTTCGTGACGCGGGGCACACACATCGGGTTGGCGAACTTGCCGCTCTCGCGCAGTTTGCCGAAGATCTCTTTTTGGTAATGTTCTTTCAACTGGGACATGGCAAATTCCTACGCGTCGCTGGCCACCGCCACCCCGCGCTTCTGCAAACGCGCGTCGTATTGTTCCTGCCGCATCACTTTCGATGCGGCAATCGGAGCTTCCTTGGTAATGATCCCGCCCTTGGGACGATCCTCGCTCTTGCGCATCGTTTTCTTGACGACATTGACACCCTCAACCAGGACCCGCTGCTTGGCCGGGTACGTGGCCAGCACCTTGCCGGCCTTGCCTTTCTCGGCCCCCCAGAGAACCACGACCAGGTCATTCTTTTTCACATGCAAACCGCGCGCCATGGTTACAACACCTCCGGTGCGAGCGAAATGATCTTCATGAAGTTTTTCTCGCGCAACTCGCGGGCGACCGGCCCGAAGATGCGGGTTCCACGCGGGTTCTTTTGCTGGTCGATGATCACGACCGCGTTGTTGTCGAACCGGAGGTACGATCCGTCCGGCCGCCGCAGCGGCGAACGCGTGCGCACCACTACGGCATCGACCACCTCGCCTTTTTTTACGGTACCGTCCGGGCTCGCTTCCCGGACATGCGCCTTGATGATGTCGCCAACCCGGGCGTAACGTTTCTGGTGGCCGAGCACCCCGATCGCCCAGGCCAGCCGGGCGCCGGTATTATCGGCCACGTCAAGATGTGTACGGAGCTGGATCATGTCATTCCCCGGCGGCTAGACCGTCTCCTGCGATGATTTGCGCAGGACCTCCTCCAGGCGCCACCGTTTTAACTTGCTCAACGGCCTGGCCGACACGATTCGTACCGTGTCGCCCACCCCGGCCGCGTTCTCTTCGTCATGCACGTAGTAGCGCTTGAACTTGGTCACGATTTTCTTGTACCGCGGGTGACGAACACGGCGGCCGATCTTTACCACGATCGTTTTCGCCATCCGGTTGCTGACAACTTCACCGACCAGCGACTTCTGGGTTGTTGTGGTTGTTTGGGTCTCGGTCATTGTATCCCGCTGGTTATTCGCTGCTGGCTGCCCCGGCGGCAATCCGCCGTTCATTCAACACGGTTTCGATCCGCGCAATGTCCCGGCGCACATCGCGAATGCGGCTGGCGCGCTCCAATTGCGCGGTCTGCTGTTGCAGGCGCAGGTTGAAGATTTCCTGCCGAAGATCACGCAGTTTGGCGGCTGCCTCGACGTCTGTCAACTCACGTATTTCCTTGGCTTTCATGCGCGGTACCTGTCTCGTCTCGATCCACTAGTCACGACTGACAAACCTCGTCCGGATCGGGAGTTTGTTAGCCGCCAGGCGAAATCCCTGGCGGGCGATCTGTTCGGAGACACCACCGAGCTCGAACATCACGCTGCCGGGTCGCACGGTCGCCACCCACGTATCCAGCGGCCCTTTCCCCTTGCCCATTCGGGTCTCGGGCGGGCGCGAGGTGATCGGCTGGTCGGGGAAGATCCGGATCCAGAGCTTGCCGCGGCGTTTCATCGCCCGCGACAACGCCACGCGACAGGCCTCGATCTGGGTGGTGCTGATCCAGGACCGTTCGAGTGCCTGCAGCCCGTACTCGCCAAACGCAACGCTAGCACCCCGCCGCGCGATCCCGCGCCGGCTGCCGCGCTGGACCTTGCGGTGTTTCACTCGTTTGGGCATCAATGGCATGGCTTATTCACTCCCTTTCAAAATTTTGTTCGGTCGATCATCAGGCGGCTGCACCGGCCGCCGCGGCGGCGGCTCCGATCGGTTCACGCAGGGATCGCTCACCCTTGCACAACCAGACCTTGACGCCGATCGTGCCGTACACTGTCTTGGCCTCGGCGAACCCGTAATCGATATCCGCCCGCAAGGTATGCAACGGGATCTTCCCCTGGCGATACCGTTCCCGCCGCGCCAGTTCCGAGCCACCAAGCCGACCGCCGCAGGCGATCTTGATCCCTTCGGCGCCAAAATCCATCGACGTCTGGACCGCTTTTTTCATGGCACGACGGAAACTGATCCGCCGTTCCAGTTGCAGGGCGACATTCTCAGCCACAAGCTGGGCATCCAGCTCCGGTTGCTTGATTTCAATGATATCGACATAAATATCGCGGCCACTCAACTGCGTGAGTTCTTCCTTGAGCTTGTCGATCTCCGAACCCTTGCGGCCGATCACGATCCCCGGCCGCGCCGTGTGGATGGTGATCCGGGCCCGGTTGGCGTAGCGCTCAATCCCCACCTTCGGCACCGCCGCGGTGGCCAGTTTCTTTTTGACGAAATTACGCAGCTTGATGTCCTGCAATAGTAACGGCGCGTAGTCTTTCTTGTCGGCATACCACTTCGACAACCAGTCTTTCGTTACCGATACCCGCAGTCCAATTGGATTAACTTTTTGACCCATGATGTCTTGTCGTGTTGGCTACTCGCTACTCTGCCCGTCGGTGAGCACGATCCGAATGTGGCTCATCCGCTTGATCAGCGGGCCGGCCGCACCGCGGGCACGGGGTTGCCACCGTTTCAGGCGCGCCGCCTCGTTGGCCACGGCCTGTTTCACCTGGAGCGATTCGGCGTCCAGGTTGGCATTGTTTGTCGCGTTGGCGATGGCTGACTTGAGAGTTTTCTCAACCAGCCGGGCCGACTTGCGCGGGATAAACTGCAACACCTCCAGGGCGCGCGAGGCGCTCAGCCCCTGGATGCGTCGGGTTACCTCCCCCACCTTCTGGGGGCTCATCCGCACATGTTTTGTTGTCGCTTGCACTTCCATGAATTTTCTTTCCTGCTTGCTCACTCGCTCGCGATGACGCGCGCGGCCAACCCGGCTTCCAGCGCCTGGTTACCGCGGTTCTCCTCGATCAGCGCCGCGCTGAGGTGTCGTCGCACCTCCACTACGCGAACCCGGGCAACGACCCGGTCGGCGTCCAGCACGACAAACGGCATGCCCACCCGGGCACCCTGCTGCCGCCCGACGTTCAAAACCACCACGGCCAGTTCCCGGTTCACATCGAGCACCTGCGCCGCGGCGAGGGTCGGTACCGGGCCGCTTATCTTGTCCGGCCCGCCTGCCGGGTTCCGCTGCTCGCGCAACACGTCGCGGGTTTCTGCCAGCACCAGCGGCAACTGCTCGTCACCGGCTTCGGCAGCCGCAACCAGCGCTTCGAGTTGCTTGACCAGCCGCTGCCGGTCCATCTCCGCCCGGTACAATGCCCGAACGCTTTCCAGCAACTGGCGTTGCCAGTCTTGGGCATCGGCGTCTGCCGGTTCGATCCCCAGCACCTCGGCCCGCAACTGCGCCTCGGTCCAGCGCTGCTGGAACAAATCGCTCTCGGTGCGGGCAATTGCCAGGCTCTCGCGCAGGGCGGCCAGTCGTTGTTCCTGCTGCTGCAACCGCTCTCGCAGCAACTTGGTGTTTTGCTGCAACGCCGCGACTGCCAACCGCAGTTCCTGGACCTCTGGTCCGGCACCGTTCTGTTCGCCGGCCGACGGCTCAATCGCCGCCGGCGTCTGCATCACAAAGAACAAACCAACCATGACCGCCACCGCATGTTGCCCGGCGCCGGCCATCAAAACTCGGCCCAATGCACTCCGCCCGCTACTTCGTGACCTTCTCGGTATGTGCACCGTGCGCGCGGAACGTCCGTGTCGGGGCAAATTCACCCAGGCGATGTCCTACCATGTTCTCGGTGACGAACACCGCGATGTGCTGTTTGCCGTTGTGCACCAGGAACGTGTGACCGACGAACTCGGGAATGATCATCGAGCGGCGCGACCAGGTCTTGATCGGTCGCTTGGCGCCCCCGAGCCGTTCCACCTTCTCGATCAGGTGGTCGTCAACAAACGGTCCCTTTTTCAGTGAACGTCCCATTTATTTCTTCCTTCGCTGCAAAATCATGTTGTTCGAGTACTTCTTCTTGGTTCGGGTCTTGCCGCCCTTGGCAAATTTGCCCCAGGGCGATTGCGGGTGCTGGCGACCGCCACCGCTCTTGCTCTTACCCTGGCCACCACCCATCGGGTGGTCGACCGGGTTGCGCGCCATGCCACGGGTGATCGGGCGCCGCCCGAGCCAGCGATTGCGACCGGCTTTGCCGAGCGACACGTTCACGTGGTCCGGATTGCCGACCTGGCCGATCGTGGCATAACAATCACCGTGGATCTTGCGGATCTCACCCGACGGCAGCTTGATGGTCACGTACCGACCTTCACTGGCGGTGATCTGGGCCGAGGTGGACGCGCTGCGGCACAGCTGGCCGCCCCGCCCACGATGCAGTTCGATATTATGGATCGGCAGACCCGGCAAGATTTTCCGCAGCGGCAACGCGTTCCCCACCGTCAGCTCGGCCTCGGGCCCGCTGGTGAGGGTGGCCCCAACCTTAAGCCCGATCGGGGCGATGATATACCGTTTCTCCCCGTCCTCGTACTTGAGCAACGCAATGCGGGCGGAACGGTTCGGGTCGTACTCGATTCCTTCCACGGTGGCTGGGACGCCTGCCTTGTCCCGCTTGAAATCAATTTTGCGGTAGCGCTGCTTGTGGCCGCCCCCCAACCCGCGGGTGGTGATCCGTCCGTTCGCGTTGCGCCCGCCGGTCCGCCGCTTGGCCTCAGTCAGGCTGCGCTCGGGCTTGTCCTTGGTGATCTCCGAAAAATCAGAGAGCACCGTCCAGCGCAGCGATGCGGTTCTTGGTTTGTAGGCTTTCAGTCCCATGATCTATCCTTCACCGGTCATCTCAAGCAATCTCGATTTGGTCACCTTCCTTGAGCGTAACGATGGCCTTTTTCCAGTTCGGGGTGCGACCAAAATGCATCGTGCGTTCGCGCCGGTTCTTGCCACGGACATGGACCGTGTTGACGTTGGTGACCTTCACGTTGAACAACTGTTCGACCGCATGCTTGATGTCGATCTTGTTCGCGTGGGGATGAACCACCATCTGGTACTGGTTCAGTTTTTCGGTCAGCATGGTGCCTTTCTCGGTCACCCGCACGGTTTTGACGACGGTATAGGGATCTTTCACGATTGACCAAGCCTCGCGGTTAGTTTGTCCAGGGCGCTGCGCCCGACCACCAGCTTGTCATATCGCAGCAACTGGTAAACATTCAGTGAAGCGGCCGGCCCGACGTCTACGCCCACCGCGTTGCGCGTGGCGAGACGCAAGTTGGGTCCGACTTCCTCGGCGACCACCAGGACCGTCATCGCCCCCGCGGTCAACTCGTCGAGTTGCGCCAGGAAGGATTTGGTTTTCGGGGTATCCGGTTCGAGACTGTCGACCACGATCAGGTCGCCGGCCAACAGTCGTTCGCTGAAAGCCTTGCGAAATGCCAGGGCCCGAACCTTGCGCGGTACTTTCTTGGAAAAATCACGCGGCCGCGGCCCGAACACCACTCCCCCGCCGCGCCAGATCGGCGAGGCGTGACTGCCGGCCCGCGCGCGGCCGGTACCTTTTTGGCGCCAGGGTTTCTTGCCGCTACCTTTTACTTCGCTCACCATCTTGGTCTTGACGGTGCCAAGCCGCTGGTTGGCAAGATACCCCACCACCGTGTCGTGCACGGCCTGGCTGCCCTTGCCGTTCTGGATCAAGAGCTCGTCCGCGATCTCGGTTTCGCCCTGGGCGGCGCCTGCTAGGTTGATAACGGAAAGCTTCATCGCTGGTGGCTGGTTAATCGTTGCTAAAATTGCTTGTCCCTTACTTCTTTTCGGCCGGTAACGGTTTCTTCTTGGCATGCCGAATCACCACCACGCCCGTGGCCGGGCCCGGCACCGAACCCTCGACCAGCAACAGGTTCTCCTCTTCGCGCACCTGGACTACCTTGAGGTTCTGGGTCGTAATCCGGGTGTGACCCATGTGACCCGGCATTTTCATGTTCTTGAACACGTGACCCGGGGTAAGCCGCTGCCCAATCGCACCCGGCCGACGATGAAACCCAGCCGCACCATGGGAGCGGTTGCCCCCACCGAACCCGTGTCGTCGCATCACGCCCTGGAAGCCCTTGCCTTTGCTGGTCCCGATCACGTCAATGTATTGGCCGGCCTGGAACTCGCCCACGGTGATCCGGTCGCCCACCTCAAACTTCGCGGCGCCATCATCATTGCGGAACTCGCGGATCACGCGGGCCGGCGCCGCTTTGGCCTTCTCGCAATGTGCCGTCAGGGGTTTGCTGGCGCGTTTTGGTTTCCGTTCGCCAAAGCCAATTTGGTAGGCCTCGTACCCGTCGGTCGCCGCTGTTTTCTTCTGCAACACCGGGCAGGGACCCACCTCGATGACGGTGACACCGACCAGCTTGCCATCCGCATCAAACAACTGGGTCATGCCCAGCTTTTTACCTAGTAATTCGACTCCCATGGCTCGTTAAATCTTGATGGTGATGTCCACGCCCGCGGGCAGGTTCAGTTTCTTCAGCTCGTCCACGGTTTTGGCCGTGGGATCGATGATATCCAGCAACCGTTTGTGGGTCCGCATCTCGAACTGTTCCATGGATTTCTTGTCGACATGCGGCGAGCGGTTCACCGATTGCCGCCAGATATTGGTCGGCAACGGGATGGGGCCGGCGATCTTTGCCCCCGTTCGTTTCGCCGTGTCTACGATCTCGCCAGCCGACTGGTCGAGCAGGCGATGATCGTAGCCTTTCAAGCGGATTCTGATGCGCTGGTTATTCATCGAACAATCTTACTTCTTGTTTGTTGACGGCTTTTTTTCGCCCGGCTTGGTATCGAGGATCTGGGCCAGGATATTCTCCGGCACTTTCTCAAACACGTCCGGTTCCATCGAGTAACTCGCCCGCCCCTTGGTCAACGACCGCAAGCCCGTGGCGTACCCGAACATCTCGGCCAGCGGCACCGCCGCGTGGATAATCACGGTGGTGGCGCGATTTTCAATCTGGTTGATTCGTCCCCGCCGGCTGTTCAGGTCGCCAATCACATCGCCCATGTGTTCCTCCGGCGAGATGACCTCGGTATCCATGATCGGTTCGAGCATGATCGGCTTGCACTTTTGCGCGGCGGCCTTGAACGCCATGCTGCCGGCTATCTTGAACG
>JABAOE010003726.1_pt7 | contig 13194 bp, 13 predicted proteins | sample 7062141 | NCBI WGS metagenome assembly JABAOE01 (sample SAMN14538627, study PRJNA623070) | marine sediment metagenome | biome: marine biome [ENVO:00000428]; feature: marine pelagic biome [ENVO:01000023]; material: deep marine sediment [ENVO:00002113] | place: India: Gulf of Khambhat ... | reverse complement strand
AAGGGCCAGGGCGATACAGACGGGACACCTTTACTGCTAGGGATAATTTTTATGTTCGGTTGATGGGTTTGCATTCAAGGTCCGGGCTAGGCGAATCATCTCCTCGACGTCGAGTGTCTCTCCGCGGCGGCGGGGATCGATGCCTTCAAGCTTTAGGAGAGCATCAACCTCACCGCGCTCTCTTTTCAAGAGATTCGCCAACGCATTGCTTAGAGTCTTGCGACGCTGGCCAAAGCTCGCTCGCACCACATCCCGGAGCGAGGAAACGTCACTTTCGGGGACAAGGGGAACGGGGCGAAGCTGAATCTTGAGGACCGTAGAGTGCACCTTCGGTTGAGGGAAAAAGGCCCCGGGAGAGACACGCAGTTGTCCTACGATTTCGCCGTAAACCTGGCACCAGATGGAGAGAGTGCCATAGGATTTGGTCCCCGGTCTGGCGGATAGGCGCTCGGCTACTTCCCGCTGGACCATCAGCACCAAGTGAGAAAAATGCTGCCGTTGCTCCAAAATATGAAAAAGCACTGGCGTGGATATATGGTAAGGAAGATTTCCCACCAGCTTGATCTTGTGCTCGGGAAGAAAGTCTACGAACCGAATCTTGAGCACATCCCCGTGAATTAGCTGCAGAGAGGAATTGCTTCCCAGGGAGCTATTCCGCATCCACTCCACTAACAAGGAATCCACCTCAACGGCCCAAACCCTCCGGGCTTCTGCCAGAAGGGCTCGCGTTAAGAACCCCATTCCGGGACCGATCTCCAGCACTTCATCGCCTTCCGCGATGTCCGCCAGGCGCACGATGGCCCCAATGATCTTTTCATCGATTAGGAAATTTTGCCCCAGTCGCTTTTTGGGACGGATACCCAACTCTTGGCAGGCGGATCGGGCCTCCTGATAAAGAGATGGCATGGTGATTAAGAAATCGTCAGATCGGAATTGAATCCCGGCGGGGACCAAGAGGACATCCGACCCACCGGAATTTTGGAAGCATCTCAATCAAAGGGTTAAGTCGGCATCCGCATTCAGGCTCAGGTGGTCCCTTCGCCCGGATAGGAGTGAGTGATAGCCGGCAAGAGCGATCATCGCCGCATTGTCCGTACAAAAACGCGGTGAAGGGAAGTGGACTTCGACACCTTTTTCCTCACCCTTCTCCGCCATCTTGGACCGCAGCCGACTGTTGGCAGAAACACCCCCTGCCAAGACGACACGATGAATCTTCAATTCATCTGCCAGTCTCAAGGTCGGCGCGATCAACATATCCACAACCGCTTCTTGAAAACTCGCCGCGATGTCTGCTTTGTGTTGGCTCCAGACCTCCTCCGGGTGGCTCTTGATGTACTGGAGCACTGCAGTTTTCAAACCGCTGAAGCTGAAATCGTAGGGGCTCTTTTTAATTCGTGCCCGGGGAAACGGTATGGCTTTGGGACTTCCAGACTTGGAGAGTTGATCGATCACTCTTCCTCCGGGGTAGCCCAACCCCATGAGTTTAGCCACCTTGTCATAGGCTTCACCCGCAGCGTCGTCCTGAGTCCCTCCTATATAACGATACTCCCCGAATCCACTGACCACATAGAGAAGCGTGTGCCCCCCCGACGCGAGCATAGCAATGTAGGGGAATGCGACCTCCTTCTCAAGAAATATGGACAGAAGATGGCCCTCCAGGTGGTTGACGCCAACATAAGGGATTTTCCACCGCAAGGAGAGTCCTTTCATCAACGAAAGCCCCACCAGAAGTGACCCAGCCAGCCCGGGACCAAAGGTCACGGCAAGGCCGTCAAGGTCCTGCAATTTTACGCCGGCTCTTTTGAGCGCCTCATCCATAATGGGGAGCACCTGACGGATATGCTGGCGCGACGCCAGCTCCGGCACCACGCCACCGTAAGGCCCATGGACCTCATCTTGAGAAGAAACCAGGTTGGAAAGAATGCGCCTACCATCCAACAGGACGGCTGCCGCGGTATCGTCACAAGAACTCTCTACTCCCAGGGTTAACATAGCATTATTCCTACGCGAAAAAGAATTTGTTTCACCGAACGGATGGGACCTCCAGGGCGCGCTGTACTCGACTCAATCCCATGGCGGCCTTTTGATTCTTTGGGTTAAGCCGCAGGGCATGAGCGTAACTTTGGCTAGCTTCACGCAACAGCCCCATGGCTTGAAAGTTCTCTCCCCGGAGGCTTAGCACTTCTGCCAACCAAAAGGGTTGGCTGTCCAACATGGATTCGGCCACATCAAGAAAATCGACGGATTGTCTGTAATTGGTCAGGTTAAAATGAGCTTCTGCCAGGTAATAGTAAACATAAGGATTGCTTGAATCCACCGCTAGGGTCTTCTCCAGATGCGTTAGCGCCTTGGCGTGATCTCCCGACTCAAGAAGCTTTCTACCATCTTCCGTCAATCGCAACGAGGCCGCCTGCTGGGGTGGAGTCCCGGGGTCAATTTTTCCGATCAAAGATGCCTCGGGAGGCGGAGCGCCTCGCCGCGATCCATTACTCCCTTTGCCGCTCAACCATTCTCCTGGACTACGCGCGGTGCCTGTGCAGCCGGATAGAGAGACGAGCAGGAACATCGTCGCCAGGGCGCCGTATCCCCTCAGGCGATTTTCCCGTACCCCTGATTGTCTTACGCTCCGGAGCATTGCCACGTTCCTATCTCCCTGCTGGAACCACCTGCCACGCCGAAGGACGAACACCCGTGGTTTCCTTAAACACAATGGGCGCCGGATGTAAGGGGCAGTATTCTTCGGGGGCGCTTCCTTTGAAAAAGGCCTCTTTCAGTACCCGTGGGCAATTGGGCGTGGCGCGATAACCGCTCAACGGATCCACCTCTACCATCTCAACGCCCCGGGGCGGAATGAAATCCGTTACCGGGGTGCCCTCCGTCGCCCTGGTCATAAACTCAGTCCAAATGGGCAACGCTGCTTCCCCGCCTGACAGGCCCAGCTCGCTTTCTTTATCAAATCCCACCCAAACCACGGCCAATAGGTCGGGTGTATATCCCCCAAACCATGCATCACGGGTGTCATTGGTCGTTCCCGTCTTACCCGCAGCGGGCCGGCGGAAACCGCGCCACCTCGCACCTCGTCCTGTTCCACGGTCCAACACCCCTTTCATCATGTGATTAATGCTAAATGCGACACGTGGCGTGATTACCTTTTTGACCCGTACGTCACGTTTTTCCAAGACCTGCCCCTGTTGATCCATGATCTGCTTCACCGCCAAGGGATTCGTCCTTACCCCGTTGTTTGCCAATGTGGCAAAGGCTCTGGCGATCTCAAGGGGCGTCACCTCTACCGCGCCCAATGCCAAGGAGGGCAAGAGAGGCAGCGTGCTTTCGATTCCGAGACGATAGGCCAGGTCGCGAATTTTCTTGATGCCAACGCGCTGGGCGATTCGCGCGGTGGCCGTATTCAGGGAGCGCTCCAGCGCCTGGCGGAAACTCACGATGCCGTAATAGGCCTCCTGATAATTTTCGGGTTTCCACTCCTTGTCCTCATAACTCCAGGCGAACGGGCTGTCCTCCACAAAAGTCAGTGGAGTGAAGGTCTCTGCTTTATCCTGCGGCCCGTAGATCATCGCGGCGAGATAGACAAAGGGCTTGAAAATGGATCCCGGCTGGCGTTTCGCTTGGACTACCCGGTTGAATTGCGACTTCTGGTAGTTTCTCCCCCCCACCATCGCCTTGATCTCACCGGTCTGTGGCTTGATCACGATGATGGCCCCTTCCAGTCGGTCGTCCTCGGCGGCTTTCCTGAGGTGTTTGTACTTTTTTTCCAACCGGCTTATGCCGCCCCTCAATGCACTTTCAGCGATACGTTGAAGTTTGAGGTCCAGGCTTGTAAAGATCCTCAACCCCTCCGCCGTCAGCACATCAGAAGAATAGTTCTCCGCCAATTCCTTCCTCAGGAAATCCACGTAAAAGGGCGCATCGTTGGCCAATCTCACCTGCTCTCTTGGTAAGATGACCTTGCGTAGCGCTCGCTCATACTGCGTGCGCGTAATGAACCCCTCCTCAAACATCTTTGCCAGCACCAGATTTCTTCTCCGGGTGGCAGCCTCCACGCTGGGATAAGGGGAATACCGATTTGGGGCCTTGATCAAACCCGCCAGTAGGGCCATCTCATCCACTTCCAGCTGAGAGGGTTCCTTAGCAAAGTAGAACTGAGCCGCCTCCCAGACACCGAAAATCCCTTGGGTTCCCTTTTGCCCTAAATAGATTTCATTTAAATAATTCACTAAAATCTCGTCTTTGGAATACTTCCACTCCGCCACCAAGGCCATCAAGGCCTCTTTGACTTTGCGCTTCAAAGTGCGCTCGCTCCCCAGGAAGAAGTTCTTCATCAACTGCTGGGTCAGAGTGCTCCCACCTTGCACAATGCCCCCACGGACAAAATTGACCGCGAAGGCCCTCATGACTGCAATGGGATCGATGCCAAAATGGTGATAGAAGCGTTCGTCCTCGATGGCCAAAATGGCCCGCACCAACAGCGGTGGAACCTCCGCCAGAGTCACCAACCTCCGCTCCTCCCAAACCCGGTCGTAAAATCCCGTGACCACCTCCGGCTCCAGTTCTAAGGAGAAGACCTCTTTTCCAGTATCCATGCGATGGATTCTGGTGGCTGCGTTCGACACAAAGGTAACGCGCACCGGATACCCTTGGAATTTTCCCAGAGGATAGTCGAAGTTATGCAGGTAGATTTCGGCGATTCCGTCCTTCTTGCGCATTCGGTACTCACCGGCGCTGCGCGGTCGCCCAACCGTGGTACGGTAGCCCAGCCGTTGCAACTTGGTTTGCAAATCGTCTATGGCTAAGGACATTCCGGGGTATATTAAGTAGGAATCAGAAAAGATCTTGGCCGGGAAGCTCCATTTTCGACCCTCGAACTTTGCGGTGACAACCCCCCCAAGGTACTTGAGGTACCACATGCCCAGGATCCCCCCGGCGAAGACGAACAAAAAGAGGCCCAGGATGACGACCCTGAAGAGAGTTAAGTATTTCTTTTTTCGGGGATTTTGAGAAGACTCCGCCATCTTACTTTTCGAACTTATCACTAACCCCGAAGAGAGTCAAAATTAACCCGGAGGGCGTAAAAACCCCGCCCCTTCCGAAGCCAATGACTTAAACTTGGAGAACCGCTGATTGGGGTTTATTCGCGGGCTTTGAGGGCGAGAAAGAGCGTCGTTTCCCCCCTTCGCACGAGGAAGAGCACGCCCTTTCCCTTCTTAATTCTTGTGATGGCTTTCTGATAATCCGAAAGCTTATCGATGGATTGTCGGTCAATTTCCAATATCACATCACCTCGGCGCAACCCGGCTTCTTCCGCCGGGCTCCCGGGCTCCACCATGGTGATCACTACACCTTCCGCTCGCTGCAACCCCAGACTTTCGGCAATCTGCGGTGTGACCCGCTGGACCGTCAGGCCAAGGTCTCCTTTCCCTTTAGCCGAGGCGAGCACTTCCTCGTCCTTCAGCTCGCCTATGACGACGGAGAGTTTTACTTCCTTTCCGTCCCTCAACACTATGACTTCTACCTTTTTACCTACCGGGGTTCGCGCAACGATTATGGGTAAATCATTCGACTCTTTTACGGCTTGATTGTTGAATTCAATGATGACGTCGCCGATTTCGACTCCGGCGCGTTCCGCCGGCCCATCACTGGATACGTTTGCCACGAGGGCCCCCCTCGCCTTCTTCATTCCCAGAGACTCAGCAATGGCGGGGGTCACGCCCTGAATAACAACTCCCAGCCAGCCGCGGGTAACCTTTCCCTTGGATTTGAGTTGCGGCAATAGCTCTTTAACCAGATTGATGGGGATGGCGAAACCGATTCCAATGTTTCCCCCACCCCGGCTAAAAATGGCGGTGTTAATCCCCACCACTTCACCCCGGAGGTTGATCAGCGGTCCCCCGGAATTGCCTGGATTGATGGACGCATCCGTCTGAATGAAATTATCGTAGGGTCCAGCGCCGATATGGCGTCCCTTGGCGCTCACGATTCCTGAGGTGACGCTGTGTTCCAATCCGAAGGGGTTGCCAATGGCCAGAACCCATTCACCCACTTCCAGATCATCCGAGTTGCCCAGCGGAGCGATCTCCAAGTTGATATCCGCGTCGATTTTGATTACGGCGATGTCGGTCTTGGGATCTCGACCTATCAGTTTAGCCTCGAACTCCTCGTCATCCGAAAGTCTGACGATGATCTTATCCCCGCTTTCGATGACATGATTGTTGGTCAAAATGTAGCCTTCTTTATCCACGACGAAGCCCGAACCCAGACTCTTCTGCCGAAAGGGCCCCCGGGGCATGGGATCACCAAAGAAACGGCGCCAGAATTCGCTAAAGGGGTCCTCTTCTCCAAAGGGACTCGGCGCGGATGGCTGGCTTCCGCCACCCGCCTGACTCGTTGAAATATTAACCACTGCCGGCCTCAGTGCCTTGGCAAGGTTTACAAAGTCTGGCAACCCCTGGGGGTTGGTGGATGCCGCATAGACTCTGGATGGATGATCGAAAGTCAATTCGTCGCCACTGGAGTCTATCCATTCAACCAACGGCACCAACAGGAACCCGAGGCAAAAAATAATTAATTTAGTACCTAGGAGTCTGCCAGTCCCAAGTCTGCTCCGCCCGGTTGCTATTTGCTCCATTGAGTTCTCCTATTTTTTCCTCACCGCCTGCACGTACTTCATCCGGAGATCGTAAAGAACCTCTTCCATAAGCTTGTCTTCACCTTCGTCCAGGTTGCCCGTGGTTTTTTCTTTCAACAGGCTCAGGATATCGATGGTCTGTTTCGCCGCGGATATTTCCTTTTCTACTTTTCCGGTCAGAGGATTCGGAATTTCTCCGAGATGCATTAACGCCTGAGTACTGAGACTGATGACAAAAGTGGGAAAATTGATGGGAGGAAGGGCTTCCTCCTGGGAGGGATCCTTCGACTGATCGGACCACTCATCAGTGGCCTGCGGCGGTGTTTCGGACGCTGTGTCGGCCGAAGATTCATCTATCACATCGCCGCTATCTGAGAAACGGCGCCGATCCTGAACCTTAAAGCCTTTGCCCTCCTCTTTTTCGGATTCATCTGCCATTGGTATTCCCCTGGAATGGGCCCTTAGCCGATTTCTCGTCTATGAGTGGCCCTTGTAAAGGTGTGCATTGTTGTTGACAGGACTGATAAATGAAGTATCTCTATAGTAGTTTACAACATTTAACTTTAAATCTCGATATTATTCTTGTCAAGAAGACCTTATTCCAGCAAAGAATCGACGAATTCCATAACATCTTTAGCGCTGAGGTCCGTAAGGCAGCTCTGATGTTCTCCACCGTTCCGAGCTGACAGGTCACTCGGAGAGCAATCGATTCTCGGCCGGACCAGGGTGACCCTTTCCCCTCGGGGATGCCATAACAGGGGATCCGTGGGCCCGAAAAGAGCCACGGTCCTGGTCCCAAGCACTGCCGCAAGATGGGTGATACCGCTATCGTTGCCCAGGTAGACCTCGCATCGGGCAAGCAGTGGGACCACCTGCCCCAAGGTCAGGCCTTTGACCACCAGAGCATCCTCCGCAAACAACGCCTCCAACCCCTGGTCTTCTTCCGCAGGCCCCAGTAGGACAAGCACCTGACCATGGTCCTTTTGACGCCACCAGCGCGCGATCTCCTTAAAATAGGACGATGGCCAGTTCTTTTCCCGGGCCCCGCTTCCTGGAGCCACGACGAGGAGCCGTTTACCGACAAATCCCTGCTCCAACCAAAAACCGTCCACCCATTGAATCCCCGCCGAGGTCAGAGGCACGTCTGCATGGTGCTGGACCGGGAGATGGATATCGAGGCAGGAGGCATAATATTCCACCATATGAGTTACGGGAATCGCGGGGCGAAAAGGGAAAAGCCTCAAGTCACCGTCGCTCAGTTGGTTCAGGTTCGCAATAAAGTCCTCGTCCTGAGAACCAAACCAGGAATAGATGAACTCATAGGAAGCTATTCGGCTCTTGATCCCTGGGTCGATGGTGCCACTGCGTGCAAAGAGCCGGCCCACCTCATGATTGTCCAAGGAACAGACCCTAAGGTGAGAAGTATCACCCCCGAGTAAGTCACAAAATTCGGAATGCATGACAACTTCGATCCGGGCGGTTCTCCATCGTTGAGTGATGATCCTGAGGGTCGGCAGAAAACACAGGAAATCACCCAGCGCCCCGGGAAAGATTACCAGTCCCGTAGGTTGGAGCCACGACTTTGGGTTATTCAAAGCGTCTCCTTTGCTTCAATTGACATTCCCCTGGGGACCATATACGATGATTGAAGTTGAGTTTTAACTGCCTTCCCCGCTATAAATCAGCGTACCAAACATCATGGTTAGTTTAAACGGCGTTCGTTCCATCTTGGACCTGATCGGTTCGACTCCCGTGGTTCGATTGAGAAATATCCCGGGAAAGGATGATGCGGAGGTGTGGGGGAAATTGGAATCGATGAATCCCGGTGGTTCCGTCAAGGACCGAATCTGCCTCAGCATGATCGAGGCCGCCGAACGGGACGGCAAATTGAAACCCGGTGGAACCATTGTGGAGCCCACCAGCGGCAACACGGGCATCGGTCTTGCATTGGTGTCGGCTGTCAAAGGATACCGGCTGATTCTTACCATGCCGGACACCATGAGCGAGGAGCGCCGCAGTCTCCTCACGGCGTATGGGGCTAAGCTCATCCTGACACCGGATACCAAAGGTATGGGCGGGGCGATCCAGAAAGCTGAGCAATTGGTACTGGAGAATCCGGACTACTTTATGCCCCAACAGTTCAACAACCCGGCAAATCCAGAAGTCCACCGCCGGACCACGGCCGTGGAACTGCTAAAACAATTCAAACGCATCGATGCTTTTATTTCCGGTGTGGGAACGGGTGGAACCATTACCGGCGTGGGGGAGGTGTTAAAAGAAAAGATGCCTGGCATCAAGATTTTCGCGGTTGAACCTTCCGCGTCCCCTGTTCTATCGGGCGGGGAGCCGGGGTATCACAACATCCAGGGCATCGGAGCCGGTTTTGTGCCACAGGTTCTTAACAGAAAGATTTTCGACAAAGTCATCACGGTTGGGGATGATGACGCTACGCGCTTTGCGCGCAGGCTTGCTCTTGAAGAAGGGATATTCGTGGGAATTTCCGCCGGGGCTAACACCTATGCCGCTCTCAAAGTTGCGAACCAGTTAGGGAAGGGCTCAGTCGTGGTAACTGTCTTTTGCGACACCGGCGAGCGCTATCTCAGCACGGACACGTTTGAGCGACCTGCACAGACGAGCAACCGCTGAACGGTTTCACTCTATCATAGGGACCAACCCGCCATTTTGATTCATGGATGCTGACCATAGAAGAGTCGCCTGCGAGGAGCTGTTGAGGCGCAATGGCTTTTCCCGCTGTCGAATCCTTGTTCAGGGCGGCATGGTTAGAATTCAGCTGCCACAGGAAGAATTCGCGCGCTTCTTCGACACCGCATTCAGGGAGCGTATCGTCGAAAGTTTAAAGGCCACAGGGGTAGTCTTTGTGAGTCTGGATCTGGATGAGCTAACGCCCCCATCCGGCGGCGAATTCCCCACCACAACCCCACCAATGAAATAAAGAGTTCTCGCCGTGTGTCCGGGGACGCTACTTCTTTTTTGCAACTTTGTTCTTGATCAGAAGTTCCGCCAAAACTAGATCCTGGGGATAGGTGATTTTAAAGTTTTCGGGGTCACCTTTCACCACCGCCACGGTTTTGCCAAGCCGCTCCACCAACATCGCATCATCGGTCGCTTCAACGCCACCTGCATTCGCTTGCCGATAGGCTTCGCGAATAATCTCGATGCGAAAGACTTGCGGGGTTTGTATTCTCCATAGCCCTTCTCTTGATGGGGTGCGCTCCACTTCCCGTTTTTCAGAGACGAATTTGATGGTCTCTTCAACGGGTATCCCCACAACCACCGCGCCCACTTTATACGCGGCTTCCACACACTCATCGATAATTCGGGAGGAAACCAGGGGGCGTGCGGCATCGTGGATGACCACCACCTCACAGTCGTCGTCCAGCCGCTTTAGCCCCAGGGAAACCGAATCCTGCCGCCTCGGGCCTCCCGCCGTGACGATACATTCAAGTTTCCCGGCCACAGGGTCCGCCTTGAGGAGTTTTCGACACCGAGCGATCTCCTTCTCTCCGGTGACCAGAACAACCTTCTTAATGCTCCTAGTCCCGGCGAAGCGATCCAGGGTATGGAGGATCATCGGACGACCGGCAAGGGGCAGGTAGGGTTTCGGTGTCTTGTTTCCGATTCTGGTCCCTCCGCCAGCCGCAACGATTACACCGTTGACATGCATACGATTAACGAACCCAGACGGTCGGGTCGAGGTTTAGCCTCGGCCCTAAAAACAATAAATGGAAGATACTCTTGGGACGGTTAAGAGGTGAAGATATGACGGAGCTCGTCCATGATTCTCTGTTCGGAGTGTGAGCGCGCTATGGAAAGCTCCTTGACCAATAGGTTTCGGGCGGTGTCTAGAACTTTTCTTTCACCAAATGAAAGCTCTTTGTCTCCCTTCAGAAGGAATAAATCCCTAAGCACTGTTGCGATTTCCAACACGGAACCTGTCTTGATCTTTTCCGTATATTCTCTGTAGCGCCGATTCCATGTCTGTTGGTCCGTTTCTACTTTCTTTTGTCGGAGAACCTTGTAAACCCGGGACACCATTTGCTTATCAATGACTTTTCTCAATCCCACGGACTCTACGTTATCCACCGGAATCATGATCTTCATATCGGTATCCAGGATCCTCAACATGTAGAACTTCTTTTGCAATCCAGAAATGGATTGCGTCTTAACTGATTCGATCTGGCCAACCCCATGGGCCGGATACACGACCTTCTCTCCGACTTTAAACATATGGTCCTCCTGTAAGATTTCCGCTATGAATCGCACCAGTCCAAGCAGACTGTAAAGACTGAGAAGCTATTTCGAGGTTGTGAGAATTGTATGGGAACGGTTGGAAGCTGACTCTAGGCCAGCCTGGGCAAAATGAGTGATCTCTTGGGTCGAAGCGCAGCATAAGAAAGAGGAAGAACAAAAACAAAAGCGGTCAGAACAAACTGACCGCTCGCGACGGTGACGTTTCTTATACTACGGGAGATGTCCACAGTCAAGCGCTCAGATTATATAAATAAAATACCATGTAAAATCGAAAACTTATACAATGTTATCGAATCTTGTGCATAAATTATACTCACAAAAACTTAAAGTAAAATCTACTTAATATTCTAAGTCGAGAACCATGATAAGAGCGTCCTCGCCGTCGTCAGAATAGTAGCCCTTTCGAATCCCGCGGTCTTGGAATCCAAGGGAATGGTAGAGATTCTGGGCCGCTTGGTTGGACTTCCGAACTTCCAGGGTCACCCTTTCAGCTCCCTCGCCTTTAGCTTTTTCAATTGCAGCGGAAAGCAGTCTGCGACCAATGCCCTGACGGCGAAAGGCCGGGTGAACTGCCAAGTTGTGAATATCCACTTCCTTCGGCAATTGCCAGAAAATGATATAACCAACGATTTGTCTTTGAATCTCAGCAAGAAGGGACTTGGCGTAAGTGACCTGAATTTCCTCATGAAAGAAGCGAGAGCTCCAGGGGCTGGTAAACGAGGTCCGTTCGATGGCCATCATTTCATCGATGTCCGATGATTTAACGTCCCTAAGTGATACCGCTCCAGGGATGCCGGGAAAGTGAACGGGATCCGACGGGTCTTGGATCTTTTCCCTGGGACCTTCCATACGGGTTCAACTTGCACTCAAGGGTTCCGGTACAATTTTCCCTTTAAGGAGGAGTACATCCAATAGTTTGTTCTTAAATCGGTGCGAAAAGCCCCGAACTTCCTCATCCAAAGGGATCACCGTAGTAAATTCTCCCGGAAAGGCACCCACATTTCCGCAATATCGCCTTACCCGTTCATCCGTTAGCTTTCCCTTGACCACAAAATGACCGTCCCTCAAGTTCAGATCGTATTCATAGTCCGGCATCTCTTTAGGAAGATCGGCGTTGGTGAGTAACGCGATTTCCGGAACACTTCTGGGAAACTCCATACGTAGGTGATAGGCGCTCCCGAGGTCTTCAATCGTATAGGCGTGGCCATAGCGCCTTTCGCGCTCCACTTTATCCGTAAATCCTTTTTCATAAAATCCCTTTACCGGGACCGGAATATCACGCATCAGCCGCGGACCTCCGGCAAACCAGGTAGCCAACGGTATCAGCGGAGCTCCATATATCGCTCCGCGAAGTACCATCTCTTCCACGGGTCTGGCTTTAATGAGACCTTCCTTTAGTCGGTAGAAACCCTCCACGAATCCGATAAACAATCCGAGTAGGATGAAAACGTTGATGGCTTGGCTGAAAACCATATCTAAGCCCTTCAGGCCGACGGCCACCCCCATCAACACGACAGGATAGAGAATCAAGTTCAGCATGATGTTCAGACCGGTGGCGGCGGAGGCCGAGAATACGTACCGGTTACCAACGGTCTCTTCCAGATCCCTCTTGACCTGATCGGGAAGGGCGCCGAGAAGAGGTTGTACCAGCGCCGTCAGGGCTCCCCTGCCCTGTTTCTTCTTTTGGGGCAATTGATTCAGACTTTCCTCGAAGGATGCTTGAAGTTCGCCCGGGAAACTTTTTGGCGTTGGGTCCTCCGCTGCGGGGGCCGCTTCCGGGGAGGACTGCACACCCTCCTCGGAGGAACTCTCCTCTTCAGCCACTTGTTCTTCAGTCTTGTTTTCTGTTTCCTCCATAGCTATCCAGAAATCCTTTGCTGCAGCGTAAATTTCCCTAATTAAATTACTTAATCCAACCTTATTGTCAACGCTTTCCAGCGCTAGATTGAAACTCCGTCAAAGTCTGTGTAAGATCATGCCTAAGGCGGCGTACCCAAGTGGTTAAGGGAGAGGTCTGCAAAACCTCTATTCGGCGGTTCGAATCCGCCCGCCGCCTCCACTCTAGCCTCCCTCAGCCAAAGTCAGCTAACTTTTCCACGGTCGTTACCGCGAGCCCGCCATCGCATCCCGTATGATGGTTTTCAACGCCAATTCGGCGATCTTTGGCAAGGGCGTATCTCCGTGCTCCCACCTCGAAACCGTACGAATGGTCACACCCAGCTCTTTCGCAAGTTTCGCCTGACTAAACCCCAGATCTCGCCGCAGCTCCTTAAATTTGCGTA
>JABAOE010005233.1_pt1 | contig 13199 bp, 11 predicted proteins | sample 7062141 | NCBI WGS metagenome assembly JABAOE01 (sample SAMN14538627, study PRJNA623070) | marine sediment metagenome | biome: marine biome [ENVO:00000428]; feature: marine pelagic biome [ENVO:01000023]; material: deep marine sediment [ENVO:00002113] | place: India: Gulf of Khambhat ... | reverse complement strand
CCGAAGTAGCGCAGCCCCCGGTTGATCGAGAACTCGCCGAACACCGGCGGATCGTCGAGCATGAGGTCGCCCCGCCGGAAGGCATCGTCGAGCCGGTTCTCCACCATGATGGCGATCATCGTCTCCATCAGCGCGAGGCGGTCCCCTCCCACCGTCGACCGGTCCCATACGGGGATCGGCAGGTCGAGGGAGATGTTGTCGACGGCGTTGCCGGGATGGGTCACGACCTCGGTGACGGGCTCCGGCGAAGGGTCGGTGACGATCGGTTCCCGCTCCAGGGGCGTCGCCGGTCGTTCCAGCGCATCGAAGTGCTCGACCACCATGTCCTCGAGTTCGTCGAGTGGGAGGTCGCCCACCACGACCACGGCCATGTTGTCGGGCCGGTACCACGTCTCGTAGTAGCGCCGCAGGCTGTCGGCGGTGGTGGCTTCGACCTTGGCCGCCCGGCCGATCGGTTGGTGGTTCTCGTAGGGCGTGCCGGTCGTGTAGATCCGGTCGAACTCGTCGAGCAGGTGGCCGTCGGCGGTCTCCCGGCTCTGGCGGAGTTCGTCGCGCACGATCCCGATCTCGCGGGTCACCTCCGCGGGTTCGATCAGCGCCGCCGATGCCCACTCGGCGAGCACGTCGAAGGCGATCTCGGGTGCGGCCGGGTCGATCGTGGTGGCGGCCAGCAGGTAGACGGTCTCGTCGTAGGTGGTGAATGCGTTCAGCTCGGGTCCGAACTCGATCCCGAGCTGCTGGAGCTGTCGGGCCAGTTCGTTGCCCGGGTACTTCTCCGTGCCGTTGAACAGCATGTGCTCGAGGAAGTGGGCACTGCCGTCGTCGGGTACCTCCTGCTGGGCCGAGCCGGCGTCGACCAGGAGCCTCAGGTCGAGGCTGGACCCGGGTGAGTCGTTGGAGCGGAGCAGATACGTCAGGCCGTTGTCGAGGGTTCCGATCCGGTAGTCGTCGTCGACCGGCAGCGGGGTGGGGTCCGGATCCGGGGCGATGCCGGAAGGGACCGAGCCGTCTGGCCCGGGTCCGGCATTGTCGTCGCCGAAGGGCCCGTCGGCGGGAACCGGGGTGGACGAGGTCGTGGTCGTCTCGGCCCGGAGCCCGTCGAGGACCTGCGGATCGGCGCAGGCGGCGGCCACGGCTGCAGCGACACTCGCCGCCGCCAGGAGCCGCAGGGCTCGGCTCATACAGGTGGTTCCGTGCCCCAGGCCTCGAGGGGAGCGAACCGGGGCTTGATCACCTGCTCGATGAGCTGGAGCCGTTCCCGGAAGGGAAGGAAGCTGGACTTCATGCCGTTGACCGTGAGCCAACGAAGGCGATCCCAGCCGTAACCGAACGCGTCGACGAGCGCCATCATCTCCGACGTCATGGTCACCCCCGACATCAGTCGGTTGTCGGTGTTGACGGTGACCCGGAAGTGCAGGTCGACCAGCTCGGCGATCGGGTGGTCCTCGACCCGGTCGACCACACCGGTGTTGACGTTCGAGGTGGGGCAGACCTCCAGCGGGATCCGGCGGTCGCGCAGGAAGTGGGCGAGGCGGCTGAGCTCGGGTTCACCGTGCTCGTCGTGCTGCATGTCCTCGATGATGCGGATGCCGTGGCCGAGCCGCTCCGCGCCGCAGAACTGCACGGCCTTCCAGATGGAACGAGGGCCGTAGGCCTCCCCGGCGTGGACGGTGATGTGGAAGTTCTCCCGCTGGCAGTACTGGAAGGCGAGGATGTGGTCGTCGGGTGGGTAGCCGTCCTCGGGTCCGGCGATGTCGAAGGCCACGACGCCTTCGTCCCGCCAGCGCACCGCGGCCTGGGCGACCTGGAGGCTGTTGTCCATGTGGCGCATCGCCGAGCAGATGGCGCGCATGGTCAGCTCGGTCCCGTGGGAGCCGGCCTCGAATCCGGCCAGCACCGCCTCGATCGCATCGTCGAGTGACAGACCGTGCTCGGTGTGGAGCTCCGGCGCGAACCGGACCTCGGCGTAGACGACTCCGTCGGCGCCGAGGTCCTCGGCGCATTCCCGTGCGACCCGCTCGATACCCTCAGGGGTCTGCATGACGGCGACGGTGTGGGCGAAGGTCTCGAGGTAGAGGGTGAGATCCTTGCGGTTGGCGCCCCGCATCATCCAGGTCGTGAGCTCGTCGGGGTCGGTGGCGGGCAGGTCGGTGTAGCCGATCTCGTCGGCCAGCTCGATGATCGTCTCCGGTCGCAGGCCCCCGTCGAGGTGATCGTGGAGGACGACCTTCGGCACGTTGCGGACACGTTCGAAGGTCGGGGGGCCGACCTGGGGGATGTGCGAGTCCATGCCGTAGCGTAGGCCCGTCTAGCGAGGCTGCCGGGTCATCGGGCGGACGACGACGTCGGGAGCGAAGCGCACTTCGGCCGTGACCTCGAACCCATGGCGTTCGTAGAGCGACACGTTGCGGGGGTTCGTCGACTCGAGGGCGGCGGGGAGGCCTTCGGCGTCGCAGACGTCGAGCACTCGCTGCAGGAGCCGGCTCCCGTGGCCCCGCCCTCGCGCCGCGTCGGATGCGCCGATCACCGCCAGGTAGAAGTGGGGCGTGGTCGGGCGGGCCCCGAACATGGCCAGGAAGTGCTCGACCGCCCCGGCCATCGTCTCCCCGTCGGCATGGGCGGTGACCGCCTCGGCCAGCTTCTCGTCGTCGGCCATCACCCCGGGCGGTGTCCACAACGCGGCCGCGTGCACCGTTTCTCCCTCACCGATGGCGTAGAGGTGGCCATGGGGGATGTGGGTCTCGACCTCGGCCCGCATCAGGGACGCCACGCCGGCTTCGCGGGCCCGGTCGGGATCATCGGGATCGGGGAAGAGATGACGCTGGAGCGGGTCGGACCGAAACGCCTCGGTCAGTGTGGCGACGAGCGCGTCGGTGTGGCCGGGTAGAGCGTGGCGGACGGCGGAGGGCACCTGATCCCGTTCCCCGGTCAGAGGTCGAGGGCGACGTCGAGACGGGGCGCGGAGTGCGTGATCCAGCCGAGCGAGATCACGTCGACGCCGCAGTGGGCGATCTCGCCCGCCGTCGTTCCGGTGATGCCCCCCGAGGCCTCGGTGCAGGCCCGGCCCCCGACCCGTTCCACCCCCCGACGCAGGTCCTCACCCCGGAGATTGTCGAGCAGGATGACGTCGGCGCCACCCTCGACCGCGTCGTCGATCTGTTCGAGGGAGTCGACCTCCGTGACGACGGAGACCGTGTGGCCGACCCGTCGGCGGACAGCGGCGATCGCCTCCTTCACCGAGCCGGCTGCGGCGATGTGGTTGTCCTTGATCATGACCGCGTCGTGGAGGCCGAACCGGTGGTTGATCCCGCCGCCACAGCGCACTGCGTACTTCTCGAACGCCCGCAGTCCGGGTGTGGTCTTGCGGGTGTCGGCGACCCTCGTGGACGTGTCGGCCAGCGTGTCGACGACCGAGCGGGTCGCAGTGGCGATCCCGCTGAGGTGGCCGAGGATGTTGAGGCAGGTCCGCTCGCCGGTCAGGATCGCCCGGGTCGAACCGGCGAGGGTGGCGAGATCGGCTCCCGCCGTGACCCGGTCGCCGTCGACCACATGCGCTTCGATCTCGACCCGGCCGTCGAGGAGGGTGAACACCCGCGTTGCGATGTCGAGCCCGGCGATCGTTCCCGCGGCGCGGGCCACGATGCGGGCGGTGCAGGTGTCGTCCTCGTCGAAGATCGCATCGGTGGTGAGGTCGCCGGCCGTGCCGAGGTCCTCGGCGAGCGAGCGACGGAGGAGCTCGTCGATCTCGTGACGAGGAGGGAGCCCGGGGGTCATGTCCGCGCGCTCGGGTCGGGTTCGGACGGGGCCAGGAGGGAGGTGGTCCGCTCCGCTTCGGGACGCTGCACGGTGTGATCCGCGACCGCGCTCGTCGCCGGGTGGTCGCGGCGACTGTGGCTTCCCCGTGATTCCGTCCGCTCGAGGGCGGCGCCGGCCACGAGGCGGGCCGCGGTCGCCAGGTTGCGCCCGACGGGATGACGGGCGAGCAGGGGGCGGAGCTCCTCGATGCGGGTGCCGGCGGCCCGCAGGCCGGCCTCGTCCCGGACCACGCCGACGTGGTCCCACATGAGCGATCGGAGCTCCTCGACGTGGGGATCGGGTCGGTCGAGTCGGTCGAACTCGACGGCGAGCGCCTCCGGCGGGACCCCGATCTCGCCGTGGTCCGTCGGAGGGGGATCGTCGGTTGCGGCCTCGGCGACCCTGGCCCCGAACACGAGGCCTTCGAGCAGCGAGTTGCTCGCGAGCCGGTTGGCTCCGTGGAGGCCGGTGGAGGCGACCTCGCCACAGGCGAACAGCCCGGGGGTCGAGGTCCGGCCGAGATCGTCGATGGCCACACCGCCCATGTGGAAGTGCTGCGCCGGTGAGACGGGTAGGAGATCGGTCCGGGGATCCAGCCCGGCCCGCCGCGCGATCTCCCACACGGTCGGGAACCGCGTGGGGAGGTCCGGCCCGATCATGCGGGCGTCGAGGTACACCGCTCCCCGCCGGCGCTGGAGCCAGACCTGTCGGGCCACCACGTCGCGGGGGGCGAGTTCCGCGTCGTCGTGCACCCCGACCATGAACCGTCGGCCGTCCTCGTCGACGAGGTGGGCCCCTTCGCCCCGGAGGGCTTCGGTCAGGAGCGGCATGGGGTCGAGCGCGGAGTCGAGCGCGGTCGGGTGGAACTGGACGAACTCGAGGTCGCCGACACGAACGCCCGCCCGGATCGCCATCGCCAGCCCATCGCCGGTGACTTCGGCCGGGTTCGTGGTGCGGGCATAGAGCCGCCCGACACCGCCGGTGGAAACCACGACCGACCGGGCTACCCAGGCGGTGCGTCCCCCGTCGCCGTCGATGGTCACGACGCCGGCGATCCGGTCGCCGGCACGCAGGAGGTCGACGGCGAGGGCGTGCTCGACGACCTCGATGTCGGGCCGGGATCTCACTGCGTCGCGCAGAACCCGGATGAGCTCGGCGCCGGTCGCGTCTCCGTCGGCGTGGACGATGCGCCTCCGGGAGTGGCCCGCCTCGCGACCGAGGCTCAGTGACCCGTCGCCGGTGCGGTCGAATCGCGCTCCCATCTCGACGAGCCACCGGATCCGGTCTGGTGCGGCCGCGGTCACGAGCTCGGCGACATCGGCCAGCGCGAGCCCTCCCGCCACCCGGACCGTGTCGGCGGCGTGAACCGGCGGCCGGTCGTCTGACCCTACGGCCGCCGCGATCCCGCCCTGGGCCCACTCTGTGGAGCCGGCCCCGAGGGTGGACTTGGTCAGGATGACGGTGTCGCCGAGCCCGAGGGCGGCGGTGAGGCCGGCGACTCCGCTGCCGACGACGACGTGGGAACGGGTCCGGACCCGATCGACCGAGATCATCGGGCGATCCCCACGGCGAGCATACGGTCGACGGCGGCGCGGGCACGAGCCGCGATCGCCGGGTCGACGAGGACCTCGTGGCGCATGGAGGCGAGCGAGTCGCGGATCTTCTCCAACGTGATGCGCTTCATGTGCGGGCAGAGGTTGCACGGCCGGACGAAGCGGGTGGCGGGCGCTTCGGCGGCGACATTGGAGGCCATCGAGCACTCGGTGACCATCACGGCCTGGCGGGGCGCCTCGGCGTGCACCCAGTCGATCATCCCGGAGGTGGAGCCGACGAAGTCGGCCTCCGCGAGGACGTCGGGCGGGCACTCGGGATGGGCGAGGATGCGGATGTCGGGGTACGAGGCCCGGTAGCCGCGCAGCTCCTCGCCGGTGAAACGTTCGTGCACCTCGCACGCCCCGTGCCAGAGGATCACGTCGACGTCGGTTTGCGACGCGACCCATTTCCCCAGGTAGCGGTCGGGCAGGAAGATGACACGTTCGGTGCCGAGGGATTCCACCACGGCGACGGCGTTGGAGGACGTGCAGCAGATGTCGGACTCGGCCTTGACGTCGGCCGACGTGTTGACGTACGTGACGACGGGGACCCCCGGGTACCGCTCCCGCAGCAGCCGCACGTCGGCGGCGGTGATCGACTCGGCGAGCGAGCACCCGGCCGCGGGATCGGGGATGAGCACCGTCTTGTCCGGGTTCACGATCTTCGCGGTCTCGGCCATGAAGTGGACGCCGGCGAGGACGATGACGTCGGCGTCGGTCTCGGCGGCCGTCTTCGCCAGCTGAAGCGAATCGCCGCGCAGGTCGGCGACCCCGTAGAAGATGTCGGGGGTCATGTAGTTGTGGGCGAGCACGACGGCGTTGCGTTGTCGCTTGAGCCGCTCGATGTCCTCGATGAGCGGCTCGATGATCACCCGCTCGGCGTCGGGGATGACGTCGTCGAGCCTTGCGGAACCCACCCTGATTTTGGTGGTCGTCATGTCGTCTCCCTTATACTCATCTTGAGTATTATAACACAACGACGAGACCCCGGAACGTATTCCCAGGCGGGACGGGAGCCCGGTCAGCGGTACGGGATGCCGAGCCCGGGTCGGGGGCGCTCGAGCTGGACGGCCGGGCGAAAGCGGAACAGCTCCGCGGGTCGGCCACCCGTCGACGTCTGCATCCCTGTGCCCTCGACGAGCCCGGCGCGCTCGACGAGCCTGCGGAAGTTCTGCGTGTGGAGCGGGACGCCGGCGAGCGCTTCCACCGTCTGCTGGAGCCCGGACAGGGTGAAGGTCTCCGGGAGCAGTTCGAAGACCACCGGCCGGTACGTCAGCTTGCCGCGGAGCCGGCCCAGCGCCGTCGCCACGATGCGGCGGTGATCCGCCGCCATCGTCAGCCCCGGGACCGGCGCCGGGTCCGTGCCTCCGGCGTCGACGTGCGCCTCACCGACGATGCCGGCCTCGTACAGCAGCTCGTACCGCTCGAGGACTCTGATCCCGTCCCAAGGGGTCTTCCCCAGGCCGAAGGTGAGCGTGACACGCGCGGTGCGCTCCTGGGTGAGGCCGGGGTCCCGGTCGCACCATTCCCGCAACCGCGGGACCAGCGCATCCTCGATGACCGCGGGCCTGCCCTCGCGGTGGTCTTCCCAAGGGAGGATGTCGTACCAGTCCGTCCACGCGGCTCCGGGTGCGGGCTGGGCCTGTTCGACGAGGGCGAGGTAGGCAACGGAGATGGCCCGGACCGCCGGTGCCGCGGCCGCGCCACGCCTGAGATCGCCGAACGTGTACAGCTGCTCGACNNTACCGCCGCAAGGCGAGTTCGAGGGTGCTGTCGGCGGCCGGATCGAGCGGGCCCGACGGGATGCCGGGCGCAGCGCCGTCGAGCACCTCGAGGACCCTGGGTGTGCGGTCGGAGACGGTGACGATCACCGCGTCGAGCGCGACGGTGATGCGCGGTGCGCTCATCGCCCCGATCCTATTCGGACGGCGATTCGCCGCGTGCTTCGGCCCGTCCCGTCGCCGGTTCGCGGGCGTCGGTAGCGGCGGGTTCGACGAGGTAGGCCGCGTCCACCCTGGACTCACTCGTCCCGAACGCGGTGATCGTGTCGCCCTCCCGGATCACCGTCGACCCGTGGGGGATGAGCACCGAGCCGCCCCTCCGGACCGAGACGAGGATGGCCTCCTCGGGCCAGTCGAGGTCGGCGACCTGACGCCCCGCCGCAGCCGAGCCCGCCGGCACCGGGATCTCGAAGAACGTCGCCCCCGGATGCACTCTCGCCCTCAAGCGCTCGCGGTACAGCGACCGGTCCTTGGTCGCACCGAGGGCATGGTGATAGGCCCTCACCACGCTCTCTCTGCGAAACATTCCGACACACCGCGTCGGGTCCTCGTCGGCGACGACGGGGAGACGGCCGACGCCGAGCGCCGCCATCCGTGCCAGCGCCGCCGACACCGGCATCGACGGCACGACGGTGATCGGCTTCGCGGTCATCGCCCCGGCCACCGTGACGTCCTCGCGAGGCCCGCCGGCCGTGGCGACGTCGGTGACGGTGAAGACGCCGACGAGTCGGTCACCGTCGACGACCGGAAGGCCATGGTGGCGTTGCTCGGCGAGGACCCCGGCGGCTTCGGCCACCGTCATGCCGGGCCGCAGCGGCGTCATCGCCGGCGTCATGACGTCGTCGACGGTCACCGTGTCGAGGAGGTCGATGTCCTCGGTTCTGGTGAGGTGGATCCCCTCCCGGATGAGCGGGATCGTGTATGCCGTTGCCGGGTGGTAGCGGTCGGCGAGGAACGTGGCGAGGGAGGACGCCAGCATGAGGGGGAGGACGAGGCCGTAGTCCCCCGTGATCTCGAAGACGATGATGATCGAGGTCAGGGGCGCCCTCGCCACCGCGGCGAACGTCGCGGCCATCCCGACCACGGCGAAGGCACCCGGGTCGATGTCGGAGAACCCCCAGGCCGGCTCGACGAGGGCTGCCATCCCGGCACCCATCGCCGCCCCGATGAAGAGGCTCGGCATGAACGACCCGCCGGAGCCGCCGCTGGAGCGAGTCAGCGTCGCCGCGATGGGCTTCGCCAGCGCCACGAGACCGAGGAACATCCACAGCGGCAGGCTCTCGAGGAGCGGGACGGAGCTGCCGATGTCGGCCTCGCTCACACCCGAGTCCAGCCTGAGGAGGCTCGCAACGAAGTCCTGGCCCGTGGCGAGAAGCCGGGGCTCGGCGAGACCGAGGGCGGCGATGGCGACACCGGCCACCAGGGGGCGAATCCAGCGAGGGATGCGACGCGGCTCCCGGTAGCCCTCCACGTTCCGGATGAGCTTGAGAAACCACAGCGCGAAACCGACGGCGAGGAGCCCGAGGAGGGCATAGAGCAGGAGCTCGCGAGGGTCCTCGAGACGGTGCGGCGGGGCGGAGAGGATCCGCTCCTCACCGACGAGGCTGCGGGCTGTGACCGCAGCCGCAACCGACGACACGACGACGGCGTTGAGGTGGCGGATCGAGAAGTTGCCGAGGAGCACCTCCATCCCGAAGAGCATCCCGGCGATCGGAGCGTTGAACGACGCCCCGATCCCGGCGGCCCCACCGGCGGCGACGAGGCTGCGGATCTGGTCCTCTCCGAAGCGGGTGTACCGGGCGAGGGAGGAGCCGATCGTCCCCCCGATCTGGACGGCCGGGCCCTCCCGTCCTGCCGACCCGCCCGCGCCCAGGGTGACGGCAGTGGCAGCGAGCTTGGCCCCGATCGTGCGTGTGGGGAGATACCCGCCCCTCAGGGACAGCCCGACCATCGTCTCGGTGACCCCTCCACCGTCGACGCCCGGCCCGAACCGCCTGGCGATCAGCGACGACATCATCAGACCCGCCGGCACGACGACGAGCGGGAGATATCTGGACGCTCCGTCGGGCTCGACGGTGACGAGGTCGGAGACGAGTTGGATCAACGCGACGAGCAATGCTGCCGCGAGGCCGACGAGCACGCCGACGACGACCGACGCGGCGACGAACGCGGCCGCGCCCCTCGCCGACAACGCCCGGCGGGCCCTCGCCCTCAACGCTGCGACCATCATGGGGACGATACCGCCGCGAGCGGCGGGCCCGGGATCCGGGGCCCCTCGATTCGCGTCCCGGGCTGCAGTAGCGTCGCTGCCCATGGAGGAGCCGACGTACACCGTCTCGGAGCTCAACGCGGCGATTGCCGGCGCGCTGGCACGGGCATTTCCCGACGAGATCTGGGTCCGCGGCGAGATCCGCGACCTGGTGCGGGCGCGATCGGGTCACGTGTACTTCTCCCTCACCGAACCGGCGGGCGAGCCGGGGTCTGCTGCCGGCGTGCTTCCCGTGACGCTGTTCGCGGCCGACCGGAGGGCGGTGAATCGCGTCCTCGCGAGGTCGGGCGCCTTGCGGATGACCGATGGTGTCGAAGTGCGGATTCGCGGCAGGCTCGGTCACTATCCGGCGCGGGGCACGGTGCAGCTCCGGATGACCTGGATCGACACCGACTACACAGTCGGCCGGCTCGCCGCCGAGCGGGAACTGTTGCTGCGCCGTCTCGGCGCCGAAGGTCTCCTCGATGCGAATGCGTCGAAGCCGTTTGCCGCGGTCCCGCTCCGGGTGGGCCTCGTCACGAGCGCCGGGTCGGCGGCGCACGCCGACTTCCTCCACGAGCTGCGCGCCTCGGGGTACGCATGGCGGATCACCGAGGTCGACGTCAGGGTCCAGGGGCCGGACGCGCCGCCCTCGATCGTTGCCGCCCTTGTCGCGCTCGGCTCTTCTGTCGACGTCATCGCCCTCGTCCGCGGCGGCGGCGCGGCGACGGACCTCGCCTCGTTCGACGACGAGCGCGTTGCCCGGGCGATCGCAGCATCCCCCGTTGCGGTGTTCACCGGCATCGGCCATGAGATCGACGCCACGGTTGCCGATGCCGTTGCCGCCCGCTCGTACAAGACGCCGACGGCGTGTGCCGCCGGCATGGTCGATGTCGTCCGTGCGTTCCTCGGCGACCTCGAGGAGCTCGGCCGGCGGGTCGGCCGGGCCGGTCACGGCGGGGCGGCGAGGAGCGACGCCACCATCCGCGGTCTGGCTCTCCAGCTCGGCGCCGTCGCCGGCGGGAGGATCAGGGCCGGGCGAGCCGCCGTCGACCGGAGCACGGACCTCGTTGCCGGCACGGCGCGACGCACCGTGGCAGCCGGCCGGCACGACGTTGCCTCCGCCGGTCGCGCCGTCGTCACGGCGGCGGCGCCGAGGTTGGCCATCGCCGCCGCCGACATCGCCCGCTCCGTGCGAACGCTTCGCACCCGTGCCCCCGCGGCGCTTCGGAGCGCCCGGACCCGGCTCGGTGCTGCCGAGCACCGAGCCGCCGCCAACGATCCCAGCCGGCTGCTCGCCCGGGGCTGGTCGATCACCCGCGACAGCACGGGCCGGGCCCTCACCTCGGTCCGCGGGGTCGCCGCCGGCAGCGGCCTCTCGACCCGCCTTGCCGACGGGGAGGTCAGCAGCGTCGTCACGCGTACCGTGATGCACGACACCGAGGCGGCCGAGCAATGACCACGCCTCCCGCCGACGAACTCGGGTATGCGGCCGCCCTCGCCGAACTCCAGGCGATCATCGAGGACCTGGAGTCGGACGACGTCGATGTCGACGTCCTCGGCGCCAAGGTGCAGCGGGCCGCCGAGCTCATCCGGTCGTGCCGGAGCCGGATCGAGGCGGCCGAGATCGAGGTGAGCAGGATCATCGCCGAACTCGATGACGACGCTCCGCAGGACCCGGCGTAGCCTGCACCACAGCCGAGGGAGGTGTGATGTGACCGGGCCGACAGAGACGGTGACCGCGCGGCGGGGGTTCTTTCCCGTCGTCGCCGGCGACGAGGTTCATGTCCAACAGGCGGGCGCCAACGCCATGTTCGCCGCCGGCAACCTCACCGTGGAACAGGGCGGCGCGTCGGTGATGGTCGCCGGCGGCGACGCTGCGATCGAACAGGGTGGGGCCAGCATCATCGCTGCCGCCGGCGACGTCGACATCCGCGCCGGCGGCGCAGCTGTGGTGGCGGCCGGCGCGGTGCGGGTGGAGGGCGGCATCGTCGGGATCGCCGCCGGCGGGGCGGTGACGCTCCACGACTCGCGGGTGCTGCTCACGCCGCCGGAGGCGGCTGCACTCGGGGTCGCGCTTGCGATCACGGGGTTCGTGCTCGCCAAGGTCTTCTCCAGATGAGCGGGGACGCCGCCGTCGTCGATCTCGCGGCACTCGAGGAGGCGGCGCGAACGAAGCTCGACACGATGTCGTACGACTACTTCGCCGGCGGCGCTGATCGGGAGGAGACACTCGCCGACAACGTCGCGGCGTGGAGCAGGTACGCGCTGTTGCCGCACGTCCTGCGGGGGGTGTCGTCGGTCTCCACGGCCGTCGAGCTGTTCGGCCGGACCCTCAGCGGTCCCCACCTCATCGCGCCCCTCGGTTATCTGCGCCTCGCCCACGAGGACGGCGAGCGGGAGATGGCAAGGGGCGCCGCCGCCGCCGGCACGGTCATGTGCGTGTCGACGATGGCGACGACGCCCCTCGAGGAGGTGGCGGCCGCGATCGCGGACGGGCCGAAGTGGTTCCAGCTCTACGTCCACCGCGATCGCGACCTCACCGCCGACCTCGTCCGCCGCGCCGAGGCGTCCGGGTACGAGGCCCTCGTCTTCACCGTCGACCTCCCGGTGGCCGGGAGGAGGCTTCGCGACGTGCGCAACCGCTTCCGGCTCCCCGACGGTCTGGAGATGGCGAACATGAGAGCGCCGGTGCCCGAGCTCGACGGGTCGGGGCTCGACGCCTACGCCGGCGACGCCCTCGACGCCGGGATCACGTTCCCCGACATCGGGTGGCTCCGCGAGTTGACGTCGCTGCCGGTCATCGTCAAGGGAGTGCTCCGCCCCGACGATGCCGATGCCGCGATCCGGGCGGGGGCGGCGGGGATCATCGTCTCCAACCACGGGGGTCGCCAGCTGGACACGTCGATTGCGACCGCCGACGCGCTCCGCCCCGTCGTCGCCGCCGTCGACCGCCGGGTCCCGGTCCTCGTCGACGGCGGCATCCGCTCCGGCACCGACACGGTCAAGGCGCTCGCCATGGGCGCCTCGGCGGTGATGCTCGGCCGGCCGGTGCTGTGGGGTCTCGTCACCGGCGGGTCCGGCGGCGTGGCCGAGGTGCTCGACGGGTTCCGGGCAGACCTCGAGCGGGCCATGACGCTGAGCGGCGCCGCGTCGATCGATGAGCTCACGGACGACCTCGTCCGGTGACGCCGGGATCGGGGGCACCGACGGGAGGAACACCGGTTGACACCGCCAACCCGCGACCTCTCGTAGGCTCCCGCCGATGACGACGCCGCGAACCCTCGAGGCCGCCAACCTCGATCCCGCCACCGCGCCGGGAGGCGACTTCTACCGGCACGCCAACGGCGGCTGGCTCGACGCCAACCCGGTGCCCCCGGAGTACGGCTCCTGGGGGGCGTTTCGCGAGGTTCAGGTTCGCAACGAGACCCTGCTTCACGACCTCATGATCGGGGCGGCGGAGGGCGCCGCAGCGCCGGGAACACCCACCGGGATGGTCGGGGATTACTTCGTCTCGGGCATGGACGAGGACCAGATCGAGGGTGCCGGGCTCGATCCCATCGCCCCGTGGTTGGACGCAGCCGCCGCGATCGGGTCGCGAGACGACCTCCTCGCCGTCATCACCGAGCTCCGTCCCTACGGCATCGGCGCCCTCTTCGCTGCATCCGTCGGTGCCGACTTCGAGGACTCGACGCGCTATCTCGTCTACCTCGGCCAGAGCGGGCTGGGTCTTCCCGAGCGCGACTACTACTTCCGGGACGACGAGCGATCCGTCGAGCTCAG
>JABAOE010007074.1_pt1 | contig 13202 bp, 13 predicted proteins | sample 7062141 | NCBI WGS metagenome assembly JABAOE01 (sample SAMN14538627, study PRJNA623070) | marine sediment metagenome | biome: marine biome [ENVO:00000428]; feature: marine pelagic biome [ENVO:01000023]; material: deep marine sediment [ENVO:00002113] | place: India: Gulf of Khambhat ... | reverse complement strand
TTGGTCGTGCCAAGGTCAATGCCGATGACTTTGGCCATTTGCTGTCTCCTTTTCCGGCAGGCCGGCCGGACCCTGATCGGCGTCCCTTCCTGGAAGGCGTCTGGCCTTCCCCGGCCCCCACTAAATTGTCACAGGCGCATGCGCCGGCTCACAACCGGCGCGTCGGGCGTCATATAAGAAGGTGCGGCTAACCTCGCAACCTTGTGATCGGCGGAATTTCCGCAGCCGGGGCGCGATCCCGGCCAAGCCGACAGCGGNNNNGGATTGAAGCGCCGGTCAAACGCTGCAACACCAATCAGATGAGTCACGCTTTGAGCACCGCATATGACAATGGAGCCGGAATGACGGGCAAAATACCGAGCAGCGCCGGCGGCAATGGGCTGAAGGTCGTTGCCGGCTATCTGTCGCCGGACGAGCAGGAAAGCCTGCTGGCGGCGATCGGCGCCGTGGTCGCGACGGCGCCGCTGTTCACGCCGGTCATGCCGCGGACCGGCAAGCCGTTTTCGGTCAGAATGAGCAATTGCGGGCCGCTGGGCTGGGTGTCGGACCGGGCCGGCTATCGCTACCAGCCGACGCATCCGGTGACCGGCGCGCCGTGGCCACCGATCCCCGACCTGCTGCTCAAGGCCTGGTCGCAGCTTGCCGGCTATGCGCATCCGCCTGAGGCCTGCCTGATCAATTTCTACGATATCGGCGCCAAAATGGGCCTGCACCAGGATCGCGACGAGGCGGATCTCGATGCGCCCGTGGTGTCGCTGTCGCTGGGCGATACGGCGGTGTTCCGGATCGGCGGCACCAGGCGTGGCGATCCGACCCGGTCGTTCCGGCTGGCCTCCGGCGACGCGCTGGTTCTGGGTGGCAAGGCGCGGCTGGCCTTCCACGGCGTCGACCGGATCATCGCCGGCACGTCAACGCTCCTGAAGGATGGCGGCCGGATCAACCTGACCCTGCGACGGGTGACGAGACCTGAGCCGGACTAGATGTCTTCGGCGAATTCGCTCTTGCGATAAAGGGCGTGCAGGGTGATGCCGGCGTCAGCGAAGGTTTTTTCGGCGCCCTCCTCGCGGTCGATGACGGTGACGATATGCTCGACAAGAGCGCCGGCCTGCCGAAGGGCCTCGATCGCCTTGAGCGCCGAACCGCCCGTTGTTGTGACATCTTCCACGACCACCACCGGCTGGCCGGTCAGGTCGTCGCCTTCCGCCAGACCCTCAATCAGGCTTTTGGTGCCGTGGTCCTTGGCCTGTTTGCGGATAAAGCAGGCGCGGAGCGGCCTTTCGGCAACGGCGCTCATGGCCGCGGCGGCGGCGACCAGCGGCACGGCGCCCATCTCAAGGCCGCCGATCCATGTCGCGCCGAGCGCCGCAGCCTTGCCGGCGAGTGCGGCGCCGATCAGCCGGGCGCCCTGCGGATCGAGCATCGTCGGCTTCAGATTGAAATAGATTGTGCTGCTGCGCCCGGAAACCAGCGTAAAGCGGCCGCCCTGGCGGAACGACCGGTGGCGGATGATCTCAAACAGTCTTGAGCGGTCGTCCATGGCCTTTTCTCCCCGCTGGCGAAAAGGCCGCAGGCGGCCCCGGCGGTCAAGGTCGGCGGGCAATTATCCGCCGCTTATCAACCGCCCGATTGCGGTGGCGCGCCTGCTTGAGACTATGGGCAACCGGGCTGCAACGGCGAAAGCGGACGAAAGGCTCAGGCGGCTTCCGGCGGATCGGAGGGCGTATCCGGCGGGTTCGGGCAGATCGGTCGGGGAAGAATCGTCTGCCGGCTGAGGCGGCTCGGGCGGTGCGGCTTCCGGCGGCGCGGCTTCCGGCGGCGCGGCTTTCGGTCCGCCCCTGGCGACGCCGACCATGGCAGCGCGCAAAATGCGCTCGCCGATCCGGTAGCCGTCCTGGACCACCTCGACCACGGTGCGGTTGGGAACCGTTTCGTCGGGCACTTCGAACATCGCCTGATGACAGTGCGGGTCGAACGGCTCGCCCAGCGCAGCGATGCGGGTGACGCCATTCTTCTCCAGCATCCGCTCCATTTCGCGGCCGGTCATCTCAACGCCGGCCAGCAGCGCCTCAAGCGCCTCGTCGGCTGAGTCGCGGGCTTGCGGCGGCACGGCGTCGAGAGCCCGCTTGAGATTGTCGCTGACGGCCAGCATATCGCCGGCAAAGCGGGCGATGGAGAATTTGCGGGCGTCGACGACCTCGCGCTCGGTGCGTTTGCGCAGATTGTCCATCTCGGCGACGGCGCGCAGCAGCCGTTCGGTAAGATCGGCCTTTTCCGCCTCCAGTCGGGCAATCATGTCGGCATCGCTTTCCACCCGGGCTTCCGCCGGCATCTCCGATTGCGGCGCAGCGGCGCCGGCCGCCGTGCCGGTCGGAGCCGTCCAGCCGGAGGCGCTTTTTTCAGATGCGCCTTTCCCAGGCTCAATGTTTTCGCGGTCATCGGTCTGCGCGGCGCCCTCATCACCCGGCGCGCCGGCGGATTCTTCGGCCGGATCACCGGTCCGCGCGTCACCGGCGGATTTTCGGTTTTCTGTATCCATCGATTGAGTGCCTATTGCCAATTTGCGCCGGATATCAAGCCTATGGGCCGGAAAATCAAGCGATGAAACGGCCACCGGGCGCAAGGCGGCAAGTCAAACACGGTCACCGCCGTCATCGCAACGGCGATCATGCGCCCGCACCGTGCTGCCCGAGAAGCTGGCTCAACAGCTGCGCCGTATAATCGACCACCGGCACGACCTTGGCGTAATTCAGCCGGGTCGGGCCGATGACGCCGAGCACCCCGACGATCGACCCCTCGCCTTCGTGGAACGGCGCGACGACCAGCGACGAGCCCGACAGCGAAAACAGCTTGTTCTCCGAACCGATGAAGATGCGGACCCCTTCGCCGCGTTCGGCCAAGCCGAGAAGCTGGATGATGTCGGTCTTCGATTCCAGATCGTCGAACAGCATGCGGATGCGCTCCACATCCTGCGCCTCGCTCATGTCGTCGAGAAGCTTGGACCGGCCCCGCACGATCAGCGTGCCGGCGTCGTCTGTCGAGCCGGACCAGGTGGCGAGGCCGGCGGCAATGACCTTTTCGGTCAGCGCGTCGATTTCCTTGCGGCGCTCGTCGGCGAGACGTTCCAGTTCCGCCTTGGCGAGCGCCAGCGTGCGGCCCCTGATATGGGCGTTCAGGTAATTGGACGCTTCAGTGAGCGCCGACGCCGGAAGGCCCTTTGGCAGGTCGATGATCCGGTTTTCAACCGAGCCGCCTTCGCCGACCAGGACGACCAGCGCCTTGGTCGGCTCGATCCGCACGAATTCGACATGTGACAGCCGCAAATCCTGCTTGGCGGCAAGAACGACGCCGGCGCCGCTGGACAGACCGGACAGCATCTGGCTGGCTTCGGTGAGCACCGATTCCAGTGACTGGTCGTGGCCGCCGGCGGCGATTTCGGTTTCTATGCGGGCGCGTTCAGAGCCGCTGAGGTCGCCGACCTCCAGAAGCGAATCGATGAAAAACCGAAGGCCAAGCTCGGTCGGCAGACGGCCGGCGCTGGTGTGCGGCGCATAAATCAGGCCCATGGCCTCCAGGTCGGTCATGACGTTGCGCACGGAAGCCGGCGATAAAGCGGTTGAAAGAATCCGGCTGACGTTGCGCGAGCCGACCGGCGTACCGGTATCAATATAGGTCTCAACGATCCGCCGGAATATCTCCCGCGAGCGGTCATCCAGCGCGGCAAGTGGTTCAATGCCCATCAGTACAATCCCTGAAGGCCGTCAGTCTCCTTTTTCAGCCGGCCATCCATCATATTGATGCCGCGCCGCAATATGGCAAGCCGCGAGACATTTGACCATCACCGGCATCGCGCCGCTTTACGGCTCGGCGAATGCGGCGTAACACAACCAGCCGGAGACGCGGAGATGCCGATGAGACAGAACGGACGAGCAGCCGATGAAATGCGGCCCGTCAGCCTTGAGCGCGGCGCCTCCAAACATGCCGAAGGATCCTGCCTGGTGCGCTTCGGCGATACCCATGTTCTGTGCACGGCAAGCGTCGATGACCGCTTGCCGCCATGGCTGCGCGGCGGCGGCAAGGGCTGGGTGACGGCTGAATACGGCATGTTGCCGCGATCCACCGGGGAACGCATGCGCCGCGAGGCGACACAGGGCCGGCAAAGCGGGCGAACGCTGGAAATCCAGCGGCTTATCGGTCGGTCGCTGCGCGCCGTTGTCGATCTAAAGGCGCTGGGTGAGCGCCAGATCACCGTCGACTGCGACGTCATCCAGGCCGACGGCGGCACCCGCACGGCGGCCATCACCGGCGCCTGGGTGGCGCTCAGCGACGCGCTGGCCTGGATGCGGGCACGCGACATGATCGGCGACAATGTGATCGGCGATCACGTCGCGGCGGTGTCGTGCGGGATCTTTGACGGCGAGGCCGTGCTCGACCTCGATTACAACGAGGACAGCCAGGCGGAAACCGACGCCAATTTCGTCATGACCGGCTCCGGCGGCATTGTCGAGATTCAGGGGACGGCTGAGGGCAAGCCGTTTTCAGAAAGCGAGCTGACGTCGCTGCTTGCCCTGGCGCGCGGCGGCATCGGCCGGCTCGTCGATCTGCAGAAAATGGCCGTGGGCTGAACATCGTGGCGGCAAAACTGTTGGAAACCGGGCCGCTCGTCATCGCCAGCCACAATCGCGGCAAAATCCGGGAAATCCGCGATCTTCTGGAACCATTCGGCTTCGACATCCGCTCAGCGGCCGATCTTAACCTCGCCGACCCGCCGGAAACCGGCAAGACGTTTGCCGAAAACGCCGTGCTGAAGGCGGAGGCGGCCTGCCGGGCCTGCGGCCTGCCGGCGCTGGCCGACGATTCCGGCCTGGCCGTGGAGGCGCTCGGCGGCGCTCCCGGCATCCATTCGGCCCGCTGGGCCGGGCCTGAGCGGGATTTCGACCAGGCCATGCGCAATATTGAAGAACAGCTCCAGGCCGCCGGCGCACTTGCCGCCGACAGGAGGCGGGCGCATTTCGTCTGTGTGCTGGCGCTGGCCTTGCCCGGGGCGCAGACGCAGACCTTTACCGGCAGGGTCGACGGCACGCTGGTGTGGCCGCCACGGGGCGAGCAAGGCTTCGGCTATGACCCGGTCTTCCTGCCCGACGGCCATGATCGGACCTTTGGCGAAATGAGCGCGGCGGAAAAGCATGCCTGGTCGCCAGACGGGCCGCCCGGCCTGTCGCACCGCGCCAGGGCCTTTGCCGCCTTTGCGGCGGCCTGTCTGCCGCCCGGGGAAAGCTGACCGGTCATGACGGGCCGGCAAGCAGGGGACGAAACGCCGCCGGCCGGCATTGCGCAAAATGCCACCGATTTCGGGGTCTATGTGCATTGGCCGTTCTGTGCCGCCAAATGCCCCTATTGCGATTTCAATTCGCATGTCCGCCATGGCGGCATCGACGAGACGCGGTTCGCCGCCGCCCTGGCGCGGGAAATCGCCGGCCTTGCGGCGCGCCTCCCCGGCCGGCAGGTCAGCAGCATATATCTGGGCGGCGGAACGCCATCGTTGATGGCGCCGCAAACCGTCGCAGCGATCCTCGATGCGGTGGGCAGCGCCTGGCACGTCGCAGAGGATGTTGAGATCACCCTGGAAGCCAACCCCTCCAGCGTCGAGGCCGGTCGGTTTCGCGGCTATCGCGCGGCCGGCGTCAACCGGGTTTCGCTGGGCATCCAGTCGCTCCGCGACGCCGACCTGAAAGCACTCGGCCGCCTGCATGATGCAGCCGAAGCGCGGACGGCAGTGGAGATCGCCCGCGCGGTGTTTCCGCGCCTGTCCTTCGACCTGATCTATGCGCGGCCGGGCCAGGCGCCGGACGGCTGGCGGGCGGAGCTTGAAGAAGCAATCGCCATGGCCGCCGATCATCTGTCGCTTTATCAGCTGACCATCGAACCGGGCACGCCTTTTGCGGCGCTTCATGCCGCCGGCAAGCTGGCGGTGCCGGACGCCGACGCACAGGCCGACCTTTTTGCCCTGACACAGGAGCTGACCACGGCCGGCGGCCTGCCGGCCTACGAGATCTCCAATCACGCGGCGACCGGGGCGCAATGCCGTCACAACCTGATCTACTGGCGCTATCAGGACTATGCCGGGATCGGGCCGGGCGCGCACGGCCGGCTGACGATCGACGGCGCCAGATGGGCAACGATGAACGAAAAGCATCCGGAAAGCTGGGCCGGCCGGATTGAGGCGGCCGGCGACGCGCTGATCGTCGATGAGCCGCTTTCCAGGGAAGAGGCGGCCGACGAAATGCTGCTGATGGGCCTCAGGCTTCGCGAAGGTCTGTCGGCGCGGCGTTACGAGGCGATCAGCGGCCGACCGTTCGACCCGAAGCGACTCGCCGACCTCTTGGCGCATGGCATGATTGAGCGCATTGCCGGCGATCGCCTGCGCGCGACAGCGGCCGGCTGGATGGTGCTGGATGCGCTTGTCGCCGATCTCGCCGCCTGAGACCGGACCGCTTGCGGCGTGGTTGCCGGCGTCAGAATCGGCGGCCGATCAGGTGCCGCCGGCAAAGCTGCGCGGCGCCGGGTCGACGAGCGTCGTCCCGGAACCGGTCACCTCATAAACGGAGAGCTGGCGATCATTGCTACCGTCGGGCAGAAGCCGGAAAACTCCGTCAATGCCGGCAAAGCCGTTGGGATTGGTCAGCACCGACTGCGAAAACCGCTGAGCGCCGAATTGCCGCACCAGGCCGGCGGCAAGGACGGTTGCGTCATAGGCGATCGTGGCGTTTCGCGGCGGCTCCGATCCGTAGGCGGTGCGATAGCGCTGGGCAAAGGCGGCGAAGCCCTGCCGCGACGGCGCGGCATACCAGGCACCGGCGAGATTGGCATTACCGGCGACGCGCGAATCGCCCTCCCACTGGCCGCCGCCGAGCAGCTTGGTCTTCTCCGGCGAGACGCCGGCGGAAGCCAGCGTATCGGCGACGATGACAGCCGCATCGCCGGCGTCGGGCACCAGCAGCGCGTCGAACTGCGAGGCGACCTCGGCGATCGCCGTCGCCTTCAGCCTGATGTCGTTCTGGTCGAGTTGATAGCGTTCAATGGTGACGACGCGGCCGCCGACACGGCTGACGGTCTGGCGAAATGCCGCTTCGACAACCGTGCCGTAGCGGTTGGCCGGCAGAATCGCCGCGAAGGCCCGGCGACCGGTGGCGGCGGCATAGGCGACGGCGCGCTCGATGTCGTTGTCTGGCAGGAAGCTGATCAGATAGACGCCACGGCCGGCGACGGAGACATCGGTGGTAAAGGCGATGACCGGCACGCCGGCCGGGCGGGTCGCCGAGGCGGTAGCGCCAACGGCGCTTGCGAAAACCGGGCCAAGAATCATCTCCGCACCTTCCGCAAGCGCCCTGTTGGCGGCCGCCTGGGCGCCCATCGAAGTGCCGCCGGTGTCGTAAACGGTCAGCTGGATGCCGGCACCGGGGAAGTCGCGCATGGCCAGATCGGCGGCATTGCGAAACGCTTCACCGACGCGGCCGGCATTGCCGGTGGCGCTGCGCGGCACCAGCAGGGCGACACGGACCGAACCGGAGCCGATCACTTCACCGGAGGCTATGTTGCCGGCGGTCGGCGAACCGCCGCCTAGGCGCGTCTGCTGGCAGGCGGCAAGCGCCAGGGAAAGCAAAGCTGCGATGATCAAACCGCTCAGGCGGCATCTGGCCGGCAGCGCCTGCGAAAGCACCACGATCTCCTTTTAGACACCGCCAACTTTCCAACGCGGCACGGCGGCGGTAGGACCCTAGGGAGAAATCCTGCGGGCGGCAAGCGGCAGCCGCCGCCAATGACAATGCCGGGGCGCCCCGAGCGCGCGGCGTGACAATCGGGCAACAGAAGACGGCACGAAAGCGTGACTGAATCATCCCCCAGCAAACCGGCCGATCCGTCAGCATACTGGATTGAGGGACAGCGCTTCGCGGCGCCGGTGCCAGAGGCCGGCCTCTATCTCGTGGCAACGCCGATCGGCAATCTCGGCGATATCACGATACGGGCGCTGCAGATCCTCGCCGGCAGCAACCGCATCGCCTGCGAGGACAGCCGAACGACGCGGCGTTTGCTGGATCGATTCGGTATCGAAACACCGATGACCCCCTATCACGACCACAGCCCGCCGGCGGTCCGCCGGCGGCTCATTGAGCGGCTTGACGGCGGCGAAGCGCTCGCCCTGGTCAGCGACGCCGGAACACCGCTTGTGTCGGATCCCGGCCACAAGCTTGTCGAAGCGGCGATCGCGGCCGGTCACAAGGTCATCCCGATACCCGGCCCGTCGTCGCCGCTGGCGGCGCTGAGCGCCTCAGGCCTGCCCGGCGATGCGTTTTTCTTCGCCGGTTTCCTGCCGACGAAGGCGGCGGCGCGAAAAACCCGGCTACAGGAGCTGGCAAGAATCCCGACAACGCTGATCGTGCTTGAATCACCGAAGCGGCTGGCGGCCAGCCTCGCCGACATGGCGGCGGTGCTCGGCGGCGAGCGGCGGGCGGCCGTCTGCCGGGAAATGACCAAGCTGCACGAAACCTTTAAGCGGCAAAGCCTGGCGACGCTGGCGGCGCATTATGCGGACAAGGCCGTGAAGGGCGAAATCGTGCTGGTCATCGGCCCCGCCGCTGACCGCGGCCCGGCCCTGTCGCAAGCCGACATCGATGTCTTGCTTGCCGAGGCGCTGGGCCATGGCAGCGTTCGCGACGCTGCCGACCAGGTCGCCGCCGCCACCGGGCTTGCGCGGCGCAGCCTCTACCAGCGGGCGCTGGCGCTGGCGCGGAAGCGGCAGCCGTGACGGTGAGGCGGCGCGCCTATCGCTTCGGCCTGCGGGCGGAGACCGTCGCCAGCTTCCGTCTCATGCTCAAGGGCTACCGGATCCTGGCGCGGCGCTACCGCACGCCGGCCGGCGAAATCGACCTGATCGCCAGGCGCGGCAAGCTCATCGCCTTTGTCGAGGTCAAGGCGCGGCGCACCATGGCGGAGGCGGCCGAGGCGCTGACGCCGCTGGCGGAACGGCGGATTGCGACATCCGCCGATCTGTGGCTGGCCCGCCATCCGGCCGCCAGCGGCCTGACGATGCGTTTCGATCTCGTGCTGGTGGCGCCCTGGCGGCTGCCGACCCATATTCCCGACGCCTTTCGCCCGCCTCGGTGACGGCGCCCGACGATTGCGCCCGATCATTGCGCTGCGGGCCAGACCGGGCTAACCGGGCCGTGGGAAAGAAGGATGAGTTCATGCCGCTGACCGTCGCGGTCCAGATGGATCACATTTCCGGCCTGCAGATCGCCGGTGACACGACCTTTGCGCTGATGCTGGAAGCGCAAAGACGCGGTCACGATCTGCTGCATTACACGCCGGAGCGCCTGTCGATGCGCGACGGCCGGGTGTTTGCGGCCATGGAGCCGGTCCGCATCGCCGACGAAGAGGGCCGGCATTATGCCCTTGAGCCGGCGCAGATCATCGATTTGAGGAGCTGCGACATCGTGCTTATGCGCCAGGACCCGCCCTTCGACCTGGCCTATATTTCGACGACCTACCTCCTGGAGCGGGTGCACCCGCGAACGCTCGTCGTCAACGATCCGAGGGAAGTTCGCAACGCGCCGGAGAAAATCTTCGTCACCGATTTCGCCGATCTGATGCCGCCGACGCTGATCAGCCGTGACCCGCATGCGATCCGCGACTTCCGCGACGAATTCGGCGAGATCATCATCAAGCCGCTGCACGGCAATGGCGGCGCCGCCGTTTTCCGGCTTCGCCCCGACGACGAGAACCTGCCGGCACTTCTGGAGATTTTCATCGACATGTTCCGCGAGCCCTTCGTCGTGCAGCGCTATCTGCCGGAGGTGCGCGCCGGCGACAAGCGCATCATCCTGGTCGATGGCGAGGCGGCTGGCGTCATCAACCGGGTGCCGGCGATCGGCGAGGCGCGCTCCAACATGCATGTCGGTGGCCGCGCCGAGGCGGCAGAGCTTGATGAGCGGGATCGCGAAATCTGCCGGCGAATCGGGCCGGAACTGAAACACCGCGGCTTCCTGCTGGTCGGCATCGACGTGATCGGCGGGCTGANNTCACCTCGCCGACCGGCATCCGCGAAGTGCAGCGATTTGGCGGGCCGGATATCGCCGCCCTGTTCTGGGATGCCCTTGAGGGCAAGCTGTCGACCTGATTTTTGTTCCATTTTTGTTCTTGCCAGGAAGTGGCGGCGCGCCTATGCTGGCAAACACGGTTTGCGTTGCCGTGCCTGGCGACGGCGCCGGGTCCGATCGGGCGGGGGCGGATATGGTCGCACGGATCACGACAGTCGCATTTCAGGGGATTGAGGCGATCCCGGTCGACGTGCAGGTGCTGATCGCGCCCGGCCGGCCGGTCTTCAACATTGTCGGCCTGCCCGACAAGGCGGTCGCCGAGAGCCGCGAGCGGGTGCGCGCGGCCGTTCGTGCCTCCGGCCTGGCGCTGCCGCCCAAGCGCATCACCGTCAATCTGGCGCCGGCCGATTTGCCCAAGGAAGGCAGCCATTACGACCTGCCGATCGCGCTCGGCATCATGGTGGCGCTCGGCGCCGTGCCGGCCGATGCGGTCGCCGGGCATGTGGTGCTTGGCGAACTGGCGTTGGATGGACGGATTGCCGCCGTCGCCGGCGTGCTGCCGGCGGCGATGGGCGCCAACGGTCTCGGCAAGGGCCTGATCTGCCCGGCCGGCTGCGGCGCGGAAGCGGCCTGGGCCGGCGAGGACCTGCCGGTGCTGGCGCCCGACAGCCTGATCGTGCTGGCCAATCATTTCCGCGGCTCGCAGGTGCTGGCCAGACCGGCTCCGGCACTGTCGCCGGCAGCCGACGATCTGCCGGACATGAACGAAATCAAAGGCCAGGAAAGCGCCAAGCGGGCGCTGGAGATCGCCGCGGCGGGCGGCCATAACATGCTGATGATCGGGCCGCCGGGCGCCGGCAAATCGATGCTGGCGAGCCGGCTGCCGTCGATCCTGCCGGCGCTTTCGCCGCGCGAGCTGCTGGAAGTGTCGATGATCGCCTCGATCGCCGGGACGCTGGCCGACGGCCGGCTCTGCGATCGCCGGCCATTCCGGGCGCCGCATCATTCCGCTTCCATGGCGGCGATGGTCGGCGGCGGCGTCAGGGCGCGACCGGGCGAGGTTTCGCTGGCCCATCAGGGCGTGTTGTTCCTCGACGAACTGCCGGAATTCACACCCGCCGTTCTCGATTCGCTGCGCCAGCCGATTGAGACCGGAGAAACATTGATCGCCCGCGCCAACCACCGCGTCAGCTATCCTTCGCGCATCCAGCTTATCGCGGCGATGAATCCATGCCGCTGCGGCAAGGCCGGCGAAGCAGGGCATGTGTGCAGCCGCGGCCCGCGCTGCGCCAGCGACTATCAGGCGCGGATTTCCGGGCCGCTTCTGGACCGCATCGATATCCGCATCGAAGTGCCGGCCGTCAGCGCCGCCGATCTCATCGGACCGGCCTCCGCCGAGGCCAGCGCCGACATCGCCGGCCGCATCGCCTTGGCCCGCGATCTTCAGGCGCAGCGCTATGCGGCGCTCGGCGCGCCGCAAATCCGCTGCAACGCGCAAGCCCCGGCAAGCCTGATGGAGGCGGCCGCCTCACCGGACGCCGCCGGCGGGCGGCTGCTGCGGGAGGCGGCGGAGGCGATGCCGCTTTCCGCCCGCGGCTATCACCGAGTGCTCAAGGTGGCACGCACGCTGGCCGACATGGACGGCGCGGAAACGGTGGGCCGGCTGCACATCGCCGAGGCGCTGAGCTACCGCTCGGCCGCAAACGCGCTGGCGCTGGCGGCCTGAACCGCTGGCGCTGCGGCGTTCGGGCGCAGCACCCTCAACATGCCGACATGCCTCTGTTATATTCTTTGCATCATATGATCCGGAGCCGGGCGGTGTTTCGCCCGATCGTATGACATCGGACAGGGGATGCGCCTGCACCGTAAAAGTCCGCACAGAATCATAAGCGGCGCCATGGCGAGCGCGCTGGCCGGCGCCATTGAAAACGCCGAGCGGTGGCCGTTTCGCCTGCCGTTCCGGCGGCCGCAGCGCCAGGCCGCCATGGCGGAGCCGCTCGGCAGGCTCGGGCAACTGGAGGTCAGGCTGGCGCAGTCGCCGGCGGAGGTGCGGCTCGCGCAGCGTCTGCGCTACCACGTCTTCTATGAGGAAATGACGGCAATCGCCGGAGCCGACGCGCTGAGGTCGCGGCGCGATCGCGACAGCTTCGACGCGATCTGCGACCATCTGCTGGTCGTCGACCGCGGCGAACCGGGCGAGCAGCGCATGGAGGCCGGCGACGACCGGCGGCGATCGGAATTCGGGGCAACGCCGCGGCGGGCGCTGTTTCGCCGGCGGTCGCCGATCGTCGGCACCTACAGGCTGCTGCGGCAGGAGGTTGCGGAGCTCAACGGCGGCTTCTATTCCGCCGACGAATACGACATTGCGCCGCTGATCGGCCGCCATGCGGGTCTGCGGTTTCTGGAACTCGGCCGCTCCTGCGTGCTCGCGCCCTATCGCAACAAGCGCACCGTGGAGCTCCTTTGGCACGGCATCTGGACCTATGTGCTGATGCACGGCATCGACGTCATGTTCGGCTGCGCCAGCCTGGAAGGCACCAATGTGGAGCGGCTGGCGCCGGCGCTCAGCTTCCTGCATCACCGGGCCGGCGCGCCGCAGCCGTGGCAGGTGCGCGCCGTTGACGGGCGCCACGTGGCCATGAACCGCATGCCGGCCGAGGCCATCGACGAACGGGCCGTGCTGCGCGACCTGCCGCCGCTGGTCAAGGGCTATCTCCGGCTCGGCGGCTTTGTCGCCGATGGCGCCGTCGTCGACCACCAGTTCGGCACGACCGATGTGCTGATCGTCCTGCCGGTTGCCGCCATCAACCGGCGCTATGTCGATCATTACGGCGCCGATGCCGGCCGATTCCGGGCGAACGGGCCGGTCAGGACGAACGCCGGCGGCGCAGCCTGACATAAAGGGCGCCGCCGCCGCCATGGCGCCGGCCGGCTTCTTCGACGCCGGCGACAAGTCCCCGGAATTCCGGCCCCGCCAGCCATTTCGGCACGGCGGAGCGCAGGATGCCGGATTCGCCCGCATCGGAGCGGCCCTTGCCGGTAATCACCAGAACCAGCCGCTTGCCGTCGGCCTGGGCGGCGCGCAGAAAGCCGATCAGCGCATGAAAG
>JABAOE010011255.1_pt2 | contig 13204 bp, 16 predicted proteins | sample 7062141 | NCBI WGS metagenome assembly JABAOE01 (sample SAMN14538627, study PRJNA623070) | marine sediment metagenome | biome: marine biome [ENVO:00000428]; feature: marine pelagic biome [ENVO:01000023]; material: deep marine sediment [ENVO:00002113] | place: India: Gulf of Khambhat ... | reverse complement strand
CCGTGGACCATCGTCCGACCGCCCACCGTGTACGGGCCCCGAGACGTCGAGATGCTCCGGGTCTTCCGGATGGCTCGCTGGGGCGTGCTGCCGCTCCTGGCCGGCGAGCGTCAGGAGTTGAGCCTGATTCACGCGGAGGACCTCGCCGCGGCGCTCGTCTCGGCCGCCGGCCCCGCGGCGGGGGGGCGGGTGTACTACGCGGCCCACCCGCGCGTCGTGACGGCGCGGCAACTCCTGGAGGCGGTCCACGACGCGGTGCGCCGCGCCCGCGGTCGGGGCCCCGCCCGGCCCACCGTGCTCCGCGTGCCGCCCGGGGCCACCCGTGCGGCGTTGTGGATCACCGGCACGGCGGCGCGCGCCCTGGGCCGGCGGACGCTGCTCTCGCCCGACAAAGGCAAGGAGCTGCTGGCGACGGCGTGGACCTGCTCGGCCGCCGCCCTGGAGCGCGACACCGGCTGGCGCGCCGCGGTCGATCTGCCCGAGGGTCTCGCCCGTACGGCCGATTGGTACCGCACGCGCGGATGGCTGTGAGACCGGTCGACGCCCTGCTGGCGGGCTACCTCGGCTTCGTCACCGTGGTGATCGTGGCGCGCGGCGGCCTCGCCGACCCCGCCAACTGGTGGCTGCTGGGGGCACACGGCCTGTTCGGGATCCTGATCGCGCTGTTCGGGAGGCTCGGACCGGCCGATCGGCTCGGGCGGCTCGCGCACGACCTCTATCCGCTCGTGCTGCTGCCCGCCCTGTACGCGGAGCTCGGGGTGCTCAGCCTCCAGCTCGGGGTAGACAGCACCTTTGCGCGAGACGCCGTCGTGCAGCGCTGGGAAGCCGCGCTGTTCGGCGGACAGATCTCGTATACCTGGATTCGTGAGGCTCCCTCGATCTTCTGGTCGGCCACCCTGCACCTGGCCTACGTCGCCTACTACCCGATCGTGTTGTCCGGCCCGCTCCTGCTGACGCTGCGGGGCCGCTCGCTCGCCACCCGCCACGTCGTCGTCAACATGATGATCGCCTTCGTGCTCTGCTACCTGGTCTTCGTGCTCTTCCCCGTGGCAGGGCCCAACTATGCGTTCGAGCACCCCACCGGCGCGGTGCGGGAGGTGTGGAGTGCACGGTTGGTCTACGGGGTGCTGGGCACGGGGTCGTCGTTCGGGGCAGCCTTCCCCTCGTCCCACGTCGCCGCGACCCTCTCGGCGGTCGGCGCGCTCTGGCGCGTCTGGCCCCGGCTCGCCGCAGTCCTGGTGATCCCCACCATCCTCCTCGTCGTCGGCACCGTCTACTGCCAGATGCACTACGGCGTCGACGCGCTGGCGGGCCTGGCGGTAGGGGGGATCGCGCTGGCGCTGGGGAGGACGCTCGAGACCTGACTCGGGGCCGGCCCGGCACGCCGGCCCCGTTGGCGGCGGCGCCTAGTGGCCGCCCGCCCCGTGTGAGTGCTCGGCCGGCGGTACCTCTCCGGTCACCACGACGTCCTTGATCGCGTCGAATCGGCCCCGCACATCCTGCAGGTAGTGCATCCGATCGAGCACGTAGAGCTCGTCCGACTTGTCGGCCCGCGGCCACCGCTTGCCCCCGGACGGCATGAAGACGCCTCCGACCACACCCATCCCGCCGTCGTACAGGGTGTCGGCCGTGGTGTTGTGGTAGCTCGCCACGACCCGGTAACGGCGATCGGGGTGGAGCTTGACCCCGAGCGTCCGGTACAGCCGCCCCAGCGTGACCTCCTTCAACACGCCGCCCTCGTCGTACACCGGCTTCCCCTCCCAGAGCACCCGCCCCTCGGTGACGTCCTCGAACCGCAGGCTGGTCGCGTACTCGTGCAGGTGACCGCCGATCACCATCAGCCGACCCTCCACGGCGGGGCTCGCCTCGTAGGCGAACTCGCTCGTACCGGGCGGCAGGTCCACCGACTTGTCCCCCGCCGGGAAGGCCACATCGAGCTGGAACGGATATACCGAGAAGAGGGGCCACGGACGACCGGCCTCGACGTAGTCGAGCCGCACGCGCACCTCCACGTCCTGCTGGGCGGCACCCGTCGGGTTGTGGAGCATCACCGACACCACCATCGGGGTGCCCTCGGCAACCGGATAGCCCAGCAGCCACCCCGGCATCGACTGCTCGCCGGTCTCCTTGCCGACGGCGAGCATCCGCTGGGAGATGGGCAGGAACAGCTCCCGGTTGTCGGGGTTGATCAGGTTCAGGTGGTGCAACACGCCGGTCGGCAACGGATTACCCGCCCCGTCGACGACGTCGTAGCTGAACCCCTTCAGGTACACGCTCCGCGGAACGCGCACCGTCGTAATGGGCGGCCACACCGGTGCGTGCGCGCCGTGATGCCCCTCCGCGTGAGCCGGCGAGTTCGGATCGGGAGCCGGAAGATCGACCGGGCCCACGACGATCGTGAGCGCGCCGCGCTCGGGATCGTCCTCGAGACGGACCGCGGCCTCCTGCGCGTTCGCGAGGCTCGCGATCGACGCGGTCACGGCAACGGCTGCAAGCGGCAACACCAGTCTCATGACAGCACTCCTACGCAGGGCTGTGGCACGCGAAGGGATATGGTATCTCAGCTCTCCGCGGGCTTCAAGTCCGCCACGTTCGACGAATCGCGACGGGCGCGGTCCCGGTAGGCCCGCCGCCGGCGCAACCCGTACACGGTGAGGGCGATCGTGATGGAGGCCGCCGAGATCGCCACCAGCACCCGGAGCGGCACGTTCCACCATGTGCCCAGGGCCGCGAAGAACCACAGCCGGGGGAACCGCCCCAGCGTGGTGGCGGTGAGGTGGCGCTCGATCGGATACCGCGCGAGCGGCGAGACGAAGCGAATCGGCCAGTACGGGAAGATCGACCAGCTGCACAGCCAGATGGCGAGAAACGGGGCCTTCGAGAACAGATCGACCACCCAGCGCACCGTCCGGTTGCGTCGCATGCGCTCCAGCGCGGCGACCTGCAGGACCCGGGTGTAGAGATGGTAGTTGAGGTACTCGACGAAGATGATGCCGGTGGTGCCGATCGCCGCGACGAGCACCGGCGCGTACACGCGGCCGAAGACCATGAGGATCGGCTCGTACGTCGACGGGAACATCGGGGAGAGCGGTCCGTTCAGCCAGATGGTGATGAGGGTGAACCCCACCAGCCCCCCGGTCTGGGGCAACACCACGGTCAACGGGATCGCGAGCAGCACGATCAGGCCGGACCCCCGCAGCACCCCGTCCCATGCCGGGGTTCCGTACTCCCGGCGGAAGAGCGCCGTATAGAGTCGTCGCGCCGATCCGTTCGCGGTCACGCCTCCCCCCTTACGCTGCCCGGCGCCTCACGCCGTGCGAGGCGCCAGGCCGTATCCACAAACCAAATGGGGCCGCCGCTGGATCCGCCAGCGCGACCCCATTCGCTGCCCCGGGCGGTGACGCTACTCCGTCACCGTCAGCGTCGCGACCATGCCGAGCGCCTCGTGCGGGACGCAGAAGTAGCCGTACTCGCCCAACGGCGCCGCCGCGAACGTCACCTCGTAGATCTCGTCGGCCTGCGTCAGGAGCTTGCCGCCCATCGGACCCAGGTCCTGGTCGGCCATCGCCCCAATCAGGAACTCGCGCCCGTTTTCCGGAAGCTGATCCGGANNCGAACGGTGTCCCCAGCCCTGATCGTGAGCGCCTCGGGCTCGTAGACGTACCGGCCGTCGTCCGTCAGCAGCATCTGGACCTCGTGCAGCGTGCCCATCGCCTCGGCGTCCATCGCCTCGGGCGCCTCGGCCACGGCCGGCGCCGCGCTCTCGGTCGCTTCGCCCTCTGCCCCGGATTCGGCACCGCCGCACGCCAACGCCGCCACGGCGACCGCCGCGAAGAACTTCCGCATCAATCAACCTCCAGTCGTGGATCGAAAACCGAACGTGCTCCGGCCCGCGGCCGGGTGGCTTGTGAAACTGTTCACAAATGTAAGGCCCCGCGCGGGAGACGGTAGGGGGCCACCGCCCGCTTGCATTTTCGGTCCGATCGGAGAACTTCCAACGCGATGCAAGCCCCTCCGCAAATTGCACGTGGCGTCCGCTCGCGGTGCTAGCATCGTGACCGAGATCCCCGGATGTACCCGACTCGGCAGCCACTGCCGGGCGCTGGACGTCACCCTTCGCATCGCCGACTTGGAAGACGACAGCGTCAGCCTCCAAGATGCGGCGGCCACCTGGCTCCTGGGACACACCGAGCGCATCACGTTCGGCAAGCCGTACATCCGGGCCACCGACCTGCTGGTCGACGCGACCATCCACGTCCCCTGCAAGTTCTTGACGTACGCGGCGGGGCCGGCCAAGGACCGAAGCGTGCGGGCGCAGGCGCCGGGCGGCGCCGACGGCGGGGGGCCCCGGCCGCGCGTGCACTGCGCCGCGCACGGCTACCGCGGCGTGCTCCCGCGGGACGACCGCAGCGAGCCGCCGCCGCTCCGCGGCGGCGGCGGGGCGTACCGGGTGACCTACAAGGGTCGCCAGCGCATGCTTCCCCTTCCGCTCAAGCGCAGCGCGTGCCGACAGCTCCCGGTGCTGGCCGACGGGAACCCGTGCGCCACGGCGCCGTGCCGCACCGCCGACAACACGCAGGGGGCGGCGTGCTGCCGTGACCTGTCGCTGGATCTCGAGCTGGATCGGGGCGCAGTCCACGCGGAGGCGCTCCTGAAGAGCCGGAAGTCGCCGTATCTGTGCAAGGTGACCCGTGAGGACGACGACAAGGTCGAGGTGGAGGTGATCTCCGCCTGCGGATACCTGCAACCCGACGGGGTGAGCTGCGCCCTNNCCCTGCACGACCGCCTGTTGCCGAACGGGCGCCTGGCCAAGCCCTCGATCTGCCGGGAGTGGCCCGACATCGACGAGGACGAAGTCGCCCATCCAGGGTGTGCCCTGGTCTAGGGGGCCGTCCGCGGGCCGTACTCCAACCGTTACCCCTGAGCGAACCGCCATGCCGTCACCTACCGACATTCCCGAGATCACCCCGGAGGAGCTGGCCCGCACCCTGGAGCAGGACGCCTCGCTCCAGGTCCTCGACATCCGCGCTCCGGCGCGCGTCGCCACGGGACGGATCGACGTCGTGCCCGACGACCGGTTCCGCAACATCGTCGGCTCCCGTCTGGCGGCGATGCACTCGGCGCAGGAGATCGGGCTGGATCCCGGACGCCCGGTGGCCGTGGTGTGCAACACCGGCAACACCAGCAAGCCGGCCGCCCAGCATCTCCAGCAACTCGGGTTCGAGGCGCGCTCGGTCCGGGGGGGGATGGCGGCGTGGATGCTGATGACGCTGCCGCGCGAGCTCCCCGTGCCGGAGGGGCTGGACCGCCTGGTGCAGTTCGATCGCGTCGGCAAGGGCGCGCTGGGATACGTGCTGATCGCGGGCGGTGAGGCGCTCGTGATCGACCCGCCGCGTGACGTCGATCCGTATCTCGAGCTGATCGAGGAGGCGGGTGCCACACTGGTCGGGGTAGCCGACACGCACGTGCACGCCGACTACATCTCGGGGGCACCGGCGATGTCCCGGGAGCGAAACGTTCCCTACTACCTGCATCCCCGCGACGCCGTCTACCCCTACGACGGCACCCCCGGGAGGCTCGTCATCGAGCCGCTGTCGGACGGATCCGCGATCGCTCTCGGCGGGGCCAGCGTGCGCGTCCAGCACACCCCCGGGCACACCGAAGGCAGCGTGACCTTCCTCGTCGGGGGCGAGGCTGCGTTCACCGGGGACTTCATCTTCATCGAGTCGATCGGGCGACCCGATCTGGGGGGCCGCGTCGAGGAGTGGGCCGCAGAGCTCTGGGAGAGTGTGGCGCGGGCCAGGGACGAGTGGCCGCGCGGCACGACGATCTACCCGGCGCACTACGCGCACGAGAGCGAGCGCAACGCCGATCGCACGATCGGCTCGCCGTTCGGCGACCTGCCGGCCCGCAGCCCGATGCTGGCCCTGGACGACCGGGACGCGTTCCTGGCGGCGGTCGTCGCGGCCGAGGCCCGCTTCCCCGACGCCTACCGGCAGATCAAGGCGATCAACGTCGGAATCCAACAGGTGGGTCGGGAGGAGGCCGATCTCCTCGAGGTGGGGCGCAACGAGTGCGCCCTCGGCGGCACCTAGCCCCCGGCCGCCCGACCCCTCCCCATCGCGGCCCCGCGTGTGCAACACCGGGGCCGTCGCGCGTCCTCCAGGGTGAACGCCGAACCTGTGAGGACTCCGATGCGATGGCTCTATCTCATTGCCGCTACCGTGGTTACGGCCACGCCGCTCGAGGCTCAAGGCTGGATCGAGCCGATCCCCGGCCGCCCCGACCCCGCCGTTCACCGCCTCCGCACCACCGTCAGCGTCAGGGTGGTCGACCGGATCGCGCACGTGGAGGTCGAGGAGTGGTTTCGCAACGCGGGTACGGGGCTGGGGGAAGGGGACTACCTCTATCCCCTGCCCCGCGACGCCGTGTTCAGCAGCTTCTCCCTGTTCCAGGGCGATCAGGAGCTGCGGGGCGAGACGATGGACGCCGACCGGGCGCGAGCGATCTACGAGGAGATCGTCCGCCGCAAGCGCGACCCCGCCCTGATCGAACTCGCCGGGCACGGCCTCATCCGCGCCCGGGTCTTCCCGATCGGGAGCGGTGAGACCCGCAAGATCACGCTGCGCTACACGCAAGTGCTGCCCCGCGCCGGCGACGCGGTACAGTTCTGGTACGTACGCCGCGGGGGGCCGGACCGCCCGACACGCCGCCGAAGGGGGAACCCGAACCGGTCCGGCACGCCCGGACACGCCGTTGACCTTCACCATGGTGGTGGAGGACGCCGCGGCCTACGATGAGCCCTTCTCGCCCACCCACGCCGTCTCGAGCCGCCGCACCGGCGGCCGCCTGACCGTGCGGCCGGACGGGCAGCTCGCCGGGGCGTTCGCGTTGTTCCTGCCCCTGGCTCGCCCGACGGTCGGGATCGCCGTCGCCGTGTATCGCCCGAGCGACGGGGAGGACGGCTACTTCATGCTGACGCTGTCGCCGGGAGAGGTCCGTGGGCCGCCGGTGCGCAAGGACGTCACGGCCGTGGTGGACGTCTCCGGCTCCATGTCCGGCGCCAAGCTGGCGCAGGCCCGTGACGCGCTGCACCAGCTCCTGCACTCGCTCGGCGAGGGCGACCGGTTCCGGCTTCTGGCCTTCGGCAGCACGGTGCGGAGCTTTCGGCCCGGCTGGGTCGAGGCCCGGCACGACCGCGCCCGAGCCCACGAGTGGATCGACCGGTTGCAGGCTGACGGGGGCACCAACATCGAGGGCGCGTTGCGCGAGGCGTTTCGGGTCGCCGCCGGCGACGATCGCCTCGCGATGGTGATCTTCCTGACCGACGGGCTGCCGTCGGTCGGCGAGGGCGATCCGGAACGGTTGGCGCAGCTGGCCGAGCGTGAGCGCGGCTCCCGCCGGGTGTTCGCCTTCGGCGTGGGCTACGACGTGAACGCGTATCTGCTGGACCGGCTCTCGGCGGCCGGACGCGGCGCCACCGAGTACGTGCGCCCGGACGAGGACGTCGAGCGAGCGCTGGGGGTGCTGACGGCGAAGATCCGTCACCCGGTCCTGACCGACCTGGAGATCGCCGCGACGCCGGTGGCGACCAGCGAGGTCTACCCCCTCACGCTGCCCGATCTCTTCGCCGGCGAGGAGCTGGTCGTCTTCGGGCGGTACCGACCCGGGCGCCGGCCCGCGGGCGACGTCGTGATCACGGGCCGCCGGAACGGCGACCGGGAGCGGTTCGCGACGGACGCCACCTTCCAGCGGCACGCGGACGTCAACGACTTCATCCCGGCGCTGTGGGCCTCGCGGAAGATCGGATTCCTATCGCAGCAGCTCCGGCTCCACGGTCCCAACGAGGAGCTGGTCGAGGAGATCCGCGCGACCGCCCTGCGGTACGGCCTCCTCAGCGAGTACACCTCGTACCTGGTGCAGGAACCCGACGTCGTCGCCGGCCCCCCCGGTCGTGGGGCCGCCGACCGGCTGGCGGCCTCCGCGTTGCCGGCTCCCCAAGCCGCCGTGGGCCGGGACGCCGTGATCGCCGCCGCCGACGACGGCCGCCGACGGACCCTGCGCTCCAAGGTCGAGGCGGGCGAGATGGAGCAGGAGCTGCTCGGTCGGGCACACTTCGCGCAGGCGGTCCACGAGTCGGGCCGGCTCTTCACCGAGGTCGACGGCGTCTGGACCGACCTCGGCCACGCGGACGGACGGGTGGTCACGATCGCGGCGTTCAGCGAGGCCTACTTCGCCGTGCTCGAACGGCTCCTGGAGCTGAAGCCCTACGCCGCACGCTTCGAGCGCGTGCTCGTTGCCGGCGGACAGATCAGCATCGAGATCGCCGAGCACGGGCGGGAGGCGATCACCCCCGGCGTGCTCGAGCGGCTGGCCGAGGCCTTTCGGGGCCGTTAAACTCGCCTCGTGCCGGTCGACTGGGAACGCGTGTACCGAGAGACGTACTCCGACCTGGTCCGCTTCCTCCACCGCAAGGTGTGGGACGCGGACCGGGCGCAGGACCTGGCGCAGGAATCGTTCGCCCGGGCGCTGGATCACCACCCGGACAACCCCCGTGCCTGGCTCTTCACCGTGGCACAGAACCTCGCGCGCGACGAGGCGCGCAACGCCATGCGACGGAAGCGACAGCTGGTCCTGATCAAGAACGAGCCGGGCCCCAACCCCGGGCCCGACCCGGCGGAGGCGCTCGACCAGGCCGAGCGCATGCGCGCCGTCCGCGCCGCCCTCGAACGGCTCGGCGAGCGGGACCGGGACGTGCTGCTGCTGTGGGACGCGGGGCTCGACTACGGCGAGATCGCGGCACAGACGGGGTTGGCCAAGGGCGCCATCGGAACGACCCTCGCGCGGGCGCGCCGGCGGCTGGCCGAGGCCTACGATGCATTGGAGGAGCGACATGCCGCACCTCGATGACGGCCGGCTGCACGCCTACCTGGACGGTGAGCTCGGCGAGGGCACGCCGGAGCGCGAGGACGTCGAGCGACACCTCGCGGAGTGCCCCGCCTGCCGCGACGAACTGGCGGCGGCCACGCGCACGCGCGACCGGGCCGCCGACATCCTTGCCGGCGCCGGTCCCGCGCTCAGGTCCCCACCGCCGTTCGAGGCGGTGCGGGAGCGTGCGGCACGGGCCGGTGACTCGCGCGAGCGGGTGCGCCGGCTGGCGCGCCTGCGGTCCTTGGCGTGGGCCGCCGTGCTGGTGCTGGCGGTCGGCGTCGGCTGGTACGCCCGGGACGTCACCCTCGAGCGGGCCGCCTCGCCGGCCGGACGCGACGGCGAGGTCGCGGCGATGCGTTCGACGGCGCCGGCCGCCGCGGCCGCTCCCCGATCGACGCCGACCGTATCCGAGGGGCAGTTGGCCTCCGAGCTCACGAGCCCGCCGCCCCGCGGGCGCGGTGCCGAGCCGGACGCCGTCGAGGAGCGCACGGCCTCGGGTCTGGACGAACGGGAGACGGCGTCCCCGCAACCCGTCGAACAGCACGTCGACCGGCTTCGCGCCGAGGTCGCCGTGGCCGCGACGGAGGACGACGCCCGCGACGCCAAGGTGGGCGCCGTCGCGGCGCGAGCGCGGCCGGACGTGGTGCGCGACGGCTCCGCCGTCGCGGACGCCGCCTGGGTCGCGATCGACGAGGAGACGGCGCGTGCCGCCCTCGCCGGGCAGCTCCGGGTGCTGCCGGACGCCGCGGTCGAGGAGTTCGCGCTCGGGCAGCGAGACGGCGCCCCGGCCGTTCGCGTGCGCCAGCGGCTGCCGTCCGGCACCGAGGTCGAGTTGGTCGAGTGGCTCCCGACGGCAGGCACGGGTGGCGACTCGACGCCGGCCGAGCCGTTGCCCGCGGCGCTCCCGGAGGCGGACCGGCCGTTGCGAAGCGACGCGACCGAGCGCGTGGTGCGGCGGGGAGATCTCCTGATCGCGCTCCGGGTCCGCTTCGCGACCCCGACGGCAGCCGAGGTCGAGGATACCCTCGACGTCCTCGCGGAGCGCGTGCCCTGACGGCTCAGCCGCCGCCGGCGGGGCCGCCGAGCCGGCGGCTCCGAATCAACTCGGCCACCACCGCCACGGCGATCTCCACCGGCGTCTCCGCCCCGATCGGCTCGCCGATCGGCACCCGTACCCGCTCCAGCGCGGCTGCGGGCGTGCCGGCCTCCTGGAGGGCCCGGAAGATGACCGCCCGTTTCCGCTTGCTGCCCAACATCCCCACGTAGCCGGCCGCGGACTGCGCCGCGCGCTCGACCACGAGCGCGTCGAAGCTGTGCCCGCGGGTCGTCGCCAAGACGGCATCCCCCTCCTCGAACGCGAGGCGATCGAGCGCCGTGCGAAGGTCCTCGACCACGATCTCCTCGGCCTCCGGGGCCGCCTGGGGATTGGCGAACTCGGCGCGATCGTCGACCAGCACCACGTAGAACCCGGCGCGCGCCGCGAGGCGCGCGATCTCGACGCCCACGTGCCCTGCGCCGAAGATCACCAGGCGGGGCCGGCGCGGGATCGGCTCGACGAACGCGTGCAGCCGCTCGTCCACGAAGCCCTGCTCCGGCTTCGGCGCGGCAGACTCGTCGCGCCAGCCCGGGACGCCGACCTGATACCGCTCGGTCCCGATGCGCGCCTGCTTCACCGGCCCGCCATCCCAATCCAGCCCGGTCACCACCGTGCCCGGCAGGCGGTGGGCGATTGCGGCGCTCACGGCATCGTAGAGCGCCGCGGCGGCGGCCGAATGCACGATCGGCTCCACGAAGAACTCCACCGTCCCCCCGCAGGAGAGCCCCACCTCTCCGGCGACGTCGGCGTTGAGGTGATGGCGCACGACCCGCGGCGCGCCGGCAGCGGCGGCGGCGAGGGCCTCCCGTCCGACGTCGGCCTCGGTGCACCCTCCGCCGACCGTGCCCCAGCGCCGTCCGTCCGCCGCGATCAGCATCTTCGCGTCCGGCGCCATCGGCAGCGACCCACGCCGCCGCGACACGGTGGCCAGCGCCCCGGTCGCGTCGCCGCGCGCCAACTCCGCGGCCGCCGCCCACAGCGCCTGTCGCTCGTTCACGACGCCGGAAGCTCCTTGGTTCTCGGATTCAACGCGCCCACCCCGCCGAGACGGGCGTCGCGGGACGGGAAGCAATTGCTCGTGCGGCGCGCCGGTGCATACTGCCGCAAGATAGGAAGCGGGAAGAACCGACAGAAGGGCCGGTGGGACGGCCCTCCGACCATCAGTGGTGTCCGGTCGCCTCGGACCGCTCGAGCAGGCGCGGGCTCACCATCGGGAACGCGCGTGCGAAGGCACCGTACGCCAGCAGGAACAGCCCCAGGAAGCCCGCCGTCACCCCCACCTCCGGCAGCCCGAACGCGGGCCCCTCCTCGATCAGCGACGGCTGGACCAGCAGGTACCGCTCCAGCCACATCCCGGCGAGGCTGATCACCACGAAGAGCGTGAACGTCGCGGGCGTGATCTTCGCCTTCACCCACAGCAAGCCCCAAAACGGGATGAAGAACACCATCAGGCCCACGGCCACGGCGAGCGGCTGCCAGTCGCCCCACAGGCGGAAGAACACGAACGACGTCTCTTCCCGCAGGTTGCCGTACCAGATCACGAGCAGCTGGCTGAACATCAGGTAGGCCCAGAACACCGAGAACCCGAAGACGAGCTTGCCGAGGTCGTGNNCGTGGAATTGCTCTCGGCCGATCACGCCCTGCATCCCGAGCCGCCCGCGCCAGTAGACCATCATCAGGCCCAGCATCGTCAGCCCCGTGAGGAACGCTCCCATGAAGAAGAACGCGCCGAACAGGTTGCTGATCCAGTACGGCGCCAACGACATGATGAGATCGAAAGCGAGCAGCGTGAACAGGTAGGCGTAGGCCAGGGTCATCGCGGGCGCCAACAGCGACAGCCGATGCTCCACGAACGCCACCTGTTCCGGCGAGCCGTCGAAGTCGCCGAGCAGCCGGTCGTAGAGGCGGCGGCGCCATCCCGACACCCGATCGCGCACGTCCGCCAGGTCGGGCTTGATGTCGTGGTAGACGAACGCGATCGCCAACCCGAACACCACCACGAGCGCCGCGAGGTCGCGCCAGAAGACCCACCCGACCGTCAGCCACGCCCCGCGAGCGGGCGTCGGGTGCTCGATCCACGGAAAGAGGTGGTGCTTGCCCAGGAAGACCACCAGAAAGCACACCAGTGACACCGGCAGGAAGGCGACCGCCGCCTCCGCGAACCGGATGATCGGGCCGGCCCACACGCCCTTGGTCATCTTCTGCGTCGCCGCGAAGATGATCGCGCCCTGCGCGACCCCGGTGAAGAACAGGAAGTTGATGTGGAACATCCGCCAGGCCCGCGCCGGGTCCGCGCCGCCGACGAGGGCGACGAACGTGCCCACCCCGACGACCGCCAGAACGGCACCCGCGAGCAACAACCCGCGGGTGGGGGCGTTGATGCCGCGCTCGACCGCGTCGCGTGCCGACGGGCTCATTGGGCCGCTCCCTGCAACACGCGCACGTAGTTCACCACGTGCCACCGGTCGTCGCCGCGGATCTTGCTGCCGTACTCGGGCATGAGCGCGCCGAACCCGTGAACCGTGACCGCGTAGAGCCAGCCGTCGCTCAGGTCCCGCATCGTGGGGGTCGTCAGGTTGCGGACCGCATTGGCCAGCGACGCCGCCACCGGTCCGTCCCCGAGTCCGCCGTCCCCATGGCACACCGCGCAGTAGATCTGGTAGCGGTCCCGCCCCCGCTCCAGCGACGCCGCGGTCCGCTCGACCGGGTTGGCGAGCGCGGCCAGCGCGTCGCGGTTGCCCGGGATCGGACGCAGCACGACGTCCGCACCCGTGACCGGCACCGTGCCCGCCACCGGCTGCCGCGGGTACTTGTACGGCTGAATCGCGAGCCCCCGGTGCATCACCGAGAACCAGGGGACCGCGGCGATCAGATCGTCCAGGCTGGGCAGGGGCGAGCGATGCCACTCCGTGAGGCACCCGCTCGCCAGGAACGGCAGCAGCACGGCGGCCAGCTTACGTCTCAACGCGCACCTCCTCGGCTCCGGCGCGCTCGAGCACCTCCTGCACCGACGGCCGCCGCTCCACGGGACACTCCACGAACACCCCGATCATGTCGTCGGTGAACCGCCCGTCGTACGCCGCCGCCCGCCGCGCGAGCCAACTGTGCACGATCAACCCGACGATCGTCGCGCCGGCGCCCAGCAGAATGGTCAGCTCGAAGGCGATCACGACGTAC
>JABAOE010004433.1_pt1 | contig 13209 bp, 13 predicted proteins | sample 7062141 | NCBI WGS metagenome assembly JABAOE01 (sample SAMN14538627, study PRJNA623070) | marine sediment metagenome | biome: marine biome [ENVO:00000428]; feature: marine pelagic biome [ENVO:01000023]; material: deep marine sediment [ENVO:00002113] | place: India: Gulf of Khambhat ... | reverse complement strand
GATCTTAACAAAATTAAAGAAGACATGAAAATTACTAAAGATAGTGTAGATACTCTAACTGAATCTTTTGAAGGAACTTTAACAGACATGAAGGCATTTCAAGCAGAAATTTCTAATCCACTAAATTTTATGAGAAAATATTTTGAATCACTCGATTTAAAAATACTACAGGATCCATCTCTTCCATTACGTCAACAGCAAGATGATTCATCTGTTCCAACTATTGAATCACCAAAAGAAAAAGAAACAATCATTATTCCTTCGGGAATTGAAGGTAGCCAAAAAGTTGAAGCATCTCCAAGCCAATTATCACTAACAAAAGATGCAGAACCATCACAAAGTGGTTCATCTGTAAGTGGTTCTCAAAACCCGATGGATTCTGTCTTAAAACCTCTCTTTAGTGGTAACCTAAGTGTAGGTAAAATGATGTCCATTGTAGAGCTTGCAGGAGATATGCTAAAAGAACAAGGTGATGACTGTATAGATTTGCTTATTGAACAATGTAAATTAATGGGATTAAAACCTGAAGACGAAAATTCAATTTACAATATTATAGATATGTTAAAGAATTCAGGAATGAATGTAGAAGACTCTCTAATTCAACTTTACAAATTTTCAAAAATTGTTGGCTTAACTGATCCTGAAGCAGATTCACATTATTCAAAATTGATGGCTAATCGCGCAAGGAAAAAGTTAGGAAAAGGTGAATAAACATGGCATCAGGCATAATGTCAGAGGCAATTTTGATAATTGCTTCTGTAGTTATTGCAACATCTATAGCTGGTGTTGTAATGTCTCAAGTAGGAGTTTTTGAATCAACATTTACAGCTACTACAGAAAATCAAAAAGACATAATATTAACCAAAGTCAAAATAGTATACGTTACTAATACGACAGATAATCACGTAAATGTGTGGGTAAAAAATATTGGAATAAATCCCATTGTTGATGCAAATAAAACTGACGTATATTATGGTGAAATTAATCAAGTTCAAAACATTGTACACAATCCAAAAAAACAGAATGATAACACTTGGCAATGGAATGGACCAACGGTACCCACTGATCCATTGTGGCAAATCTCAGATACTTATAGCATAAACATAACAGATTCTGATCTAAGACCAGGAGTAACATATCATGTTACTGTAACAACACCAAACGGCGTTACTGATGAACAAATATTCACTGTTTTAGGAAATTGAGAAATTTTTAGCCTCTATAACTTCAATTTTTAATAATTCTGATATTCGTTCAAAAAAAGCAAACACCATCTTATATCGATTTTTCAATGTTGATCCAGTATTGGACCCTATAGTAGATCTAGGTAATACTATGCATAATTCATTATTGGAGGTAGATTAGATGCCTGATAATTTCCAAACTGGAAATGAAGAGGTAGACAGACAATTTGGTGATACTATACCTATTCCAACTTTAATGTTAATTGAAGGTGGACATGGTTCAGGAAAAAGCGCTATGGTTGCATTATTTATGAAAGGTCTACTTGATAGTGACAAAAAAGTTCTATGCATTACAGAAAATACTGTAAAAGAATACATAGAAAATATGAAAGCCATAACTTACAACTTTTCACATGCATTTTTACAAAATAAATTAACTATAATGCCTCTTCATGTTTATGGAATTAAATGGAATAAAGAACAATCCGCACATCTATTACCTGTAATAAGTAAATACATTAGCAATAGTTTCAAAGAAACAAATGTAGTAATAATTGATTCTTTATCATTACTAACTGTTTTTTCCGATCCAACAAAAATTTTGGACTTTTTTACACAATGTAAATATCTTGTAGCAAGTGGAATGACTGTAATAATTACTATACATCCTAATGATATTCCACCTGACATTGCACAAAGAGTTACTGGTAGTGTAGACGTCTATTTGCAATTAGGTTCTACAAATGTTGGTGGAAAAGATGTTAAAACTTGTAAAATTGTTAAATTAATTGGAGCTGAAACTACACCCGAATCAGGATTTGCATTTGAAGTTGATCAAGTCTTTGGAATTAAAGTTGTACCAATATCAATGGCTAACGCGTAGAGGAGGAAAAAGATCATGCCTTTTGATTTTTCTCAAGTAAAAGATACACACTTTGTAGAAGTTCTCAAAAAAACACCTCATCTTCTAAAATACTTAGACAATTATACAAATCAAGGAAATCCCCTACCAATTTTTACTGATCAACTAAAACCAGAACATAAAAAACTAAAAGAACCAAATGTAATGTATCCAGTCTCTGATCAATCTTTCATCCACATTAACCCCCACACAACTTCAGATGATGGATATATGGAATATGTAATCATTGAACCAGATCTACCTGAAAGAAAAATTATGGAAATGGCAGACGGAATGTTTGCTGCAAAATCGGGTGATTTAGATCCACCTGTTGAAATCACTGAACGATTCAATATGGTTGAAAACTATATTGACAAAAATGTCACTATAACTAATGAGCCAATTGATTATTCAAAACTAGGTGACTCGTACAAACTTGAAACCCTACCTATTTCAAAAAAGGATTATCCTGGTTTTAAATATCATTTCTTACAAAAACGGGCAGGAACAGGAATCTTAGATCCATTTCTAGCTGATTCTAACCTAGAAGATATCTCAATTATAGGCGCAGGAAACGTTTATGTCATTCACAAGTCGTTTGGGGCTTTAAAATCTCCTTTGTTCCTTGGTCAAGAAGAAATTGATGAGCTAATGATAAGTATGTCAGAACAATTTGGAAAAACAATATCTCATGCTAAACCAGTAATTGATGCTAGTCTTCCAGATGGATCTAGAATTAACATAGTTTATGGTAAGGATATCAGTAGAAAAGGAACAAATACCACAATAAGAAAATTTGCAAGTACTCCACTTTCAATTACTCAAGTTTTAACTTCTAAAGCATTTGATTACAATGAAGCAGCATACATGTGGATGATGTTTAATGAAGGAATGAGTACTTTTGTTTGTGGAGAAACTGCTTCAGGTAAAACTACAACTGCAATGGCACTTACTGCATTTATTCCATCAAACTGGAAAATTGTTACAATCGAAGATACTCCCGAATTAACTTTACCTCATGCAAACTGGATTACTGAAGCAACAAGGTATACTGGAAATGATTATTCAAGTGTGACAATGTTTGATTTGTTAAAAGCAGCTTTAAGACAAAGACCAAACTATATCATAGTCGGTGAAATCAGAGGTGCAGAAGGAAATATCGCTTTCCAAGCCATGCAGACTGGTCACCCTGTAATTAGTACATTCCACGCTGCAAACATGACATCTCTAGTTCAAAGACTTTCTAATGACCCAATTAACGTTCCAAAAACTCACATGGATAACCTTAACCTTGCAGTGTTTCAAGGAGCAGTACAAGGACCTGGTGGAAAAAGAGTTAGAAGAGTTTTATCAATTAATGAGATTTTAGGATATAATCCACAAGGAAATAACATCATGTTCATTCCTGTCTTCAATTGGGATCCAGGTACTGATACAACAAAATTTAGAGGAAAAGGAAGTAGTGCATTATTTGCATCAAAGCTCTTACAATTGCGAGGAATGGATAAACGTGAAGAAGGAATCTTATATGAAGAATTAGCTTTACGTGCAAAAATTCTTGAAAAAATGGTAGAAAAGAAAATCTTCAACTTTTATGATGTGTTTGATTCAATTGCACATTGTAGAGAGATTGGATTAGAAGCATTTTTGAAGGAGCTTGAATCGTTATAATGCAATTATCTCTTCTCAAATCATTATCACGAGATGATCTTAAAAAAAGTGATGAAAAATTCGTTTACTTTGTAGCTTATCTATATTCAATATCTACTGGTGAAATTGAAGCCACAGATCTAGTAAAAACTGCTCAATACAGCGATTATGGAAAATATTCCGTAGCATTTAGAGATGCCTATCGTCTTGGTGTTGGCTGGACGTATGGTATGGCTAAGTCGCTTGAGATGATAGCCATGAAAGTATCTAATGATTCTACAAATCAATTAAAACAACTTTTAGTAAAATTTGCTCAAGTAGTAAGATTAGGAGATCGTCTGAGTACTTATTTTCGAGCTGAATTAAAAGGATCTCTACTAAGCTTTGCAATTGAATATGAAAGAAAATTAGAAATGCAAAAATTATTTTTGGAAATGTTTTACACTTTGATGTCTACTGCTGCATTTATGATTGCTGCAAATTCCATTATGACAATGTTAACAGGAGCTACTTCATCTGAACTGATTTTGGTATATTCATTATTTGGAGTGGGAATTACAATGAGTCTTTTTGTTTTCATAATGTATATGCTATTTCCAAGAGACAAACTTGGGTTTAGTAGAGAAGATGTCGATCTTAAATTTAGAATTAAAGTATATCTTTCAGTAGGAGCTGGAGCAGGAATTGGTATGGTACTATTGATGAGTCAAGCAGTACCACTAAGTCTTATTGTAGGTATATCCCTTGCTCCTTTATTCTATCCTGGATTACTTGCAAGAAAAATGGAACAAAATATTAAACTATTAAACGATTGGTATCCAGAATTTATTAGACATTTTGGAGAAATCTTATCAACGGTTGGTTCAATGGGTCAAGCCTTGGATGCAGTTTTAAGAAGTGACTTTGGTCCAATTCAAAAATTTGTAATTTCACTAAAAAATAGAATTAAAAATAAAGTTGATCAACAGCATGGTTTTGAATTATTTTCCAGAGATTGTGGTAGTGAAATAATTGCAAATGGAAATCAAGTAATGTCTACTTCATTAGATAAAGGTGGAGACATGAATGAAACTGGAAATACTATTGCAGATATAACAATTAAAATTAATGAATTAAGAGGAAAAAGAGCCCAGACTTCAAAAACATTCGAATCAATCATAATTGTTTTACATATTCTAACTCTTGGAGTCTTTGGTTTAATGAATAAACTTACTGCAATATTCTTTGAATTAATTGGAACAATAGAAATTTCAAATAACGCATTTCCATTATCCCCAATTGATCCTGCATTTATGGAGATGGTATTACCAATTATGATATTAATGACATCTGTAATCAGTGCTGTAGCACTAAAAGTTGCTCAAGGCGGATTGTATAAAACAGTATTTTATCACATAGCATTGCTTGCTGTATTGGGCTCAGTTACTACTTTTGCTATGGATGTTTTATTGGGTGATTTCCTTACAGAATCCATTTTAGACTTTGGTGATGTTGGAGCCTAATCAAACTTTTTTTTAAAACCTAATTGTGATTTTTCATATAATGTTTTGAAAAAAATGTTTGTTCACATTATACACATGTAGGGTTATTGGCTTAAACCAAAATTGTGAATTGTGAGCAACAAAGGAAAGATTTCGTCTATTCTTAGTGTTAAGAATAAGTTATTAGTTTTACAGATTGTCCTTTTAGGTTCAATTATTGCTGGAAGTGGATATTCAATATTTACATTAACTAATGTAGGTTCAGGGGCTACAGATAATGTAATTTATACAATGTTGGCAATGATCAGTATATCTGTAGGTGCTTCAGCACTAATTACTTTTTTTAGTCATAAAACAATTGATCCTATCAAAAATGCATCAGAAATAGCAAAAAAGATTAGTGAAGGTGATCTAAATGTTAACGTTACAAGGTCTAACTCAACTAAAGAAATTGATGACTTGACCAATTCATTAGATAACATGATTACTTCTCTTCGTCAACTTGTATTAGATGTAAACCAAACTGCTGATAAAGTTGCTCGAGATGCTAGAGAATCAGCAGCTGCCTCTGAACAACTAAATGCAAGTGTAGAAGAAGTTTCAACTACAGTTCAACAAATCGCAACTGGTTCTCAATCCCAAGCTTCAGAGCTTGCAGAAGCTAAAACAATTGTAGATGGTGTTGTGGATCCAAATTCAAAAGAAGGCGAAACAGCTGCTGATAAAATGTCAAGAATTATTGAATTAACAAATGAATCATCAACCAAAGTAAAAAATTTGGCAGAAAAAAGTGAAAAAATTACATCAGTTGTTGAAGTAATAAGAGAAATTGCTGAAAAAACTAATTTGTTGGCGTTAAATGCTGCAATAGAAGCTGCACGAGCAGGTGAATCTGGAAGAGGTTTTGCAGTAGTTGCAGATGAAGTTAGAAGACTAGCAGAAGGTTCTGCCAAATCTTTGGAAGAAATTGACAAACTGATTGGAGAAATCCAAGAAGATATTCATACTACAGTTGCATCAATTGACGACAGTGCTTCTGAAATTGAAGAAGGACGTTCTGTCGTAGATTCTTCACTTAACGCATTATCTAAAATTAGTTATAAAGTTCAAGAAGTAGCAGCTGTTGCAGAACAAAATGCATTTGCAACAGATCAAGCATATGCTGCAGTAGAACAACAAACCTCAGCTACTCAGGAAATCTCATCTTCTAGTCAAAATATAGCCGCTATGGCAGAACAACTTGCAAAAAAAGTTCAATCCTTCAAAGTCCCTCCAACTGAATCTTCATCTTCTCATGAATCAGAATCAAAGGAATTTTTTAACAAAAATACAGACAAAGATTCTCTAGATCAAAATTCATCTAATGAATTTGAAGAAGCAACTAAAGATGAATCTACATTGGAGGAAAAAATTGAAAGTTGAAACCGTTCCAGTTGATTCTCTACAGGTAATTACTTTTAGCTTAGTTAATGAAACAACTAAAAAAAAAGAAAATTATGCAGTACCTATTGAACAAGTTAGAGAAATAAGAAATTTTACAGATATTACTACTGTTCCTAAAGCCAAAGAATTTGTTCAAGGTGTAATGAATCTAAGAGGTCTAATTATTCCTGTAATTGATATTAAGAAAAGACTTGGATTTGGAGAAGCAGATATTCAAAATCCTAAAAACTATAAAATAATCATTGCAGATGTTAGAGATTCAATTTATGGATTAATTGTAGATAAAGTAGAACATGTAATGCAAATTTCTCCAGAAGAAATTGAACCAGTACCAACAGATTCATTTGAATCATATCATTACATTAAAGGAATCGCAAAAACTCAAGGACAATTACTAGTACTTTTAGATATTATTGCTTTACTTGAAGATTCAGAAAATGAAAATGAACAATTTAAAGAAGAATTGGAACTAGAAAGTATCAATTCTAATCAAACTAATGAAGCTGTACCTGATACAAATTCGAATTTAGAAGAAACTGATGATGATATACCTGATGAGCTCAAAGAAGTTTTCAAAGAAGATGAACTAGCAAATAATTCTACGGAGGTACCAAAATAATCCATTATTCATGATTTTTTGGACACAAAATCATGAACTTTTTGGAATTGGATAAACAAATTGATGACAAAATCTGTTGAAAATCAAATTGATGTTTGGATTGTTAATGATTCAAAATACATGACACAGCTTCTAAGTGATCTTATTTCTAAAGATAACATCAAAGTTACAAATACAGCAAGAGATGGTTCTGAAGCCTTACGTAAACTAAATGGTAACAAACCTGATGTAATTCTGTTGGATTTGGAGATGCCAACTATGGATGGACTTACATTCATAGAAGAAGTGGTTAAACAAGACAAACTTGTTCCAATTATAGTAGTTAGTAGCTTTTCTCAAGATGGCGCAAAAGTTGTTTTAGATGCTTTAGAAAATGGTGCCTTGGATTTTGTGCCTATATCTACTACTAACCCAGACCAAATTCAAGAACTCAAGGAAAATTTAATTGCAAAAATTGAAACAGCATCAAAATCTGAACCAAATCACTTAATCGTAAAAAATATTCAAAAATTAAAACCAAGAAAAAAAACCGTTACTGCTCCTAACGCAGCTACTCGATTAGTTGTAATTGGTTCATCAACTGGTGGTCCTAATACCCTTCAATCTATTATTTCATCACTACCTTCAGATTTGAAAGCTGCAATTTTAGTAGTTCAGCATATGCCAAAAGAATTCACTGGTCCACTTGCATTACGACTAGATGAAACCTGTGAACTTCCTGTAAAAGAAGCTGAAGATGGGGATATTATCCGAGAAGGTTCTGTTTTGGTTGCTAAAGGAGGTTATCATATGATTGTTGATTCTAACATGAGAGTAAAGCTAATTGATGGACCAAAACGATTCGGCGTAAAACCTGCAGTAAATATGACAATGGTTTCTGCATCAGAGGTATTTGGATCAAACACTGTTGGAATACTTCTAACAGGAATGGGTCATGATGGAGCATTTGGAATGAAGACTATTAAAAAAAGAGGAGGACATACAATTGCTCAAGATAGTTCTTCTTCTGTGATATATGGTATGCCTAAAGCTGCTGTCGATTTACGAGCAGTTGATAAATTATTGCCTACTGGAAAAATTCCTCAAACAATTCAAGAATTGGTGGAGAAACTTGTCTGAAAATAATTATCGTGAAATGTATCTGACTGAGGCTTTAGAGCATGTTGATATTATGAATCAAGCTCTACTAAAGTTAGAAGATGAACCTGATGAAAAAGAGCATGTTGATTTAATCTTTCGTTCAGCTCACACCATCAAAGGCATGGCAGCCACAATGGGATATGAACAAACAAAGGATTTGTGCAAAAACATTGAAAACATTTTTGATGAAATTAGAAAAAAGAAACAAAAACTAACACATAATCTTGCAAGCGCACTTTTCAAATGTATTGATGTTTTACAACAAATGATTAATGATGAAAATAAAAAAATTGATCTTGAATCATACTTGGATATTCTAAAAAATCCTGAAAAATCTCAACAAATTGAAACTACTGAAACCATGCAACCAACTCAATTACCAACAATTCGAGTTAAAATGTCAGATCTTGATTCCTTGGTAAATTTAGTTGGAGAGCTATTAATCTCAAAAATGAAATTAGAAAATACTCTAAAAGAAAATGGTTCAGTTAAATCAAAAACTGCATTAATGGACCTAGGAAGACTCGTATCTGACTTACAATATCAGTCACTAAAGCTTAGATTGGTGCCAATTGATAGTATTTTCAAACGTTCAGAAAGAGTTGTACGAGATACTGCCAACCAATTAGATAAAAAAATTCATCTTAAAATGGATGGTTCAAAGATTGAATTAGATCGAACAATTCTAGATGCGATAAGTGATCCTCTTTTACATATTCTAAGAAATTGTGTAGATCATGGTATAGAAAGTTCTTCTGAACGAAAAGCTCTTAAAAAAACTGAATCAGGAAATATTCTATTATCAGCTTATCATATTGGAGAACAAATAGCAATAAAAATTCAAGATGATGGAAAAGGAATAGATCTGGAAAGAGTAAAAGCAAAAGCAATAGAAAATGGAATTATTACTCAAGAAGAAGCAAAAGATCTTTCTGATGAGAAAACAATTGAATTGTTAGGTACACCTGGATTATCTACTGCAAAAACTGTAACTGATATTTCTGGTCGAGGTGTGGGTATGGATGTAGTAATTAACAAAGTAAGAGACATTGGAGGAAATATCCAAATTTCTACAGAGATGGGAAAAGGAACTACAATGACATTATTGTTGCCTCTAAGCGTTTCAATTATTGGAGGATTATTAGTTAATGTCTCTAACGAAAAATTCGTTTTACCGTTATCCAGTGTTACAACAACTGTTAAAATTAATCAACATCAAATCAAAAGCTTACATGGAGTTGAAGTCATTGAACATCAAGAAAAAATTATTCCACTTGTTAGAGTTTCAGATATACTAGAAATAAATGAAGACAAAAACAAAACTTCTGATGAAGCAACAATAATTATTGTCGATAAAGGTGGAAAGCCTTATGGACTTGTTGTTGATTCTTTTGAAAATAAACAAGAAATTGTAATTAAAAAATTCAGTAATACTTCAGACTCTGATAATTCATTTAGAAATGCGACCATTTTGCCTGATGGTAAGGTTGCTTTGATACTTGATCCCGGGATGATAATTTAGGAAGTGGAATGAATGGATGAAAAATTAACTCTAAATCCAAATGAAGTAGAAGATTTTAAAAAAATAATTAACGATTACATTGCATCACAAACATCTTCATCTCTTTCAACTTTACTTTCAGAATCTATAAACTATAAAGTAATGATCTTAGATAAACAATTTTTCAATCCCAAAAACATCAAGCTTTCATCTGATGAAATTCAAATGTGTGGAGTACGACTTAGGGGAAAAGGAGACATCCACATAGAAATCTGTTATGCAATTAAGATGAAATATGCAAAAAAAATTGCTGCAAAGTTACTTGGTCAAGAAGAAATAGAAGAAATTGACGAAATGGGCACTTCTGCAATTCAGGAAGTATCCAATATTCTAACAGGCTCATTTTTCAATGCAATGTCTCAGGGTACTGGATTTAGAGTTGATTTATCTACTCCTGATTATCTACAAAGCGATTTAGAATCATTAATCAAAAAATCTACTCAAGACATTTTTGATACAACTGAATCTGCAATTATTGCTGATGCAGAACTAGTTGGAGAAACTAGTGGAATTAGAATTCATATGATTATTGTTCAAAATTCTAATGATGCTAGAAAAATTCTCAATCAAAATGGAAAGAAAGACACTTCAGAATTTTCATCATTAAATGATACTGATTCTTACATTACAGGCGGAAAAAATGCAGAACTTGATGAACTTCTTAATGAAATAGAAAAGGAGACAAACTAATTTGACATTGGAAATTTCAATATCTGAAGAAGATCTTAAAGAAATTACAAAATTTGTTCACGAAAAACGTGGTTTGGATTTATCCTACTTTAAACCAGCATTTCTTTCAAGACGAATTGGTGTAAGAATGAGAATGTTGAATATGACTAATAGCTCACAGTATGCAGAACTTTTAAACTCTAATCTAAATGAAGTTGGAACATTATATGATTCATTATCAATTAATGTAACAAAATTTTATCGTGATAAACAAGTTTGGCAAGCTTTTTCAAAAAAAATAATTCCAAATTTATTAAAAAATACAAAAGAAAATGAAACATTACGGATATGGAGTTGTGGGTGTGCTTCAGGAGAAGAACCGTATAGTTTAGCAATTTTGTTTAGTGAGGCTTTCAAAAATCCTAATCAATCTTTTAAAATTATGGCAACAGATATGAATTCAAAAGCTTTAAAACATGCACGAGCAGGCATCTATACATTAGATAATTTAAAAAATTTAGATGCATTACTGATAACAAAATATTTTCAAAAAACTAATGATGGAAAATACAAAATTATTGATAAAATAAAAAACCTTGTAACATTTAATCTGGCTGACATTACAACTTTTCCAATAAGTTATCTTGATGTTATATTCTGTAGAAATCTTTTAATTTATTATGGAAAAGATGCACAGGATCTAATTTTTAAAAAATTCTACAATGTTCTAAAACCTGAAAAATATTTAGTTTTAGGAATGGATGAGACATTATGGGGTCATAAATTACAAAATTCATTTCAATCATTAAAACCAAGAGAGAGAATTTATCAAAAAAAATTATCATCAAAAATTAATCTACATACTATAGGAGTTAAAATAAATGATAAGAATCAGTAATAAAACATTTCAAAAAAACGTTATAGAATTTGAAGGAAATGTATGTTCAAGCCGAACAAACTTAGGATTATTACAGAATCTAAAGAAATTACAGCTATGCAAGAGAGGTATAGAGTTTAATGACTAGAGGAGTTGCTTCTAGAATTTTAGTAGTTGATGATGCATCATTTATGCGAAGTGTACTAAAAGATATAATCAAAAGCAATGGTCTTGCATCAGAAATTTTTGAAGCAGGTGATGGAATTGAGGGAGTAAAAGCATTTCAAAAAATAAAGCCTGATCTAGTTACAATGGATGTTAATATGCCTCGAGCTGATGGGATTCAAGCATTAAGAGCAATTCTTAAGATTAATCCTCAAGCCAAAGTAATTATGATTACTTCTGTAGAAGAAAAGCACATTGTCCAAGATGCAATTAAGCTTGGAGCAAGAGATTACGTTGTTAAACCATTTGATCGTTCAAATGTCCCATTAGTTATTAACAAAGTCATTAGACAAAAATGATTTCTTCAATGTTTTAGAACGATTAATCAATCCCAGTGATCTTAAACCGATAGTTACACCAAAAAATACTAAAGATAATACTACTATTGCTCCTGATGGAGTAATATCAAACAAATAAGAAACAATTATTCCAATAATTACAGCTGAAATTGCAAATGAAATAGAAAGTATTGCTGTCTGTTTGAAGCTTCTACCATACATTATTGCTGTAACGTTAGGAATAACAAATAAAGATGAAATTAATAATATGCCCACTAACTGTATTGAAGTAACAACGGTAATTCCAGCAAGAAAAATTAATAGATAATTGATTTTTTCAACAGGAATTCCACTAACTTTTGCTTGTTCTTCATTAAAAGTAGAATAGAGTAATTCTCTATATAATAATAAAATTATAATCAATATTGCCCCCGTTAGAGCTAAAATCAAAACCGTGTCTTCAGTACTTACAAGCAAAATACTTCCAAAAATGAAACTAAGAATATCTATGGTAAAACCACCAGCAAAACTGATTATTACCAATCCTACAGCAATTCCAGAAGACAGTAACACAGCTACTGATGCATCACCAGAAATTCCAAAGCTTTGTTTAATTCTTGTAATTACTAATGCACTAACTAAAGAAACCAAATATGCAGTCCATAGTGGATAAATTCCAAGTAATAGACCTGCAGCAATTCCTCCAAATGAAGAATGTGCAACTGCATCACCAAACAACGAATAACGACGTAAAACCAAAAAAAGACCTACTACAGAACACAATAAACCAATTGCAATTCCTGCAATCAACGCTTTTTGCATAAATCCATAAGTTAGAATTTCAAATGTCATGACTAATGATGATGCATATGCTCCTGCATTGATGCTTCTGAATATTGTTTGACAAGTTCTTCATTTGTAAAAAAGTCATCTGATTCTCCATGAAAAAATAATGTACGATTCATACATGCAACTTTATTTGCTAATTTATTTACAGCATCCATATCATGGGATGACCAAACAATAGTTATGCCTTGTTTTTGATTAAGCTCACGTAAAATTCCATAAAACAATTCAGTACTTTGAGAATCTATTCCTGTTACAGGTTCATCTAAGATCATAATCTTAGGATTATTTACTAAGGCTTTTGCAATGAAAACTCGTTGTTGTTGGCCTCCAGA
>JABAOE010001964.1_pt4 | contig 13218 bp, 16 predicted proteins | sample 7062141 | NCBI WGS metagenome assembly JABAOE01 (sample SAMN14538627, study PRJNA623070) | marine sediment metagenome | biome: marine biome [ENVO:00000428]; feature: marine pelagic biome [ENVO:01000023]; material: deep marine sediment [ENVO:00002113] | place: India: Gulf of Khambhat ... | reverse complement strand
CGGGACGCCCGCCGCAATCAGCAGTCGCAGAACCACCTGTTCAAGCTGGTGCACCGCGGATACACGGGATTGATAAATTCCCGGGATGGGGACCGGGGCGTTGCCGAGTGCCCGTACGACTTCTACAAGAAATGGGTCACGGATCCTGAGGCGACGCGTGAGATGGTGGAATCGTTCACGCGAAGCACGGTTGGCACGGAAGAGTGCCCACTGGAAGGAATTCCGAACGAAAAGGACCTCGAGCACCGCTAATCGTAAACGGGTCTGCGCGGCCGCGATCGGCGACGAATCGCGGCCGCGCCAACCCGCGTGGCGGGAGGCCGAGCCGGCGCGGTCTGCGGCCATTTCCCGGGGGACGTGAGCCTTTCCACGCGTGCCCCGTCCGCGTGCCAGTGCGTGCCGATCATGCCTGCCATGCCCCGAAACCGCGCACAATGTGCCGCCGAGCCCCGTAGCAGACCGCAAGAGCAACATCCGCGAGGCACTCATTACGGTGGCGAAGACCGCGACCTGCGATCTCAGCGCAAAGCCGTGGATCGCCGGGCCGCGCAAGGACATAAACGGGCTGCCGGTCGGCTTGACCTTGACCGGTCGGCATTTCGATAACGCAACGGTGCTGCGCGCCGGACACACATACGAGCAGGACTGACCGATGCACAGCAAAGCGGAACTCCAAACTGACCTGGAGGAGTTCGTCGAGCAGTACAGCATACGTGAAGAGCCGTACTACCGCGCAGTGGGCAACGAAGTTTCGCTCTACGAGTCGGCCTACGAACTGAGACTGCCGACGATGCTGAAAGGGCCCACCGGCTGCGGCAAAACGCGCTTTATCGAGCACATGGCGTGGAAACTGGGTAAGCCGCTGATCACGCTGGCGTGCAATGAAGACATGACGGCGGCCGATCTGGTCGGGCGCTACCTGCTGGACGACCAGGGGACGCGCTGGCAGGACGGGCCACTCACCATTGCCACCCGCTACGGGGCGATCTGTTATCTGGACGAAGTGGTGGAGGCGCGCCAGGACACGACCGTGGTGATTCATCCGCTTACCGATGCACGCCGAATTCTGCCGTTGGAGAAGAAAAACGAACTGGTTCATGCGCACCCTGATTTCCAGCTCGTCATATCCTACAATCCGGGTTACCAGAGCATATTGAAAGACCTGAAGCAGTCTACGAAGCAGCGGTTCATCGCGCTGGACTTCGGCTTCCCCGAGCACCATATCGAGATTGAAATCGTCGTCCATGAGGCCGGTGTCAGTGAGCAAATCGCCGGCAAGCTCGTCAATATCGCCGACAGCGCCCGCAACCTTAAGGGGCACGGCCTGGAGGAAGGCCTTTCCACCCGTTCGCTGATCTACGCCGGGTCGCTCATCGCCAAGGGCGTCACGGCCGTGGACGCGTGCGAGCTTGCGCTGATCAAGCCAATTACCGACGATGAGGATATCCGGGACGTTCTGCGAGCGACGGTCCTCGCCTGTTTCTAGACTTGAGGCATCGCCGCGTACAGGTATCGGAACTCAAGCATTCGCTGTTTGAACGTGTTCGATTTACCATGCCGATGAGGCTGGGATGAGTACTCGGATCGAGGATTACCGCGACCTCATCGAACCGTTGGGTTACAACTCCCAGGAGCTGGTACGCTCAAACTGGGTGGAGGCAACACGTTCGCTTACGCCCGAGGGACTGGTTGCATACCTGATCGGGGCCCGGAAGATCTCGGAGAGCGGCCTGGGTTGGAGCGTGGTCATTGCGTACCTTCGTCACACTCCTGCTGTGGCGCGGGAGATAGGCGAGCACGGTGCACTGCGTGCGGTCGACACGGCGCTCGCCATCTACTCCCAGACAGACGCGCGCACCGTCGAGCTGTTCTTCGCCGCGACGGTAGTCGCGGCGCGCCACCTGAAAGACCCCAAACTGTTTGCCAGGTTTCTGGAGTTCCTCGAAGAGCTGGCGGCCAGCGCGCCCGTCGCGGTGAATTTGATTTTGCGCCGCCTCGACAGCCTCCTGAAGCAGTTGAACTTTGACGGTCTGCGCCGCTGGGCGCTGCTGGGTGTCCAGGCGCACATGCGCGATCCGGATGCGCAGGCCCGCTTCTTCAGACTCGACAGCAAGGAAGGAATGGCCTTGCTGCGTGCTGAGAGCGACAAAGTGGTGTTTGCCGCGGTCGAAAACCGGATGTCGCTCTACACGCGTGCCCTTTGGAGACGGACCATGAAGCTGCGGCCCGTGGTGTCGACCGAGCGTGCCCGCCGTGCCATCATCGACGACAACATAATCCGTCTGCCCCCCTCGTACCCCGGCTTCGCTGGGCAGCCGGGGATCGATTTGTACCGGGCCGCAGTCGCTCACGCGGCCGCGCATCTGGTGTTCACCACGGTCCGCTTTCCGGTGGGCACCCTCAAGCCGCTGCAGGTCGCACTGGTCTCGCTCATCGAGGATGCGCGCGTTGAGCAGCTGGTGATAGGCAGGTATCCGGGACTCAAGGAACTCTGGAAAAAATTTCATGTGGCGCGGCCGGGCGGCACCGTAACGGCCGTCTCGCTGATGGCCAGGCTGGCGCGGGCCCTGCTGGATGAAGACTACGAGGACAACGCGCCGTGGATCGTAAGGGCCAAAGAGCTGTTCTACGACCAGCGGGATTACTGGGAGGACCAGTCGATCAGCCGTATGATCGGCGGACTGATCGGCAACGAGCTCGGCCAGATGCGGGTCCAGTTCAACGCGCGGACATTCGTCGTGGAGCCGGTGTATCGCGACGACAACACCGGTCTGTGGGATTTCGAAGATCCGGGCCAGCCTGCTCCCGAAGACGAGGAAATGATGGTGCAGAGCGTCCGGCTGACCGAAGGCGAGGACTTGAGCCGGGAGCCCGAGGACGAGGAACGCAGCAGGGCGGCGAAGGACGAGCAGGTAAAACCGGTGGCACCCGCGGAAGAAGTCGAGCTCAAGGAAGAGCCGCTGTCGCCGCCTAAGCTCTATGACGAGTGGGATTATCTGATCGGGCGCGAGCGACCGGCATGGTGCACGCTGGTCGAGAGAGCCGCCAACGAAGGCGACGCAGACGAGATCGACGAGATACTCGAGCGTCATCACAACCTGGTCAACAGGATCAAATACCTGGTGAAGGCGGTGCAGGTGGAGCGTCCCGTACGGCTGAAAAAGCGTCTGGAGGGAGAGCGCCTCGACCTCGATGCCTGCATCGACGCCACCATCGACATGCGCACCGGTATCCCGCCCGACCCCCGAGTCCATCAAACCATTGGCCGGCAGCAGCGGGACCTGTCGGTGCTGGTGCTGTTGGATCTGTCCAAATCGACCAACGACGTAATTCAGAACGCCGGCACGACGGTGCTCAACCTTGCCCGGGAAGCGACCGTGCTGCTCGCCGATGCGATGGCGCGCATCGGCGATCAGTTCGCTATTCACGGGTTTTCCTCGAACAGCCGCCACGACGTGGGTTACTACCGGTTCAAGGATTTCGACCGGCCGTACGGTGCGCTGCAAAAAGCGCGGTTGGCTGGCATGACGGCGCACCTCTCGACCCGCATGGGCACCGCTTTGCGCCACGCGGGCCATTTTCTGCACGAAAGAAAGTGCCACAAGAAGCTGATCGTGCTGATCACCGACGGTGAGCCCTCCGATATCGACGTGCACGACCGCAAATACCTTGTCATCGATGCAAAAAAAGCGGTCGAGGAAAACAACCGGCACGGGATCTTCACCTTTTGTATGAGTCTCGATCCCAAGGCGGACAGCTACGTCAAGCGAATTTTCGGCATGCGCAACTACTTCGTCGTCGACCACATCCAGCGCCTGCCGGAAAAGCTGCCGCTGCTGTACATTCGAGTGACTCATTGATGTCAGGAACGGCTGACCCGGTGCCGGAAACGATCAGCGCCATCGTCGGATATGCAAGCGACGCGGCGATCGCCGAGCGGCTCCATGACCTGGGCCATGCCGGTGCGGTCGAGTGCGTGGTCGTCGCGCGCGAAGATACCCTGCGGCGCCGACTGCGCGTGCGCTCGGACAAGGGCAGGGAGTACCTGGTCGCCCTGCCTCGCGATGAGCAACTCTGCGACGGTGCGGTTCTGCTGCTCGAGGCCGATCGAGCCGTGGTTGCTCGCATGGCCGAAGAGCGCTGGCTTGCGTTGCGCCCGGCGGACATGTCGAGTGCGGTGGAGCTGGGCTACTTCGTGGGAAATCTGCACTGGCGGGTGCGCTTCGACGGCCCGGTACTGCGCATCGCACTGGAGGGCCCCGATCGGGACTACCTCGACAGGTTGCAGCCGTTCCTCGCTTCCGCTCGCGCCAGCCTTGTTGATGATGAAACGCAGCTCTGAAAGCTTTTCGGACAGCCTTCTGGGCCTTCAGCACGGCGACAGCTTTTTCCCGGGCGGTGCCGTCGCGATGTCCGCCGGCCTGGAAACCCTGGTGAGCGACGCCGAGGTTTGCAATGCGGCTCAGCTAGAAGCGTTCTTGACGGGTCAGCTGCACGGCCGCTGGGCGAGCTTCGATCGCCCGGTCCTGATCGCCGTCCACAGGGCCGGGGGGGATCTCGACGCGATCGCCGGGATCGATACCCAGGTCGAAGCCCAGACGCTGGCGGCGGAACTGCGAAAGGGATCACGGCAGGCGGGAGGAGCGTTGCTGGGTGTCCACGTCAAGCTCGGCACGCCCAACGCGCAGCAATACCAGCAAAGGGTGCGAAATTTCCGGGCGGTTGGCCACAACACGGTCGTTCAGGGGCTCGTGTGGCACAGCAGCGGCATCTCTGAGCCCATGGCCGAGGCCATGTCCGCGCATTCATTTTGTGTCGGTCTCGTCGGGGCGGCATTGCGGCTTGGTGTCGTCGGCCATACCGATGCGCAGGCCATGTTGTCGCGGGCCCGCCCGGGTATTACGAAGCTCGTGTCGACACCCTGCGTGGGGATCGACGAGATCTCGGCGTTTTCTCCGCATCAGGAAATCGCGGTGATGCGGCACGAAACGATGCCGTACCGGCTGTTTCTCAATTGAAATTTCACGTCAGTAAGAAGGATTGAACAATGCTGCTTACACCTACCGAAATGGAGCGTTTGACGATTTTCACTGCGGCCGAACTGGCCCGGAAAAGAAAGTTCAAGGGCCTGGCGCTCAACCATCCGGAAGCAGTGGCATACATCGCCGATGAAATTCTAGAGGGCGCCCGGGAAGGGCGTTCCGTTGCAGAGCTCATCTCTTTCGGATCGACCCTGTTGAGCACCGACGACGTCATGCCCGGCGTCGCGGACCTCATGCCCATGATCCAGGTCGAGGGAACATTCCCAGACGGCACGAAGCTGGTGACCGTGCACGATCCCATACGACCGGGCAAGAAAAAGATTAGTAAATCCGCGCAGGTCACCCCCGGTGAATTGCTGCCCGGCGACGGCGACATCGAGATCAATCAGGGTCGCCGCAAGACACGCATCAAGGTGGTCAATACCGGAGACCGTCCGGTACAGGTGGGTAGCCACTACCACTTCTTCGAGACCAACCGTGCGCTCGACTTCAACCGGGAGGCGGCCTACGGCATGCATCTCGACATTCCCGCCGGCACAGCGGTCCGGTTCGAGCCGGGCGAGACCAAACAGGTGTCATTGACGACTTTCGGCGGCACCCGGGAACTGTACGGCCTGAACAACCTGACACAGGGGTCGGCGGACAGCGATATCCGTAAGGCGGACGCCCTGCGGCGCGCTAAAGAAAGAAATTTCAAGGGGGCATGACGATGGCAAAGATGGCACGAAAGGATTACGCCCACATGTATGGCCCCACCACGGGTGACGCCGTTCGCCTTGGCGACACCTCGTTGCTGGCGGAAGTCGAGCACGACTACGCGGTCCCCGGAGACGAGTGCCTGCACGGCGGCGGCAAGACGCTGCGCGATGGTTTGGGCCTGACACCCGGATACGACAGCGGTATGGGTTCCCTTGATATGCTGCTGTGCAACGCAATGGTCATCGACCCGGTGATCGGTATCGTCAAGGGCGATATCGGCATCAAGGGCGGCCGGATTGTGGGTATCGGTAAAGCAGGCAATCCGGCCACCATGGACGGCGTCGACCCCAGGTTGATCTGCGGCGCCGCCACCACGGTGCGAGATGCGGAGGGGCTGATCGCCACTCCAGGCGGCATCGACGTCCATGTCCACTTCGACAGCGCACAGCTGTGTGAACACGCCATCAGTTCGGGCATAACTACCATGATTGGCGGGTCGCTGGGGCCGATCACGGTCGGGATCGACTGTGGCGGTGCGTGGAACGTGGGCCGGATGCTGCAGGCGGCTGAGCACTGGCCGATCAACTTCGGGTTTCTCGGACGTGGAAATACCTCCAAACCGCGTTCGATATACGACCAGATCGAGGGCGGTTGCTTCGGATTGAAGATCCACGAGGACTGGGGTGCCATGCCGGCCGTGATCGACACCTGCCTGTCCGTGGCGGATGAGTTGGATTTCCAGGTCCAGCTGCACACCGATACCCTCAACGAGAGCGGATTCGTTGAGGACACTCTTGCGGCGATCAACGGTCGCACCATCCACATGTACCACACTGAAGGAGCCGGCGGCGGTCATGCTCCCGATATCATCAAGGTTGCGGGAATCAGCAACTGCCTAACCTCCTCGACGAACCCGACCAACCCCTTCACGGTGAACACCTTCGACGAGCACCTGGACATGACCATGGTGTGTCACCATTTGAGTCCGTCGATCCCGGAGGACGTCGCCTTTGCGGAAAGCCGTATCCGGTCGCAGAGTATCGCGGCAGAGGACATTCTGCACGACCTGGGTGCGATCGCCATGCTCGGTTCGGACAGCCAGGGAATGGGACGCATCAACGAGGTTATTTGCCGGACCTGGCAGCTGGCGTCGAAAATGAAAGACCAGAGAGGCCGGCTGAAGGAGGAGGCCAGCAAACAGGGGGACAACGAGCGCATCAAGCGGTTCATCGCGAAGTACACCATCAACGCGGCACGCACCTTTGGGATCGACGACTACATCGGTTCGCTGGAGCCTGGCAAAATCGCAGACGTGGTGCTTTGGCGTCCCGGGTTCTTCGGCATCAAGCCTGAGCTCATCATCAAAGGCGGTTTCATCGCGTGGTCGCCGATGGGCGACAGCGCCGCCTCGCTGATGACCTGCGAGCCGCTGGTGATGCGCCCGCAGTGGGGCGCGTTCGGCTCTGCACAGAAATCATTGAGCGTATCGTTCGTCAACCCATTGGCCATCGAATCCGGTCTGAAGCAGAAGCTGGGATTGACCAAGACACTGCTGCCGACCGGCGGTACGCGCAAGCTCAGCAAACAGCACATGCTGCACAACACGGCGTGTCCCGATATAAAGGTCGACCCGCAAACCTTCGACGTGTTCGTGGACGGCAAGCTGGCCTACTGCGAGCCGGCTGCAGAGCTACCCCTGGCGCAGCGGTACATGCTCAGATGAGCGTTTCCGAGCAGACGCTGCCAGCGCCGGCCCGCATCGGGATCGGTGGCCCGGTGGGTTCCGGGAAGACCGCCCTGATCGAGAAACTGATCCCCATATTCGGCAAGAGGAATCTCGAGGTGGCTATCGTCACCAATGACCTGGTGACGCGGGAGGATGCGGAGCGGCTTCGGCGCAGCGGTTTGATCGACCCGGAGCGTGTGCTGGCGGTCGAAACAGGAGCCTGCCCCCACACCGCAATCCGCGAGGACCCCACCCTGAACATTCAGTCGGCTGACCAGCTGGCGCAGCTCTATCCCAACCTTGCCGCTGTCATCATAGAGAGCGGCGGCGACAATCTGGCGTCGACGTTCTCCCTGGAACTGGTGGATTACTGGCTGTTCGTCATCGATGTGGCAGACGGCGATGACATTCCCCGCAAACGGGGCCCCGGAATCGTGCGGGCGGACCTGCTGGTGATCAACAAGATCGATCTGGCCCCCTACGTCGGCGTGGACCTGGGCCTCATGGTAAAAGAGGCTGTTGACGTGCGCAACGGCAGACCGGTGCTGACGACAAATTGCGCCACCGGCGAGGGTGTCGAGCAGGTGATGGACCAGCTCGTGCACGATGTGCTCTTTGCCTGATTCGACGGGTCCAACGGTGAACGCCGGCGAGGCCGACCTTCAGCTGCAGTTTGCGGCGGCACCGGGCGCACGCACTTATCTCAGTCATCAATTCAGCCGTTATCCCTTCCACATATGCCGGGCGCAGTACCTGGACGCAGAGTCAGACGACATGGCGACGGTGTACCTGCAGTCGAGCGCAGGCGGTATTTTCGCAGACGACCGCCTCTCTGCTTACCTGCACGTCCTGCCTGCGGCCAAGGCGCACGTCACTTCACAGGCTTCCACCGTGGTGCATCGAATGGATCGAGGTGATGCCCGGCAGAGCGTTGATATCAGGGTGGAGGGAAACGGTTTCCTGGAGTACATGCCCGATCCGATGATCCTGTTTCCGAACGCTAAACTCAGGTCGTGTGTGAATGTGCGGGTGGAGGCGGAGTCGACGGTGATTCTGACCGATGCCTATCTCGCCCACGATCCGGCTGCCGGCAACGCGGTGTTCTCGGTGTTGTACAACGAGATCCGGATAGAAGAGCTGGGTGGGAAGCTCCTGTGCCTGGACCGCAACGTGTTTTCCGGGGACACGTTTACAGGCGAGAATGTGGGAATCATGGGGGCCAACAGGGTTCAGGGTACGTTTTTGGTGCTCAACTCCACCGTTTCCGGCGAATCCTTCTGCGATGCGCTGCGCGACGGCCTGCAGGCGCATGCCGATGTGTACGCGGGCATATCCACGCTGCCCAACGGATGCGGTGTGTGGGCAAGGGTTCTTTCCAGTGAGGCGGTTGCCCTGCGATCTGCGCTGACTGTGCTGTGGCGGACGGCGCGAAAGCGGCTGCTGGGCTCATACCCCACTGCGAGAAGGAAATGATTGATAGGATGAATCGCTCGTGCTGTTGAAACGCAACGAATCGTTCGTGCTGGTCATCGACGTTCAGCAGAAACTTGCACCGGCGATACTGAACATCGAGCAAGTGGAAGAAAATATCGCGACGCTGCTGACAGCGGCCAACCGTCTAGCGGTGCCCGTGGTCGTGACCGAGCACTGCGCGGACAAGATAGGCCACACGGTTCCGTCGCTAATCGCACTGGTGGCGGAGGACGCGGTGGTTCACAAGAGGCGCTTTTCGGCGCAGTCCGAGCCGCACATCGCCGATCTCTTTGCGTCGCTGAACAGGAAGCAGATCGTGGTGGTCGGCACGGAGTCCCACGTATGCGTGCTCCAGACCACGCTGGATCTGATAAGAGCGGGCTATGAGCCACATCTCGTGGTGGACGGCACCTCGTCGCGTCGCCAGCAGGACAAGGACATCGCCGTACATCGCATGAGCACGAAAGGAGTTCAGCTGGTTACTCTCGAAATGGTGATGTTCGAGTGGCTGGAGCGGGGAGATACCAAAAGTTTTTGGGAACTGCTGCCGCTGATTCGCGACCGCTAGCTCGCCAAGCGCACGGCGCCTACCAACGATCCCGGTGGCCGATCGGCGCTAGGATGGCGCTTTCGAAGAGAGATAGTTTGGGAGAGAGGTAGATCGACATGTCGTGCAGCTTTTCGGGGGCGGGCTGCCTGATTGCAGAACTTCTCGATTTAAACTGGCGCGTGTTTTGAAACAAAAGAGGCTTATGGGGTTTGATGGAGGTCGGCACCCATGACCTTTGTTCGACGACAGCAGTCCACTCGATCGGCTTCGGAAAAGGCCTTCCGCACGTCGCGTTGCGCCGACGCGCCCCGGGGCTTCAAGTTCACCGGGTGTCTCCGGTATTATGAACGGGACCGACCACTCACGGGAACGAAAAATATGGGTCGCGCCGCTCTCGCGATGATTGCTTCATTCGCCCTGTCGATGCTGGGCTCGACGGCCGTCCTCGCCGCGCCTGAGGCGGAGGTGGAGCGCGTTCTGTCTCTAGAGCAGGCGCCGCCCGGTGTCGTATTCGAGGTGGTGAGCGGGAATCCGGACGCGCTCATCGACGTCGTTCCCCGGGTTTCTCTGTATGCCGAGCGGCTGCGGGCACGGTTTGCAAATCTGCCGGTCGCCGTCGTCACGCATGGGACGGAGCAGTTCTCGCTGCTCTCGAGCGAGGCCGAGAACTACGCAGAGCTGCACGCGCAGATTCAATCGCTCACCCGCGAGCGCGGTGTGGACGTCCACGTCTGCGGCACTCATGCCTCGTGGCGGAACAAGGCGCCCGGGGACTTTCCCGAGTACGTCGACGTAGTGGCTGCGGGACCGGCGACGGTGAACGACTACCGGGCGCTCGGCTATATCGTGATTGTGTTTTGATCGAAGCCCGTACTTTCACGAGGCCGCCCCCCGGGCGGTTTTTTTTCGGGCGCGGTGCGGGTGACCTGCACCCCTAAAATGGCCCACTCCGACTGCCGTTTCCGTATGCACTAAGGCGGCGAGTTCACGGCCAAAACCGTGCACCAGTGGCTGGCCATCCTCGGGGTGAAAACCCTCTTTATCGAGCCCGGCAGCCCCTGGGAAAACGGCTACGACGGGAGCTGCTTCAACGGCAAACTCATAAAAATTAACTAGCCTGGCCCAATCGCGGCTGCATCGCAGAAACAAGATGGACGCCGGAAGTGTCTGGTTTCGTATTCATCGGAAAGCTGGGTCACGAGCTCTTCCGGATCACGGCTGTAAATGAGCTGTGCGCCGGTATCCTTTTCAAAGGTGTCTATGATTCGTTCGATCTCGTCGGTAATGCCGCCCGTCCCCTGAAGGACGCCGATAAGCTTGCCCTCGTCATAAGCGATCGCAAATTCACCGAGCGTTCCTGACCGTCCACCTAAAATAATGACCATATCGCTTGAGTGAATATTCGTTACCTCACGGCCCATCAGGCCGCTCCCGGTATAAACCAGCACGTCAAATGCATCCGCAGGTGAGTGATAGCGATAAAGGTGTTCATGAAGGCTCAACGCCGGAGAAATCCCGACCGAATGGCCTCCCAAATGTTTTGCCCCGCGCGCGGCTTCATTTGGCAGGCCCGGGCAGGCTCCGGTAATCAGAACGAAACCCTTGGATGCGATCGCTGCGCCAAGTTCGAAAGCAGTCTTGCGCGCTTGAGCCGGCTCATCATCGGCCGCCGACCCCATAACGCCGATCGTCAGGCGCATGTGGGAATTTAAGTCCTCGTATTTCTGGGGTTGCGCCATGAAAGCGCGCGCGCAGTCTGCGCAGCAAAAATAGATGCCCCTGCCGTCGACGATCTTCATGGAGTGGGCGGTTCTGAGGTCCACCTCGCGTGCGCAAACGGGATCAACGGGCATATCAGGACTCCTCCTCCGGGGGCGCGGTATCCCCTGCCTTTTCAAGCGTCATTAAAAGGCTGAGGACTGGGTCCCTGAACTGGGCGTGATGGAGAACCTCCCAATGCTCGCGCAGGTAGCTCCGCAAAAACTCGGTGACATGCGCCAGGGATATAACCTGGAAACGCCGCTCTTCCGCTTTACCGGATGCGAACACAACGATACGCACCATGTGGCCATCCGGTGTTTGCGCGCGACCCGAGTCAAGAAGCTTTTGTGCTGTTCGCTCTGCGTGTTTGGGGTCGCAGCATCCAAACCGCGCCAGAGCGGCTGACACAATTGCGGGATTTCGCATGCTTTTATTGAGGTGGGCGCGACCTTCCTTGACCTCGCCGATGATCATATCGGGCGCCCCGCTCGGCACCCTCAGGTCGGGATCGGGTATCGAGAGCCCCTGCTGCCATTTCTCACCGCGCTTGCCGGAGACCTGCCGAATTGCTCCTGGAAATCGGAAGGCAAGAATGTCGATATCGGTCGCCATTTGGACAGCATTTCTGCCGTGCGTCTCCAATATCGGGTATTCGGCTACCGTGAAGTAGCCGTTGATACGGAGATACGCCTGGACGAGGGCGACAGCGTTATCCATATGCCAGAACCCGCCCGAAACAAATCAGACAGTCACCCACAATCTAATGGCGGTTTATCGAAATGCGGATGTTTCATTTTTCAAGAAGACGCTTCCTTTCCTCGAACTCCTCTTTTTCTATCTCCCCGCGGGCAAATCGCTCCTCGAGGATGGTGATCGCACTCTTGGTAGTCCGCTCAAATCGGCCTGGCAGACCCGAAGGCCATAACCAGCGAACGACAAGAACAGCAAACACGACCAGAACTGCGAGGAATATGAGCGATATGATAGGGCCCATGAACCAGCCGCCTCCCCACATCATGTGATCGGGATATGTTCGTTGGTCCGTCCAAGCAACGTTGCCCGCCGAAAGAAGAATTAGGGTCGCAACAGCAGTAGCAAATACTCGCCGCCTCATCGGTGTCTCCCTCAGATTATTCAAGGTTCACGGTCCTCAGTCTCAGTGCGTTGCTCACCACCGAAACAGAAGACAGGCTCATTGCCGCCGCAGCGAACATCGGCGAAATCAGAATGCCGAAGAACGGGAAAAGGACACCCGCCGCCACAGGTACGCCGGAGGCGTTGTAGACCAGCGCGAAGAACAGGTTCTGCTTGATATTGCGCATGGTTGCCCGCGCCAGACGACGGGCCCGAACGATACCGTTGAGATCTCCCTTCACCAGCGTGAAGCCGGCACTTTCGATCGCCACATCGGCGCCCGTCCCCATCGCGATCCCCACATCGGCTTGCGCCAGAGCAGGCGCATCATTGACGCCGTCGCCAGCCATCGCAACTCTACGGCCCTGAGACTGCAATTCCTGAATGATTTGCGCTTTGTCCTGAGGCAAGACGTCGGCCCGAATCTCATCGATCCCGAGTTTGGCCGCCACTGCCCGAGCGGTCCGTTCGTTGTCGCCTGTCGCCATGACAATCCGCAGCCCCGCCTCGTGGAGCGCCTTGAGTGCTTCGGGCGTCGTCTCCTTTACCGGATCGGCGACGGCGACAAGGCCCACCATTTCGTTTTCGACGACGACAAACATCACTGTCTCGCCCTCATCACGTCTGCGATCTGCAGTTTCCACCAGAGAGCCGCTATCAATCCCTAAGTCCGCAACCAGTCTGGCATTGCCAAGGGCGACCCGCTTGCCATCGACGACACCTCTCACTCCTTTGCCGGTTAGCGCTTCGAAATCGTCGGCCTTGTCCATGGACACGCCGCGCTCCTCCGCCCCAGCAACGATCGCCTCCGCCAGCGGGTGCTCCGATCCGCG
>JABAOE010004003.1_pt2 | contig 13227 bp, 12 predicted proteins | sample 7062141 | NCBI WGS metagenome assembly JABAOE01 (sample SAMN14538627, study PRJNA623070) | marine sediment metagenome | biome: marine biome [ENVO:00000428]; feature: marine pelagic biome [ENVO:01000023]; material: deep marine sediment [ENVO:00002113] | place: India: Gulf of Khambhat ... | reverse complement strand
CGCTCGGGCTGGTCGCCGGAGAGCGACTTCACGTAGAGATCGAACTTCCCTTCGCGGTCCGACGAGAAGACGACCTGCTCCCCGTCCGGCGACCAGACGGCTGCGACATCGTTGCCCGCATCGAAGGTAAAGCGCGTGCGCAGGTTCCGGGAAAGCTCGTAGGTCCACAGGTCGGCGCTCCCGCCATCGGTGTCGAGGACCTGCACGGCGACGAACCGGCCGTCCGGTGAGAGGACGGGCGAAGTGTACGGCGCGGGCTGGCCCACCTCGCCGAGCTCGTTCCCGTCGCGATCGAACCACAGCAACCGGCTGCCGCTCTGCGAGCTGCCCTGCTGGTAAACCAGCACGCCCTGGTCCGAGACCGCGAAGACGCTGCGATCGTAGGCGGCGTCGTGCAGCACGTGCTCGGCGACCGGAAACGGATCGCCCGTGAGCTCTCGCGTCGACGGGTCGAAGGGATGGGCCATCAGGGTGTTGTCCCGCGCGTACAACAGGTGGCCCGATGCGTAGACCGCGTTCGACGGCAGGTCCAGGACGACCTTGTCCTCGCCGCCGTCCAGCGAGCCGATCTTGATGGGACTTTCCCGCTCGCCTGCACCCGACCTTCGGGCCAGGTAGAGGAAGTGCCGGCCGTCCGGCAGGAACCAGGGCCAGCGGTGCGTCTGCTCGTCGCTGCCCTCGGCGATCTCGGTCACCGGCGTGGACGGGCCGCCCGCGGCGGAGACGCGGTGCAGCGGGCCCGAGCCGTCGGGCGCGAAGACGATCACGCCGTCGCGGTTCCAGGTTCCGCTGCGGCCGCTCGGCGCATCGCACAGGGCCAGCGACGGGCCGCCCGCGGCGCTGATCTTCCTCAGCTTGCCGGCCGCGAAGAAGCCGATCGTAGAGCTGTCGGGCGACCAGAACGGAAAGCGCGCGCCCTCCGTTCCGGCCAGCGGGTGGGAGGCCAGCGAGTCGAGAGGGCGTACGTGGAGCAGCGCCTCGCCGTTCTCGGTGCGCACCACGAAGGCCAGCTGCCGGCCGTCGGGCGAGATGGCCACCGGGCCGGTGCCGCCGGGTCCCTGGCCCGTGGAGAAGTAGCTCGTGCCCTCGGGTGCGGGCAGCGACGAGCGCACCGCCTCGGCAGCCGGTGGTCCGCCGCGCACGAGCCAGCCCAGCGCCAGCCCCAGCGCCAGGGTCACCGGCATCAAGAGCCACGGCAGACGTGACGCTTTCTGCGGCGCCCCCGCGGTCCCTCCGCTCGCCAGACCCAGCGCCGCGCCCTTGGGGTCGCCGATCGCTCGCTCGAGCTCGATCCGCGCGTCGGCGATGTCGTGCAGCCGGTTCTCGCGGTCCTTGGTCAGGCAGCGGTCGAGCAGCAGCCGGATCGTCGGGGGCAGGCCTGGGGGAAGCGTTGACCAGTCCGGCTCCTTGTGCAGGATCGCTCCGATCGAATCCGACACCGACTCGCCGCGGTAGAGCATGCCGCCGGCCAGGCACTCGTAGAGCACGCAGCCGAAGGACCAGATATCGGTGCGCCGGTCCAGCGGCTTGCCCCGCGCCTGCTCGGGGCTCATGTAACCCGGCGACCGTTCCCGCCGAGGTCACCGTCGGCGACATGGTAGGGCTGGTTCCCGAGGAAGCGGCCGGCTCGTCGTCGAACCCCTTGGCCAGGCCGAAGTCGAGCACCTTGGCGCGGCCCTCCGGGGTGACGACGATGTTGGCCGGCTTGAGGTCGCGGTGGATCACGCCCTGGGTGTGGGCCGCCTCGAGGGCCTGCGCCACCTGGAGTCCGATCCGAAGCCCTTCCTCGACTGGAAGCGTGCCACGCTCGAGGCGCTTGGCCAGGTCCTCGCCCGGCACCAGTTCCATGGCCAGGAAGCGAACGCCCTCTTCCTCGTGCAGGCCGTGGATCACGGCGATGCCGGGATGGTTGAGCGACGCCAGCAACTTTGCCTCGCGGTTGAAGCGCGCCAGCCGCTCGGCATCGGACGCGAATGCCTCGGGCAATACCTTGATCGCCACGTCGCGATCCAGCGTGGTGTCCCGGGCTCTCCAGACCTCGCCCATGCCGCCCGCGCCGAGCGTGCCGGTGATCTCGTACTGGCCGAGCTTGGTGCCGGGTTCGATTGCCATTGCGGGGCCGAGTCTAGCAGAGAGGCACCGTTCGATCGTGAACAGAGCGACCTTACGAAAAAAGTCGCAAGAAAAGACTTACTGCTTCAAATTTACAAATTGACTTTGCCCCCTTCACCCGGTCCATGACCGGGGCGGGAAAGGTTGATATATCACCTGATCCCAGACCCTGGGACGTCGAAAATGTGGATAGAATTTCCTATCCGCTGATCTTCATCACCCCGCTCGACGAGTGCATACGGATCAGCAACGGCGATCGGGGGAGCACGGCGATCGGCTGAAGGCTAGCGGATTTCCGGTCGCGGCCGGGCGGCTGGGAGCTTGCTACAATCCGGGGTCATGCCGCTCCAACCCGGACAACGCCTCGGGCCCTACGAAATCGAGCAACCGCTGGGCGCCGGCGGGATGGGCGAGGTCTATCGCGCCCGCGACACCCGCCTCGACCGCCAGGTCGCCGTCAAGGTGCTGCCGTCGGCGCTGACCGAGAGCGAACAGGTTCGCGCCCGCTTCGAGCGCGAGGCGCGCACCATCTCGCAGCTCAACCACAGCGGTATCTGCACGCTGCACGACGTCGGCAACGATGGCGGCGTCGAGTACCTCGTGATGGAGCTGATCGAGGGCGAGCCGCTCGAGGCGCTGCTCGAACGCGGCCCGCTGCCGCTCGACCAGGCGCTACGCTACGCGATCCAGATCATGAACGCGCTCGACGCTGCGCACCGCCAGCGTGTCGTGCATCGCGATCTCAAGCCGGCCAACGTGATGATCACCGCCTCGGGGGCGAAGCTGCTCGACTTCGGCCTGGCCAAGATCGCCGCGGAGGCGGTCGGGCCGAGCGGCGCGAGCCAGACCGAGATCGCCACCGAGGTCAAGAACCTCACCGAGGAGGGCACGATCCTCGGTACGGTGCAGTACATGGCGCCGGAACAGCTCGAGGGTGGCGAGGCGGATTCACGCACCGACATCTTCGCGTTCGGGATGCTCCTGTTCGAGATGATCACCGGGCAGAAGGCATTCGAGGGCAAGAGCCGCGTCAGCCTGATGGCGGCGATCCTCGAGCACCCCGTGCAGCCCATCACGGCGATCCAACCGCTGACCCCGCCGGCGCTCGACCGGTTGATCCGCACCTGTCTCGAGAAGAATCCCGACGACCGCTGGCAGACGGCGCACGACGTCGAACTGCAACTGCGTTGGATCGAGGAGGGCGGCTCGGAGGTCGGGCTTCCCGCGCCGGTCACGCGGCGACGCAAGGGGCGCGAGAAGATCGCCTGGGGCGTGGCGGTGCTGGCGACGATCGTGGCGCTCGCCTTCTTCGGGCTCTGGTTTACGCGCCCGCGGCAAGCGGCCCGGCACGTCCAGACCTCCATCCTTTCGGCCGAGGGCGCCACCTACCTCACGACGAGCGGGCTGGCGGTTTCGCCCGACGGCACGAAGGTCGTGTACGTGGCTTACGACGAGAGCGGCACGCAGCGCCTCTACATCCGCTCGCTCGACGAACTCGACGCGCGCCCGATCGAAGGCACCGAGGCCGCCGAGTACCCGTTCTGGTCGCCCGACTCGGCGCACGTGGGTTTCTTCGTCGACGACAAGCTCAAACGCGTCACCGCGGCGGGAGCGGCGCCCCAGACCATCTGCGACGCTCATGGGCCGCGCGGCGGAGCCTGGAACGAGCACGGCGAAATCGTCTTCAGTAGTGGCGGCGGGACCGGGCGCGGCGTGCTCTACCGGGTCGCCGCCGGCGGCGGCGAGCCGACCGCGCTCACGACCCTTCTCGAAGAGGAGTTCAGCCATCGCTGGCCCTCCTTCTTGCCCGGCGGTAAGCAACTGGTCTTCGCCCGGCAGACCGGCGAGGGCGGGGTCGAGGGAGACACCAGCACGATCGACGTGCTGGACCTCGCCAGCGGCGAAAACAAGACGATCCTGCGCGCCAACTCCTCGGTGCATTACGCCGACGGCCACCTTTTCTACTGGCGGGAGGGGGCGCTGCTGGCACACCCGTTCGACGTCGGGCGGTTGCAGCTCACCGGAGATCCGTTGCCGCTGGCGCCCAAGGTGGCCTATTCGAACGCCGAGTTCGCCTCGTTCGGCGTGTCCCGCAACGGCGTGCTCGTGTTCCATTCCGGAGACGCCAAGGAAGCGCAGTTGCGCTGGTACGACCGTGACGGGAAGTTCCTCGAAACCTTCGGCAGCCCGTCGGACAACATCTGGCGCCCGCGGTTGTCCCCCGACGAGTCGAAGGTCGTCTTCGTCGCCGAGACGGACGTCTGGGTCGGCGATCTGGAGCGCGGAACCGAGACGCGCCTGACTTTCGAGTCCTACAACCTGAGCCCGCTCTGGTCCCCGGACGGCGAGTGGGTCTACTTCGGCTCCAATCGCAACCCCTGGGGGTTCTACCGCAAGCGCTCCTCGGGGATCGGAGAGGCCGAACTCGTCATGTCGCTCGAGGGCGACCTGGATATCTTTCGGGGATACGGTTGGTTCCCGGACGGGACCATCCTGGGCATTCAGGAACGCGAAGGCTACGACTTCGACATCGTCCGGCTCGATCCCGAAGCGAAGACGATCGAGAGCGTGAGCGCGACACCCCACTCGGAGCGTTTCCCGAGCCTGACGCCGGACGGCCGCTGGCTCCTCTACTCATCGGACGAGACCGGTCGCGCGGAGATCTACGTCCAGCAACTCGACGGCTCCGGCGGTCGCTGGCAGGTCTCCACCGAGGGCGGGGAGCAGCCGCGCTGGAACCCCGGCGAGAACAAGATCTACTACCTCTCGCCGACCCAGGAGCTGATCGCGGTGCCGTACCGCACAGAGCCGGAGTTTCGCGCCGGTGAGCCGGAGCTCAGGATGGCGGTGAACGCTCGCTCGGGTGTCTGGGGCAAGTGGGACATCACGGCCGACGGCTCGCGCGTGCTCTGGGTCGAGGATGCCGTCGGGGGCGATGCGGCCGACCCACTGACGTTGGTGCTGGACTGGCAGGCGTTGCTGCGGCCCTGAACCGGGCGAGAAGGGGTCTGTCCCCTTATTCCGTCGGGACCTGCCGCTCCAACTTGTCCAGCCAGTTCACCACGACGGACCGAGAAGGTCGAGCGGCTGGGCCGGCCGTTGGGCCCGGTGACGGTGGTCAAGCTGCTTCGAACGATCCACCGCATCTTCAAGATGGCGGTGCGGTGGGGCGTGATCGAGGTCAGCCTGACCTGCCCCCAAAGAACCGATCCACTTCGAGAGGTAGAATCTCACGGATGGGCCAGGGGGATCCAGGATGGCGAAGAAGCGTTACATACCCGAGCAGATCGTAGCCAAGCTACGGTAAGCGGAGGTCGAGCTAGCCAAGGGCCACACCACCGGCCAAGTGTGCAAGAAGCTCGGCATCAGCGAACAGAGCTACTATCGCTGGCGTCGAGAGTACGGCGGCCTGACGATCGACCAGGCCAAGCGGCTGAAGGAGCTCGAGAAGGAGAACGCCCGGCTGAAGAAGCTGGTGGCGGACCAGGCGCTGGACATGGCGATCCTGAAGGAGGTCGCCTCGGGAAACTTCTGAGCCCGGCGCGTCGGCGGCGTGCGATCGAGCACGTGCGCCGGCGATTGGATGTGTCCGAGCGCCGGGCGTGCCGCGTGATGGGACAAGCTCGATCCAGTCAGCGCTATCGTCTGCAGCCGCGACCGGACGAAGGTCTGCTGACGAGGCGGATCCTCGAGTTGGCCTCGGCGTACGGTCGTTACGGGTACCGGCGGATCACGGTCTTGCTGCGTCGCGAGGGCTGGCGGGTCAACGCGAAGAGGGTCGAGCGGATTTGGCGGCGGGAAGGGCTGAAGGTGCCGAAGAAGCAGCCGAAGCGAGCACGCCTTTGGCTCAACGACGGATCGTGTATCCGGCTTCGGCCGCAGCACCGCAATCACGTCTGGGCCTATGACTTTGTGGCGGACCGAACGCACAATGGGCGGCCCGTAAAGCTGCTGACGATCGTGGACGAGCACACGCGGGAGTGCCTGGCGATCGAGGTGCGCCGCCGGATCCGGTCGATCGACGTCATCGAAACGCTGGCACGGCTGATGACCGAGCGTGGCGTGCCGGACCACATCCGATCGGACAACGGCCCTGAATTTACGGCGAAGCTGGTGCGGAAGTGGCTTACGGGACTCGACGTCGGGACACTCTTCATCGAACCGGGCAGTCCGTGGGAGAACGGCTATGTCGAGTCTTTCAACGGGAAGCTGCGAGACGAGTTGTTGGACCGAGAAATCTTCTACACGTTACGAGAGGCTCAGGTGCTGATCGAAAGCTGGCGCTACGAGTACAACACCTTTCGACCGCACAACTCGCTCGGCTACAGGCCGCCGGCGCCGGAGGCGGTCGTGCCGCTGCCGCTCGGCTCCGCTACGCTCCGCTCACCGGCAGCGACAGTTGGTCTAACATTGGGCTCGGTACAGTGAACTGGGGTAGGTCAGATACGAGAACTGATCGACAGCTATCCGCCTGACGGTCGTCGGGTTGGAATTGCCCGAATTCTGGTTCGGCTGAGTATCGGAATACTACGGGGGCGAATCAACCTCTCGGCCTACAGCTATGCGCTGGTCAAGAACACCTTCCCCTGCACCTACCGCGGCAAGATCGAAACGAAGGACCGCGGAAAGATGGACATGTACTTCGTCGATTGACGCGGCCCCGGCCATACCAAGCTCAATAAAGGCGCTTTTCCTCATCCTCCCTGATCACTCCTTCCAGGGCATCTACAGGGCCTTGAAACGATGAAGCGTCCTTCATCGTCTCCGCGAGAGTCGGGAGTCCTTCCAGGGCTGGCCAGTGTTCTGGTTGCCACAGGCGCGATCGAATCATGCACTTCGAGCAATGAAAGAAAGCTTCATCAACACTTACAACGGTTGCCAGGCCAGGGACCTTTCCGTTTACAGCCATGGATTCGAGCAGTTCCGAATCCCGGACGATTTGGGCACTGCCCCCAACCCTCAAAGTCTCACGCTTGCCGGGGATCAGGAAAATCAACCCGACCCGAGGTGACTGAAACAGGTTCGAGAAGGTGTCGAACCGCTGGTTCCCGGGACGGTCCGGAATTGCCAACGTCTTGTCATCCAGGATCTTGACGAATCCTGGCGCATCACCCTTGGGCGAAATGTCCATCCGCCCTTGGTTATCGCTTGATGAAATGAGCACGAAGGGTGAGCGGCCGATAAACGCGCGACAGTGCTGATCGAGGAACGCGAGCGTCTTTTCTACCACCGGCGGAGCAACAGGATCGCCCATCAGCTCTCGTAATTCAGCTTCCGAGTGAACGACATCCTTGAATTCCATTGGATTCCTCCCGGCGTCCGCAGTTGCTCACCGGCGGAGCGATCATAGCCCGAGCCAGGCGACCGTGGCCTCAGCGGATAGGAGTCTTCTTTCGATTCGACTCCTGCGTGGTGCCGGAGGCAGGGCTCGAACCTGCGTACAGGCCATGTGTCGCGAGCTTGGTCATGACTGCCATCTCCTCTTTGTGCTGCCTGGGCTTCATTACCGAGGCGCGCGTTGGTTGGGATCGACGGGCAACGATGGCAAGGTGTTTCCAGGATTAATCATGTACGCAATTCCCCTTACAACACATCATGTTGTGCTAGATGCAGGTTCGTACTAGATGCCACCAGGAAGACACTCAAACCGACAATCAGGCACAACCCTCTCGAGTTCGCTGTTCCCATTCCTGCTCCCTGCTCTCACGTGTATGGGCCGCCCCGGACTCTACCGGAAAACTCGCTACCGAACTAAGTACGCGCAGGTCATCGAAGTACGACTGGTGCCGGAGGCAGGACTCGAACCTGTACTCCCTTGCGGGAAGGGGATTTTAAGCCGAAACAGAAAGGGCGGCGAATCAACGTTTATTTGATTCGTCGCCCTTTCCCGTTTACGAGGAGTACGAGGAGTGCTCTACAGTCCGAGGGTTATGGACACCCAGATGGACACCTGAATACCCTCACTCCATTCAAGGCTCGGAAGCTATTCGGCGTGACGACCAGTGAAGATGTCGAATCCGATAGGTCGCCTCGTGTCGGGCCAAAACGAATGTCACGGTTCCCCGGCTTTTGATGACCCGCTCGTCCTTCAGCGAAATCGTGTACTCGATGGGCCACGTGATGACGGCGAGGGTACCGTCTCGACTGGAAGTGAGTTCAGGCTCGTTCTTCGAGTCGATGGTGAACTTGGCGATTCCGTCGACCTCCGGTCCAAGGTGGTGCTCACGATAGTGCTGCCAGGTCCCTTCTACCCCACCGGTCTCGAAGATGGTCGAATCGGGCGCGAACAGAACCCCCGCCGCGTCGAGATCGCGCACTTCGATCGCAGCCAGGTAGGCAGCGGCGACCTCTCGCGGTTGAGCCGGTGCCTCACCGGCAGTGGCGATGTTGGCGCCGAGTAAGACGAAGGCAACGGTCCACAGTCGCGACATGGAACTTCCCCCCTGTTTCGACGGCTCGTGAAAGGGCAATTTCTAATCAGTAGCCTACGTCTTGCCGCAATAGTCTAATCTGTTTCACACGAGAGCCGATATCATGGGTCGGCGATGTCGCGGCGCGGCAAGGTCTGGCAGCAAATTGCCGGCATGACGGGCGCCGAGGCGACGGCCCTCCGACCGGCCTGTATCGTGCCGGTCACCAATACTGAGAATAGGTCGTTCTTTGCGAGAAGCAGGAGACTACAATGAAAACCAAGATCGTTGCCCTGGTAGCCACTTTGGTTGTGATGCTGGCAGGAACAGGCGTCGCTTTCGCCCACGGTGAAGAAGAGCACGGACAGACAACCGTACGTGGCGAGATCCTCGACATGGCCTGCTACGTCGCTCATGAAGCCAAGGGTCCCGATCACGCCGCATGCGCGGAGCGTTGCGTCAAGGGAGGACAACCGATGGGGTTGCTCGCCGAGGACGGCACCGTCTACTTGCTGTATGCCAACCACAAGGATGGCTCGGCCTTCGAGCAGGCGAAGGAGTTCGCCGGTCAGAACGTCGAGATCGTCGGGATCGCCGCCACGCGGGCCGGCATCAAGGGTCTCGAGGTCAGCGGCGTCAAGAAGCTTTGACCCTCGGTTGAGTGATGAAGGCGCCGCGACTACGAACGGTCCTGCTGGTGTTGGGGCTTGCGGCCGTGTTGACTGCGGCCGCATCGCCCTGGATCGTGGCCAGCTACTGGCGCGTACGATCGGACAACCCAATTCGTCGCGGCCTTGCGCGGGCCCAGGAGCTCGGATGTTTCACCTGCCATGGCGAGTTGGGCCGGCGCGGGATTCCGATTCCGGGCGGCGACGACGACGTACCGCGGTGGGATGGAAGCGTTTGGATGATGTACGTCGAGAATGATGAGGACATCCGCAGATACATCGTCGACGGCTCCCCTCCGAAGTCACCGGAAGAACGCGACACGGCAATCCCGATGCCGGCGTATGGCGACGTGGTCAGTGCAAACGATGTAGATGACCTGGTCGCGACGTTCAAGGTCCTCGCCGGCATGGTCGCGCCCGAGAGAGGAACGTCCGCACGCACCGGCTACGACCTGGCGAGAGAGTGGGGCTGCTTCTCCTGTCACGGTGCAGCTGGCTCCGGTGGATTGCCGAACCCCGGGTCGTTCACGGGGTTCGTGCCGGGTTGGTACGGCGCCGATTTCAGAGACCTGGTTCGCAGTCGCGAGGAATTCGACACCTGGGTCCGCGACGGTTCGATTCCCCGACTTACCGAGCACCCGATCGCCGGCTTCTTCCTGGAGCGGCAGCGACTCCCCATGCCCTCCTATCGAGAGATGACGCAGGAGCAGCTCGACAGCCTTTGGGAATACACACGATGGCTCGCAGAGACGGACGGCGGCCACCGAGCGGAGCCCGTGCCATGGTAGGCACCGCAACTTGAGAAGCCTGCGTTGCCGTCGTGTGTCGGTCCTCGCTTTGACGTCAGATCCCCGCCTTTCGCAACCGAAGCGCGTTCGCGATCACGGAAACCGACGAGAGGCTCATCGCGGCGCTCGCGATCATCGGGCTCAACAGCAACCCGAACACGGGGTACAGCACGCCGGCGGCGATCGGGACGCCCACGGCGTTGTAGACGAACGCGAAGAAGAGATTCTGCCGGATATTGCGAAGGGTCGCCCGGCTCAACCGGCGCGCCTTCACGATTCCACGCAGGTCGCCCTTGACCAGGGTGACGGCGGCGCTCTCCATCGCGATGTCGGTGCCGGTACCCATGGCGATGCCGATCTGGGCACGGGCCAGCGCGGGGGCGTCGTTGATCCCGTCCCCTGCCATGGCGACGACTCGGCCCTCGGCCTGGAGACGCTGCACCACGTCGGCCTTGCGATCCGGCAAGGCACCCGCCTCGAACTCGTCGATGCCGAGTCGACTCGCCACGGCGCTCGCCGTGGTGGCGTGATCTCCGGTCAGCATCACGACCCTCAGCCCCTCGCGTTTGAGATCGGCGAGAGCCTCGGGGGTCGACTCCTTTAAGGGGTCGGCGATCGCAAGGAGACCTGCGACCTCTTCGTCGACCCCGACGTAGACCACGGTGGCCCCTTCCGCTCGGAGGGCTTCCGCCTCGGTGGCGAGATCGCCCGGCGCGAGGTCTTTCTCGTCCAGCATTCTCTCGTCGCCAAGGACCACGCGGGCTCCATCCACGTCGGCCGTGACGCCGAGACCCGTCGACGACTCGAACGCGGTGGCGTTCTTGGTGGGCACACCACGCTCCTCGGCGCCGTGGACGATGGCCGCGGCCAGAGGATGCTCGCTCCCCCGTTCGACGGCAGCGGCCAACGCCAGCACGGCTTCTGCGCTGTACCCGTTCGCCGGGACGACCGAGCTCAAACGGGGCTTCCCCTCCGTCAACGTTCCAGTCTTGTCGACGACGAGGACTTCGGCCTTCTCGAGCAGCTCCAGGGCCTCCGCGTCCCGTACCAGCACTCCGGCCTGCGCTCCACGCCCGGTTCCGACCATGATGGACATCGGCGTGGCGAGGCCGAGAGCGCAGGGACAGGCAATGATGAGCACGGCCACGGCGTTGACGAGGGCGTGCGCGAGCCGCGGCTCCGGGCCGGCCAGGCCCCACGCGACGGCCGTGATCACGGCAACGACGAGGACGGCCGGCACAAACCACGACGCCACGACGTCGGCCAGGCGCTGGATCGGTGCCCGGCTGCGTTGTGCCTCGCTGACGCGCTGCACGATCTGGGCGAGAAGCGTGTCCCGACCGACGCGCTGTGCCCGTAAAACGATCGACCCGGTCTGGTTGAGCGTCGCTCCGATGAGCGAATCGCCTTCGATCTTCTCGACCGGGATCGGCTCGCCGGTGATCATCGACTCGTCGACGGAGCTGTGGCCCGATTCGACGACGCCGTCCACGGGGATCTTCTCGCCCGGCCGGACCCGGAGACGGTCGCCCACTTCGACGGATGCGAGCGGCACGTCTTTCTCGCGGCCATCGTCGTCGATCCTGCGGGCCGTCTTGGGTGCGAGACCGAGCAGGGCCTTGATCGCCCCGGTCGTCGCGTGGCGCGCTCGCAGCTCCAGGACCTGACCGAGAAGGACCAACGTCGTGATCACCGCGGCCGCCTCGAAATACACCGGGATGCGGCCCGCATGACCCGTGAAGCCTTCCGGAATGAAGTCCGGGAACATCACGGCGAATGCGCTGAACACGAATGCCGCGCCGGTGCCCATGGCGATCAAAGTGAACATGTTGAGGCTGCGGTTCACGATCGAGGCCCAGCCGCGTTGGAAGAACGGCCAACCACCCCACAGGACGACCGGCGTCGCCAATACGAACTGGACGATCACCAGCAGCCGGTCCGGGATGGCGGCCTGAATCGGCTGCCCGGGGATCATCTCGGACATTGCCAGGACGAAGACCGGCGCCGTGAGCGCGAGGCTGATCCAGAATCGGCGGCTCATCGAGCGGAGCTCGGGACTCGGGCCCTCGTCCGCCGTGACCGTCACAGGCTCGAGGTCCATCCCGCAGATCGGGCACGAACCGGGTTCGGGACGGACAATCTCGGGGTGCATCGGGCAGGTGTACTCGGTCGCTTCGCCCCCGGGAAGCGGCACAGTTCGCTCGACGGCCTGGTCTCCCGTGTGGTTGCCTGGCCGGTGGCCGTGGTGCTCGTGGCAGTGGTTTTCCATCTTCGTCCCTCCTCACCCCGCAAGACGGATCAGGCCGCGTCACCTTACACTTCACGGATTCCCGGGCCGGAGACACGAGAAACCGGACGAGAACGCCTAGAATAGCCGCTGATGAACATGGACGATTCCCAGGCTGCCCGGCCTCTCGATCCGAACGTCGTCCAAGTATTGGTCGAGAACCACAGGCGTTTCCTGTTGTTTCTCGAGCGGCGCGTCGGGAACCGGGCATCGGCCGAAGAGATCCTGCAGTCGGCCTATGCCCGCGCCGTCGAGAAGGGCGTCCCTGCCGACGAATCCGAGGGGGCGGTGCACTGGTTCTTCGCCGTGCTCCGGAACGCCGTCACCGACCACTACCGCCGTCGCGCCGCCGAGGCGCGCGCCACCGAATCGGTAGCTGCCGAGGGGATCCCCGAGATCACCGACCCGGAGTTGCGGGCCGAGGTTTGTGCGTGCTTTCGTCGATTGCTGCCGACGCTGCGGGAGGGCTACGCGACCATTCTCGAGCAGGTCGATCTCGAGGATCGTGCGGTGTCCGATGTCGCCGAAGAACTGGGAATTACTCCAAACAACGCGAGCGTCCGCCTTCATCGAGCTCGCGGCGCCCTCCGCAAACAACTCGAGCGAAGCTGCGGGGTCTGCGCGACCCACGGGTGTCTCGAATGCACCTGCGCCGATCGAATCTCGATCGACTATCGCGCCCGACCACGCACTCGTCCTCGTCCCGGTAGTCGAGGTTCCGATGGATGAAGGTTGGAGCTCTGAGCGCGACTACCGCGCGGCCAGCGCCGGAAGCTGGAAACTGTACGTCGCGTAGTGGGTATCCCAATCCGCCGCTTCACGGTCCTCGGAGGGGCGAATGACAGTCGCCCGGATCACCCAGCGGCCCCGGTTCGCGAGCGAGAATGCGGCCTTGCCGTTCGCGTCCGTGCGGGCTTTCAACACGGCGACCGATCCATCGCCCGTCTCGACGAGAGCCTTGA
>JABAOE010003932.1_pt2 | contig 13229 bp, 12 predicted proteins | sample 7062141 | NCBI WGS metagenome assembly JABAOE01 (sample SAMN14538627, study PRJNA623070) | marine sediment metagenome | biome: marine biome [ENVO:00000428]; feature: marine pelagic biome [ENVO:01000023]; material: deep marine sediment [ENVO:00002113] | place: India: Gulf of Khambhat ... | reverse complement strand
ACCATCGCATATGGCGCCTGCAGCGTCTATGGGTCCGTCGATGCCGTCTGTGTCGCAGAAAAGACCTACGATATTGTGTTCAATGATTTCCATGCAGAATGAAAGAGCGGTCTCGGTGCTCCTTCCTCCCTTGCCCATGCTGTGAACCGTAACGGTGGTCTCACCGCCAAAGATAATGCAGCTGGGTTTCTTAACTGGTATATCCGACCTCTCTACGTCAAATGCAATTCCGGCAATTACCTTGGCTACCTCTTTTGCCTCACCGCTGATCTGAGAAGACAGCATAAGGGTATTATATCCAAGCTCACGGGCCTTTTTTTGTGCTTCCATCAGTGACTTGATGTTGCTCCCTACAATAAGAGTCTGAACCAAATCCGGGTCAAACTCGCCTTCCTTCAGTGTTTCGGGAAGCTCTCCGTTTCTCCCGTCCTCAAGATGTACAACTACCTGAGGGGGCAGCTTGTGCTCCAGGTCCAGAGCATCTATTACTCTCCAGGCATCCTCGAAAGTTGTTGAATCCGGAACGGTAGGGCCAGAGGCTATAGCGTCTACTTTGTCACTAACTACGTTTGATAGTATTAGGGTTACTACGTGTGCGGGAAGTGCTTTTTTTAATAGCCCGCCGCCTTTAATCTGCGATATGTGTTTTCTTACCGCATTGAGACCGTTCTTATCAACGCCGCTTCCTAGTAGAGTCTCTGTTGCCTTTCTCATCTCGTCTAATGAAAGCCCGGGGGAGGGCATAGACAGCACGGCACTTCCTCCGCCGGAGATTAAGAAAAGAACAAGATCCTTCTCGCCAGCTGTGCCAAGAATAGACATCACTTCATTGGCTGCACTGACGCTTCTCTCATCCGGTACAGGATGTCCGCAAAGGATAAAACCTAATTTATTAAATTTTCTCTCAGGACTTGAGTTTGATATGACCATGCCGCCGGTGAGTCTGTCCCCTAATACTTCCTCTACACCTTCAGCCATGGCCGAGGCAGCTTTACCGAAGGCGATTGCATAGATAGAGTCGTAGTCTTTAAGATTATATGTTTTGTTATCAACCTTGAGCACTTCATCCTCAAGGCTCAAATAGTCAAGTACACATTTCTTCGGGTTTGCAGCAGCTACAGCCTCTTTATAAATTTCAAGCGCATTCTCTCTTGTTTTCTCTATATCCATGGTCTGAATAATATTGCATAATTTTAATTCTAGATACTAATCATTTTTGAGCTGCTCAATAATCTGATTGGCTCTTTCTTTGGTGAGGTTCTCTTCGAGTGTATCATCAACAAGCATCACCGGTGCTGTTCCGCAAGAAGCCAGGCACTCTGCTTCCATAAGAGTGATTTTGCCATCAGGTGTGGTTTCGCCGGTATTAATTCCCAGCTTATCGCACATATGGTGCTCAACATGCTCTGCTCCTCTGAGCGCGCATGAGAGGGTCCGGCATACCCATACCACATGTTTGCCTGCGGGTTCGGTGAAAAACATAGTGTAGAAAGTAGCAACGTTCTGGACGCTGGACGGGCTTATATCAAGCATATGGGCTGCCTCTTCCATTGATTCGGCGGATAGGTACTGATACTCGTTCTGTATCTCTCTAAGTACCGCTATCAGGGCTGATCTTTTAGTTTCATGTCCGGAAATAATCGTATTTAATCTTTGCTTAAGCGGCTCAGAAAAGGGCATTTACACTCTCCAAAGTTAGTTCCGATAATCTTACATGACCTATGTGTGATCTCAAGATAAATTATTTTTGTGTCCATGTCCTGTTTACAGCTATATTTATTAGCTATAATTTAATCATCAATTTTTAGCTATCTTAGTACTAGCCCGACACAAAGGCTAACATTGAAAATAGAGGAAATTAATATGCTAGGCGTGTTCAAAAACATATTCGAGAGATCAAAGACAGATGAAAGCGCACAAGACCGCGCGACTAAGTTAGAAGTAGCTACATGCGCTATATTACTTGAGGCTGCAACTGCAGACTCCAACTTTACGCCGCAAGAGCAGCAAAAAGTCATCGAAATCTTAAAATCCAGGTTTCAGATGAATGATCAGGCGGTCAAAGAACTAATAGATAAATCCGAAGCAGAGAGGGAAAATTCCACCGATCTATGGTATTTCACAAATCTGATTAATGAAAATCTTGATAATGAAGAGAAATACGATCTCATGGAGCAGGTATGGGAAGTTATATACTCAGACGGTACTCTGGACAGGTTTGAGAACTACGTAGCTCATAAACTACTAAATATGCTTAACCTGGACCACTCAAGGTTCATAGATATTAAGATGAAGGTAAAGGATGAAGTAAACGCCCGGTAGATCCTAAGTTTTTTATCTTTTTCTCTTTTTAGATTTCTGCTTTTTTTTGTAATAATTTCTGATATTCAGACCTAGTGTAATACTAATTTTTATGGAGCAGTTAGTGAGTCAAAATACAAGTCCAAGAAGAGTCGCTATTGTCTACGGTCTTAGGACGCCATTTATAAAATCCGGAACACTTTTCAGAGACCTTTCATCACTAGAGCTGGGTAAAATGGTGTGCGATGAACTTATAGAACGCACAGAGATTGATCCAAGTGATATTGATAAAGTGATATTTGGAACAGTACTTCCTTCAATTAAAACATCCAATCTAGCAAGAGAAATTGCTCTTGGATCGGGTGTGCCCGCATCCGTTCCGGCTTTTACAGTCACAAGCGCATGCTCGTCTGCAGCACAGGCTTTTACAAGCGCGGCAGAGACTATAATGGCCGGAGACTCAGAAGTAGTGATTGCCGGGGGGGCTGAGTCTATATCAGATTTTCCTGTTCTTTTTTCGAAAAATTTTAGAAGTATGCTGTTTGATTCCTCCAAGGGGAAGGGTCTTCTTCAAAAAGCAAAACCGTTTCTTAAGATGGGCGTAGGCGATATTTCTCCGGATGTGCCGGCCATAGCGGAGCGTTCAACCGGTCTAACTCTGGGAGAGTCGGCGGAGATAATGGCGCGCCGTAACCAGATATCCAGAGGAGATCAAGATGAGTTTGCTCTCCGCAGCCACACTCTTGCTTCAAAAGCTCAGAAGGAGGAGATCTACCGAAGAGAGCTGTTAAAAACCTATGTTCCCCCAAATTTTGATGAACCCATACATAACGATAACAGTGTTAGGGATGAATTGAGTATAGAGCAGCTTACAGAGCTGGACCCGCTATTTGATAAGGAATACGGTACTGTTACAGCGGGGAATTCGGCCCCGCTTTCTGACGGAGCATGCGCTCTTATTCTTATGTCTGAACAAAGGGCAAGGGCTCTTGGATACAAGCCGCTCGGGTATTTGCGCTCCTATGCATATGCCGCTTCTGATCCACGTGAGGAGCTTCTTATGGGCCCTGCATATTCTACTCCTATTGCCTTGGATAAAGCGGGTCTTTTGTTAAAAGATATGGATCTCATTGAAATACATGAGGCCTTCTCGGCTCAGGTGCTCTCTAATATAAGGGCGTTTGCCTCAAGGAGCTTTTCTGAGGAAAAACTTTCCAGAGCCAAGCCGCTTGGCGAGGTGAATATGGATTATGTAAATGTAACAGGCGGCTCCATTGCATTGGGTCATCCCTTTGGAGCAACTGCTGCGAGGGTAATACTTACACTCCTGCACGGGCTGCAGAGAAGACAGGCCAATTTTGGTTTGGCCACGGTATGCGCTGCAGGCGGTCTTGGTGTATCGGTAATTTTAGAGAGGGAGTAATTAAAAGCTTATTGATATGAAAAACATGTCATTTGAATTGGATAAAAATGGTATAGCTATTCTTAAGTTCGATAGCCCCGAGGGCCCGACAAACAAATTGTCTCAAGACGATATAGACTGGATGAATGAGTTTTTGAGCAATATTGAGAGACAGCTCGATATGATAGAGAATGAGGATGAAATCAGAGCGGTTGTTCTATACAGCGGGAAGGAAAACAGCTTCTTAAACGGTGCAAATATCAGCAAGTATCTTGATTTTACTCTTGCTGATGAAGGCAGGATCTATAGCCTAAAAGCTCAGGAACTGACTGAGAAGATAGAGAGCTCAAGGGCTCCGTTTATAGCAGCCGTGGACGGTGTGTGTCTTGGTATTGGTCTTGAGATTGCTCTGGCGTGTGAATATAGGCTGGCCTCGCGGCGCCCCCAGACTTATTTTGCAATGGATGGAGTTAACTCAGGTTTGATTCCCTGCGCCGGGGGTACGCAAAGGCTGCCCAGATTAATAGGGACTAAAGAGGCCCTAGAGCTAATTATCTCAGGTGACAAGATTGCCTCGGAGTATGCGTTGGATCTTGGCTTAATTGACGAGGTTGTGCCTGATGAACTTCTCCTTGAGGTGTCCTTAGAGCGTGCTTTAGAGATTTCCAATAAAGAATTTAAACCGCAAAGGTCACACTTTAAAGGTATTCAGCACACTATCGTAAATGAAAACCCGATAGCTAGAAAAAAACTTTTTAACGATTTAAGAAAGAGAGTCAAAAAAGATATTGGATCGACAATTAATGCTCCGATAATGGCTATAGAGGCCGTTGAGGTAGGTATGTCGAGTTTTAATAGAGGTCTTCATGTAGAGTCAGTATATTTTGGAGAGCTCGTGGTAAACACTACCACCAGAAGCTTAATCAGAACTCAAATGGCGCTTGATACGGTTAAAGACCAATCAAATACGGTACTGAGTACAAGCGATATTAATAAAATAGCCATAGTTGGAAATAGTGATCTTAGTAATGAGGTGGCTTCTCTTTCCGCGCAGGCTGGAATTAGAGTAAGACTAAACGGCAATAATGATGCAGAGGCAGGATCAGGGCTAAGATACTGTTATGATTACTTTAAAGATAAGTTCGAGAGACATGAGATAGACGCCCTGGAATTTGAACAAAGTTTTGATCTAGTCAGCGCAGCATCGGATTACTCCGGGATCAAGAGGGCGGATATCATTGTTGAATGTATAGAGGAGGATCTCAAGCTAAAGCTCGACGCGCTTGGGGAAATTGAGCCTATTATGCTGGAGGATTCCATATATCTATCGAGCTCATTGGTTTTCCCTATTGCCGGAATCGCCTCTAATTCTGCTCATCCAGAGAGGGTGATAGGCATTAGGATGTTTAATCACAGGGATCAGTGTGAGCTTGCGGAGATATCTGTAATAGAGGATACATCTATCAGTGCTCTCTCGAAGGTGCTGGAGTTTGTAAGAAGGATCAATAAAACCCCAATTGTTGTAAAAGGAGGCACCGGATCGTATACAACAAGGTTGGAGCTTGCATATTTTAATGAAAGCATGCACCTTGTGGGAGAAGGGGTTCCGATCGAATCTGTAGATGAAGCTATGTGCAGATTGGGATTCGAAGAGGGGCCTTTTCATACTATGGATAAAATCGGGTTGGATCTTATCCTACAAGCGTCAAATATCATATATCAGGTACAAGGGGATAAAATAAAACCCCACCCTTCACTCGGACTGCTGGTTAGCAACGAAAGGCTAGGTGAAAAGAGCGGGCAGGGTTTCTATAAATACACTAAGGGGCAATCGAGGTTAGATAAGTCGGTGTACAAATTTTTCCCTGTTAACTCGGATATCCAAGACAGCGTAGGTATAAGGGAAATACAGGAGCGCCTTATGCTGGCTATGGTTAATGAGGCGCTTGTATGCCTCGAGGAAGGAGTGATTAACAGTCCTGAAGAAGGGGATATAGCAGCTATGCTTGGGCTCGGATTTCCGACGACTGTGGGAGGTCCTTTTAACTATGTGGACTCTCTTGGGGCGGGGGAGATATTAAAGAAGCTCCATAACTTAAGCGTGAGATACGGTGTAAGGTATACATCACCGGTTCTTCTAAAGAACAGCTCTGTTTCAGGTGATAAGTTTTATGAAAGTTAATTAATCTATTGCATATTGCAAAAGACACAATATCCTTATTTACCGGACCTATATAACAGCGTAAATTGAGTTTCCAATATATTATGAGCTCTCAATCTAAGACTAGAAATAAATATTTAAGACCGGCTGTACTAATATTTTCAATTATAGGGTTTTTACTGTCTGTATATTTAACCTATCTGCACTACACAGAGGGACAAAGCGCATTCTGTACCCAGGGCTCAGGGTGCGATGTGGTGAGGCAAAGCAGCTACTCCTCCCTGCTGGGTATACCTGTAGCGCTGCTTGGCGCAATTGGATATGCTCTCATTTTTTGGTTCAGTTATGTGTCTATCTCGAGGCGTATGAGATGGCTCCTTTTATACATAATTTCATTAGCCGGATTTATTTTCTCGGTATATTTAACCTACATTGAGTTTTTTGTAATCAAGGCTATTTGCCCATATTGTGTTGTTTCGGCCATATTGATTACTGCTATTTTTATTATTATTGCTTCTAGAAAATCCGAGTTTTATCCCAAACTTTCTTCGCTGCATACGGCCATTCTCACTATATGCATAGTAGGTGTTGTAGCTATAGGATCCAGTGCTTTTCAATCGGATGTTCTTGATATTAGTCCCGAAGATCTTAGTGCTAACAGTCTGCAGATTGGCTTGGCTAAGCACTTAAGAGAACGCGGTGCTGTGATGTACGGTTCTTACAAGTGTCCACACTGCAATGCTCAGAAAGCAATGTTTGGAGATGCCTCGGTATACGTAAATTATGTTGAATGCGATCCTGCGGGTGAGAACGCCCAGCCGACACTGTGCTATTCCAGAGGTATTCTTAATTTCCCAACCTGGGAGATTAACGGCAGTTACTACGAAGGCTCTAAGTCGCTTCAAGAGCTCGCTCGTATCTCAGGCTATGTGCCTGCTCAGTAGTTTCGTTGTCTGCTTCTTATAACCTATTAAATTTTATAGATATTTTTGTTATAATTATAACAAATATATTTTATTGGAAGGTGAATGAAATGGATAATGGAAACGGTCTAGGGAAAGATGTTGAAACCCTCAAAGACGATATATCCAAATTGAAGGAAGACCTAAGCACCATTGCTCAAACTTTGCTCGAGAGAGGTAAAAGCGAGGGTGAGGTTGCTAAAGATAGAATAAGCGAAAGCATAAGGGACGAGTTCCAGGCCGCTAAGGATAAAGGTAAAGAGAAGGTTGAAACTATTGAAGACCAAATCAGGGAAAAACCTCTTCTTAGCATCCTAATAGCTTTTGTTATCGGGCTTTTCCTTGGCAAGCTGTTTGACCGCGGGTAGGCAAAGTTGATTAATATTAACAGGATAATATCACTTGCTTTAAAACCCGGGAACGAATATATGAGGGCGGTTTTAATGCGTCTTGTTATATTCGCAGCGGTATTTTTTGTCTCTACCATCCTAATTGTAATAGGCATATGTTTTCTTGTCTGGTCGTCATTTCTATATTTGAGTACTGTAATCAACCCATACATGGCTGCCTTGATAAGCGGCTTGATTGCGATATTGATTGCAGGGGGACTTGTTCTAATAGTTACCTCCCTTGGCAAGGGGGGCGGAAGTAAAAAGACTAAACAGGAACCACTTGGTAAGTCGATCTTTAGAGACGACACAGAATTCATAGAGCAATACCCGCTTGAATCGGGCCTGCTCGCTATGGCTGCAGGGTTTATAGCCGGATCCTCTCCAGAGTCGCGTAAAGTTTTAGCTGAGCTCTTTGTTACTCTGAGCCAAAACACATCAGATTAATCTTCTTTACTGCATTCATTTATAAACGATTTGAAAATTCTGTCCGAAATCTCTCCATCTTCAAGCTCGGGGTGCCATTGAATCCCAACTACGTAGGTGTTATCAGTTGATTCTATCCCCTCGACTATCTCATCTTCAGTGTGTGCAGATTCTCTAAGTCCGCTCCCTATATCCTTCACTGCCTGGTGGTGGTAGCTCTTTACGCTTATATGATCTCTGCCCACTATTTTAAATAAGCGGCTTCCCTCCCGGATGCTGACTTCGTGCAGGGCTCCTTTTTCGTGAGGCAGCGCATCGGGAAGGAACGCATAAATATCCTGATAGAGCGAGCCTCCGTAAAATACATTTAGGAGCTGCATTCCTCCGCAAATTCCAATCACGGGAAGCTCTCTCTCAAGCGCTTGCTCCAAGATAGAAAACTCCATCATTGTTCTCTCAAGGCTCATGGGTCTCAACTTCGGGTGGGGCTCCTCCCCATAGTACTTTGGATCCATATCCCTTGAGCCGGGCAGGAGCAGGCCGTCAATTGTAGCTGCGGTTTCTATAATTAGGGAAGTATTCTCAGGCATAGAGGGTATGAGTACAGGAATTCCCCCGGCATTTGCTACGGAAATAGCGTACTTCTCCTCAATCTCATAGTTGCCGTCTTTTATATCTGTGGTTATGCCAATGATAGGTTTGTTTTTATTCATGAGGTCTAAGTGTGTATAATATAAACATTAATTTGGCTTTAGAAAAATATTCACAAGAAAAATGCAAGCCTCAATTGTAACCAGCATTCTATTCTCATATATTCTTTTCTATCCCGGAGATGAAGAGCATTTTGAATAACACCAAACCGTTTACTCACTATTTATTGAGGGACATACAAGCCCTTAAAAATATGCTTGATAAAGGAATGATAGAGTCAGGAGTAAAGAGAATTGGTGCTGAACAGGAGCTTTATATTATCGATGACAAGTGGTTACCAAGGCCGTATGTCCACGAGATCCTGGATGATTTGACAGATGACCCAAGGTGTAAAGCTGAAATAGCGAAATTCAACATAGAGATTAATCTGGATCCTATCTTATTTAGTGGAAACTGTTTATCGCAACTCGAAGAAAGCATAAATAGTACGATATCAAAACTAGACGGAGTTATCCAAGATAGGGGACTCACAACTATCATGACCGGTATATTGCCGACAATTAGGAAATCGGACCTAATTCCTCAAAATCTCTCAGAGGTTCCCCGTTATCAAGAGCTTTCTTCTGTACTAAACAGGGAGAGGACAACTCCCTATGAATTAAGGATAAGGGGAGTGGACGAACTTATAACAACTCACGATACTCCGCTTTTTGAAGGATGTAATACAAGTTTTCAGATTCATTTACAAGTAGACCCTGAAGATGCTCTCAACCTCTACAACCTCTCCCAGGCTCTTGCGGCCCCGACTCTGGCCGGCGCCGTTAACTCTCCGCTTCTGCTTGGTAAGCGTCTATGGAAAGAAACAAGGATAGCGCTTTTTCAACAGGCCGTTGACACAAGAGAAATATCAAATCACTACCGTCAGAAGAGCGCAAGAGTGAGCTTTGGCACAAGCTGGATATCCAAGACGCTGCTTGAAGTGTTTTATGATAATATCGCGAGATATAGTGTTATTCTTTGCCCGGATTTAGAGGAAGATTCGCTTCATTCCCTAGACGGGGGCAAGATACCCACCCTTGAAGCTCTGCAGATTTTCAACGGTACAGTATGGAGATGGAACCGCTTATGTTACGGCGTCACTGGAGGAGTGCCCCATTTGAGAATAGAGAACAGGGTGCTGCCTTCCGGACCAACAGTGAGGGACGAGGTTGCTAATGCCGCACTTTGGTTTGGACTCATGAGCGGAATGCCGGATGTTTATCGGGATATAACTTCGGTTATGGCTTTCGAGGATGCCAAGGAGAACTTCATAAATGTAGCAAGAGCAGGATTGGACACTAAATTGAATTGGGTAAACGGATCGAAGCTAGACGCATCGGAGTTGATAGTGAAGGAACTTATACCGATATCAAAGCAGGGGCTTTCCGCGCGGAATGTTCCTGCAGATGAAATTGAATTATATCTTGGTATTATTGAAGAGCGCGTTAAAGAGGGAAAGACCGGCTCAAGCTGGATAGTCGATTCGTTCAATAGACTTGGCAGAGAGGCTACTAAGCAAGAGGCGATCGTTTCACTGACGGCAGCTATGTATAAAAGACAGAAGAAAGGAGACCCTGTGCATATGTGGGATAAGGCGGAACTTAGGGAAGCCGGAAAATGGCTTGATAGATGCAGGTTTGTTAATCAGATAATGTCGACGGATCTGTTTGTAGTCAAGGATAGTGATTTAATTGATTTGGCCAGTTCCATTATGAATTGGAAACACATTCGTCATGTTCCAGTTGAATCAAAGGGCGGCAAGTTTATAGGTTTAATAACGTCGAGGTTAATAATGGAACACTATGGTTCAAGCTCCAGGGACAACTCTAAGCCTTTGCATGTAAGCGATATTATGATCAAAGATCCCATCACAGTGGGCCCTGAAACAAAGACGTTGGATGCGATTTCATTAATGCATGAAAACAAGATTGGATGTCTTCCCGTAGTGGAGCAAGAACAGCTGCTCGGGATTGTTACTGAGCATGATATGATGAACCTATCAGTGAATTTGTTTAAGGAAATTTCGGATGCAATCAAATCAGAAGCTTAAAAAGAAAAATATAGACCCAGAGTCAAGCGGGATTAAGAATAGAATTATCGGCAGGTACTCCGGAGAGTCCGAGGGTCCTTCGGTTATCTGCATAGGGGGTCTACATGGAAACGAGCCTGCAGGCGTAGCTGCGCTTAAAAGTGTGCTTGAAAGATTAGAAGAACTGGACTGTGAATTCAGAGGCGAGCTTATCGGGATTACCGGCAATCTAAAAGCCCTTGATAAGGGGGAGCGCTACATAGATGAAGATCTAAATCGAATATGGGAGCCCGATACAATAGATCAGATTCTGGGAGGTAAGATCCAACCCCAGCCATCCTCGATAGAGCAGCTTGAGCGAAAGGAGCTTATAGAACTTTTTGTTGAACATTGCCAAAAGCAAAACTCACCGGTCTATTTTGTAGACCTCCATACTACCTCGGCCATAGGCAGCCCGTTCATAACAATTTCCGATACACTGAGAAACAGGAACTTTACAAAGAATATCCCCGTCCCCAGAATCCTGGGTATCGAGGAGCAGCTCAATAGCACACTCCTGAATTATCTGAACGAGTGGGGTTTTATAACAATAGGATTCGAAGCAGGACAGCATGACGATAGAGGCTCGGTTGAAAACTGTATCGCGGTACTATGGATTATTCTTGCCCACAGTGGTTGTCTCGACCCCATGCTAATACCAGAGTACGAAGAATCACTCACAACTCTAAAGAGCGCATCAATGAATGATTTGAGTTTTTATGAAGTTGTTTATAGACACGATATTCAAGACGGGGATAATTTTAAAATGAAACCAGGATATCTCAACTTTCAGACCGTAAGAAAGGGAGAGATGCTGGCCAAGAATTTTGATGACGATATCACATCTCCTCAAAACGGTAATATATTTATGCCTCTTTATCAAAAACAAGGTACAGACGGTTTCTTTATCATAAGACGTATTAATCCATTTTGGTTAAAACTGTCCGCTGTCTTAAGAAAGCTAGGTGTGGACAGGCTATTACCTAGGCTGCCTGGTATAAGTAGGGAAAATGGGAATGATAGATGCCTGGTCGTAGATTTACGGATCGCAAAGTGGTATTTAATTGAACTACTTCACATGCTCGGTTACAGAAGAAAATCCGTTAAAGATGGCACACTCATAGCAACTAAGAGGGAATTTGATTCTAAGGCTCCGCGAGACTATAGATTCAATATAGACAGCAAGAATTTTTGATGAGAGCTAAGACCTGAATCTGATATAAGTAAATGTTATTTGATTAAATATGGAGCAGAGCATAATAATATGAATAGGAAATACATTTTTGCGGCATTGATTTCTATATCCTTTTTGCTTATATATGCATGCATTTCGTTTGGGAATCCTTTTGTCGGCAGTTGGAGCTCTGGAGAGTTCAATCTTGAGTTTAATAGCGACAAAACATTTGAGCTCTCAATCGGAAATGCGCTCTCTGTAAATTTAGAGGGAACGTACAAATACGACAAAGAAAGACTGACTCTGACTATAGACGGCCACAGTGATCTTGTGTTTTCCTACGAATTCAAAGACGGTGATAAAACCCTGGTACTTAAACCCGAGAGTGATTCGGGGTACATAAACACAAAAATAGAGTTTTCCAGAAAATAATGAACATATATGATACAGCTTAGAGATATATGCCTCTCTTTTGGATCGAGAGAGATATTTAAGAACCTCTCTTGGCACATTAAAGACGGTAAAAGGATAGGGCTCTTTGGTCCAAACGGCGTAGGCAAGACTACTCTTCTAAATTTGATCTCAGGGGTGCACCGCCCTGATGCGGGGGAGCTTTCAATACCGCCTCAATATGTAATTGGTTATCTGCCTCAGGAGGTTGAGGAAAAAGAAACTGATAGAACCGTTCTCGGGGAAGCAATCACCGTATTTAAAGAGGTGATTGAGTTAGAAAAAGAGTCCGAATCAATCGCAAAAGAGCTAAACAATATCTCTGATCATTCGTCAATTGAATATAAAAGAACACTGACCCGGCTTGATTCCATTCATAATGAATTAAAAACCAGAGATTCACACACGATCAGGTACCAAACTGAGAAGCTGCTTCTAGGACTGGGCTTTGAGGCGGATGAATTAGATAAACCCCTAAATACTTTCTCCGGGGGATGGAGAATGAGGGTTGCGCTTGCAAAGCTTCTTCTTCAAAAACCAAATATACTCCTTTTGGATGAGCCCACTAACCATCTCGATATAGAAAGCATTGACTGGCTTGAGGAGTACCTAAAGCAGTTCCAGGGAACTGTAATACTCGTGTCTCACGATAAGTATTTCCTAGACCGCATGGTTACAACAATAGCAGAGCTGAGCCTGGGACAAATAATTGAATACGCAGGAAACTACTCGTCCTATATGGTTGAGCGTGAGTCCAGAAGAGAGATCCAGAGATCCGCATATCTAAACCAGCAGAGGAAAATTAGGGAGACTGAGCGTTTTATTGAGCGTTTCCGATACAAAAACACAAAAGCCAGGCAAGTGCAGAGCCGTGTTAAGATGCTCGAGAAGCTGGAGCGTCTGCCCGAGCCTGAGCAGGACAGCGCATCAATTAAGTTTAGGTTCCCTGAGCCTGCGCAGTCCGGGAAAAGCGTGCTCGAGCTCTCGGAGTTTTCAAAATCTTATGAGCACGAGGACGGCTCTCGGCTAAAAGTGTTCATTAACTCCATGCCACTTACTATTTCCCGGGGAGATAAGATTGCCCTGATCGGTAAAAACGGAGCAGGAAAAAGCACCTTAGCCAGAATGCTGCTGGGTACAGAACCGTATGAAGGATCGAGAAAACTCGGGCACAACGTGGAGCTCACTTTTTTCGCTCAGCACCAG